>JACCDX010946099.1_pt1 | contig 11909 bp, 10 predicted proteins | sample 7449681 | NCBI WGS metagenome assembly JACCDX01 (sample SAMN15323450, study PRJNA562643) | freshwater metagenome | isolation source: river surface water | place: USA:Blue River Watershed | collected 2017-08-18 | reverse complement strand
TAGGTTTTAAACATTCAGATATTAATTCTAACAACTCTTTTGGACTATCCAATAAACTTTGTAATGAGATCTTAAATGTTATTGATATATTATATGTATTTGAGTTTTTGTCAAAGTATTTTGTCACTATGTTTTTTATTATATCTATTAAATCTTTTTTTGACCACCATATCAAACACATATCATTAAATATCTCTAATAATTCTGGATTCTCTTTTATATCATTCAACATCGCTACAAAATCTTTATTTGTATTTTTTATTGTTAATATACAAACTAATGGAATTACATATGGTAATACATCTTTTGTAAATGATATCTTCTCGTCTATTTCCTCTTTCTTTTCCATCTCAAAGATAAGTTCTTCGTCTGAATCTTCTTCGTCAAAAATAATTTCTCTTCCTGTTGGTAATATTTGTAAATCTTTTTCATCATCTTTAAGTATAAGACTTGCCGAAACTTTTTCTTCTGCCATTGATGCAAATGATTTATTTATTAACTTTTGTGTTGATGTGTCAAACTCTACAAAATCATTATCTAAATTTTTTAATAATGTTCTAAAACTATTCACTGGATCTTGTTTCCATATCTCCATTAATTTCATTACCAATGCATCACTGTTTAATTTTTTTTGTTGCATTATATCATTATCTATATTTATTAAATGATTCTCTGTCAAATATCTTAACTTGTCTTCTGCACTCTTGTCATTCTTGTATATACTATAATTTATACATGTATTCAACACACGACTTATATTTAAATCCACTACAAAACCACATTTTTTATCACTTCCTTCTGTCATACATCTATACATTTGTTGCAAAACCTTATCTGATGATAATGCATTGTTTAACAATAAAACTACATCACAATTGTTTAAGGTTATTCCTAATGTTAACATATTTCCTGCTAATAAAATTAACCCATCTTTACCTTCTGCCTTCGCTATTTTTTCTTGATTAATTATTTCTTGTTTCACATCTTTTGCTAAATCTTTATTTTTTCTATTTATACACATTATTTTATACTTTGATAGTTTTGCATCTTCGGACATTAATTTCTTTAAACATAATGATATCTCATTTACATTATCACTTGGTAAAAACCATATTTGAGTAAATGGTTTTCTAGTTTCAATATCACTACATAGACGATTTATTCTACCATATATAGATTTGTCACCATTCTGAAAATCTTGTTCTTTGTTCGATCCAGATACATATCTTAATATTGTTTTTACTTCAGAGTCATATAAAAATCTAGTTTTATTTTTATTCATTGCAAATAATACTTCAAAACAAAAACCATATTTACTTCCCATTATTTTTTCTTTTATTATTTCATATCTTTGACTATCAAACATAGTTGTTATTAAATGTAATTCTGGCATATTTTTATAAGATTCAAATATATCTGTGATTGAATTTCCTAATTTCTTAAAATAATTTATTGTTTCATCAATACTTTCTTCACCATGTTTTTCTTTTAATTTATCAATCATTTCTTCATCTTTTAATATACTTTTACAGATTTGTTCGTCTTCTATATCCCAGTACATTTGACATTCAGATGGAATATTCCATTCTTTTAATGGTTTGTTATAAGTTGCAGATAAATAAATCTTTACAGTATTTTTTGAAGAATATGAATCCAAAATTTCTTTTGAAAGTTGAGTTGTTCCTGAAAAGTGATTTTCATCAAACCCGATTATATCCAACTTTAAATTTTTTATTTTTGTAATTGTATTTTTTTCTGTATATTTTTGAAGCAATTGTTTTGACATCACAAAAATATTATTTTCTGATAATTCGATATTGTCTATCATATCAGAACCCTCAACATGATGAATTTTAAAACTACTAAATTCTTTAAACGCATTAAATAAATCATCTGTAAATTGAGGAGAAGTTTCTGTTGGCGCTGGAGTTATAATAAGAACATTTAATTTTTTCTTTATTTCTAATTGTTTAATAATAATACCACCTATCATATAGGTCTTTCCACTTCTACATTTACAACCCCATAAAAATCTTTTTTGTCCTTCTTCAATTAATGAAGAAGTCTTTCTTGTAATTAATTCTTGATGAAATCTTAATCTTAAATTATTTCTTAGATTTAAATATCTATCATCATATGACATTTCTTTGTTTTTGGTGATAAGAATGTCTTGTTTAAAGAGCAAGAAACATTTGTTCAAATCATTTTTATCTAAAATATTTTCCTCTGTCATATACTTTGTTATATAGTTACTAGATTTATTAGCTGCTTTTACTTTTTCTAAGACAGATTTTTTATTTGGTACAAGTAAAAATATCTTAAATTTATCATAGATATGTTTATTATCATCTATCATACATATTAATTTTTGTACATCATAGTAATCGACAGATTTTTCATTACGAGGCTCAGAAAGACTATCTTCAGGACCATTTGTTACAGATTCTTTTGGATATTTAGAACTTATAAAAATATAAGTTTTTGTTACTTTATTATATAATGTTATATCACTACAACCACCAGAGTTACCACTACAAACCTTTTCAGTTAAATATTTAGAAAATGTTGTTAATGGTTTAATACTTCCATTATTTACATTACCAATCATGTGTTGGTAGTCAGAATTTGGAAATTGACTACAAAATCCAAATTTAATACAAATATCCCATAATCTTTCATATATAAATCCTTTCTCTGATTGACTTTGACATTTGTCAATTATATCATTAACTTCATTGAATTGAAGTATTTGGTTTATAAATTCATCTACATTCATTTTAGAAAAATTCATTTTTGCTAAGTTTTATAATTTAAATATTATATTTATAAATATAATATTTACTTTAATTATTTTTATTTTTCAGTTTATTTATTATCAATCAATTAAAATAAAGTAAATCCCCTTAACTATTTTTTATAGTTAAGGGGATTTACTTTATTTCTAATATTCAATTAGAAATGTGATGTTATTGATAATAATAATTTTTGTTTATTTAATCCTGGAACTAAATCAAATATCATTATATTATATTCTATTATTCTTATTATATCATTCATACAACATATGTATTCATAGTAATTGTAATTTTTTATTTTATTATATGTTTTTATATACTCATACTGATATTTCATATTTCTAAATATTTGAAGAGTTATGCAATCCACGTTTACTTGTGTTAAATATTTAGATATATAATTAGTTGTTTTTTCTGACGGCTTATTTACCTCTAAATATTTTTTTATAACAGAAAAAACTTTTAATATATCTTTTGATATATTACTAATTATTACATCTTCTTTTGTTTCAAAACTCAATTCAAACTCCATTTCTGATTCTGAATCAAATATTACTTCACAATTAGATATTTCTGAAGGATTTAATTTTAATTTTGAAACTTGTATTTCAATTTCTGAATCTGAACTATCAAATATTACTTCCATTTTTACTTTTTTATTTTTTTAAAAATAAAAAATCAGTTAATTCATCGCTCAATAATTAAAAACCAAAAGTCACTCTTATACTTATAGTATAAGAGTGACTTTTGGAAAATATTAAAAATAATATTTTTAATTATTTAATTCATTATTCAACTGTCTAATATATTCTTTTAAAAACATCTCTCCATTTGTTGATGGCAAGATTATACTTTTTACATCAATAAGTTCAGTTGGTAATCCTGTTTTCTTTTTACTAAAAATAGTAATATTATGAGCATAGTAATATAAGTTGTTTTTATATTGTGTTTCTGTATCAATTCTATATAAATAAAATCCATTTTCTGGCTCAAATTTAATTTCTTTCTTTGTACAATTACTTTGTTTAATAACGTCAAACCCGTAATTTTTAACTTCATTAATATCTTTAAAGTTTGTATGCGAGAGTGGGTCAATAAGCACTTGTTTGTTAAATAATATACAATCAACGTATTTGTAATCGCATGTGGATGTTGTTTTAAAAACAGGTACTTCAACTTCTTTAAAGCTACATGACCATAATAAATTACTGGTTGGTTTGTAATGCACTTGTAAATAATATTGCTCTACAAAAAATGAAAATAAATAACTTAGTAAATATAAACTAAAAAATACTGTAAAAACATAGATTAAAGTTTTTAAAATTGCAAAGAAAAAATAAAAGAATGTATAGATTAAGTCATACATTAAACCACATAATGATTTATTTTCACGATTAACATTAGGATTATTAACAATTGTTCTTAATGCATTATTAATAATAAAATGGTCATGAATATTATGTTCTTTATGCTTTTTTAATATAGCAACTTCTTTTTTAAGATTTCTTATTTCTTGATTAAATGTTTGATTGTCTGAATTTGAGTTCATTTTTATATTTGTTTTTATATTTATTTTTTAAAAAATCAGTTAATATTTACGGAGGACCAAAAAAAACCATAAGCCCTCTCTTCGGTGTGAAGAGAGGGCTTATGGAAAAATATGTAATATTTTATTAAAAAATTATAAATTAATTATCAGAATCTGATTCAAAATAAACTGACAATTCTTTCTCATCAGATTCATCGAATATAACTTCATTTTCAGAGTCGCTATCAAACACGACTTCATTATTATCTTTATCAAATACAAGTTCATTTTCAGAATCGCTATCGAATATAACTTGAGGAACATATTGCTTGTAGTTTTTTATGTTAAAAAGTTCAAGATTTTCTTTATTCATCGCAGTGTTAAGAATAGTATTTAAACTTATATAGTCAAATGAAATATCGTACGGATAGTCTCTTGGAGGATTTTCATCTATTTTTCTCCACATACGAGCTACAACATATTTTTTATAGTTGTATTGTTTGCAAAATTTAATACTGTTCTCATTAAAGTAATCAATATATTGATATAGCTTTAATAATATTTCATTAATACCAACTTCATTGTCTATATAATCTTGTACAGAAGTTACATATGCTCTTGTCTCAATAAATGTATTTTCTATAACCATTCTAAATGTATCTAGTAAATTATACATATTAAATTTGTAATTATGTTTTTTCTCACGCTTATATAACAGCATTTTCCATTGCTTTTCAGATATTTCATTTCTCAAATAACGAATTCGTAAATCTTGATTGTTTCTAGCTACATCTGTTCTATATTGTCGAAGACTTACTGCTTGTATATGATTAAACATTTGTAATAAATTTGTATAAATAATATTTATTCTTTCAAAAAGATTAATACTGTTCTTACCTATTCTAATACTTTTATCGAATTTTCTTGCTATTTGTCTGACATAATAAGTATCTATATTGTTACAACCAAGGTCGCCTGGGTCACGAATATCTATATTATTTTGTCTTGCATATTCATAATAGTGTGGATTGTGAATTTTTCCTGTTTCTACTTGACCTGTTTCCCAACTAAATGCCGTATGACATTTAACACAATACATTTGGTCACAACCTGATATTTTGTGGATACTTGTACCACAATTTGGACATGGACGACAACTTTCTTTAATAAGTTTTACACTTTCAACATCATCCTTGTTACAAGTATGAGCAGGGTCGTTTTTTACTTGCAAAGGCTTCCAACAATCACTACAACCCCATTTTTCACATAAACCACATTTAAGTTGAGTGCTAAGAAAACCTCTACAATTTTCATGAGGACATGGTCTAATAAATTCTTTTTTTGTTTTTTCTTCCTCTTCCACTTTTTGAGCGCCCGTACCTTGATTTGTATTATATCTACCAGGATGTAATGTTCTATCAATAATTTTTGATAGATTAGTTTTTTTCAGTCTAAGAGACTTCATTAATTTATCAATCTCTTTAATCTCTTGTTTATATTTATCTACACTATTTAATTTTTCAACTTCAACCATTGTCATTGGTAAAAGATTTTTCTCATTTTGAAATAGAATATTCTTCTTATGATTCTTATATTCATTCTCAATAAATGATTTTGTAAAATTAGAATACAAAAAATCTGTATTCCATGCTTTCTTACAAAACATACAAGAAAGTTCAATTTTATCTAATATCCACTTCTTACAACATGAAGTACATACTTTTTCTCTACAATACAAACACTCAATTGGTTTTAATGAAGAATTATTAAAACCGCTACAACAAATACCGCAATCAGACATATTTAAAAAAATATTTTTTATACTTTTTCTTTTTAAAAGTATAAAAAAATCAGTTAATTTTATACCCCGAACACATCTCCCTTCTAAAAAACCAAATAACCCTACTGATTATTCAATCAGTAGGGTTATTTGGAAAAGATATTAATTATCTTTTTAAAGTATTACTTAAATTATTTAGGTTCTTTAAGTAATTCTGATAATATTTCTTCTTTTCTTTTATATAAATCTTGTAAATAATCACAACCAGAACAATATCCATTCTCTGCTTGGCTATAATATGTTCCATAATCTAAAGTTTCCATATCAAGTTGGTCCGATTTAATTTCTTCTATTGTCATTTTTATTTCATTTGTAATGTCATGAAGTTCATATTCTAAGTCTGACATTTCATTAAAATAACTAGAATAATGAAGATGATTTTTTTCTAAGTAATGTCTGTGTTCTTCACTTAATCTAAAGTATTGTTCAAGTACTATTTGTTTAGCATTTGGTTTTTTTTGTAATTCTTTATATTCTTCACTTAAAGTCCAATATAAACCATTCATTTTGTGAGAATATAATCCACTTTTTTCTTCGTATTCTGTTTCTGTCTTTGGTATTTCTCCTCCATTTAAAGCTGATATGTCTATCAACTCTTTTATACTTTTATATTCTTGATAAAAGTATGGTTTGTTAAAAGATAAAACAAGTATTTCTCCTGTAATTGCGAAAATTAAATTCATTTGAGTGTAGTTTATCGGCGTTGCCTCGTAAGTTTGTTTTTTATAAAGTATTTAAGTTTTTTTATATTATATTTTATAAAATATAATATAAAAATCAGTTAATTTTATACCCCGAACTCGTATAAATGGCCAAATTGCCCTAAACATATAAGAGTCTCTTATATGTTTAGGGCAATTTGACGTGTTATTCTTTACAATAACACTAGGGCACCGTATCCGCTACTATTATTCTTCATCTGATAAAGTTTGTTCATCAAGTTCAATTTCTAGTTCATCTGAAACAATTATACCTGCATTTGATGCGAGTTGTAATACATCGTCATTTAATTCATTTTTTGGAATAAAATTTACTTTATTTAATAAAATACCTTCTAAATTGACGCGACCATCGTCAATTGTTAATAAAAATTCAGTATTTTCATGATATTTCATTTTTTTACCATTAATTGTTACATTTTTTAACTTCCAATATTCATTTGCTTCGTCAAACATTGGCATTTCTTCAGGAACATCTAATTCAACTTCAATTTCTTTCTCTTCAGTTTTAGATTTTTTCTTTTTTTCTTTCTTGTCAGCTTCCTTTTGGCGCTTCTTTTCTTCTGATTCAATCTTTTTTCTTTCTTTTTCAAGTTCTTTTGAACGCTTCTTTTCTTCTTTTTCAAGTTCTTTTTGGCGTTTTTTCTCTTCATTTTCTACTTTCTTTTTTTCTTTCTCAATATCTTTTTGAGGTACATTAGAAAATATTAACATGTTGTTAATAAATGCTTTTTTTAACGCATCCGGCTTTATTTGTAATTCGTTAGCAATTGCATTAATGAACGCATCGGTATTCCCGTCAATAGATTTAATTGTTGAGTTAAGAGCAGTTTTAAAAATTGTGGATAACATGAGTTGATAATTTGATAAGTTTTTAATTATTTTTATAATTTTGTATTTAAAAATTATAAAAATTTTCAGTTAATTTCTATATCTAACGACCCCGCTAATATTTGAGTTCTTATGTCATTATTATATATACAATGTAAAAGTAATCTGCCGTTTTCATCCCATTCTTTACATTCTCCATCTTTTTTTCCATCTTTATAACTACAAATAGTAAATAGTTGTCCATTTCTCCACCAATCTTTATATAACCCATGCAACTTTCCTTCTTTATAACTACATTCTTTAGAATTTTGTCCATTTTCCCACCAATCTTTATATAATCCTTCTATAATATCTGCAACATAATATATTTCATATTTTTTTTGTCCATTTGAATGCCATCCTTGTTCCAATCCTTCTTGTTTTCCTTCTTTAAAATAACATTCACTTTTTTTTTGTCCATTTTCCCACCAAAATTGTTCTAAACCTTCAAGAAAACTATTTTTATAATTACATTCTCTTGATATATTTCCATTCTCATAATATTCTTTCCATAACCCTTCTATTATTCCATTGTTATAGTTAGCTTCAAGTTCTATTTGTCCATTTTGATACCATTGTTGCCATACACCATGTTCTTTTCCTTTTTCAAAAAAACATAAAATATTTTTTTGTCCATTCTCATACCACCCTTGGTAAATTCCTTGATAAGTTCCTTCTTTACAATAAGTTTCATATTTTTTTTGTCCGTTTTCATACCAGAATTGACTCAATCCTTCTTTTTTATTTTTTATAAAATTTACTTCCATGCATTTTTGTCCATTCTCATAAAACCATTGGCATAAACCATGTTTTTTATCATACTGTATCATAAATTTTTCAATAAATTTATTTTGTACTAGATGCTTTTGACAAATTTCTTTATATATATAACTTTCCACTATCAACGCTATATATGGGTCGATTCTATTATCTTGAAAAAACTCTTTCAAAACTTTCCCTTCAACTGAATTGTAATTTATTAATTTTGACATTTTATAATATTTAATTAATTAAAATATTATAAAATCAGTTTATTCTTAAATAGTTTAAACAAATATTATTGTATTAATATATAAAACTCTTAATGTCAATCCACTATATCGAATTAGGTCTAAACGAAGGAGAAGGATTAGAAAGCATTAAATTCTTTAACTCCTTTGAAGAATTTAACAATTTCTTTCATAATTTTTGTGTTAATAACAACTCAAAAGGTTTCTTTTTAAGATATCTTAAATGTTTTGAACATATTTTCAAAAAAAATGATTATTCAGACTTAAACATCCTTAGATTAGAACTTCTTTTCACTGGTAAAAATGAATTTGAAAAACATTGTAATCGCCATTATGTTTGTAATAATAGTAATAGTGATAGTGATACCGACAGCGACTATTTTACAGAAGATGATTATGATGATGATGCTGTTGATTCTCAAGATGTATATGTTGAAATTAACGATAAATACATCTATATAAAAGAACAAGATGATGGTATAAAATTTTATAATTTAAGCGGTCATATATTTATTGTTGAAAATCATCCTCTACAAATCATGTTTAAAAAACTAAAAGAATCAACTATAGATAAATCACCTGTTGATAGAGTTATCTATGGAAATAAAGATTCATTATATTATGTTAATGAGTTTGATATTTCAGAATCTCTTTCTTCCCTCTAATTATATTTTATAATATTTTTAAAATATTATAAAATCAGTTTATTTTGTATTACTTTATTTTTTTTATTAATTTACCTTCTTTATGTATTTCATAAACACGTAAATTACCTTGTTTATCCCACCTTTTAAATTCTCCATCTATATCCCATTCATAACATCCATCAGTTATAAAAGCTGCTTCTTGTTCTTTTTGTCCATTATCAAACCATGATTGATGGTATTGTTTTCCTTCTATATGAATAATTTCACAACTTTTTTGTCCATTCTCATGCCACTTATTCTCTAATCCTTCTTTATTTCCTTCTTTATTATAAAAGCTTTCTTGTTTTTTTTGTCCATTTTCATACCATTCTTCAAACAATCCATCATATTGTCCTTTTTTATAAGCACATTCTATCTTTTTTTGTCCATTTTCATACCATTCTTCATATAATCCTTCCATACCAGTTTCATACCATAGTTCATATACTCCATTGTAGGTACATTCTATCTTTTTTTGTCCATTCTTAAACCATTCTTGATATAATCCATTATATTTATCTTCTTTATAAGTATGTTGATAATATTTTTGTCCATTTTCGTACCATTCTTCTTTTAATCCATCTTTTTTATCATTTTTATAGTTAGTTTTTTTATGTATTTTATTAAATTTATAACTTATTTCTAATCCTTCTTTTTTTCCATTTTTATAATTACATTCTTTTTCTAATTCTCCATACTTATTAAACATATAACATATTCCTTCTTTTTTACCATACTTCATCGTATATTTTTCTTTTGTTTGTTTTGTAGCCGGGTGCGGCGCCCCGGTATCTTTATAATATTCTATTACTTCTTTGTATATATAACTTTCCACTATCAATGCTATATATGAATCTATCATATTATTTTGAAATAGTTCTTTCAAAGCTTTTCCTTCAATTGAATTATAATTTATTAATTTTGACATTTTTATATTTGAATATATTTTATAACATTTAATTAAAATATTATAAAATCAGTTTAATTTAAACAATTGTTTCAATTATTTCATCATCTTTATAAATTTTATGACATATTAATTCTCCATTTTCAAACCATTTTCTATATTCTCCTTCAAGTACTCCGTCTTTATAAGTACATTCAAACTCTTTTTGCCCATTTTCATACCATTCTTGATATAATCCATCTTTTTTATCTTCTTTATAATTACATTCAATTACTTTTTGTCCATTATAATACCACGTTTGATATAATCCATCTATTTTTTTGTCTTTGTAATTGCATTCTCTCCATTTTTGTCCATTTCGATGCCAAGCTTGTAATAATCCATCTTTTTTATTATCTTTGGAAATATATTCTACCATTTTTTGTCCATTATAATACCACTCTTGATATAATCCATCTTTTTTATTTTCTTTATAAGTACATTTTCTTTTTTTTTGTCCATTTTCATGAAATTCTTGATATAAACCATCTTTTTTATCTTCTTTATAAGTACATTGACAAAATTGTTGTCCAGTTGAATACCAACTTTGAAATAATCCTTCTCTTTTTCCATTTTTATAAAAAGTTTCACTACATTGTTGAACATTATCACTGGGTTCTATTGGAGAAAACCAATCTTGATATAATCCATCTTTTTTATCATATTTTACCATATATTTTTCTCTTATTTTATCTGTATATTCAGAATATTCTATCACCTCTTTATATATATAACTTTCCACTACATAAGAAATAAATGCGTCTATCATATGCTCTTGAAAAAACTCCTTTAATACTTTCCCTTCAACTGAATTATAATTTATTAATTTTGACATTGCGAGTCTCGGCGAACTTTATATTATTTAATAATATTTAATTAAATATTATTAAATCAGTTTATTTTGATATTTATATTAAATTGTTTCAATTCTATCTTCTTTATATATAATATTGAAATTTAATTCTCCATTTTCGTTCCATGTATGAGTTGATTCTAAATCTTCTCCATTAAAAACAGATTCTGACCGTTTTTGTCCATTTTCATACCAAGTTTGTTGTAATCCAGTCGCAAAATTTTCTTTAGCATTATATTCAGATTTTTTATTTCCATTTCTATACCATTCTTCTTGTAATCCATCAAACATTCCATCTTTATAGTTATTATGTTCTTTTATTTCTCCAGTAGTGTACCACATTTTTCGTTCTCCATCTAATTTTCCATTTTTATAGTTACAGGATAAACGTATTTTCCCGCTTTTATACCAAGAAATATATAATCCATTTAATTTTCCTTCTTTATAAGTACATTCATGCTTTTTTTGACCATTGTCAAACCATTCTTCTTGTAATCCGTCTGTTACTTTATTTAAAGTCATTTTTTATTAATTGTATTTATAATACAATAATGTTATAATATCATTAAATCAGTTAATTCAAAATTGGCGGACTTTTTAAAATTATATATTTTTGTTGTCTTGTCTTGATGATAAAAATTAGAAGTTGAACAAAAAAATTT
>JACCDX010471779.1_pt1 | contig 11912 bp, 12 predicted proteins | sample 7449681 | NCBI WGS metagenome assembly JACCDX01 (sample SAMN15323450, study PRJNA562643) | freshwater metagenome | isolation source: river surface water | place: USA:Blue River Watershed | collected 2017-08-18 | reverse complement strand
CAAGTTTCGGTCAAATTGCGCGAGTTAATAGACAACACGCGCTATCAAATTGACAACCAAGTTTTCAATAAAGATGAAATCGCCGTGCGCTTTCACCATCAACTTGTTTGGATTCACGTATTTCCAAACGGCAATGGGCGCCATGCCCGAATGATGGCTGATTTATTGATCACTCAGCTAGGTCAACCCAAGTTAACTTGGGGAGGTAACAACACTTTGCAAGCATCTGTGGAAACAATTCGCCAAAGTTATTTGGTAGCGTTGCGTGAGGCAGACCAAGGCGATATCAATTCTCTTTTGGCCTTTGCCAGAAGTTAGGCATGTGAATTCACAAGATTAGCCCCACGCTCAATCACAAACTCCCGGTCCACCAACTTGCGCGAATGATTCAAGTCACTCTGCGCAATCAGCACAGACACTTCCGTCCCTTTAAGGCCGGCAATCACCTCACCCAAACGCTTCGACAGCGCAGGCGCAACCCCTTCAAAGGGCTCGTCCAAAAGAAGCAACCGGGTTCCCACGGCCAATGCGCGGGCCAATGCCACCAGTTTTTGCTGACCACCCGACAACAACAAAGCACGGCGGTGGCGCATCTCCAGAAGCTCAGGCAAGACTTTGTAGACCAGGCTCAAACGCTCTTCAGCATTGAGCGCTTTGTTCACCGAAACTGGAATCAGAATGTTTTCTTCAACGGTTAACTCCGGCACCAGGCCGCGGTCTTCGGGCATATAACCAATGCCCAAGCCCGCGCGTGCGTGAGGTGGCAAGGCAGACAGATTTTGGCCATTGAACGAGATTGAACCTTGCGTGGGCGGCATATGGCCCATGACCGATCTCAAAAAAGTGGTTTTGCCTGCGCCATTGCGGCCAATGAGGCCCACCATGGTGCCCTCTGCAACTTCCAGGGACATGCCTCTCAATGCAATGACCGATTGAATGGCCACATGCAGGCCTTCTACCTTCAGCATTTGTTTTCCTTTAGGTCGTTCATGGGCTTATTCACTGATCAATTCGCCAGTGACATAACGGCGCACATCGTCAGTGGCCAAGGCCACTTCGGGCGTGTCGTCTGCAATGATGCGGCCGCTGTAAAACGCCACCACTCGGCTGGCATAGCGATTCACAATGTCCATGTCGTGTTCAACAAACAGCACCGTGGTGGCATTGTCTTTGCCCAAGCCGGTCATGATGGTTTCCATCATGGGGAATTTTTCTTCGGCAGACACACCACTGGTGGGCTCATCCAACAACAAAAGTTTGGGCGAACTGGTCAGGGCCATGGCAATGTCAAGCAATTTGCGAATGCCGCCAGGCAATTCAGCCACTCTGCGCAAGCGGTGCTCAGTCAAAGCAAATCTTTCTAGCAATTCTTCAGCGCGATCGATGGCCTGACGGCGGCGCGCGGGCTGCCAAAAACTCAAGTTTTGATCGTGACACGCGTTGGCCACCAACATGTTGTCGAGCACATTGAGTTCGCCATACAACTGCGGAATTTGAAATGAACGCGCCACGCCCAAATGCGTAATGGCTCTGGGGAACAAAGGCGTGATGTCTTGACCATCCAACAAGATGCTGCCCGTGTCTGGCTTGAGGTAGCCTGTGATCATGTTCACAAAGGTGGTCTTGCCTGCACCGTTGGAGCCAATCAGGCTGACGCGTTCACCGGCAGTGATTTCGATGTTGATGTTGGCCGCAGCCACCACCGCGCCAAATTTTTTGCCCACGTCGCGGGCTTGCAAAATGGGTTTCATCGTGAGTCTCCTTTCACCCACAAAGAGCCAATGCCTCGGGGTAGGAATCGAATCACAATCAGCAAGAAGATGCCCAAGGACATTTGCCACGTATTGGGAAAGTAAGAACTCGAGAATGATCGAACCACTTCCAACACGGTACTGGCCAAGAACAGCGCCACCACACTTTGCCACCCGGCCAGAATGGCCACAAACACAAACTCACCCGAGGTGGTCCAGAAGCTGAAGTTGGGCTCAATGTGGCCCAATGACATGACCGCCAAAGAACCACCCAAACCACCGCAGAATGCAGCCAAAATAAAGTTGATGGCCATGCTTTGTCGCACAGAGCCACCCAAGTATTCAACGCGAAGTTCGTTTTCTTTGGTGGCCAATGTAATGAGGCCGCGTGTGCTGTCGAAGTAAACGCGCGCCAAGAATGCCATGACCGTTGAGACGCTGATGGTCAGCACATACATGATGTAGCCCACGTGCTCGTCGGGCAGTTTTTGTCCAAACAAGGTGGGGCGCCCAATGTTAAAACCATCAGGGCCGCCCAAGACTTCCAGCTTCATGAGCAAGCCATAAGTGACCATGGACAGAGCCAAGGTGAGCATGGCAAAAAAGATACCGCGATAACGCGACAACAAAGGCGCAAAGGGTGCCGCGATGAGTGCTGCCAAAACGCCACCACACAAGGTGAGCAGCAGCGCATCGGAGATACCCACTTTATTGGAGAGCAACGCTGCGGCGTAACCACCGATGGCAAACACCATGCCTTGGCCAAAAGGCACCACACCACCTCGCATGAGGATCACAATGCCCAAGGACACCAAACCATTGGCGGCGGCCATGGTGATTAAGAAGGTGAGCCATTTGGGCATGAAGATACCTGAAATGGCAAGGGCCAAGCACAACAACAAAGCCAACACCAATGAGCGCCACACAGGCGTTGCATAAGAAGACACCGCAGTGCCTGAATTGTTTGCCATGCTTCAGATCTTTCGCGCCTGAATGCGCTGGAACAGGCCTTCCGGACGGAACATCAGCACCACCGCCATGACCAAATAAATTGAAAATAACTCGGCCACCGGCGCTAAGTGCACAGCCATAGCGCGTGCCAAGCCCACGATCAATGCGCCCACAGCAGCACCCTCGATGCTGCCCAGTCCACCAATGATGACGACCGCAAAGGACACAATGATGACGCCCACTGATACACCGGGTTGCACTGAAATCATTGGGGCCGTGAATGCACCTCCTAGCGCAGCCAAGAAAATACCCACCGTGAAAGCAATCATGTACACGCGTGAAATATTGACGCCCATGCTGGCGGCAATTTCAGAACTGTGAATCACCGCAATCATGATCTTGCCTTGCTGCGTGCGGTTGAGCCACCACCAGACAGCCAAGCCAACCACGACAGCCAGACCGACCAAGGCAAAGTCGTAGCCCACATAGGTTTGGGTACCGATGTCGATGTTGCCAAACAAGCCGTAGGGTTCAGAGACGTAATAAGGATTGGCACCCCACAACAGTTTGGTGGCATCCTCCATGATTAAGAACATGGCATACGTGACCAAGACCAACAGCACTTCATCGCGCCCATAAAAGAAACGCAGCAAGCCACGTTCAGTCAAAGGCGCAACAAGTGCTGCCACCGCCACAGCCGCCAAGAGCATGGCCACCAAGGTAAAACCTGGCGCCCATTTCATGGCACTGGCCCAGCCTACAAAACTGGCGGCCGCATAGGCCCCCAGTGCGTAGAAACTGCCATGAGCGATGTTGAGGATTTTGAGCACGCCAAACACCAGCGTGAGACCTAACGCCACAATAAAAAGCCATGAGGCGTAGGTCAATCCATCAATCAGTATGGTCAGCATGCTAGATCCTTATGGGCAACCTTTGGCGCCTGGGAAGCCGGCCTTGATCCAGTCTTCCGACTTCATGTTGGCAGGTGGATTCACGCAATCAGCAGGGAAGCGCATGATGTCGTCGAGCACCACCATTTTCTTGGCAGCGTCGTAACGTGTGCGACCAATGGCTGTTTCTTGAACGGCTTGGTGACCACCACCCAAAGCCATGCGGATTTTGCCGGCAGGTGAATCCCACTCTGAATTGCGCAAGGCTGCAGCGAGTTGCTCAGCATTTGGCTTTTTGCCGCCGTTGGCAGCCATGGCTTTTTCAACGGCCAACTTCAAGCCCAACAATGACTGCACCATTCGGTACGGAGCCTGCACGGGATAGACGTTGTAGGCCTTGCTGTACAAGTCCCACCACCAGTCATTCAAAGCAGACTTAGGTGACATCAGGCCGTAAGCACCGCGTGCACCCAAAATAACGCCGTCAGGCATCTTCTCGCCCAAGCCTGGCAAGACGTGATCGCCAGCGGACAACACCACTTGCGAGCGCTTGAACAAACCGCGAGGACCCGCCTGCAAAATGAAGGCTTGCAAATCGCCGCCCCACAAACTGCTGTGCGTGACGTCTGCAGATTTGGACATCAGTGCAGAAATTTCTGTGCCGTACTGGCCTGCGCCGAACTTGGGCAACTGATCTTCACCGGCCTTGGCGTTGGGGAAGAGCTTTTCCATGGACCACGTAAAGTCTTTCTTGGAGTCCTGACCCCAAGCGTAGTCTTGGTTGATCATGTTGAAAGAGTTGACCTTGATGTCTTTGGCTTTGAGATAACGTGCCAGCGCCACGTTGTCCATGGCAGCGTGCGAAGCTGTTCTGAACACGTAGTTGTATTTGTTGTCTTCGAAAATACGCGGTGTACCGCAGTCATACAGGATGAGGAATTTTTTCATTTCCTCGGCCACTGGCGCGACTGCCAAACAGTCGCCAGAACCCACATAACCCACCACCGCATCGACCTTGTCACGGTCGTACAAGTTGCGCATCTCTTGAACTTGTTTGGTGGCGCCACCGTTTTCGTCAACGTAAATGGCTTCAATTTTCATGCCGCCAACACCTGGCTTGTTGTAAGGCGCAGGGGCCGCACCTTTGTTGAATGCGTCAACCACAACCTTGGCGCCATTGACAGCGGGAATGCCAAAGCTATCGGCTGCTTGTCCAGACAAGAAGCTCACAATACCGACCTTGAAAGTTTCTTGCGCCTGCACAGAGCCACAGAGTGCAGCGGCCATGGCCACTGCAGTGACGACTGCTTGACGTGTTCGTTGAATTGTCATTTGTCTCTCCATATGTTTGCCCTGCTTGGGGCGACTTAGAAAAAATGCCAACGTCATCATGCGGGGAGATTCAACAAAGCCGTATCAGTGCAAACCCATGCGTTGCCCTTCAAATGCCCTTGAAAATGTCACTCGAGCGACAAGCGACTTAAAGCAGCATCGGCGTGGTTGCGCCATCCATGCTCATGTTGATGCCGGTCACATAACTGGCAGCATCCGACGCCAAGAACAACACCACGCGGGCCACTTCTTCGGGCTCGGCCATTCGGCCCATGGGTATTTTGGCAACAGCACGCTTCATGGCTTCTTCGGCCTCAATGCCTTGCAAGCGCGCATCGGCGGCCATGCCTTCTTTCAAACGGTCCGTGCGCGTCAGGCCAGGATTGATGCCATTCACTCGAATGCCCTGCGATGCATAGGCATTGGCCAAACCCGCAGTGGCCAACATCAGCGCAGCATTGGCGGCACCACCTGCCAAGTGAATCGGACTGGCTACTTTGCCGCCGTTGCCCACCACATTGACAATGCTGCCCTTGCCGCGCTGCGCCATTTGCTTAATGACCGGATCGATCATGTGGATATAGCTGAAATATTTGGCTTGCATCGCGTCTTGCCAAGCTTGTGGCGACAACTCGGGTGCAGGCGTGCGCTTGGCAGCACCCGCAGAATTGACCAGCACATCGACAGCACCTAAACCTGCAACGGCCGCGTCCAGAGCCGCTTGAGCTGATGCGGGTTGCGTTAAATCTGCAGCGTGTGTTTGGACGCGGTCTAAACCGTAAGAGATCAAACTCTCGCGTGCACGTGCCAAGTTGGTCTCGCTTCTGGACACCAAACTCACGCGCGCACCTTCAGCCAAAAATGCCTCCGCACAAGCCAAGCCAATGCCCTTGCTCCCGCCGGTAATCAAAATATGTTTGCCATTCAAATTGAGATCCATGAAAACTCCAATGCGTTGAAACAAATACAGGTGTTACATTGAAACATCAAACATAATTCTTTGCTTTGATGAATGAAACACTTCGCGCTGGGCTGAAACAACACCCTATTTAATCATTCACAAATTAATTTAGCATGATGACCACCGCTATTTTGGAGAGCATGACATGACACAAACAAACAGATTTTTAAAATCCTTTTCTCGATGGATGCCCGCGGCATTGATCGGTTTTTCACTTTTGCAGTGGCACGCCGCTCAAGCGCAAAACAACGCAGCCACCTACCCTCAAAAGCCCGTCAAAATCATGGTGGGCTTTTCGCCGGGTGGTGTGCCGGACATCGTGGCGCGTGTCTTGGCACCCCGATTCACAGAAACTTGGAAGCAGCCCGCCATTGTTGAAAACAAATTGGGTGCGGGCAGCAATGTGGCCGCACAAGCTGTGGCCACTTCGGCACCAGATGGCTATACCTTGCTATCAATTTCTTCAGCGCACGCCATCTCACCCGCCATTTACAACAAGCTGACCTACGACGCCTCCAAAGATTTCTCTGGCATCACGCTAACCGCGACAGGCCCTGCCTTGGTCATTGTGTCCCCAGAGCTCAATGTGAACAACATGAAAGAATTCATTGCTTTGGCCAAAAGTAAGCCCGGACAATTCAATTACTCATCAGCAGGTGTCGGCAGTGGCTCGCAATTTGCCGCTGAGCTATTGAAGTCACAAGCGGGCATTGATTTGGCCCACATCCCCTTCAAAGGCATTCCCGAAGCACTGACCGACACCATGGCAGGCCGGACGCATTTGTTCATCTCGCCCTATGCCAGTGCCATCAACTTGGTCAAAGAAGGCAAAGCCAAAGCCATTGCAGTGACCAGCACCACCCGTGTCGCAGACTTGCCCAACTTGCCCACCGTGGCAGAGTCGGGAGTCCCTGGTTACAAGTGGATCTTTTGGTATGGCCTGGTAGCACCTGCCAACACACCCCGCGATATCGTTCAAAAAGTACAAGCCGAGGTGGTCGCCGCATTGAAGCAGCCCCAAGTCACGCAACGCTTCAGCGCTCTGGGCATTGAGGCCGTGACCAGCACACCCGAAACGTTTGATCAACTGATCAAAGACGAAGTGCAGCTGTTTAAAAAATTGGCGGCCGCTTCTGGCATCAAAGCGGATTAAATCGCATGGCATTTGTTCACGTCAACGGCATCGATTTGCACTACACCATCGATGGCACGCAAGGGCCATGGATCACTTTGTCGCATTCTTTGGCCTGCAACTTGTCTGCTTGGGATGCGCAAGTTGAATTGCTCAAAAATGATTTTCGGGTGTTGCGATTTGATACGCGAGGTCATGGCCGGTCTAGTGCGCCAGCAGGTCCTTACACCTTAGAACAACTGGCTGAGGATGTGCATGGCTTGTTCGTGCATCTGGGCATCACGCAAACCCACTGGATGGGCATTTCGATGGGCGGCATGATTGGTCAAACCTACGCTCTGGCGCATCCTGGCGTTTTTCAATCGCTCATCTTGGCCGACTCCACCAGCCGCAGACCGCCACAAGCTGCCAGCATGTGGGGCGAGAGAATTCGAATTGCGCAAACAGAGGGCATGCAAGCTTTGCTTGAAAGCACTTTGGCGCGCTGGTTTACGCAAGAGTTTCGCGACCAACAACCCGAAGCAGTAGCGCGCATTGGCAAAGGCATTTTGGAAACACCCGTGAATGGGTTTTGCGGCTGTTGCGACGCCATTTCTAAAATCGATTTGCTTGACCGTCTTCACGAAATTAAATGCCCTTGCCTCATCATGGTGGGCGAACACGATCACGGCACACCGCCAGAGATGTCGCGGCAAATGCACCAAAACATCGTGGGCTCAGAATTTATTGTGATTCCCAACGCAGCGCACATTGCCAGCATTGAACAAGAGACATTTTTCAATTCAGAAATCTATAAATTTTTGAAACAGATTCCGAATACAAGAGCCTAACTGACTGTGAAGATTTGCAGGTGCTGCCCTTTGGCACCTTTGTCGTCTGTCCACTCTATTTTGAATTCAGCGGTGCTGCTGGCACGGACATAAAATTCAAAATAGGGATTGGCAGAAATACCCGATGAGGGTTCGACGCGAAATACTTCTTGCTGGCCCAATGTGCAAGTCAACAACCGAATCACGTTGCGCGGAACCAGTTTGCCAGTCAGGTCTTGCAAATACCCTGTGTCCATAGGGTGCTCTAGCAACAACCTGACCTTGACCACTTCGCCAGAACTTATTTTCTCGGGCCATTGAACGCGCAGACGTGTCATGAGGCGTCCACGCACGCTGATTCAGTGATCACGACTTCTGTGTGGTTGTAACGAAACTCGCCATTGGACAAGCGCGCAAGCGCGACCACCTGCTGTGTTCCTGCTAATCGCACGCGTGTACTCACCTCAGCACGACCATTCCAAGGCCCCAAATGGAAGACCGCCATTTGCGTGACCGGATTGCGCTGCGACAGCAAATAGATGTGCGTCACATGGTCTTGCGCAGTCATGGGGTGGGCAACTTGAATTTGAACCGGCACCAAAGAGCCGTTGTCGGCCAAGAGCGGTGCTTCGAGGCTGACATCTTTGTTGACAATGGTCGCGCCCTTCACGATGGGCTGCACCATGTCTTCAAAAGATAGCAGCCGGCCAGAATTCATTCGCTGCGCATAAGCCAAACGCGCCCCCCTACCTGGCCACAACAGCCCCGTGAGCAAGAGGCTTTGCAGCCCCTTGCGTCGCAAGCACCCTTCAGCGTTCATGCGTCAATGCTTTCAAGCTGTTTAAGCCTTGAGTGTCAGGCCATGATTTTTGAGAGGCAATGATCGAATCCGTTTGCCCATGGCGGCCGAAATCGCATTGACCAAAGCAGGCGCCAAAGGCGCTTGGGCTGGCTCGCCCACCCCGCCCCAGAAACCACCCGTGGGGGCGATGACCACCTCCACTTTGGGCATCTCGTTCAAGCGCATCATGCGGTAATCGTGGAAATTCGATTGCTCCACACGGCCTTCTTTGATGGTGTTCTCGCCCCAGAAAATGGCCGTCAGCCCGTGCACCACGCTGCCTTGAAATTGCGCCACGATGTTGTCTGGATTGACTGCGTAGCCAGGATCAATGCCAATGACCACGCGGTGAATTTTGACTTCGTTTCTGGCGTTGACCGAGACTTCGCAAACGCAAGCAGTCCAGCTGCCATAGCCTTCAGTTTCGGCCACACCCCGAAACACGCCCGCTGGCAATTGACTGCCCCAGCCAGCCGCCTTGGTGACGGCTTCCAAAATGGCACGGTCGCGTTTTGACGTTTCGTTGTTGGGCAACATGTCCAAGCGGAACGCCACGGGATCTTTGCCAGCGGCCTGTGCGCATTCATCGATGAAGCATTCACGGCCAAATGGATTTTGTGAATGGCCCACTGTGCGCCAAAAACCCACAGGTACATTGGTGTTGCGCTGCGCATAATCGACCAAGGTATTGGGAATGGCATAGGGGTGATCGTTGAAACATGCCACGGCTTGACCGTCCACACCTTTGGGCAAGGGCAGCTTAAGCAACGTGGCCAAGATAGACGGCGCACTGACTCGGATATGCAGCGCATCGACTTTGCCATTGGCATCCATGCCTGCTTTGAAGCGCATCAAACTGGCTGGCCGATAAAGGCCATGTTGAATTTCTTCTTCGCGGGTCCACAGCATTTTGACGGGCTTGCCTGGCATGGCTTTGGCAATCATGACGGCTTGACGCGTGAAGTCTTGCGGGCTCTTGCGGCCCAAACCGCCGCCTAGCTGCACAGGGTGAACTTTGACATTGGCAGGCGGCACACCCGCTGTGGCGGCGCTGACGGCCAAGGTGGCTTCCGGATTTTGAGTCGACGACCACACGTCCAGTTTGTCGCCTTGCAACCAAGCCGTGCACACCATGGGCTCCATGGTGGCGTGTGCCAAGTAAGGGGTGAAGTACTCAGCTTCAAGCACTTTGGCTGCTTTAGAAAGCGCCTCGAGGGTGTTGCCATCGTTGCGCGCCACTGCCAGTTCAGGCTGCGACATACCGGCTTTAAATTGGGTCATGATGGCAGCGCTGCTCAGGGTGCCATGCTCGCCGACATCCCATTCAACGGCCACTTCGCGCAGCGCTTCTTTGGCGCGCCACCAATTGTCTGCCACCACAGCCACAAAGCTACCAAGATTCAACACCTTGACAATGCCACGGCGGTTTTCAACCTTGGAGGCATCCATGGATTTGACCGTGCCATTGAAAACCGGACAGGCGGCCACCGCGGCATGCAACATGCCTGGCAATTGCGTGTCAATGCCATATTGACGCTTGCCCGTCACAATGTCGGGAATGTCGACTCGGGGAATTGATTTGCCAATGAGCGTCCAATTTTTGGGATCTTTCAGCTGAACTGATTGAGGCGCTTTCACCTTGGCGGCATCGCTAGCCAGCTGGCCGTAGGTGAGACTTCTCTTGGAGGCTGTGTGCGTCACTTTGTTCAACGCCGCTTTGCACTCACTGGCTGGCACCTGCCATTTTTGAGCGGCCGCAGTGATGAGCATTTCGCGCGCTGTTGCGCCCGCTTTGCGCATGTATTCTTGGGAATGTCGAATGGTGCGGCTGCCCACTGAAGCCATGTCGCCATAGGCGCGTTTGGTGCGCAAATTGTCATGCGCAGTGGCGTACTCAACGCGCACTTTTTTCCAATCGGCTTCAAGTTCCTCAGCAATCATCATGGGGGCTGAGGTCATGCTGCCCTGCCCCATTTCTGCGCGTGCATACCGAATCACAACGGTATCGTTGGGTTCAATTTCAATCCAAACATTCAGCTGCGGGGTGTCTGCCGCCTCAGCACGTCCGGGCACAAAAAAGCCCAATGACATGCCGGCACTGGCGGTGCCTGACACTTTGAGAAACTGACGGCGATCCATGCTGGCTTGATCGGCAGCTTGTGGCTCTGTGACATGCTTGTTCATGCGCGGCCGCCTTTCTTGGCCACTGAATGAATGGCTGCGCGAATTCGTGCATAGGTGCCGCAGCGGCAGATGTTGGTCATGGCCGCATCGATGTCTTGATCGGTGGGCTTGGGTTTTTTCTTGAGAAGGGCGACGGCTGCCAACATTTGGCCGCCTTGGCAATAACCGCACTGCGGCACTTGGTGATCAATCCAGGCCTGCTGAACAGCGTGCAATTTACCTTTTTCTGCCAAGCCCTCAATGGTGATGACCTTTTGACCCGCCGCAACCGACACGGGGTAAGAGCATGAGCGAACAGGTTCGCCGTTGAGAAGCACAGTGCAAGAACCACACTGGGCAACCCCACAACCAAACTTAGGGCCTTTGATGTCGAGTTCGTCGCGCAGTGCCCAGAGCAAGGGCATCTCTGGTTCGACATCGAGCGTGTGACTCTTTCCGTTGACAGACAGCTTCATTTGTGAAGGCTCCAAATTTGAGGTTGAAGCTTCAGTTTGTAGCTTCAGTTCAACTTTTCACCTAGAGGGGAACAACCTATGCCCCTCCTAGTTTCAAGGTTGTCAAGCCAGCTTGACGCGGTGCAAAGAAATGCAATTGCATGCACAATCTGCGGTGGTTTTGGCGCATCATCGCCAGTCTTTGTCAATGCATCTTTCCATCGAATGACTCCACTTAATTTGCCCAATCGCCCCTACAGAAGAATTGCGACCGAGGAGGCTTTCTCACCGCCAGAGATGCTTGAGATTTATAAGAAGATTTTGGCCAAAGACCAGGTCGATGTGGGCTTTAAAAACCTCATGGGCTTTTACATGAGCAGCCCCAGCGAGCGCGCTCAGCACATCATGCGCTGCTTGGTAGACCTCGACCAATTGCGCCTGCAACACATGGACGATGCGGGCGTCGACGTTCAGGTGATTGGCCTCACATCGCCAGGCGTTCAAATCATGGACAAAGAAACTGCCGTGGCGTTTGCACCGGTGGCCAATGACATTTTGGCCGAGGCCACACGCCGTCACCCCGACCGTTTGGTCGGCATGATTGCAGTAGCGCCACAAGACCCTGCT
>JACCDX011083179.1_pt1 | contig 11913 bp, 9 predicted proteins | sample 7449681 | NCBI WGS metagenome assembly JACCDX01 (sample SAMN15323450, study PRJNA562643) | freshwater metagenome | isolation source: river surface water | place: USA:Blue River Watershed | collected 2017-08-18 | reverse complement strand
CCCTAAAACAGCACTTATAAGTGTTAGGTTATTACGTAGTTGTTCTAAGTTATTTATAACCGATGACGACTGCGTTTTGAGGTAAATATCACTATTCACTTGTGAAATTTGTGTTATTTATCTTCCGGTTTACAATTACGCGTATTAGCTGGAGGTCTTTCTACTAACACAAATTCAGGATTACTCGACGGTCAATCTGCCAGAAATAGAGTTGTTGTATCGGTCGATAATTTAGCCACGCAAGTCCGTATTACAGTACAGGGCGATCTAGCCGAAACATTTAACGTACCAATTGCATTTGGAACAACAGCAGCTATCGCTGCTCAGCTGGTGACTCTCATTAATGCATCTGGAACTCTAAATGCGAGTGCGTCTCAAGATAATCCTGGAGTGGATACATATTTATATGTGACCAATGATGCTGTTGGATTAACCCAGACAATCGACAATCTTATTAATACTACTACAAACCCGGTGAGAGACCCGGGTTATTCAATTACGGAAATTACTGGAGGATTAATAATTCAGTCTACGAATATTGAATAAGGGGGAAAGTGGTTACTTCATGTATAAATTATATTTTTTTGCCATGTTTGCCTGGTAATTGGTGCATCTAACGGAACTGGGTCGTGGAATCCACCTGACGCCCGACGATTATCTTCAAATATACCTAGGACGCGACAGCCCTGTGATATATCGACATATTTCATTCTGATTTTAAATAATGAATTTATTTTAAATAAGAAACCTATAAACCATGCCTATCAATTTAGGATATGTGTCGATCGTCGAAAACAAAGATTACGCGGATCAACCACCTCCGCAATACCAACTAGTAATTAGACAAACTAGGATCAAGATCAACTACGACTACCCATTTAAAAATGGAACCATTGTCGAATATGAAAGTGCCAATGGATTTACGCGTAAAGAACTGATTGATATCATTATTGATCAATATAAGAAAATGTATGATCAAGAAGAAGAAACATCAACTATCAAAGCTAGACCAATCGGGGATACTAGTAATGGTGGATACCTTACGAACCGGTGTACTACCGATGGGGTCTGGGGAATTTGGGGGCATGCCATCGAAGACCTCATTCTACATTCTATGCATCAAGACAAAAAAGACGCATCACTCTGGCATCTAGGTATTGATTCTTAATTATTTAATTCTTAATTTTATTTTTTTGAGGCTTGAAAGGATTTCTCGCTCATAAGATATACAAGAAAAATAAAATTATAGATGCCGATCGTTCAAAAAAACGTTTTAGGAGGTAATGGCATCAGTTATACATATGAAGCGGACGGACCCGGCGATCATGTGCTTATCCCGAATTCGACATATTTCAAAGACTTAACCGATAAACTAATCTATTACAAAAACTCCATAGGTGATGTCGTAGGCTTATTTACAACAGGTATCGACGCTGTAAATCACGGCGATGTATATTATGTATCGCCAGAAGGAAACGATGCTAGTGGATCCGCCGGCAATATCAATAAACCATATCTTACACTTGAAGGCGCGCGCGATGCAGCTTATACCCATAAGAGGCGCAGATTTACTATTTCAAACACCGCACAGGCTGACATCACAATAGACGGCACTCCATATACCAGCAATTTAGGCACTGCCGCTTTAAATGCCGCAGCATTGGCAGCTGCGATCGGAGCACCAGCAACATATGTTGCAGCTACCAATTATTTTGAAGTTGAAATAGCACCTACTTTCACATCATCTGGGATGACCGCAAACATATATGAATCATCGCATGTAAACATACATGTATTTACCGGCACTTATGTAGTTACTACAACTGATACAAATGGGCTTGCGGTAGATGGTGCATCGTGGTATTTTGCACCTGGTACTGCTATTACTAAAGCCACGGCAGGCAATCTTTTCGATATGGCTAATCTATTCTATCCATGCAATGTTTTAGGATACGCTGATATTACTGTCAATACAATCGCATTTCAAAGTTTTGGTTCTGCCGGAACATTCGATTGGGTTATAGAAATCAACTCATGTACCGGATATGCTTTAGTAGCTAGCAATAATTCTGGAACTAAAACATATTTGACAGCCAGAAAGAGTTTGATTTCATCGGGCTCTGTGGCATCAGCGACTAATGCAGGTCATTATTTTATTAAATGCCCATATATTCAAGGAAGTGTCTTAGGCTTTGGCATAAATACTGGTGTGCTTACATGTGCCGGCGGTGGTGGTACATCCTGTAATATAGAGGCAGATATTATAACAAACACATTGGTCGGCTACTCATTCCATTCATATTCATCAACTAGCGTTCATATCAAGGCACGAGAAGCGGGGGTTGTTTTTACTAGTAGTCCGTCAGTGCTCGATATAGCGAAATGTACTAATTTAGAATCGGGTGGTATTACCAAGTTTAATGGATTCGCCACCAATGTTACTTTCTCAGGTGGTGATCTGAACGTCGCTTTATTTACTAATCTTACTGGAACAGCCTCAACCGGTCATTTTTCAGGATCATTCGAAAATGGTACAATTACTATTAATGGAGGAACACCTACAGCTCTATCAAAGGCATATTATGATATACACGGTAATGGAACTTATGCGGGCTCCGGTAATGCGGTAACGGTATCTAATGCGAGTTATGTAAATTTATTAGGTTCCTGGCATGTATATGGTACTGTTACTATCAACAATGGGGGTGTGGTCAATTTAAAGGGTGATTACCGTCCGTATGGTCCTCTTAATGCAGCTCCTTCTATAAATGTAAATGCCGGTGGTAAGCTAATTCTAGAAGGTGTTGCTCAGATGGGCTCTGACAACGGTCTAGGTGGATCAGTAATAGGTATTAACGGAGGTACTGTAATATGCAATGGAGGCACGGTATTAACTAATCATTTAGGATTACGCCCTATTATTGCGGTCGCCGCACCTAGAGATCTTAAAGTATATGGCGGTGGATTGGTATCAAATAATTTATATATGCTAGACAATACCAAAGGAATAGATGCATATTCAGTTACGGCTGCCGGAGTTGCCACCAGTTTAACTATTAACGGGGATCTATATAGTGAAGCCGATACAATTACATACAACACTACTGCACTAATGGCGACGCGTTTAATTTCTCTAATTAATGCCGGTTCACCAGATCTTAATGCATATAGAGCTGTATCATATGGTTCATATACTGGATATGTGGTAGTAATATATACTGGCGCAGGTGTAACTTTTCCTGTTAATTCTACATTATCGGCAACAGCGCCCACCAGTTTTGCAATTACACCAACAATTTTAGCGGGTAATATTGTATTAGACGAGGATGTTGTTTGATCCTACATTGTTTGTAATATCAAAAATTGGTTCTGGCATAGTAAATTAAAGTTTTTGTATGTCTTTTTTTTCATATATCAAATATACCTTGGATAAAATGCCGGTTCGCACAAAAATTGTTTCTGGCGTGGTAAATTATACATATGAAGTAGATGGACCCGCCGATCACGTATTGATCCCCAATGGCTCATATTTTAAAGATTTAAGCAATAATCTCATTTATCAAAAAGATAATCTTGGTTCGACAAAAACTAGCTATGATCAAGGGTTACCGACAGTAGGACCTAATAACGGTAAGTATACCGGCATCGCCGAAGCTATAGCAGCAGGAGTAGAAAAAATGCGTGTGATAGAGAATACTTCTGTGCCCAGTTCTGTAACATTCATTACCTCAGATGTAGAAATTCAGATAGATACCGGTATAACTTTGGCGTTCGCAGACGGGGCGCATTTAATCGTAACACAAGCCGAAACAAAAGTTCACATATTTGGTGGTGGATCATTAACATATTTAGATACGGGCTACGGATTAACATTTGGAGGAGCTAAAGTAGATTTAACAGCAACCACCGCTGATGTAACTGTTAACGCAGTATTATATTCTACAACTGGAGAAGCAACTATTCCAGCTGCAGCTGTCGCATTAATGAATGCAGTTGACGCGGATCCTTTAGTTAGAGTATATCAAGATAACCCTGGTGTTGATGCGTACTTTTATGCAGTTCCATCGACTACAACCCCAATAACAGTTGTATCCGGAGTTGATACTGCTACATCACCACAGGCGCCAACGAGTAAATGGACTTGGTACAAAAATCTATCTGGTAATGGTAATGATAGTATTCTTAAATTTACTAACGTTACGGTCAATAATAACGGCACCGGTATATTTGGCGGTTTGATATGGTTGATGGAATCGGTTGCACTACAACTTGAAGACTGTCATTTTATCGAAGCTAACGTGATAGCTACTTCATTTCCTTATGGCATCAATCCTTTCCATAAATACCCAACTTATATAAAGGGAGGTAGATTCACGGGATTGGGCACTAATACAAATCTGAATATAAGTAATATTTTAGCGAATAATATTATTGTCGAGGGCACCTATTCAAATGTCAGCATTGGGCATGCCAAATTTATAAAGATAGAACTGGATACATCTTCCACCTATTCATTTACAACGATATCCCAATTACAACTTAATCCGTTGAGTGGTTCTACCATATCATTAAATGGAGTCATTGATGGAACGACCATTAGCGGTGGTTCTGCAGTTCCCATAAATGTCAGTTCCAATGCAACTATCGTCGGATGTACTATATCTGGCGATTTAATAGTTGCTGCAAACACAGAAAATGCAATATCTATAATAAATACTACATGCGGTGCTATTACATGTACCAATTATCCTGCCATGGTGCTAAATGGTGTGCAAATATCGTCAAATAGTCCTACAGTCATCCAAATGAGAGGAGGTTCCATAGATGGATTATTAATATCCGGTAGTCCAAGCGTAACATTTGACTGTATGTGGTCATCAATTAAGAGTGTCAGGGTAAAAGAGGAACAAACATCCGTATTAATAATTGGAAGTGACTCAACATATGAAGGTATATATCTAATTCATACTACTGGAGACAGTACAATAACCACAGACGTGACCAACGGAAGTACCACTTTAACTAATATATCAGATGCAGATAATGCAATATTCGCAGTAGGTAGATTAATCAGTGGTGTTGGAATTCCAATCGGATCACAAGTGGTAACAAAAAATAACGAAGGTGGTGATGCCAATACAATAGAAATTAGTCATCCCGCAACCGCCACCAATATTGGTGTTTCATTGAGTCTTTTAGTATCCACCCTGCTTATAACAAACGCCAATAATCTTATCAGCGGTCAATGCTATAATATGCTGATAGGACGTGATATCATTAACCCCCAAGGTTTAAGTATTTCTAAATGGAAAATAGCGAATAATGTTATAACAAATCCGGTTGCTGTGTTCAATTATATTCGGTATTCCGATTGTGCATTGTGGCATATTATTGGAATGAGCAGCGGTAATCAGTATTCTAGTTGTGATATACGCGGTATTATCGAAGTTACGGGCGATAGACACATATTTAGTAATTGCTTATGTCAAAATACTACTATCACTGTTTCTGGTAATTATCATAAGTTTACTGGTTGTTTGATAACAGGTGCGGCATCCCTTACAGAAGGATCCGGTGCGTCCAGACCAAATTATTGCTCATATTCCGGTTGCACGTTTGATATGATTGCGGGTAACATAACATGGACGGCGGATCCACAAGACGCCAGTTCATCTTTAGTAGTAGGATGTGTCATACCGGCGGGTACGACCAATTTTGCTAATGTTCACGCTAATTCAGGGATGAATACCTTATAATATTGTTTAAGTTTGCATAACAATCTTTTTTTTATCTATACAAAGATCAAAAAAGAAAATGCCAGTTCACACGAAAATAGTATCTGACGTTGTCAATTATTCATATAAGGTAGATGGTCCGTCGGATCATTCTAGTGTATTGATAGCTAATGGATCATTCTTTAAAGATTTATCCACTGGGGTTATCCACCAAAAGACAACAGGTGGCAATGTTGTAAATCCATGCAAGCTGCTACATGAAATCTATCAAAATCTATAAGTCCTGAGACCCATGAGATTAAGTTAGAAAACCAATTTTTTGTCCGTTATAATATTTAGTAAGCTAGATAAATCTAACTTGTTAGACATTATAACAGTTATTGGCAATTAAAGGACTGTAGCAATCCTATTGTCAACGGTCATGACAATGTGCGTATCATACCGTTCCTTGCCGCATTACAGTCGCGGTAAGTTTCATGGGTACAGCTAGGGCATTTATAAACTTCGTTGGCTCCTAACTTTTTGTGAAGAAATTTACACCACGAACAAATTTTACTTGTCATAAATTCATTCCATCTAGAAACTTTAGTATTGTATTTAGCTGCAATATAGTCTAAGGTTTCTTTAAATTTGTAGAATGAATATTGGTTTAGTCTTTGTTTAATAGATCTGTTGTTGGCGTTCTCCTTACAGCTTTTTGATTTAAAATCACCAACATAAACTTCCGAATAATTAGAGCAGAGATAATGCGCAGTTTTGTAATGGAGATCTTTTACTATATGCTTGATACGTGTAAATCGTCTCCTACGATAACGTCGTTCAGCTTTCTTAGATTTGAAATTAGACGATGGTTTGTTGTTAGCTAAATCTATCATCTTATCTAATTTTTTGTTGTTATTTCCTACGCAAGTATATTTGGTAAAATCATAACAAGCCGCAAACGTTCTTAGTCCTAAATCTACACTCACTGGTTTATATGGGCGATCTGCGTCTGCCAGTTGTTCTAAAGGCACACGTATTAATAGATTAGCTGTTCTGTTAGATCTATCAAACTGGATGGCAAATTGTCTAGTAATTAAACTTCGAAAATTGTAAACTAAACGACCAACTTTATTCTTTATGTTACATGATTGTTTATCGAATTCCATAACAACAATTCGATTATTTAATGGTTTAGGTCTGAGAGTAAAATGAGTAATATTTCCGCGTCTTCGATTAGTCAAAGCGCTTTTCTTGTTTTTGTGATATTCACAAATGCTGTGAGCTATGGAATGGGCGTCTTTTAATACAGTTTTAGCCATTAAAAGAAACTTTTCGCTAAGATATTTCATAACCTTATTTTTCCATACAACAGCTGTTTTAGTCCATTCCGTAGGATTTTCAATGTCATACTGCCTAGCTAAGTTATAGGCTCTATTATATACATAACCCCAATTACTTAATAATCGCTGACCAGCTTTATCAATCGGTAATTTAATGGATTTAGTTTTACAGTCGGCTCCTATTTTTTGATAAACAACATTGCTAGTTGATATATTAGGCGGCACCCGCCATGTTATTGTTCTATCCTTATACTCTGTAATATCAAGCGACCCACCATACTTACTATTTGTACTTGATAGTAAGCTCTTTCCGGGATACCAACAACTATGATTTCCCACTATAAAATTTACCATATTAACATGTCATTATATAAATATATATAACAGTTTATATAAATATCTATAAATTCAAATCTCGTAATGTCAAAAAAATACGTGTCGGGCTCAGAAGCAGCGAATGCGTTAAGTATTACTCAGACAACTTTGGGGAAATGGGCGGACGATGGTCTGTTAGATAGTATTAGGACTTCTGGAGGACATAGACGCTATGATTTGGCTAGCCTTAAAAAAGACGAAGTTGAAATTGAAGATCTCAATAAAGAGGAAGAGGAGCCAGCCGAAGACCCTGAGCCGTCGCGGATTAAAATTTGTTATTGTCGGGTATCCACATATGGACAGAAAGATGACCTAGATCGCCAAGTAAAATATATGACCCATAAATACCCGACATATAAATTAATTACAGATGTAGGCTCCGGTGTTAATTTTAATAGAAAAGGACTTAAAAAATTAATAGATTACGCAATCGAAGGTAAGCTAGAAGAGGTTGTAGTCAGCTATAAGGATAGACTATGTCGGATTGGATATCAGCTACTCGAGTATATATTTAAAACTTACTCGGGAACTAACATCGTAGTAGACAATCATGAAGATCAAAGTATCAACGAAGAGATTGCCAAGGATATTTTAGAGATTATTACTGTTTATTCGGCTAAGATACATGGCATGAGAAGATACGAAAAAAATAGCGATTCAAGCGATTTATAAGACTTATCTTATAGATTTTGGTAGAATTTCAGCAACAGTTGTTATCTCTACGGGAAACACATAAAATAATCCTATTCCGTCAAAAAAAGAAAATATTATATTAATTAAATGCATTACCACGAGCAATGCGCCGAGCCTGTTGATTTTTTTGCCTCTCGATACGCTGTTCAATCTTAAGCTTAATAATAGGTTTTCGTGCTTCGAGCGCTGCCAATTGTTCCGGTGTCATACTTAAAGTATCCGGTTCTGTGGGCGGATTATCAAAAACATCACCCACAAATGGAGTTGCCGATTTCGATGACATGGTTATTTATATTAATACTTTTATTTTTTTAACCAATTTACAAATTGTAAGATTTAACTTAAATTGTTAGCTACAACACGACCAGCACTAGAAATGAGCATTTCCGTAGCAGAAAGAGCTATTCCGAATATTTCATTATACGGGAAATCGGTACTAACGGCGTTTGGATCACTGCTCAACAAATAGTGTTTGGCGCCAACGGTTAAAGCGCTGCCGGCTCTACTAATAGATCCTCTGGGGGCAATTGATACGGGATTTCCCAATGTAGCCGCCGTCTGCGCTGCACCGAAGAATGATGAATACTGCTGAACACGTAGTACACTAAACATAAAATTTCCAGTAGTACTATTCCGGTACAAATAGTAGAATAAACCATTAGTAGTATCATCAAAGATGGATTTTACAGTCTGACGTTGAGACTGCCCATAAGTTGCGGTTGCGGTTGGGTGTGCCATATCATAAATAGGAACGAAATTTCCCTCGGTCCATGCAAAAGTCATTGCAGAAATGGCACCTGTCGTTACATCAGAATGTAAAACCACATTAATACCGGCACCTTCTGAATTGATTACATTGAGGAAATTTCCGGTTGGAATCTTAACATTGGCACGCTGTCGAATAGTAATATCCGTATCATATATCTCGACCGCACCGACAAATGGAATAAATGCGGGAGATGTGCCAAGATCCCTAAATATGAGCCCTACATTAGTAACATTATCATATGCGACAGCAACCGGATTGACGTTTGCACCAAATACAGTAACATCTTCCTCGGTAAGTGCAGTTCCGAAGTTATTCACAACGGATCCGTTAATCTCCGCACATCGGTATCTACTGCCGGCGGCATAAATAACGGAATCAGGGCTGTTAGGATAGAGGTCAATCTTAATATCACGCCAACCGACCAAACTTTCATTACTCGCGAATAAACCAGTAGTAACAGTGCTAAATGGTGCACCAGTTCCATTTATTGTAATTACACTTGCATTAAGGTTGTTATTAGTCGCGTTAGGATATATAAATACGACACGATCTGCGTTCGGGCAGTATACACCAGCAGCACGTTGATCCGTATTGGTTGGTGCGCCAATGTTGATAAAAGCAGGCCAACCGGTTGTAACTACCGTACCCGCAGTAGTAATACCAAACACATACCAATTACCAAACGCGGTATCCTTACTTATCAAACACCATTCATTCGATCCAGTATTGAATAGAAATGTTTCGTCATCGCCATATACCCAAGTACCAACGGCGGCACCCCATGTTAAAGTACCGTTAGCATCCACCGTTGCGCATCGTAATACTACAACACCACCAGACTCATAAGTGACGAGCAGCTTCCGATTGACGTTATCCCAAGCAGATGCGAAAGATGTACTAGTAGTACTACCGGCAGCTACCACAACTTGATCATTACTCCACGGCGCCTTAAATTTGAGAGCCTGTCCCGTTGAAATTTCAACAATATCACCAGCAATTAGGTTTTCGCCAGCAGTAACTGTTACACGTAAATCGGCGGTAGAAATCCAGCGAGTACCGTCGTTATAGGACATGCTCTTTTGTGTGGAGTCCATCAACATCATACCTTCAGTGTCAGCGAGAGCCTCCTTCTGCGCGTTGGTACTGATCGGCATTAATAAACCTTTGCTTGCTGCGGATAAATGCAAGATAGCCTCTGTATTGGCAGCCGCTGCTCCTCCAATACGAACGTTACCATCATTACCGATACGCATACGTTCATTAACCGACACTGTACCAGTTGTACAAGTATTAAAGCGCATATCAGAACCTTGAGTCGTCGCAGTATAATTCTCAGTGGCGAATACTTCAATTCCTGCAAGAATGCCCGTTTGTGCCGGTGTGTTATTCCAACCCTTTGTGTATAAACCGGACACCGTATCTCCAGATAGAATTTGCGTAGGTGCCGCTTCTGTTCCGCGCGCAGATGTCATAGTTAAACCAGCCATAGCACCGGTGCCATTCTTATATCTAATAACATCAAACTGGTTGGCTGATCCCGTTACGTTGCTTACAAATGCTGAATCATGTAATGTGGTAGTACTAGAAGACACACTGACCCGTTTAGTTCCGCCGGTAGTAATACCAAGTTCATCAGCGCCTATACGGTATAAACCAGTGTTAGTGTCGGCTGAGAAGTATAAAGATGGCGCCGCGACCGTGCCATCGCCGAGTATAACATTGGTACGACTCGTAACCTCACCAGTTGTAGTATTATACTGTAACATACTATTACCTTCCGTGTTAGTTCTAACTGATGCAGCCCTGACGACAAAGCTATTATCAGCGGCGACCGATGTTGCGCCAGCACCTAATACAATTACACCACTGCGACCAACTGCGTCAACATCTGCATTATGACCATATATTGTATTGTTCGATCCGGTTGTAAGAGTATCACCTGCCGTATAACCAAACAATGCATTATTTGCACCGGTAGAAACATTGATACCAGCATTATGACCAAATGCACTATTCTGATCACCTGTAGTGCGGATATTTTGAAGTGCGCGATAACCCATCGCCGTTATACCACTATTCGATGATAAACCAGCAGAACCCTGCATAGCCTCAAAACCAACAGCAACGTTATCATTGCCCCATATATTCTGCATTGCATAAGCGCCGACCGCAACTGCACCGCTTTCAACATCTAGAGCATTACCCGAATTATTACCTAATAATGTGTTATCATTACCAGTATTAATTTGAGTACCCGCTAAATTACCTAATAGAGTGTTTCCGATACCAGCTGTGATAGAATATGTGGTACCACCCAATCCAACACTTGTCGCGTTATATCTAACGGGGAGAATACCATTTGCGTTAGGAACTGTGAATGTTCTAGTCTGTCCAGCCGCTACGCTTGATACTTCTAGCGCAAACTGCTTAGTTGCATCACCATCATCCTGCACTCTAAAAGTATTATCTGTAAATGCAGGACCTCCCGCGGTAGCCCATGATAGAATGCCACTACCATCCGTACTTAACACTTGTCCCGCAGTACCATCGTCCGTCGGTAGGGTCAATGCATAGTCAGCACCGACACCAGCAGGCGCTTGAATCGTAATAAGGTTAGCTCCGCCGTCTTCTTGGAAGATCAGACTGTTAACATTGGTAATATGGTTGTTGCCCATATTCAGCACACCGGACATAGTGTCACCGACAACTGCGACGAAATTATCATCTACATATTTCTTGGTAGCCGCGTGGAAATCAGCAGTTGGTGCGGCACTAAGTAATAAACGACCCGCGCCGCCGGGAATAATGGAGATATCACCAGCGAGAGATGATGAGATTACATTATTATCAATTGTCATATCATCGACTACGATCGAACCGAATGTGCCAGCGCCTGTCGCGGTTACTGCACTTGCTCCGGTAATGGCATTGGCGCCCATGGCTAGAGGAACCGCTAAAGTCATAGCAGCGTTGCCCACGGTTGTTCTTAATACACCGCCGGTTGTGATCTTAACCGTAT
>JACCDX010753170.1_pt1 | contig 11917 bp, 11 predicted proteins | sample 7449681 | NCBI WGS metagenome assembly JACCDX01 (sample SAMN15323450, study PRJNA562643) | freshwater metagenome | isolation source: river surface water | place: USA:Blue River Watershed | collected 2017-08-18 | reverse complement strand
GCCGAGCTGTCCTGGCTATGGGGAATCAACCGAGGTGCCATCACCCCACCTGGACTGGATGAACAGTGGCTAGTGTCCTTTGCCCACAAGGAAAAGGACATGGCAATTCTGGTGAATGCGTTTGAAGAGCTTGGAAAGGCGCTTAGGTCTTAGTCTTCGCGCTTAGCGATGGCCGTAAGGTCGCCTAGCGCTGCGTTGAATTCTTGTTCGCTCATCAGCTTGAGGTCCAAGACGGCCTGTCTCACTGAACAATTTTGCTGCTGAGCGTACCTAGCAACTTTGGTGGCATTTTCGTAGCCAATTTGTGGGCTTAGTACTGTCACAAGCCCAATTGAATTTTCAACGCTTTGCTTGAGCAGTTCTTCATTGGCGGTAATGCCATCGACACAGTTCTTCGTAAAGGTTGCAAAACCGTTTCTCAAATAGGTGATGCTCATGATGATGGATCGGGCCATGATTGGCTCAAACGCATTCAACTGAAGCTGACCACCTTCTGCTGCCAAGGTGACAGTCAGATCGTTACCAATCACCGTGAAAGCTATTTGATTTATGACTTCCGGAATAACCGGGTTTACCTTGCCAGGCATTATTGAAGAACCGGCTTGCTGTTCAGGCAGGTTAATTTCGTTGAGTCCAGCTCGAGGCCCAGAACTCAGAAGTCGAAGGTCGTTGGCAATCTTGGATTGGCGAACTGCAATTCGCTTCAGGGTTGAAGAGAAACTAATCAAAACGCCAGCAGATTGAGTCGCCTCCACCAAGTCATCCGGCGAAACAAGTTTCTTGCCAACCAGTTTTGATAGTTCCGCCACAACCTCATCGGTATAACCCTTAGGAGTATTTAGCTCTGTACCAACTGCAGTGCCACCCAAGTTCACCTCAGAAAGAAGCGGCAATAGTTCGTTTAGGCGAAGGATGTCATTGTTGGTTGAAACAGCAAAAGCTTGAAATTCCTGGCCAAGTGTAATTGGTACGGCATCCTGCAGCTGCGTTCTTGCCATCTTGAGAATTGAAGAGAACTCGTCTGCTTTTCGCTGGTACGAGTCTCTGAGCTGCTGCATGGAATCAGCCAGCATCTCCAATTCAAAAATCAAAGCAATACGAAAGGCTGTTGGGTAAACGTCATTGGTTGACTGCGAGCGATTCACATCGTTGAGTGGGTGTATGAAGTCGTATTCACCGGGTTTCTTACCCATCAACTGCAGAGCGCGATTAGCAATGACCTCATTGGCATTCATGTTGGTGCTGGTGCCAGCGCCACCCTGAATGGCATCAACCACGAAGTGCTGATCAAGCTTTCCGTCCACAACCTCTTGGCAGGCAAGTTCGATGTACTTGGCTCGCTCGGCCTCCAGGCCACCGATTCGAGCATTCACTCGAGTTGCTGCTTGCTTCACAAGCCCAATTGCCTTGATTAGGTTTCGGTAGTGGCCAATCGGAACTCCGGAAATAGGGAAGTTGGCCAAAGCTCTGGCTGTGTGGATACCCCAGAGCGAATCCTGAGGAATCTCAAGTTCGCCAATCAGATCATGCTCTATGCGCAATTATTCGTCCTTGAACGTTCTATATAAGGGTAGGGGATAACCAAGAAAAGAAGTAAACCAGTCCGCAACAGGCTGACTAAAGCTTGATGAACTTGATGGCAATTGGGATTTTGTAGAACTCGCCCTGGCCCGCCTTGAAGGCAGCAATGATTCGGAAAACCACCCACACAATCGGCAGCACCCACAAGAACAAAAGACCAACAATTGAAATTGCCAAAACTATTGCTGCGATTACAACAGTCAGACCGAAGTTCAACGACTCTTTAGCGTGGTGAGAAACAAATGGCCCCTTGTCCCGCAGAAGAAAGTACCCAATCAGCGGGGCGAAGAATTCAAAGGGGATGGCAAGGAGATGCAACGCGACAGCCCAAAGCTTTTCGCTCTCTGGGGACATTTTTTCGCTGGCATATGGATTTGTGTTCATAGCTTCAGATTACTCCTAGAGACCCCAGCCAATTAGCGCGTCAGAACAATCACAGCCAACACTATGAAAGCAATGGCAAGGACCCTATTTACTTGCTGGAAATTCGTCCCGCTAGCTAGCCAGTTTGATAGCCGTGCTGCCAACAATATGTAAAGCGCTGAAACCAATGAAAACCCGACAACCACAATCAAGATCAAGAGCGGAAGCTGAGTAGTTCCAATAACTACCGGCATGATCGCTAGATAGAAAGCCAGTGGCTGGGGATTAGAGAATCCAATTGCTAAGGCCGCAAAGAACTCGCTTCCCTTTCGATCACGGGGCTGCACTCTTTCTGCGAACCAAAGCCGAACAGCTTTGTATATCAAAAAGCCTGCGCCAAGAATCTTTAGGGCAAGTAGTAAAGCTCCGTTCGATTGCAGTAGTGCTGCAAGTCCAAAATAGGCCAGCGAAACCATCAGTACTTTGCCTGTAATGATTCCGGCAGCGGTGGCTATCGCTAGCTTCTTGTTACTAAGGGCACGGGTAAGGATGAGAAGCGTGTCGGCCCCAGGAGCTATTGCGGAGGCGAAGAATGCACTAGCGAAGAGCACGTAGTCAGCCATGTTGGAAGCATAGTTCTATTGACCGTCTGCCTATGGGACAAAGCAAGTATCGGCAGTAGCCTGAGATAAAGAGAAGAGGTCCTCGTGGCTAAAGTTGAAAGAACTCCAGATCAATACATTTCAAGATTGCGCTCCTACAACGTCGTAGCTGGGTTTCTACACCTTGCTCAGGCTGCGGGACTTACCTACGTCTTGACGTTACTTGAAACACAAATTCTGTTTCCGGTCACAATTGACTATCCGACAGGCCCTCCGGGAGTGCCGGTTCCGCCAGAGCGAGTCGAACTTTTTGACATCAACATCGGAGCGGGAGTCATCGGCTTCTTACTACTTTCCGCTTTCTTTCATTTCCTGATTGGATCGCCGCTGTTTTTCCAGCGCTATAAAAATGGCCTAAAACAAAATCACAATTACTTCCGCTGGGTTGAGTATTCGCTCTCATCCTCAGTGATGATCTGGCTGATTGCTCAGCTGACAGGCGTATCAGACTTTGCAGCGCTGGCCGGAATCTTTGCCGTCAACGCTTCAATGATTTTCTTTGGTGCTTTGCAGGAGAAGTATGAGACTCCAGGTAACGGCAAGGGACTTCCATTCATCATGGGAAGCATGACCGGTATCGTTCCCTGGCTGATCATCATCGTCTACACAATTCAGCCTGGTAGCGAATCAGCTGCCGAGATTCCTGGTTTCGTTTATGGAATTATCGTTGCGCTATTCATCTTCTTCAACACCTTTGCCTTCAACCAGGCATTCCAATACAAGAAGATTGGACCTTGGAGAAACTATCTATATGGCGAAGCAACCTACATCACGCTAAGCCTGGTAGCAAAGTCGATATTGGCTTGGCAGGTATTCTCGGGAGCAATCATCCCGGCGATTGCCAGCACATAAACCTTGCGAGGGGATAAATGAAGTCAAAAGAGATTTCCAGAGCACGCAGGCTTACAGCAAGAGTTTTGCTTGTTGTTTCTTTACCAATTGTTTTCTTAGGTCTAATTGACCCGCTAGAGGGAGGCATTGCTTTACTGATTTCTGTGGCAACTCTCTCCTTAGCTTTCCTAGCGGCTGGCTATTGGCCGAGAAAAACTCTGTGGGTTCCGTTCGTACTGGCCATTGTTGTTGGGGCGATTGCACTGCTGGTTGCAATTTTTGGACCAGGCCGCGTTGACAACGCTCCTCTAATGTTTCCGTTGATTGCCCTGATTTGGCTTTATAGAGCCTTGGTGGTAGCCGCATTAGTTGGACTTGTAATGGAAGTCGTTCGAATTTTCAAAGCAAGCACATTTGAGAGCAATAAAGACACGGAATAGTTTTTTCAGCGCCAGCAATTAAGCCTTAGTGGACATAACACGTCACGTTTTGACCTTCACCGGCCAATATTCATCCGAAAGAAGCGCTTACCTAATCTGGTGTTTAGGAACGAACAGGTTCTTTTAGACCCGCAGGTTACCGCCACGCTTGCGCGAAACGGCGTCAATTGTTGCAGCCAGTGCAAGCACTGAACCGGTTACCAGGAAGCTGATACCCGCTGATAGTCCCAGTAGCCCAAGACCGTTATCAATGATTGCAATCACCATTGCTCCGAGTGCGGCATGGGCTAAGCGGCCACGGCCTCCAAAGAGGCTGACACCACCAACTACAGCGGCGGCCACGCCGCTTAGCACGATGGTTCGACCGGCAGCTGCCTCCACGACACCAATTCGGCTGACGTGGAATAGACCAGCAATAACCGCCAAGACAGACGTGATCACAAAAGCCGAGATCCTGATTCTTGAAACCTTGATACCCGCTCTTCTAGCTGCTTCAGGGTTTCCGCCCACCGCATAGAGGTGACGACCGAAAGTTGTTCGGTCTAAAACAAAAGTTCCAATGAAGATGATTGCTAAAACAATCGGAATCACAATTGGCACGCCATAAATTGGCTTGACCGAAGCACTTCGATCCAGGTTGAGGACATAAACGACACCTGCACCAATCACCGCCATGAAGCCAACCTTGATTAGCAGCAGTGAAAGAGGCTTATTGACCAATCCCTTTCGGGTTCTGCGAGCGCGATCGTAAAGACCCATCCCAAGCATGATTCCCAGAACAACTAAGAGCAGTAACCAGCCCCCAAGGATTGGCAAGTTTTCATTCATGATTGATTTGACTTCTGGCACATCCACTCGGAACAACCCACCATCACCAAGCAAGATCAAAGCAACACCCTGCAGAGCAAGATAAAAGGCAAGTGTTATTACGAACGAGGGAACACCCACCTTGGCCACGAATAATCCAAGAACTAAACCAACTGTCGCACCAAAAACAAGTGACATACCCAGTGCAGGAATCCAGTTGACCCCGGCAAATGTTGCCAAATAGAAGATGTCCATCGCTACACCGGCTGCAACTCCAGCCGACAGGTCAATTTCAGCCAGCAAGATCACAAATACCAAAGCAACTGCCAATGTTGTTAGCTGTGCTGCCTGCAGAAATAGGTTCGCAAAATTTAGCTTTGTCAAGAAGAAGGGACTCAAGGTCGAAAAGAGTGCCGTCAGGACCAGCAGAGCCGCGACAGCAGGAAGAGCACCCATCTCACCGTTCTTTAGTCTGGCGAGATACCCGGAAAACTGCTCACGCAGGTTCCCCTCGTGGCCAGACGAGATTTGGGAAGGGGCAAGATTTAATCCGTTTTCAAAGTTTGAATTTGTCATGATTACTCAGAAACCCCCTTGGTGCCAGTGATGTAACCAACGACATCGTTCTGGTTGGTCTTGTCTGCATCGATCTGGGTGACCATTCTTCCCAGATACAAAACCGCAATGTCATCGCATACCTTGAAAACGTCTTGCAGGTTGTGGCTAATGATGATTACAGCCACTCCTGAATCAGCCAGACGACGAACCAGGTTTAGTACCTGCTCGGTTTGAGCAACACCAAGTGCAGCTGTTGGCTCGTCCAAAATAACTAGCTTGGAGTTTCTAAGCACAGAGCGAGCAATCGCTACTGTTTGCCTTTGACCTCCGGAGAGGGAGGAAACCTTCTGTCTCACAGACTTCACAGTCCTCACTGACAGACTCTGCAAAGCCTTGGTTGCTTGCAGTTCCATGGAAGGCTCATCGAGTGTTCCCTGCAGGGTCTCTTCGCGCCCGAGGAACATGTTTTGAACAATGTCTAAGTTTTCGCAAAGCGCTAGATCCTGATAAACAACCTCGATGCCGAGCGCTGCCGCCTCGCGAGGGTTATGAATGTCTACAGGCTGACCGTCAAATAAAACGGTTCCACTGTCGTAGGGCTGAACACCAGCCAATCCTTTTATCAGAGTGGACTTACCAGCACCGTTGTCGCCAACCAGTGCAGTTACCTTGCCCGCATAGGCAACCAGGTCAACACCCTTTAATACATCTACCGGGCCAAAGCTTTTGACCACATTCTTTAGTTCAATAACTGGTTGCGTCATTGCCCACCCGTTTTCTACTTATTTCTAAAAGACTATAGAAGAAGAAAAGGTGTGCGCCAGCGAAAGGACCGGCGCACACCAAATCATCTTTACTTGACGCCGTACTTCTCACAGGCAGCTGCAACATCGCCGACACAGAGGTCAGCAGCTGATGCATCGCCAGCGGCTACTACGTCCTTGACCTGCTCAGGTCCAACCACGATTGGGTCTAGAGCTAGGAATGGGGTTCCATCTTCCAGAGTCTTGTTGGTCTCTGGAGTTCCACCGCTCAGAATGGTGATTGCCATCTTGGCACCAGCCTCAGCCTGAATGGTGAATGGCTTCCAAACGGTTGCCCACTGCTTGCCTAGCAGAACGTTCTGCAGACCAGCAACAGATGCATCCTGACCTGAAACTGGAACGGTTAGACCGTTCTTGTCCAAGATCGCAATGATGGAAGCTGCGTTGTTGTCGTTTGGAGCTAGAACTGCGTCAACCTTGCCGGAGACTGCAGTGAAGGCCTGCTCGAATAGAGTTCCAGCCTTTGTTCCATCCCATGTTCCTTCCATGGTGAAAGCAGCCTTAGCACCAGCTGCGTCCAAAACAGAAAGAGCTCCGTTTAGGAACATTGCAGCGTTACCGTCTGCTGGGTCACCAGAAGAGTAAATAATGCTTGCGGTGGTGACATCCTTACCAGCTGCAGCTAGACCATCTAGAACCATCTGACCCTGGAACGCACCAACGCGCTCGTTGTCGAATGATAGGTAGTAGTCAGCGCCAGCGATTGGACGGTCGTAAGCAATAACAGGAATACCCTGCGCCTGAGCCTTCTCAGTTACAGAAACTGCAGCACCCTGGTAGTCAACAAGTAGCATCACACCACAACCCTGTGATAGCTGCTGGTCGGCGATGGTTGCGTACTTCGCGGTGTCTGACTGTGCATTCTGAATGTCAGCTTCGTAACCAGCTTCGGTTAGAGCCTTCTCTAGAGCTGGTCTGTCACCTGGCTCCCAGCGAGTTCCGCTGTCGGCGTCTGGCAGAATCACACAGGCACGGGTTGATCCCGCGTTTTCGGACTCGCCTGCATCAGCAGCACAACCAGCAAGGGTTAGGGCTGAAATAGCAGCAAGAGCCGAAATGGAGAACAATGAAGACTTCTTCATGTACATCCCTTCCATTAATTGAGTATTTGGGGATCCCCCAAATCAGCCCATGACTGAGCCTGAGAGTATGTTTCCCTAGGCAACAAATTAGGTCAAATTAATTCGGCGGCTAGTCGATAACAAATAGACAACGTTATCTATTTGTTGTTTATCCCAACAAGTAGGTTTTTACTAGGAAATAAGGAGAAAGGGCCCATGGAATCAGGCCTGCAGTCCCCAGCTCCCAGGGGGCAAAACCGTGAGGATGTGCGCCAGCACAACCTCTCGACTGTCCTACGCCTGGTTCGCCTCTCCGGGACCATCTCCCGCTCTCAGCTAACGGCGGCTACTGGTCTGAATCGCTCCACCATTTCGGATCTGGTTGCTGAACTCGAGGAGCGAGGTCTGGCGGTCGAAACTGAGGCATTGGTCTCTTCGGGTGTTGGACGACCGAGCCTGATGGTCTCGGCGTCTGACAATGTAGTTGCGTTTGCCGTTCACCCGGAAGTTGATGCCACCACCGTTGGTGCTGTGACGCTTAGCGGTCGAGTAATTGCAAAAGAGCGCGTGCTAATGCCGCACTCTCCTAAGCCAAGAGATTCAGAACTAACAGCCGCAAAACTAATATCAAAAATCTCCGCCGAACTTGACTCAAAGTATCGCGTGGCAGGAGTCGGAGTTGCAGTTCCAGGTCAGGTTCGTGTTTCGGATGGAGTTATTCGCTACGCACCACAGCTTGCATGGGTTGAGGCAGCATTTGGTCCCGAACTGAGTCAGCTCACAAGGCTTCCTGTTTATCTTGATAATGATGCGTCAATTGGCTGTATGGCTGAAAGAAACTTTGGCAGCGCCAAAGGTTTTTCTGACGTGGTGTTTTTGTTTGCTGGATCCGGTGGTATTGGTGGCGGTGCGATTGTGGATGGCAAACAGTTGCGCGGAACATCGGGCTATGGCGGAGAGCTTGGTCACGTTCGTATTTCATCTTCAACTCAAAGAGACTTCTCGGGTTTTGAAGGCACCTTAGAGGCACTGGTACGAAGAGATGATTTGCTTGAACTTTTCAAGCTCTTTGGCGCAACTGATGAAGAACTTGACAGAGAAATTCAAACGGTTAAGACAGCAGCCGCCAGAGACGTAATCTATAAGCAGATAGATCACCTGGCGGATGGCTTGAGTAACTTCGTCACCATCTTCAATCCGCAAGCTGTAGTGCTGGGTGGTTTTTTGACATCTTTGTTTAACTTTGATTCAGGCAGGCTGATTGAGCGAATGAAGGCTAATGCCGTGGGTGCCTCAGCTGAGCGCGTAGTGGTTAGGCCGGCGGGACTTGGCTCTAACCTTCTGATGGTTGGGGCAGCGGAACTTCCTTTTGAGATGTTGATGCGAAATCCATCAGGATACCTATTGGAAAAATCGAGTCAGGCAACTGTTTCATGAAACAAATCGAGCTAGTGGAGCTATCTGGCAAAGCTCGAGATTTTCTTCATCTCGAAACAGCCAGCGATCAAATTGGATTGGTGGCGACTGTGGCTCAGTCCTACGCGGATGCGCTTTACCCTGATGCAGGGGTTGTGCCCTGGCTCAGGGGCTTAACGGTCGATGGGAAACCGGCTGGCATGGTGATGTGTAGCGAACCAACGCAAGAAAATCCAGACCCTTGGCTTTGGCGTCTTTTGGTGGATAAGGACTATCAGGGACTAGGGGTTGGTCGCTTTGCTGTGGAACAGGTCATAGCTAGGTATCGAGCCAGGGGCTGTTCAAAGCTTCTGGTGAGCTGGCAACCAAAGCCCAACAATCCAGGCGATTTCTATAAAAAGCTGGGATTCGTTGAGACTGGTGAGCTAAATGACGGTGAGATTGTTGCCGCCTACCTACTTAACTCTTAGGTGAATGCCGCCTATCTGGCCACGAAGGTCAAATAAGCGATAGCGTTTTGAGGGATTCCACGGCAGAAGTCGGATAGGACCATATTCAAGATGGAGCAGCAATGGCATTAGTTGGTGTTGTCGCAGAGCAACCGGGTGAATCTCGAGTTGCAGCAACCCCTGAAACAGTCAAGAAGATAGTGGCACTTGGCTACAAAGTTGTAGTTCAAAAAGGTGCAGGCGCCAGAGCTTCGTTCCCTGACGCTTCCTACTCTGCGGCAGGGGCAAAAATTGTTACAGCTGTTGCGGCTTGGAAGGCAGACGTAGTACTCAAAGTTGCTGCACCAACCGATGCTGAGGTGCAGCGAATGCGCAAGGGCGGCATTTTGGTTGGCTTACTGAGTCCAGCATTTAAACCAAAACTCCTAAAGACTTTAGAAAAGCGCGGTGTGACGGCGCTCGCAATGGATGCGGTTCCAAGAATTTCCAGAGCACAGTCCATGGACGTGCTCAGCTCAATGGCTAACATCGCCGGCTACCGCGCAGTGGTTGAAGCGGCAAATGAATTCGGTCGATTCTTCACGGGCCAGGTAACTGCGGCAGGAAAGGTGCCACCAGCCAAAGTTTTGGTTGCTGGAGCCGGTGTTGCTGGTCTTGCTGCAATTGGCGCGGCATCTAGTCTTGGCGCCATTGTTCGCGCAACAGATCCAAGGCCAGAGGTTGCAGATCAGGTGAAATCTATTGGTGGTGAATACCTGCCGGTTGAGATTGCTGAAAAGATGCAGTCAAGTGACGGCTATGCCAAAGAAACTAGCGCCGCTTATAACAAGCGTGCAGCTGAGATTTACACTGAGCAAGCAAAAGATGTCGACATCATCATCACAACCGCATTGATTCCAGGGAAGCCTGCACCGAAACTGATTACCGCCAAAGACGTTGCCCAAATGAAACCTGGCAGCGTGATTGTTGATATGGCAGCAGCTCAAGGCGGAAACGTTGAAGGAACGGTAGCTGGCAAGAGAACAGTCACTAAAAACGGGGTAATCATTCTTGGCTACACCGACCTACCAAGCCGGCTGCCTCAGCAGTCGTCACAGCTATATGGAACAAACCTAGTCAACCTGCTGAATCTCTTGACTCCTAACAAGGATGGTAAGACTGTCATTGACTTTGAAGATGTTGTTCAACGCGCAGTGACGGTGGTCAAAGAGGGCAAGATCACTTGGCCCCCGCCACCTGTCCAGATTTCAGCGGCACCCGCGGCTGCTCCTGCAGCACCAGTTGAAATCAAAGAGAAAAAGAAGATGTCGGCAACCACTCGCGGTGGTCTGATTGCCGCTGGATTTGCCGCTCTATTTGGGTTGATTTCGATCGCCCCACCGCCACTGCCTCAACACTTCTTGGTACTAACTTTGGCCATCGTGGTTGGTTACTACGTCATCGGCAAGGTGCACCACGCCCTACACACCCCACTGATGAGTGTGACCAACGCTATTTCGGGAATCGTGGTGGTGGCAGCTATTTTGCAAATCACTGACAGCAATCCGCTGGTTCAAGTGCTAGCTGCATTCGGTGTTCTGCTGGCAAGCATCAACGTCTTTGGTGGATTTGCGGTAACCAGACGAATGCTCAAGATGTTCACGAAGGGAGACAAGTGATGAGTGCACTAGCGATCGCTAACGCTGCCTACATCGCAGCAGCCCTTTTGTTCATCATGAGCTTGGCGGGACTTAGCAAGCACGAAACCGGCAAGGTCGGTATTCGCTATGGAATTGCTGGTATGTCAATTGCCATGCTGGCAACGATTTGGCTTTCTTTGTCTGGTGAGCAGTCAGCTGCTACCCAATCAGCTTTGATTCTTCTTCTCATCGCGCTGGTAGCAGGTGCTGCAATTGGTCTTTACCGGGCCAAGGTAGTTGAGATGACTGGCATGCCAGAACTAATTGCCTTGTTCCACAGCTTCGTCGGTCTTACTGCTGTTTTGGTTGGCTGGAATGGCGCACTGCACGCAGGAGATCTTGCTCCTGAGCTGGTTGGAGTTCACCGCGCTGAAGTCTTCATCGGTGTCTTCATCGGTGCTGTTACCTTTACCGGCTCCATCGTGGCCTACCTAAAACTCTCGGCCAAGATGTCATCCAAGCCACTGATTCTGCCCGGCAGAAACTTCCTGAACTTAGCTGCCTTGGTTTCCTTCATTGCGCTGACGGTTGCCTACGTAATTACTCCGGATCTGTGGCTACTGATTGCAGTTACGGCTTTGGCACTTGCACTTGGTTGGCACCTGGTTGCCTCCATTGGTGGTGGAGATATGCCGGTGGTTGTTTCGATGCTCAACAGCTATTCCGGTTGGGCAGCAGCTGCTACTGGATTCCTACTAAGCAATGATCTTTTAATTGTGACGGGTGCGCTGGTTGGTTCATCTGGTGCATACCTTTCTTACATCATGTGTAGGGCAATGAACAGATCTTTCATCTCTGTGATCTTTGGTGGCTACGGAATTGAAGCACCATCAGAAAATGCAGAGGAAACCGGCGAGCACACGGAGATTGATGCAGCTGCTGCTGCAGAACTGTTGTCGGCAGCCAAGAGTGTTGTGATCACGCCCGGTTACGGCATGGCTGTTGCGCAGGCGCAGTATCCGGTTGCAGAACTTGCTAAGCGCCTGCGGGAAAAAGGTGTCGAAGTTCGCTTCGGTATTCATCCGGTTGCCGGAAGATTGCCCGGTCACATGAACGTTCTGTTGGCTGAAGCAAAAGTGCCATACGACATCGTTTTGGAGATGGATGAAATCAACGATGACTTTGCACAGACTTCGGTCGTGCTGGTGATTGGTGCCAATGACACCGTGAATCCCGCTGCGACCGAAAACCCGGGCAGCCCGATTGCCGGCATGCCGGTATTGAAGGTCTGGGAAGCCGAGCGGGT
>JACCDX011565722.1_pt1 | contig 11919 bp, 8 predicted proteins | sample 7449681 | NCBI WGS metagenome assembly JACCDX01 (sample SAMN15323450, study PRJNA562643) | freshwater metagenome | isolation source: river surface water | place: USA:Blue River Watershed | collected 2017-08-18 | reverse complement strand
TTACTTGAATAAAAGGTCGCAAATCAATGATGAAACTCCATAAAATTGTCATTTTTACCATTGTGATTATCTTAATTGCAACAGGGTGCTCTCGTAAAAACTTCTCTCAGGATTTCGTAAATAGATTCATTACCGATACAAACTGGTTATATCAAATGAGCTATAGCCCTTCTTGTAATTTCACTTTACAATATGGACAAAGAGAAATCAAATTTGACAATCTTGGCGGCTCCTATTTAATCAAAAGAAACAGAGTGGTTGATGAATACATCTTTACACCTCTCACACGAGGACAACTTACCTACTATTCAAAAGATTTGGTGAAAGTTCGATTCTCAGATTCTGCCAATTGTGAACTCACATTTGTAAGAAATGTAAAGAAGGATGAATATTATCTAACTCCAGATTCTATTATTTCTGACCGTTTTGTTATCAACTACATGAACCGCACTTGCATCAGTGATTCAAAAAAGCCTGAAATTATTCTCAAAGTTCAAGGAATCGAAATTACAGAAGTCAAAACCAATAGAAATATACAAACTGGGGTATCGCCAACTAAAAAAAATAGCAATTAACTCAATGTAAACTTCATTACAGAGTTTAAATTGGTTTCTATATGTTGTTCATAGTCAGCTTTTGTAATTTTCACACCCTTTTTCTGCTCCAGTTTATTTAACCAATCACAAAATAACTCAGACTTGGCAAAAACCTCTCTTGGATTACGATAATCCAAAGATTTTTCAAAGACCTCAATCATATTACCCAATGTAGATACTTTGGGGGATACCGCAGCCCGCAAACAATTCATGGTTGAAGTCTCAAATGAACTGAGATATTTACCATGTGCTTTTCTCAAATTCAACACCCTCAAAGCCCAAAATTTCACAGATAATGGCAATTGTGAGAAATCTCTCATGGCAATATCCTTAAGCCTCTCTTCACTTGAAAAACGGTTTGCAGGGATAAATTGCCGCCACATTTTAATCTTTTTATCAATTGTATTATTCTCAAAAATCGGCAATAAATAAGGCTTTATCAATTGCGGCAAAATTGTATCTAACAATTCCATTGCAAATTGAGAATCATCAGCATCTGCATCGGAATTATAAATTAATTTTGAGATAATCTGCATTTCTTTGGGACTATATTGCCAAGCCAACAAAGTAAACAATTGATTGATTAGCAATTTTCTGGTTTGGATTAAGCTCAAATACAAGTAATACTCGGTAATGGTTCTACCTTTGATATCATCTATGGTCAAATCTACCCAAACCAAAGATTCACCGAGGTTCATCAACATCACATTATGTTTTGTTTCTAGCGCTTCATTCACCAAATTTTCATTTGTTTTATGCTTGGATAATACTTCTGCTTTCAGCAGAATTGGTGCTGCCAAACCCATTTCCAAAACAGATTCATAATCTAAATGATGTGTATCAATTCTGTTAACTGCATTGATTTGGCTGGTGAGTGATGTAAGCCATAAATTTTTAATTACCTCTTTTGCAGGCAATAAATTAACACTCTCAGAGACTAAATCTTCGGGTTGGTTGAGATTCCCAAGCTCAACTTTTTGTGATGCATCGTGCAAGAAATTTGCCAATCTCTTCTGATACAATCTTGCCGCATTCTTCACAATAAACATCCAAAACAATACAATAAGGCCAACAGAGAGTACAACTTTAATCACAAAATCTATTTTTAAGGCTTCGATATCAGAGACCCCATTTGCAACAAACAAAAGATAGGCTCCACCTATTACGGTGGCTATTTGTCCTACCATTCCCTCCAAAGCAGTTTGCAGACCTACTTTTTCTTCTGGTTTGGCCACTTGCAAGATTATTCTGTTTGAAGGCACATCAACCGTTCTTCTGAAAACTCTTTCAAACCATTTTATACTGAGAACAAAAAAGAAAAGTGTGGCCTCAGTGGTGCCAAAAACATAAAATAATAAAATTGTTATGAGCGTCGGTAAGAACAAAATGATTGAAAACATTCTCAATGATTTTTGAGTACCCAAAGACTTGATCAAACTAGCTGACAATAGAGAACCTAACAATTCACCGGATTTCACGAGTGCAAAAAATACAGAAACTATTTCAGAGGATTTCCAACCTTGAAGTTTAGCAATGGATTTAACAGCGATGAGATAAGTATAATCTACCCAATACAAAACAATCACCGAAATTGATGTAGAAATAATAATTAGCCTAAAAAATGGCATCTGCCACAGAGATTGCAGACTAATTTTATTCGACAGTGAATATGTAGACTGAGAGCCCTTCGTTCTGATGTAACCTAAAACACTCAGAAAAAGCAATGGGATGATTGAAATACCCGCAACCACAAATAACTCTGAAGCACCGAAAAATTCAATTAATGTTGGCGCAGTTAAAAATGCAAAAATTGCTGCAATCGTTTCACCTGCACCCAATTTAGCCAGCCATTTCTTACCTGTTTGAATTCCTAATATCTGAAAACAACTTGTAGAAATGTTCAATGTAAAAATATTTCCAAAAGGAATGATAAAAGTAAAACCCAGTACTGCTACTATTTTTTTGTCAATAAAAAATGTGCTTCCAGAATTTAGAATGTATAAAAGCAACATTAAAAAGCAAAATGAGAAAATTGTGAATCTTTGAGCAAATACTGCACCATTGTCGCGTTGTACCCTTTGAAATAACTTTAACAACAATATCCCCCCAAGCCCAGAACTCAAATATGCAAATGGCAACTGATTAATTGGTAAGCTCTTCAGCATCACGCCATATGCCGCAACAAAAAAATATGCACTCGCCAATCCAGTAAAAAACGATTGTAAAATTAACCGTTGCAACAACCATCGCTTCTGTGGATCCAGATCACCAAATACGAAGTTATTGAGAGAGAATTCGCGCATTAAAAATAAAAATTCATTGTACCATGGAAATTTCTTCCCGGTTGCGGAACACTAGAACTTTGAGTTCCCGTAGCCGTTCTAATTCCTGGAGAAATATATTGTTGGTCTAATAGATTGTTCACTTTAAATTGGAAAGCGATGTATTTTGAAATATTCACGTTCAATACAGAATGAACGAGGAAGAATGATGGAATTGTACCCACCAAATTCTTTGGCAAAGTTGTTCCTGGACCTGTGTATTTTTCACCAACATAATTTGCCAACAATTGAAGATGCAACTTTTGTTTGAAGAGATAAATTCCAAATCCTGCGTTAAACGACAATAATGCAATGTCGGCTGTTCGAAGCAATGAGTCCTTTCCATTTCGGAGCGGAATGGTATCAAAAATCCGTGAATTATTTGCAGTTGCATTACAGAAAAAGTCAATCTTGTTATTCAAATTATACTTTAATGAAAATTGAGCCCCTAAAACACTTCCAATTCCAGGTGAATTGGTATACTGATCTTTACCACTAATTGTTTTACGAATAACAAGAATGTTGGTATATTCAGATTTGTAAGCACTCAAATCCACATTTAATTTATTGTTAAAAAATGTCTTACTCGCAGAAAACTCGTAATTTATAGCTTCCTCAGGGTGCAAATCTGTAGGCAATTCCCTTGTTACAGATGTTGAAAATTTCGTAAAGCTTGGGAATGCAAAAATTGCCTCTGAGTATACAATTTTAAAAACCCATGATCCTGGATAATAAACCGCCGAAATTCTTGGATTAAACTTACTATAACCGGCGTCAGAATTTTCTGATACTACGTTTTTATCCCAACGACCACCAAATGAAAAATTAAATTTCTTCGCAGGATTCTGATAACTTAACTGAGAAAAAGTAGCCAAGTCAAATACTGCCAAATTGTTACCTCCCTTCGCTGAAGGTACAGTACCATTTAAAATCGCATTATCTGATTCTGATGTAGTCAAATAATTGGCTTGAAAAACGCCATTTCGAATTTCTAAACCCAACAAGAAATCCCATTTCTCATTGATGATGTATTGGGTTCTGAACTCATCCCTAAATTGTTTACACTGCTCAAAATAAGATGTTCTTTTCCAAAACGGATTTACATTGAGCAGCAAACTTTTATAGTCCAGTGATTTTTGAGCATACCCATTGAATGTAGTCAACCTTGAATTTTGACCAAAATCCGATATTCGAAAATATGCTGCGTTGTAAAAGAACCATTTGTCGCCCAATCGTTTTGTGTACCTCGAAGAAATAAACTGCTGTCGAACTTGCCAATTGGTAAAATTTGAGTTCACTGAGAAATATTTATCGTTGTAGTCAGGACCAGCTCCCTCATTCCTATCCGTTAATTGTGCTTGTAAAATTAAATCCCCCAAAGTAACCTTTAACATAAAATACTGTCCGATAGATGGGTCTTTGAATTTACGAGGATCATCTCCTTTACCAGTGGAACCGGGCAACATTGGAATTTTATTGTACTCAGTTTGATCTAAGTTTGAAACTTTATCGATGGCTTTTTGCGTCGGTTCAATTTTACTCGAATCAGAGGAATATGTGAACAAAGTGTTTGATGGATCGTAAATTCTCATCAGAGAATCCAAGGATTTTTTGTTTAATGCAGTACGTTTCGTGCTAAGGACATTCTTATACCAGTCTTTACCGAAATCTGCTTCTGTCCATTTTCCATCCCAGTCTTTATATTGACTTAAATTATTTTCATCTGAGGTAAAATATTTGCCAACAGCTTGAATGGTGATTCCATTTTTTAATTTCACCGCACCTGTCATTTCCAATAGCTTGGTATTAAAGCTACCGGCATTTATTTGGCCAGATAAATATTTTTCTGTTTTGGCTTCTTCTTGACTAATGTCTTCCGTTACCTCTTTTTTAAATAAATCAGTTGGATCTTTTGTAATAATATTGATTACTCCACAAAAAGCATTCGCCCCATAAAGTGATGACGCAGGACCATAGATAATTTCCACTCTCTTCACCGATTGAATTGGCAATTGTTTGCCCATAAACGCAAACTGTGTGTACATTTCATTGTCTTCAACACCATCCACCAAAATCATCGTTTTATCCGTATTATTGGCCGAACGATAACCCCTTTGATAAAAAGTAGTTCCAATTAATCCATTGGTTCTCGATACATCAAAACCCGGTATATCATTTAATAAATTCTCCAGACTTTGGTATCCCCTATTTAAAATTTCTTCAGCTGTAATTACATGAATGGTTGCAGGAGCAAGTTCAAGTTTCTCCGCTTTTTTTGATACAGAAGTAATGGTGTTAGAAGCTAATTGCGTTTTTACAAAATAAAATTGATTCTTGTAGCGATCTGGATCATCTACAGCCGGTTCATAATTGTCTCTCAAAACCAAGATATTTTGAATCACTTCCCTCGCTCTGTAAACTGAATCAATGGCTAAAAATACTTTGGCTTTGAAAGAAAGTGCCACAATTTTCTCCTCTCTGTTATATCCTTCAATCTTTAAACAATGTTCAATTGTATCTAAACAATTCCAAAATCTACCTTCATCATATGATTCCTTTACATATTTCAAACCAGCAGCGCAAAGATTTTGGGCACTGGAGGTTTGAACATTCAAAATGAATAGCAATATTGTCAGTATTTTACGCATTTTTGGCATTTTTAACAGTGTTATATTTTACTTTTTTACTGCTGAAAATAATTTTTCTAACGAAAAAATATTGAATTTCACAGTTTTATCTTCACTACAAGTTAACAATCCCTCGATACCATTTTCAGAAATCCAATTCGAACCATATATCCAAGAATCATGAGCATAAATTTTCACTATGTTCGTCATACTCGTCAAATCCTCTAATTTAAATAATTTTATTTGATGATCGTAACTGGTTGTAATGATGATCGTTGACTTGTTTAAATTTTCTACTACTTGAATTCCAGATATTTGTGAGTTGTGAATTTTATTATGGTATTCAATTTTATGCTGCTTGTTCACAATGCACAAATCTCCTTTCCTACTACCCAAAATAATTAAATCGTTCCTTACTCCATTTGAATTTTTTGAATTTTTAGGGACGTTAACACTGTGATCAAATGAAATCGATGTAATGGTGAATTCTGTTTTGAGGGAAACTGTTTGCACTAAATTCGCACTCGACAGATTTGCAGGTAAATCGTATGATTCAAGCACATTATTTTTAGCCAGATAAAGTGTATTTCCCGAAAAGTAAAAGGCAGACACTCCTTTGATAATTTTACCAACAGAACTCATTGTAACCTCAGTAAATGTACCATTTGACAAAATGTAAACATTGGAACCATGTGCCACCATTTTACTTAAACCTTTCACTACAATATTCTCTCTTACGCGTCTTTCAAGCACAGGTACATCATCACTTAGTTTGTATAAATCTAAACGACCATTACTGAATAATACATAGAACCCAGAACCATTTGAATTTGAAGCAATCGACAATACATTATCTGGTCCAAGTTTGGTAGATTTCATATGTTTAAACTGTCCATTGTCGAGTTGAGAGCAAACCAAAACATTTTTTTCATCTACAGAAACAACTCTTTTTGCAGCACTCAAATAATCAAAATGTTTTACTGCACCCAAATGTGTTGTCATGGTATTGTTGTATGCAATGGATTTATTCCAATTCGACCAAAGCGCCACAATCAATGAACTATTCTTAATGTGCAAACTATCTGATTCTTTCGCCTTTTCATAGGCATCAATCGCCGCTTGTTTGCTTTTATCGTAATTCTTCTGAACAAAATTATTAATGGCTGACAATGCCAAAGCCTCGATATCTGCAACCTTTCTGAGATTGTTAGCTTCTATTGTTTTCTGCTCAGCTTTGAATTTTTCCGACTCAGCACGTTTTTTCTCCATTGTGGCAGTATCGGCACTTCTTCTCGCGCTAATTGCACTTAATTGAGCCTCTCTGGCACTTCTTTGGGCATCCAACGCACTTCGCTGTGCTTCAATTTCTTTGAGTCTCGCGTATTCTGCTTTACTTCGTGCATCGGACTCAGCAGCTCTCGCGGTTTTCTCGGCCGCCGTTGCTTTAATGGCTAAATCTTTTGCTTTATCTCTTTCAACGGCAGCAATTTTTTGCGCCGCAGCCGCTTTGTCTTTTTCGTTGTAAGCCCAAAAAGCCAGACCAACGGCAACCAATGCAACAGCAGATATACTTAAAGCAAAAACCCTTGCTCTCTTTAATCTTGCCTTTTGCTGATATTCCTTGAATTGGTCTTCACGCAATTGTTGATCAATTGAATAATCCAAGAATAACATGGTTCTACTGAAATTCTCATTGATTCTTCCGGCCCATAACTCATTCGGATTGTTTTCGTTTTTCCATTTGATGGCTAATGACAATTCAGGGTCACGCCATAGCCCACCCTTTCGTTGCTCATATTGATCTGCAGCTTCACACAACCTTAAATACATCTGTATCGATTCACTTTCTTCCTCCACCCAATGTACCAAGCGTTTCCAAACACGCATCAAACTTTCATGAGAAATATCCAATATGCTTTGCTCTGTTAACTCATATTGATGCGGTGGCATTAAAAATGCCCTGCCTTCAGTTCTGAATAAATTCGAAACCAAAACAATTTCATCGAAACTTGCATTGGTTAACTTCATCACTTCAGAAATTTTTGTCGGACGTCGAATTCCTCTGTTATCTGATCCTCTATCAGTCAATGTCTTGAAGATCGATTTACACAACAATTCATAGTGCTGATTTTCTGTTTTAGGTAGTTCAACAAAAGCCTCCTCTGCATGCAATGAAAGTGCTTCCTTCATTGTTCCAATTGCCTCATAATGATCTATGTCTATCGGACCAGATTTATCACTATTTTTCTCCCAATAATCCCAAATTCTCATCAATGAATGTTGAAGAATTGGCAATTGATCTGGATTATCTCCCACATCGTTAAGTAAGCGATTTACCAAGCCAGGTGTTATTTCACCATTTCCAACAGCAATCGGACCCTCAATGGCCTCACGAGTTTGATCTCTTGTCATTCTCGGCACCAAATAATGACCATCATTGATGGCCTCAGGCAATCCTTTGAAACTCGTACAATCACCTAAAAAGTCTGACCTCATTGTGAATACAATGTAGATTGGAAAATCTGTTTGCTCCGCTGTTTTAAGCAATAAATTGATGAATGCCGTAGAGTCTCTAAATCCATCCTTTGCATTTTTTTCGAATTCAGAAAATCGAAAAATCTCCTCAAATTGATCAATCAGAACGAGCAAATGCTCTTTTTTATCAGTGATATTCTGTTTGTAATATTCAATTAATCCCAGGTTACTCCGTCTTAGTGTGGTTTCAATTAAATCTGAATATTCAATTGATTCAACACCAATTTTGTCTAAAATGCCTGTACCACTGTGATTCAAGGCTTTGGCCATGTTTCCTATTGGATTTGTACCAGGCCTGAACGTCACAGTGCGCCAGTGCGATCCCGCTCCAGCCATGAACCCACCGTATAAAGATGGTAATAAGCCAGATTTTACCAAAGATGATTTTCCGCTACCCGATGTTCCAATTACACCCAAAAATCTGTTCTTTCGAAGTTTTCTAATCAAATCATCGACTTGCTTTTCACGTCCAAAAAACAAGATGTTTTCATCTTCTTCAAATGATCTCAATCCTGGAAAAGGATTCGATATTTTAAATTCATCGATGATTATTTTATCCAGTTGCTGATCCATCCTTTAATTCCTTCAGTGTCTATATGATCGATACAATTGAATACAACTGCATCTTTCGACGTAATTTCAAATTTTCTTTCATTTCTCGGCAATCCAAGTAATATGGCTTTTGCAGGTTTTGGTTTTTTTCTGCCATATGCAGGAATTCTCAACAAATCCCTTAGTCTCGACTGTAACCACAATTCAGAACCATTGCCGTAGTAAAGAACAACAGCATCACAATGTTTAAGATTTTCAATGTGCTTATTCCTGATTTCTGTTTCATCCGTTCCATCAACTGAAGTAACAACGTCACAACCCAACATTTTCAGTTGACTCGTTACGGGTTGAACCAAGGCCTGATCGAATATATCATAAATTAAATAAATTATGGCCTTACCAAATAAGTTATTTCCCTCATTTAAACGCTGTTCTTTCTCAATTTTAATCCGCTTAATGGTATCGTCAATCACTGATTTGCAAACCTCTAAATCGCCAACCACCACTTCTGCATTCCCTATTCCCTTCATCGACGAACGAATGTCATCAATCAATATTTTTTGTCGCTCATCACTTGCCACAACATTCTCCGGTATCCATATAATTCTGCGACCACCAGTTTTTGTCATAATTTCATCCGCAACATCATTCTGAATTTCATTCATGGATCTATTTGAACCCTCCGGTACAATGCCGAAATCAGAACCTAAAATGTGTATCGACAATGCCGCTTGATTGATGTTTTGCATGGCCTCCGCATAAACTACAGGCATTTGAGCTGTTAATGGCTTTTTAGGTAAAATGTTATGCCCATTGTCTATCAATTCGCGTTTTATAACATCCCGGTATACCAAAGAATCATTGCTGGTTTCAGCAAGATAAATGGTTAACCCATTTCCATTATTTACATCTCCTTCTCCACTTAATTGCCCAGATAGTTTCAGAAATTCCGCTATATCATTGGCCAAGTCATCCAACTTCCCCCAATATTGTTTTTCAGTTTGATTGAGCAAACTTGGCGAAAATTCCTTGACGTTACCTGTTTCAGAATCCCTCTCAAAAAAACAATATTCAAGATTTTGTTGAATCGAACCTGGATGTAGTTCTTGCTTAACTCCATTTTTTAAAACCTTGAAAACATATGGTAAGTTGCTTACTTGTATTACCTTACCCCCATTTCTTTGCAAACAAAAAGATTCTAACTCTGATATTCCCCCCTCTCCTCTGATATACCATTTAGACAATACCGGAATGATCAAGGCATATTTTGAAGCGTCGGCATCTGGCTTTTCTTGAATATTTCCTATTGATTCGGTTTCATCTGAATGGATGATGGGTTTCCTACCAATCAGCTGAGTAAGTCTCACTTCCAACGATTTCCTCAGCTCCGTGACCCATCCTTCCTCCCCATTTGAAAAATTTTGATTGTCTAATGGCGAAAAAGAAATTAATATGTCGTATTCAAATTGCACTTTGATAATAATTTGGAAGGATGTCAAATGTAATAAATATCCCCAAGAAAAGAATAAAAAAAATAGGTTTTTTTGTAAACTGAAACAAAAAGACAAAAGCCCCAATATCATTGGAGCTTTTAGATGTTTTAAAGGTGGAGAATACCGGAGTCGAACCGGTGACCTCTTGCATGCCATGCAAGCGCTCTAGCCAGCTGAGCTAATCCCCCAAATAGGGTTCAAAGATACATCATTTTGTATCAATTCTCTTTTTATTTCAACCAATATTGTGTTTCCTTTGCATCATGTTAAACACCATTCTCGCCATTGTTGGAATCATTTTTGGTCTTATCCTAATCATTGCAGCCATTTTGCCTAAAAAATCCATTATTACACAATCTATTGAAATTCATTGCGATACAAACAAAGCATTCGAATATGTAAAACATTCAAACAACCAACACCATTACAATAAATGGGTTATGGCAGATCCAAACGCTGAATTCAAAACGTCTGGCGTTGATGGTCAAGTAGGCTCTATCCTTTATTGGAATAGTCAGAATTCTAATGTAGGAGAAGGTGAACAAGAAATCTTAGAACTAATTGAAAATCAAAATATCAAAATTGAAATTCGCTTCAAAAGACCATTTTCAGGAACTTCTTATCAAAATATTTACTTCAAAGAATTGTCCAATCAAACCACTCAAATTGAAATGACTTTCGAATCAACTTCAAAATATCCATACAATTTATTGTCGGCCTTAATGGCCAATGTTCTCAAAAAAGATATGGGCATTACCCTGAACAATCTCAAAGTCGTTTTAGAATCTTAAATGAAGTACTTTATATTTGGCTTTTTCCTTTCTTTTTTTTTACTCGGTTGTCATCAAAACAATCAAGAGAAACCGTCTAAGACTCCCATCAAAAAACAAGTTGAACTTTCTACAATATCTGATTCAACTACATTCACTACCACTCCACAAACACAAAAATACATTGGATTTGAAAACCCTGCTTTACTTGCAACTGGCTCATCTTTGGGTAACTTATTAAAAGCATATTATTTAACTGGGCAATTTCAAAAAATGCTTCCTTTTATCATCCTGAAAAACGGTGATAAATCAAAATTCCTCAGTAAAATTGCAACCTTTCAATGGGGTTATCCCATCAAACTCACAAACTGTGAATGGTCAAATAAAAAATTTATATTGTATTACAATATCACAATCAATAACACCAAAAAATTAGAAATTTATCGAGGAATTTTGGTCAATGATACAGCCAAATTATATTTTGACTGCGCATCTGAAAATCCATTTACAGGTCAATAATTTACAACCCTAAATGTTTCATATAAAGCATGGCACATGCTTCGGCATCGCTTAACGCGTCGTGATGGTTCAAATGGATATCATATTCGTCACACAACTTTTTCAATCCTTTTTTATAGATTACGTAGGTACATTTTTTAACGAACTTTGGTTGTGGTAACTGATAATAATTCAGTGTTTTTGTCAAACAACTAAAATCAAACTTCGCATTGTGCGCAACAACCGTTTGTCCCTCAAAAAAATGAGAAATATCGTCCCAAATTTCATCGAAAGTGGGAGCATTTCTGGTGTGTTGTGCTGTTAAACCATGTACTTTGGTGTTCCAATAATTGTATTCATTATTTGGAGGTTTAACCAACAGTGATATCCTGTCGGTTACCACGCCAAACATCACCCGCACCAAGCCAATTTGGCAAACGCTTGCGCCATCACTATTCGCGGTTTCAAAATCGAGTGCCGTAAATATATGACTCATGCGAAATTAACTTTTCTTAACTCTTTTTTTG
>JACCDX011552603.1_pt1 | contig 11919 bp, 9 predicted proteins | sample 7449681 | NCBI WGS metagenome assembly JACCDX01 (sample SAMN15323450, study PRJNA562643) | freshwater metagenome | isolation source: river surface water | place: USA:Blue River Watershed | collected 2017-08-18 | reverse complement strand
CCAAAGATCGATATCTTGCGTTACAAGAACAAGACAGGTCACCGTCGTCGCCAGGGATTCCGTGCGCAACTGACTCGTGTAAAAATTACCGCCATCAACGGCGCGAAGTAAGGGAGACGAAGTAAATGGCAAGTAAGAAGGGTGTCTCCTCGACACGAAACGGTCGCGATTCCAATCCACAGTACCTTGGCATCAAGCGTTTTGGCGGACAAGAAGTTAATGCAGGCGAAATTCTAGTTCGCCAGCGCGGAACACATTTTCACCCAGGTAAGAACGTAGGTCGCGGTAAGGATGACACTCTGTTTGCACTAGCTGCAGGCATTGTTGAATTCGGTCGCGCTCGCGGACGCCGTGTAGTGAATGTGGCTCCGGTAGCTTAATTTTAGGTTTCTTGTAAAAGAGCGAGCCGTAATCACGCGGCTCGCTTTTTTTATTGTGAAGGGAGTAGGTAAGTGACAACATTTGTTGATCGCGTGACTCTCTATGCCATTGCTGGAAAAGGTGGCGACGGTTGCGTTTCGGTTAAGCGCGAAAAATTCAAACCTCTAGGTGGCCCTGATGGTGGCAATGGTGGACGCGGCGGAGATGTAATTTTAGTTGTAGATCCCAGCGTTACGACTTTGCTTGATTTCCATCATTCACCACACCGCAGAGCAACTTCTGGGCATCAGGGATATGGCGATCGCAAAGATGGTCACCAAGGTGAAGATTTGATTCTTGGTGTTCCTAACGGAACCGTTGTTTACGATGTTAATGGTGAACAGATTGCAGATTTGATTGGTACCGGAACAACTTTTAGCGCCGCTGCTGGTGGCTTTGGTGGTTTAGGAAATCTAGCGCTTTCTTCTTCTAAACGTCGTGCACCAGGTTTTGCATTACTGGGCGAACCAGGTGAAGAACGAACATTAATTCTTGAGTTAAAGAGTGTTGCAGATATCGCACTTGTTGGTTTTCCAAGTGCCGGAAAATCATCGTTAATTGCCGCAGTTTCTGCAGCTCGTCCAAAGATTGCTGATTATCCATTTACAACTTTGGTACCAAACTTAGGTGTTGTTCAAGCTGGTGAAACCCGCTTTACCGTTGCAGATGTTCCAGGGCTTATTCCAGGTGCATCACAAGGTAAGGGCTTAGGTCTTGAATTCCTTCGTCACGTAGAACGTTGCGTGGCTCTGGTGCATGTTCTGGATTGTGGAACCTTAGAAACTGATCGAAACCCTGTTGCAGATCTTGAAGCTATTGAAAATGAATTGGCTTTGTACGGCGGACTTGAAGATCGTGTTCGTATTGTCGCACTAAACAAAATTGATTTACCTGACGGTCAAGCGATGGCAGATATGGTTGAACAAGAATTACGCGACAAGGGATATGAGGTTTATCCAGTATCGGCGGCATCTCGCGCAGGGTTACAAGATCTGATTTATGCGATGGGGCGTTTGGTGCAGAAAAATCGTGCCGATGCTGGCGTGCAAGAGCGCACTCGAATTATTTTGCGTCCAGTTGCCGTTGATGATTCTGGTTTCGTAGTAAATGCAAATGCTGATGGTTCTTTCACAATTCGTGGCAAAAAGGTAGAACGTTGGGTTCGCCAGACTAATTTTAAAAATGCCGAAGCTATTGGTTACTTGGCAGATCGACTTGCGCAACTTGGAGTAGAAAAAGAGTTGTACAAGAAGGGCGCAGTTGCCGGAAGTGAAGTCCGCATTGGCGATGGCGACACTGAAGTTATCTTTGACTGGGAGCCAACTATTGAAGCTGGCGCTGAACAACTGGCGGGTCACTTGCACCGTCGCGGTGAGGATTCACGTCTTGAATCAACCTGGAATATGCCTGAGCGTGTTGAAGATGTTTTAACTGAAGATGAAATCGCCAAGCAGTGGGAATACAACGTTGTTGACCCGCACACACCTAAACTTTCAGCACCAATAATTACCGATGAAGATCTAAGGGACGGAGATGACAAGTGAGCCGAGAGCAGATTACCTCTGCAAAACGCATCGTCATCAAGATCGGCTCATCCTCTCTCACAGGTAAAGCTGGTTCGGCACTTGATGCCACTGCAGTCAACGAGCTTGTAGATGTTGTAGCTGCCTGCAAAAAGCGTGGCGCTGAAGTTGTTGTGGTTTCTTCAGGTGCAATTGCTGCAGGTTTAGCACCACTTGGCTTAACAACTCGACCTAAAGATCTGGCAACACAGCAAGCTGCGGCATCTGTTGGACAAGGCTTGTTAGTTGCCCAATACACGCAGAGTTTCGCCCGTCATTCAATCACCGCTTCGCAAGTTTTGCTCACTACCGAAGATGTAGTCAGACGTTCGCATTACCAAAATGCGCAGCGAACTCTGTATAAGTTGCTTCAATTAGGTGTTGTTCCAATTATTAATGAAAACGATTCGGTAGGAACGCAAGAGATTCGCTTTGGCGATAACGACCGTTTGGCTGCACTAGTTGCCTTATTAATTGGTGCCGATTTGCTGGTTTTAGTGTCTGACATTGACGCGCTCTATGACGCACCTCCAACGCAAGTCGGCGCTCAAAGAATTCATGAAGTTTCAGCCGTTGCAGATATCGAGGGCATCACGCTAGGCGGTGCAGGTTCTGCCGGTGTTGGTAGCGGAGGAATGATTACCAAAGTTGAAGCTGCACGTATTGCTACATCTGCCGGAATTCCAATGCTTCTTACATCACTTGAAGATTGCGATAAGACTCTTGCAGGTCAAAACCTTGGTACACATTTTCACGCCCAAGCTAGTAAAACAACGTCACGCCTTCTATGGCTTGCACATGCAACAAAGTCTCAGGGCAAGTTAATTCTTGATGCTGGCGCAGTGACTGCGATTTTGGAGCGCGGAGTGTCATTACTTCCTGCGGGAGTAACCGCAGTTGAAGGTGATTTCATTGCAGGTGATGCAGTTGAACTCGTTGGCCCAGATGGCGCAGTAATTGCCCGTGGTTTAGTTGCCTTTGATTCAGAGGATTTGCCACAGATGTTGGGCCGTTCCACCAAAGAGCTTGCTGCATCATTGGGTGCAGAGTATGAACGAGAACTTGTTCATCGCGACGATTTGGTGTTGATTTAAATGAGCGCTCAAACCGTGATCAATACTTTGGCTGATGCAGCCCGACTTGCTGGTCGTACCTTAAGTACTGCAACCGCTGCTCAACGCCGGGAAGCTTTGCACGTAATTGCACAAGCAATCGAAGCTCGTAGTGCTGAAATTTTGACTGCCAATGAAAAAGACATGCAGGCAGGTCGTGCTTCAGGTTTGAACTCATCTTTATTAGATCGGCTTTTGTTAACACCTGAGCGCATCACAGGAATTGCAGGGGGAGCGCGCCAAGTAAGTGAACTTGAAGATCCACTAGGAAAAACCTTACGCAAATCTACTTTGCCTAACGGAATTGAATTAGAGCAAATAAGCGCTCCATTTGGTGTTATCGGAATGGTGTATGAAGCCCGTCCAAATGTGACGGTTGATGCTGCAGTTGTTTTGCTGATGTCGGGTAATGCCGCCCTGCTTCGAGGATCATCAAGTGCGGCACATAGCAATGAGATTTTGGTTCGCGTCATGCGAGATGCTTTGGCCACAACTTCCATTTCTCCAGATGTGATTCAACTTGTTCCATCTGAAGACCGCGATACGGTCAAAGCTCTACTTAATGCCCGTGGAAAAGTGGATCTAGTAATTCCTCGTGGAAGTGCGGCATTGATTCGTATGGTCGTGGATGAATCATCTGTACCAACAATTGAAACAGGTGCAGGTGTTTGCCATGTTTACATCGATGAATTTGCTGATTTAGCTAAAGCGGTTCCAATCATTATTAATTCAAAGGTGCAGCGACCAAGTGTTTGTAATGCCGCCGAAACTTTGCTGGTTCATTCAGCTATAGCAGAGCAGTTCATGCCAACTGCGCTGAAAGCGCTTCATGAAGCTGGCGTAATTTTGCATTGTGACGCGGCATCCTTAGCAATTGCTAAAAGTGCAAATATTCCTGCTTCTCTTGCAACAGATGAGAATTTCTGCACCGAATACGGAACGCTTGAAATGAACGTGGCAATTGTTGATTCTGTCGATGCCGCAAGTGCACATATAGCTAAGTACGGTACTCAGCACACCGAGGCCATAATTTCTGAGAACAAAGAAAATGTGAAGAGATTTATTGCTCTGGCAGATTGCGCAGCCGTTATGGTGAATACATCCACTCGCTTTACCGATGGTGAACAAATGGGCTTTGGCGCTGAAATTGGTATTTCAAATCAAAAGTTGCACGCCAGAGGTCCAATGGGGCTAGAAGCGATGACAACGACCACTTGGATCGTTACAGGAAATGGGCAAATTCGCAGTTAGGCTGCAATTTAATTAGACTTAACCCCATGAGCAGCCTTTCACGCGATGATGTCGCCAAGCTTGCAGGCCTAGCCCGCATCGAAATGAGCGAAGAAGAGTTAGTCAATCTTTCCAAAGAGTTCACAGTTATTTTGGATGCTGTTGCTCGCGTGCAGGAAGTTGCTGGCGCAGATGTTGAACCAACATCACACCCATTGCCATTGCGTAACGTTTTCCGCCCAGATGTAGTTGTTCCAAGTCTTACACCTGCAGAAGCTCTCTCTGGTGCACCGGCTCAAGAAGAACAACGTTTCCGCGTGCCTCAGATTCTGGGTGAAGAATGATTCGTAATTCTGCAGCCGAAATGGCAGCCAAGCTCGCAGCTGGTGAAACAACTTCCGTTGCATTGACGCAAGCGCATCTAGATCGAATTGCTGCAGTTGATACCGATGTTCACGCATTTTTGTATGTAGATACCGAAGGCGCTTTAGCCCAAGCTGCAGCAGTGGATGCAAAGCGCTCAAAGGGTGAAAAGTTGTCACCACTTGCTGGCGTGCCACTTGCGCTAAAGGATGTAATGGCGCAAAAGGGAGTTCCAACTACTTGTGGTTCAAAGATTCTTGAAGGTTGGCGTCCACCGTATGACTCGACCGTTGTTGCTAACTTAAAAAAGAATGACATTGTTATTTTGGGCAAGACAAATATGGATGAGTTTGCAATGGGTTCATCAACTGAAAACTCTGCTTACGGTCCAACTCATAACCCATGGGATTTAACTCGCATCCCTGGTGGTTCTGGCGGCGGCTCATCGGCAGCCCTTGCAGCTTTTGAAGCACCGCTAGCAATTGGTACCGACACCGGTGGCTCTATTCGCCAACCTGCAGCCGTTACCGGAACAGTTGGAGTTAAACCAACCTATGGTGGAGTCTCACGCTTTGGTTTAGTTGCTTTCTCATCTTCACTTGATCAAGCCGGTCCTTGTGCGCGCACGGTTCTAGATACAGCGCTGCTTCACGAAGCTATTGCCGGACACGATCCAAAGGATGCAACAAGTATTAATGCACCAGTTCCACAAGTTGTTGCTGCGGCAAAGTCAGGCGACGTTAAGGGAATGAAAATTGGTGTTGTTAAGGAACTTAATGGTGATGGATATCAGCCAGGAGTTCGTGCCCGTTTTGAAGAATCTCTAGAACTTCTCGCAAAAGCTGGTGCGGAAATTGTTGAAGTGTCTGCGCCTAACTTTGAATACGCATTAGCTGCTTATTACTTAATCGCACCATCTGAATGCTCATCTAACTTAGCTCGCTTTGATGCCATGCGTTATGGCCTGCGTGTAGGCGATGTTGATGGTGCTTCGGCTGAATCTGTCATGAATCTGACTCGCGAAGTTGGTTTTGGTAAAGAAGTAAAGCGTCGCATTATTTTAGGTACCTATGCACTCTCATCTGGTTACTACGATGCGTATTACGGAAGTGCGCAAAAGGTACGCACACTCATCACACAAGATTTCACTAATGCATTTGAAAAGGCTGATGTTCTGGTCTCTCCAACGTGCCCAACTACAGCATTTAAAATTGGCGAAAAAGCTAATGATCCATTGGCAATGTACTTAAATGACATTGCAACTATCCCGGTAAACATGGCGGGAATCGGCGGAATGTCACTTCCATCAGGTTTAGCTGATGAGGATGGCTTACCAGTTGGTTTCCAGATTATGTCTCCGGTAATGAAGGATGAGCGTATGTATTTAGTTGGCGCAGCTCTTGAAGCCGCGCTGCTATCCAAGTGGGGTGCGCCATTACTGGATAAGGCTCCAATCATGGGAGGTGCACGATGACGCTTTCATATGATGATGTTGTTGCCAAGTACGAACCAGTCTTGGGTCTAGAAGTTCACGTTGAGCTCAATACACATTCAAAAATGTTTTGTGGTTGCAGCACAGTCTTTGGCGCTGAACCAAATACTCAGACCTGTCCAGTTTGTTTAGCTTTGCCGGGTGCGTTGCCTGTAGTTAATGAAAAGGCAATTGAATCAACGATCAAAATTGGTCTTGCGCTTAATTGTTCCATCGCTCCATTTTCTCGTTTTGCTCGTAAGAACTATTTCTACCCAGATATGCCGAAGAATTTCCAGATTTCTCAGTATGACGAGCCGATCTGTGTCGATGGTTACGTCGATGTCGAGATCGAAACTGATGAAGGCCCAAAGACATTTCGCGTCGAAGTCGAACGCGTACACATGGAAGAAGACACAGGTAAGTCACTTCACGTAGGTGGTGCAACAGGTCGAATTCATGGCGCTGAGTATTCGCTACTTGATTACAACCGTGCCGGTATTCCGTTGGTGGAAATTGTTACCAGAATCGTGCCAGGAACGGGCAAGTACGCACCTGAAGTAGCAAAGGCTTACGTTGCCGAACTTCGTGACATTTTGCGCTCACTTGGTGTTAGCGATGTAAAGATGGAACAAGGCTCTCTGCGTTGTGATGCAAATGTTTCGTTACGTTTAATTGGCGCCGAAAAACTAGGTACACGAAGTGAAACAAAGAATGTGAACTCACTGCGTTCGGTAGAACGTGCAGTCCGTGGCGAAATGATTCGACATGCAGAGCTACTGAATAAGGGGGAGCGTGTTGTTCAAGAGACACGTCACTTCCAAGAAGACACAGGATTGACCCGTTCTGGACGCTCTAAGGAACAAGCCGAGGATTACCGTTACTTCCCAGAGCCAGACTTGGTTCCGGTTGCACCTGATGCTGCATGGATTGAAACTTTGCGCGCATCACTGCCAGAGCGACCATCGATTCGTCGCAAGCGTTTGCAAGAAGCGTGGGCAGTTCCTGAAAAGGAAATGGCTGCAATGATCAATGCCGATGTTCTAGACATTGTCGAAGCAACTGTATTGCTTGGCGCGGATCCAACTAAAGCACGTAGCTGGTGGCTTGGTGAAATTTCTCGAATCGCAAATGACAAAGATGTTGCAATCGCCGATCTTTCAATCACACCCTCTGATGTTGCAGAGATCGTCGCTCTTGTTAATGCAGGTGAACTAACGGACAAACTTGCACGCCAAGTTGTCGAAGGTGTCATTGCTGGAGAAGGAAAGCCAGCCGATGTTGTAGCAAAGCGCGGAATTAAAGTTGTAAATGATGATGGCGCATTGATGGCTGCAATTGAAAAAGTGTGTGCTGAGCAAGCTGAAACGGCGGAGAAAGTTCGCAATGGTCACTTGCCTGCTGCAGGCGCGCTCATTGGTGCGGTCATGAAAGAGACAAAGGGCCAAGCAGATGCTGCTCGCGTACGAGAGCTTCTACTTGGCCACTTAGGTCAAGCAACTAATTAACTATTGATTAGTGAAAGCCTGCGCCTTCAGTTTCAACCAGTGACTCTTTACCAATATTGATAAAGAAGTACAGGACGATCGCTCCGACAAATAGCAAAGCTGCGCTGAACTTAAACGCAACTGTGAAGCCATGTGTCATTGCATATGGCATTACCTTTTCGCCAAGTTGCGTGTTCGCAGCTGCGAAAGTTGTTGTTGCAGTTGCTGCCACAGTATTGAGCAGAGCAGTTCCCAGTGATCCACCAATCTGTTGACTGGTGTTTACCATCGCACTTGCAACGCCTGTGTCATGGTTTGAAACCGCGTGCAGTGAAGTAGAAGTAAGTGGAATAAACACCAATGCCATACCGCTAGACATGATTAGCAATGAAGGCAACACATGCGTTGTGTAAGACGTCTCTGGCGTGATTCGAGCCAACATTAAGAGGCCAACGCTTGCTGCAAGCAGACCCGGAACCATTAATGGTTTTGGTCCTACCTTTGGCAGAAGCGTCGATGCAATTCCGGCAAAGATGATGATTCCTGCAGTAAATGGCAGGAATGCAAAGCCGGATCTAAGTGGGCTGTAACCTAGAATAACTTGGAGATATAAACCAAGGAATAAGAACATTGAGAATAGTCCTGCACCTACAACGAGTGATCCAAGGTATGACCCACCACGGTTGCGCTCTGTTACAACGCGAAGCGGCATCAATGGATTCTTAACGCGCATTTCAATTGCAACAAAGATAACTAGCAGAATTACCGCCAACACCAAGAAGAAAATTGTAAGTGGATCAGACCAACCCTTGAGCGCGGCCTCATTAAATCCATAAGTGAGTGAGAACAATCCAGCTGTTGCTGTAATTACACCTGGGATGTCGTAGGTGTTATCGCCTTGTGCTTTAGATTCCCTAACAAATTTGATTGCCAAAATTGCAACCAGAATTGCAATTGGAGTGTTAACTCCCAAGCACCAACGCCATGAGAAAAATTCTGTGAGCGCACCGCCCAGGATGAGTCCAATTGCAGCGCCTCCACCTGAAATAGCACCAATAACACCAAAAGCTTTGGCACGTTCCTTAGGAACTGTAAAAGTAACTGAGATTATGGAGAGAGCTGCAGGTGCCAGTAACGCACCAAATACTCCCTGCAAAGCTCTGGAAGCAAATAGCAATCCCTGGTTTGATGCAATACCACCCAATGCAGAAGCTGCAGCAAATCCGATTAATCCGATGAGGAAGATCTTTCTGCGGCCCATGTAATCACCGATTCGACCACCAAGTAAGAGCAGTGAACCAAACGCCAAGGTGTAGGCAGTGATAACCCAATGCTGATTAGCGTCTGAGATTCCTAGTTCTAACTTTGCGCTTGGAATCGCGATATTCATGATCGAACTATCTAGAACGATCATTAACTGCGCGGTGGCGACAACAAATAATGTGCGCCATCTTGTTGGGTCTAGGGTTTGCGCGGATGAGGACTGTGACACGTTATTGCTCCAATTATTTGAATGATAAATGCGTTATCAAGAGGGTAGAATTCTCTCATGCCTAACATGAAACCTCGCTCCCATGTCGTCACTGATGGAATGGAAAGAGCACCGCAACGCGGAATGCTGCGAGCGGTTGGTATGGGGGATGAGGATTGGGTCAAGCCTCAAATCGGCATTGCATCATCGTGGAATGAAATCACACCGTGCAATATGTCACTGGACCGCTTAGCAAAAGCTTCAAAAGAAGGCGTGTTTGCAGCTGGCGGATTTCCTATGCAGTTCGGAACAATCTCAGTTTCTGATGGAATTTCCATGGGACATGAAGGAATGCACTTTTCCTTGGTTTCACGCGAAATCATTGCTGATTCAGTTGAAACAGTGATGAATGCCGAACGCTTTGATGGCATGGTTACTTTTGCAGGGTGTGATAAATCACTGCCGGGAATGATGATGGCTGCGGCACGTTTAGATGTTGCAAGTGTTTTTGTTTATGCAGGTTCAACTTTGCCAGGTCAAGTTGATGGAAAAGATGTAACGATTATTGACGCTTTTGAAGCCGTGGGTGCATGTGCCCGCGGCCTGATTACAAAAGAGCGAGTCGATCAAATTGAACGTGCCATCTGTCCAGGCGAAGGTGCCTGCGGCGGTATGTACACAGCCAACACAATGGCAGCAATTGGCGAAGCTTTAGGACTTTCATTGCCAGGATCTGCGGCACCTCCGGCAGTAGATCGCCGCCGTGATACCTATGCAATTAAATCAGGTGAAGCCGTTGTTAATCTGATTCGCCTTGGAATTACAACGCGAATGATTTTGACCAAGAAAGCTTTTGAAAACGCAATCACAATTTTGATGGCACTTGGTGGTTCAACAAATGCGGTTCTTCATTTATTGGCAATTGCACATGAAGCCGAAGTTGACTTAACGCTCGAAGATTTCAATCGAATCGGTGCAAAAGTCCCACTACTTGGAGATCTAAAGCCATTTGGTAAGTTCGTTATGACTGATTTAGATCGCGTTGGTGGAATCCCAGTAGTGCTTAAGATTTTGTTGGATGCGGGTTATTTGCACGGTGACACCTTGACTGTTACCGGCAAAACAATGGCTGAAAACTTAGCTGATATTAATCCACCGTTCCCAGATGGCGTTGTTGTTCATCCTGCCGAACGTCCATTGTCTAAAGATGTTGGCATAACAATTCTGGGTGGCTCACTTGCTCCAGAAGGTGCTGTGTGCAAAACCGCTGGAATCGGAATTGATTCTTTTGAAGGCCCTGCACGAGTATTTGATCGCGAGCAATTGGCGATGGACGCGGTTGAAAATGGAACAATCAAAGCTGGGGATGTAGTTGTCATTCGCTATGAGGGACCTAAGGGTGGACCCGGAATGCGCGAGATGCTCATGGTTACCGGTGCAATCAAAGGCGCGGGTCTAGGAAAATCAACTTTGCTGTTAACTGATGGACGTTTCTCTGGTGGATCAACTGGTTTGTGTGTTGGACACATTTCTCCAGAAGCTGTCGATGGCGGACCAATTGCATTTATTAAAGATGGCGACATTGTTCGAATCGATACAGTGAAGCGAACCCTTGATTTATTAGTAGATCCTGCTGAACTAGAGGCCCGCAAAATCGGTTGGGAACCTTTGAAACATAAGTACACCCGTGGCGTTCTTGCAAAGTTCTCAAAACTTGTGGGGTCAGCATCCAAAGGCGCGGTCTGCGAGTAGTTTTCGTGCGGGTTGTCTCAAGTTCCAAAATATGAGATCTGCATCTCAACCCTTGACGTTGAGCCTGCTTCATTGGAGAATAAGCCCATGAGCACAACATTTGTGGTGGTGATTTAAAGGCGCGTGATCGGTTTGTGATCATGCGCCACCCTCAGTTATCTGAGGGTTTTTTCATTTAGAGATGTGAAAGGAGATGGATATGAGCAAGAAGATGAGTGGAGCTAGTTCACTCGTGCAATCTTTAGAGTCTGCCGGCGTCGATGTGATGTTTGGAATTCCAGGCGGTGCAATTCTTCCTGCCTATGATCCAATCTTTGACAGCAGCATCCGCCACATCTTGGTTCGCCACGAACAAGGGGCAGGCCACGCTGCCACAGGTTATGCCCAAGTAACCGGTCGCGTTGGTGTCTGTATTGCCACATCTGGACCAGGTGCGACAAATCTTGTTACTCCACTTGCAGATGCAGCGATGGATTCAGTTCCGATGGTTGCAATCACTGGTCAAGTGCCTTCTGCTGCAATTGGAACCGATGCTTTTCAAGAGGCAGATATTCGCGGCATAACAATGCCATTCACAAAGCACAATTATTTGATCACTGATCCGCTAGATATTCCACGAGCAATTGCGGAAGCTTTTTATATTGCATCCTCTGGTCGTCCAGGTCCAGTCCTTGTTGACATCGCAAAAGATGCACTGCAAAAGGAAACAGATTTTGTATACCCAAGCCAACTTTCTTTACCTGGCTACCATCCGCAAATTGAGCCAACTAGCCAGGCAATCAAAGACGCGGCAGCTCTTATCGCACAATCATCCAAGCCAGTCTTTTATGTTGGTGGCGGAGTCATCAAGTCCAATGCTTCAAAGGAGTTAATGCAACTTGCTGAATTAGTGGGTGCACCAGTTGTAACAACTCTGATGGCGCTCGGATCATTCCCAGATAGCCATCCTCAGCACTATGGCATGCCAGGAATGCACGGCACTGTTGGCGCGGTAACTGCGTTACAGAAAGCAGATCTACTTATAACTTTGGGTGCACGATTTGATGATCGT
>JACCDX011171119.1_pt1 | contig 11922 bp, 12 predicted proteins | sample 7449681 | NCBI WGS metagenome assembly JACCDX01 (sample SAMN15323450, study PRJNA562643) | freshwater metagenome | isolation source: river surface water | place: USA:Blue River Watershed | collected 2017-08-18 | reverse complement strand
CGAGAAGGCGTTAACCCGTATCGATTCACGTACTCAACTGCCATACGATGTTTCAGGACACTTCATCTGGATTGGCGAACGTACCCGCCAACTCGATGGCGCTCATGTTGATTTTGCATCAAAGGTTCGCAATCCAATCGGTATCAAGCTTGGGCCAAAGTCCACGGTTGAAGATGCGCTTGCATTAATCGATAAGTTAGATCCAAACCGCGAGCCTGGCCGTATTACATTTATTACGCGCATGGGCGCTAAAAACATCCGCGAAATCCTGCCTGCACTAGTTGATGGTGTAACAAAGTCAGGTGCAAAGGTCCTGTGGGTGTGCGATCCAATGCATGGCAATACCTACGAAGCACCATCTGGCTACAAAACACGCAGCTTTGACGATGTCATGGATGAAGTAAAGGGATTCTTTGAAGTTCACAAAGCTTTAGGCACTCATCCGGGTGGAGTTCACATCGAACTAACTGGTGATGATGTGACCGAGTGCGTTGGCGGCGGCGAACAGATTTCACACGAAGACTTGGCTTCACGATATGAAACAGCGTGCGACCCACGCCTTAATCATGCTCAATCGCTAGAGCTAGCCTTTTTAGTTGCTGAAATGTTGCGCGATCGCTAATTTTGGCCTGTGCCACTATTCGTAACTTCTCATAAGACACCAGTCGGTATCCTCAATTTATTGGCCGATGATCAAATTCTAATTGGCGCAAATCTTTCAACTTTTTCGGCCTTTAAAGCTGGTCGCGATGTAAAGGTTGTTAAATCAATTCCAGTGATTTCAGATCTGATTCATGATTACTTTGACGGAGACTTAACTGCGCTCAACGGAATTAAGGTCCGCCAACCAGGAGCTGCATTTTCACAAGCAGCATGGAAAGCGATGCGAAAGATTGCACCGGGAAAAACTTGGTCCTATGCCGACTTGGCTGAAAAAGCTGGAAGCCCTGCTGCTGTTAGAGCAGCCGGAAGTGCCTGTGCAAACAACGCGATCATGCTGGTTGTTCCATGCCACCGCGTTGTAAAAACTGGGGGAGCGTTAGGAAATTATGCTTACGGTGTTGATAAGAAGCAGTGGCTCTTAAGCCACGAGGGCTTTCTTTAAGATTTCAATAGCTTGGGCACATTGTGCATCATCAAAATCTAAATGAGTAACCAAGCGCGCATACTTTGGGCCAAGTGCGCTAATCCATAAACCTGCATCCTTGCAACGCGCTGCAAGATCCGCCGCAGCAATCGGAAGCCCGGCAAGATCCAAGCCAACAATGTTTGTATGCACTGTTGCCGGATCAATCAGTGAAGAATCAATGGCAGCGATTGCCTTCGCTAACTCTTGAGCACGACGGTGATCTTCAGATAAACGAGTGATGTTGTTATCTAGTGCGTAATGCGCACCGGCTGCCAACAATCCAACTTGACGCATTCCAGCACCGTAACGCTTACGCCACACGCGAGCTTTTGCTACGCGCTCTTTTGTGGAAAGCATGACCGAACCAACTGGTGCACCTAATCCCTTAGATAAGCACACTGAAATCGTGTCAAAGTATTTACCGTATTCAGTAAATGAAACACCAGATGCAACGTGAGCGTTCCAGATGCGCGCACCATCTAAGTGAAGTGCCAGACCTAATTCATCGGCACCTTTTCGAAGAGCAGCGATCTCAGTAATTGGTTGCACAGTTCCGCCACCAAAGTTGTGGGTATTTTCTACAGCGATAGCCGTAGTTGAAACTAGATACGGCCCGCTATTGGGACGAGCAATTTCAAGGGCGTCTGCTGCATTGAGTAAACCATGCTTGGCAGGAAAGGTTCGGGTAGTTATTCCACTAAAAACTGCGGCAGCGCCAAGTTCTGCGCGCACAATATGGCTATTGGTTTCTGCGATTAACTCTTCGCCAGGAGCCACCAACATACGAATAGCTAATTGATTTGCAAGCGAACCAGTTGGTGTAAACAACCCAGCTTCCTTGCCAAACATGGCGGCAACGCGTTCTTCAAGGGAATTAACCGTTGGGTCATCACTGTAAACATCATCGCCAACCGGTGCCTGCGCAATTGCTTCGCGCATTGCTGCCGATGGTCGAGTAACAGTGTCACTTCTTAGGTCAATTGCCATTACATCAGCCTACTTCTGTTCCTTCAGCACAATCAAATACATAGCGACAACGACAAGGATTCCGCCTAATGCACTTTGCAGCGTCAACCTTTCGCCGCCAAAGAAGATTGCAAAGACTGCAGCGAAAACAACTTCCATGGTCAAAATGACGGCAACCTTGGTTGCGCTCATGTGGGCCTGAGACCAGGTTTGAATAATGAAGGCAATGGCAGTTGCAAAGACGGCGGTAAAGATAACCACCGCCCAAACTCCAGAATCTGGTGGCGGGGCATAACCACCAGGAATAGATGCGATGCCTGCCAATAAACCACACATGGTTAGCTGAACAACTGTCATGGCATACACATCGCGACCAGAAGACCATTTGCTTAAAGCAATAATGTGAGCAGCAAAGAAAAGTGCGCTGGCCAAAACCAGCATTTCACCAATACCAACTGAGAATCCTCGGACAGATAACAATGCCAAACCAACTGTTGCAACCATGATGCAGAGCCAGACAAAGCGCGTGATCTTCTCTTTCAGTACAAGCCACGCCAGAAGCGGCGTTAGAACAACATACAAACCAGTGATAAATCCGGTAATTGCTGCACCTGTTCGCTCTAGGCCCAGAGTTTGAAAGATGTACCCAAAGCCTAGAAAGATGCCCGCTAAAGATCCCCGCTGTAATAAATCTTTATTGAAATGTTTAACTGTTTGGGGACGAATCAAGAGCATCACAAGAACAGCTAAAGCAAAGCGGGTGAAAAGAAAGTTATTGACGCTTTGCCTTTGGATCGCATCTTTCATAACAACGAAAGCAAAACCCCAAGCGGCAGCTACTGACAACAAGGCCCAAGGAGCCAGCTTGAGTTGAAGTTGATGACGAGCAGTCATTAGCCGCGCAACTTCTTTAATAAGGCAACTTCCTTGCCATGTTCTGGTTCCATGCCTGGAGTTTCAAGAATCAAAGGTGCATTAGCGACAGCAGGATGGGCAAGCAGCTCTTTAAAGGGATCTACACCGATGTGGCCATCACCGATATTTTGATGACGATCCTTTAATGCTCCGCACACATCCATCGAATCATTAGCGTGTACTAATTGGAAACGCTCGATTCCTGCAACCTGCACCAAGAGATCAATTGTTTCTGTCATCCCACCCTTAACTGAAATGTCATGGCCGGCGGCAAATACATGGCAGGTATCTAGACAAATACCAACTTTGGGATGATATTCAAGCGCCTTTAAGTACATCTCAAGATCATCTAATTTCTTCACCAAGCTTTGGCCTTGTCCAGCAGTTGGCTCAAGCAACAAGTACGGAGCATCATCGCCCAGTGCATTCAAGATCGGCATCATGCCTTCGTGAATTTGCTTCCAAGCATTTTCAACATTATTTACATCTACGGCAGAGCCGGTGTGAATAACGACGCCCAGTGCGCCGATTTCTGCGCCTCGCTGCAACGAATACTTAGTTGATGCCAGTGAATTTAGGTAAGTCGCCTCAGTTGGTGAACCTAAGTTAATTAAAAATGGTGCATGGACATAGGTTTCAATATCTAATTCTGCCGCCTTGATTTTAAAAGCTTCATCTAGCTCTGGCTTAGCTTCAGGCATCGCCCAGGTTCTTGGACTTGATGCAAAAACCTGAATTGCTTCTGCGCCAATTTCTTGTGCGTAAGCGATTGATCTTTTCGCCATTCCACCAGTAGTAGGGGTGTGGGCGCCGATGCGCGGTTTTTTTACTGGTGTAGGCATTGGCTTACCCTACGGTAATCGTCACCAAGCTGCCACGCTTTACTGAGGTGTTGACTGCAGGTGAAACTTTTTTCACCACCTTTTTTCTATTGTTTCCAATAGCTACAACCTTGACCTTCAGGCCAAGGGCTTCAAGCATCTGTTGCGCAGCCTTTGCTTCCATGGTGATTATGGTCTTTGGAATAACGGTGTTGCGCGGACCCTTTGAAATAAGAATCGTAACTTTGCCACCCTTATCAGCAGTTGTTCCGCCCGGCGGATTTTGTGAAATAACGGCCAGTTCAGGGACAGTTTCATTAAATGCATATCCTGCTTCGACGGTAAAACCTGCCTCCGTTAATTCATTCAAAGCTTGTTCGCCACTCTTGCCAAGATAGGAAACAAGTGCAACCTGTTCGATGCCCTTTGATACCAACAAATTAATTGGTGTATCGCGCTTTACAGAAGCACCTGATGCAGGCGAAGTCGAAATCACAAAACCCTTTGGAATTTCAGAATTAAACACTTCGTTAATTTTTCCGACCAACAGCGGGAACTTCTTCAGTGCAGCTTGTGCTGCTTCAGGGGTTAATCCAGTTGTCATCGGCACCGTATAACGCTCTGGACCTTTGGAAACAATTAATTTCACAGTTCCGCCAGCATCAACTTTGCCGCCACCTGCTGGGATACTTTCAATAATCTTTGACTTAGGGATCTCTTCATCGAATCTATTTTCAACAACAACGGCTGTCAATCCCAAAGGCGAAATAACATTGACCGCTTCATCAAAGGTTCCACCAACAATGGATGGAACAACAACCCGTGAACCTGGACCAACTAAAGTCCACCAGCCCCCGACTCCTAGCGCTACAGCCAGAATCAAAGCCACTTTACGATTGCGACGAACCCGCTTGCTTGCTCGCTGCTTCTTTTCTTCCTTACGCCGAATCTCTTTAGTGGTTTCTACAACCGGTTCTGGGGCCTGAACCGGAATATCTTCTTTGACCTTCTTGCGAACTTTCTCTCTGATTGGTTCAACCGGCAGGTCTAATCCCAGATCCATCTGATTTTTGCGTGGATCAAGATCAATCTGAATCTGCTGCAACTTATCCAGAAACTCTCCAGCAGTACGAGGGCGTTCATCTGGGTTCTTAGCTGTCGCACTTGCAATCAGATCATCCAAATCTTTTGAGATTTCTTTACGCTTACTGCGCAAACGCGGAATCTCTTCATTGACATGCATGTACGCAATTTGGATAGGCGATTCTGCTGAAAATGGCTTTTCTCCGGTGAGCATTTCATAGGCAACAATTCCTGCTGCATAGACATCGCTGCGTGAATCGGCTATACCGCGCTGGACTTGTTCAGGAGAAAGATACGAAACGCTTCCCAAAATCACACTAGATTCAGCGGTCATCGTCGAACCAATCAGTTCGCCGCGGGCCAAACCAAAGTCAGCAATCTTGATGCGACCTTCTTTCGAGATCAAGATGTTTTCTGGCTTAATATCTCGATGCACAATACCTAAAGCATGTGCAGCGGCTAACGCACTTAAAATTGGCGTCAAATAGTTGATGGCATCTTTGATTTCAAAGCGGCCACGCTCATTTAGATATTCGCGAAGCGTATGTCCTTCAATTAACTCCATTACTAAGAAGACTGCTGGAACTCCACTTTGATTCCATCCTTGATCTTGGACAGCAACAATGTTGGGATGCGATAGGGCAGCGGCAGCTTTAGCTTCTTTAATAAAACGAGAAACGAAAGCTTCATCCTGGGCAAGATGAGAGTGCATGATCTTGACCGCAACTTTTCGATCAAGGCGAGTGTCAATGGCTTCATAGATTGAAGCCATTCCACCATTGGCAACCTGACGTAGTAATTGGTAGCGCCCATCAATGAGCTCTCCGGTCAGATCAGACATGTGCAGATTTTAAGGAGCACTCGCTGCCGTGTCCTTAAGGGCGCGCCCAAAAAAGCTATGAAGTAACTTTAAACTCACTATTTTCTCGGGTTTGATCCTTTGCAAAGTGAATCGATTGTTGGATTTGCCATTGGCGCATTTCCTTTTCAATGTGAGCGCCATCTCTAGCCAGAACTCTTTGCAATCCAGTTTCAGGATCTATATCTAGCCAGTATGTAATCGCACCTGCATCGCGAACTACTTTTTGAGCAGCCCCTACACCTTCTAGGATTAAATAATCCGTTGGCGCAATAACTTCTTCACGATCAAACTTCATTACATGCCAATTGAACAGTTTTATCGTGCACTGATCTCCTGAAAGATGAGCTGCGGTTATCTTGTGCAAAACATCGGTAAGGGATTGCCCAAGGGCGTCATCCCAGCCGTCATATAGATCGTCCATATGAATTGTGCGCACACTGGAATGAACTGAATACTCAGCCTCTAGTTTTGCTGCAAGTGTCGTTTTTCCGGCACCTGCCGGACCATCAATGGCTAAGAGAGTCACGCCAACGCTTCCACCCGATGATGGCGACGAGCGCGAAAATCGCATACACAACCGCTGTGAACAAATAGTCAAGAGATATGTATTGGTATGTGGCAACGACATTGACAATTAGCCAAAGAATCCACGTCTCATACTTTTCATAAATCATCATTAATTGTGCAACCAGCGATGCGATCAAAATAAAAGCATCTGTCCATGTTGCAGCTGCACCGATATTTGCCAAGACTGGGGATAAGGCCGCGACACTTACCAGGGTTGCAATCACGATTGCGATTCGGTTTCTGGTTGAAATAGTTCCAGGTACCGCACCTGTTGGTGCCCACCCAAACCAGCCATAAATCGCTGCGCTAATAAAAACAAGTTGCAGCATGGCACTTGCAAAAAGATCGGCTTGGTAAAAGAAAACTCCGTACAGGCTGCTACTTAAAATCCACCAAGGCCAAGTGATTCTCTTTCCAGTTGTACCTAAATAAACACCAATAAGAGATGTCGTTGCTGCAATGAATTCCAGAATCGAAACTTCATAGCCCCAAGCTGTAAACAAAGTGGTTGACATGATTAATTCCTTTCCGCATCCGCATTACCGGATGGGTCAATCGGTCGGTCTGAATTTCAGACCCTCTCAGCCTTGTGGGCTCCCGTAGTGATTACTTTAGCGCGAAATTAGTTGGCGCTTGATGAAGGCGGCACCCGCCACACGAATTCGTCGCGCCGTCGAAGTCTTGGCGCGGTGATTAAAGATGTCGTAGCCAATCTTTTCGACCTCATCGACAATCCCACAGTACAAAGTACTTGCCGCTTCAATACATGGGCGACTTGATGGTTCCAGCATTTTGATTCCAGCCGCGGCATCGGCTTGCAATTGACGCACGCGAGCGATTTGGAACTTAAGAGCTTCGATAATTTCAGGTGTAAGCACACGCTCTTCTAGCATGTCGCGGGTAACCCCAAACTGTCCCAACTCTTTCAGGGGCAGGTACACACGACCACGATCTAGATCTTCATCAACATCTCTTATGAAGTTGGCTAACTGAAAAGCAATACCTAATTTTTTGGCAGCTTCAAAAGCATCGTTATGAAGTGGCCCAAGGATTGGAACCATTTCAAGACCAATCACCGCAGCTGAGCCATATACATACTCAAGCAAGTCTTCATAACTTTCATATTCCTGGACAGTTAAATCCATGGTCATTGAATGTAAGAAAGCTTCAAAATGTTCGTGGGGGATATCAAAGCGATTGACGGTATCAATTAACGCTCGGCCCACATGATCTTGGCTTGTTCCCTTTTTTAAATCTGCCAAAACTCCGTTGCCCCATTTACTGAGAACTTCGGCCTTTTCTTCAACACTTAATTCTGATGCCAAATCATCAACGATTTCATCGGCATATCGAGCAAATCCATACAGTGCGTGAACAAATGGACGCTTTGCTTTTGGCAATAGCAAAGTCGCTAAGTAATAAGTCTTTCCATGCAAAGCATTAAGCCGCTTGCACTCTTCGTATGATGCACGAAGATCGGGATCAGTAATCCCTGCAGCGGTAAGTTCATCCATTTACTTAACCGGACCCACAATGCGTTCTGCCGCAAGGCGACCAGAGATCAAAACCATCGGTACACCAACACCTGGTTGTGTTCCAGATCCTGCAAAGACAACATTTTCAATTCCCGCAGCCATGTTGCGTGGTCTAAAAGGTCCGGTCTGGAAGAAAGTATGTGCGCTAGCAAATGGTGCACCTTCTTCCATTCCTTGGTTTTTCCAATCAAGCGGAGTTGTTAGAACTTCAGTCTCAATCGCATCACCAAAGCCCGTGTAGCCACGTTTTTCCAAAATCTCAATCATGTGATCGCGATATGGCTTGGCCTGCTTGGTCCAATCAATATCGGCACTCAGGTTAGGAGTCGGAAACAGCACGTAGTACGAATGCTTTCCTTCAGGGGCAAGTGATGGATCATCCATAGATGGAATAGTTACCAAGACGCTTGGATCGCTCATCAACTGCTTCTTCTTAATCAATTCATCAAAGACGCCATCCCATGATTCACCAAAGTGAATATTGTGATGAGCTGCAAAGTCATACTTCTTTGATGATCCAACCAACATAGTTACACATGATGGCGAGTAGTTAAGGCGCTTTACATTTAGCGGGGTTTTGCCCAATAGATCGCGCCAAGCCACTGGTAGATCAGGGTTCAAAATGATTGCATCGCATTCAATGCGCTGACCATCTTCGGTGATAACCGCCTTGGCACGTCCGTTTTGTACATCAACTGAAGAAACTGTTGTGTTGTACTTAAATTCAACGCCATGCTTTTGAGCAGCTGCCGCCATTGCGCGTGGAACTGCGTGCATTCCACCCTTAGGAAAGAAAACACCATTAACTGAATCCATGTAAGCGATAACCGCATAGATTGCTAACGCTTGTTGCGGGCTTACACCGGCATACATCGCTTGAAATGAATACACCTTCTGCAAACGTGGGTCTTTCATAAACTGATTGACCTTTGGAGAAAGTCGGCGGAAACCACCGAGTGCGATCAAGCGCGCAAGGTTCGGAGTCAAGAGATTAAATGGTGAATCAATATTGCGATCAATGAAGTCATTCATTTCATACTTGTATAACTTGGTTACAAAATCTACATAGCGGGCATAACCAGCAGCTTCTTCGGGGCTGATCTTGTCCGCAATTTCAGCTTCCATCTGCGCGGTATTTGCATGGACATCAAGTTGCGATCCATCTGCGTAATAAGCACGATACAAAGGCGAAACCGGCATCAGTTCAACCCAGTCCTTCATATCTTCTCCGACGCAACTAAATGCATCTTGAATCAATGACGGCATAGTTAGAACTGTTGGACCGGTATCAAATGAGTACCCATCTTTTTTCAACAAACCACTGCGACCACCAGGGACTGATTCACGTTCAATCACAGTTACCTTGCGACCTGCACCTGCTAAACGAAGCGCAGCGCTTAGGCCGGCATAGCCAGCACCGACAATGACAACATGATCGGTGGGACCTTTGACGCGAGCAGGCATTTAAGCACTCCTTTTAGTTGCGATGTTAGCTAGCTCGACGAGCAAAGCCTTTCCATCGTTGGTGAAAAGTGAAGATTCTGCTGCAGTTAGCGCAGCATCTGTCAGTGTTTCAATCGTTGATTCAAGTTCAGCGCGAGCCCCTGTTGATTCAATAATTTCTTGCAAGATGGCAACCCCGTCGGCATCAAGATCTGGGCGACCAAAGTACTTCTTACATGTTTCAGCTTGTGCGGCAGTTTGGCGTTCATGTGTCATTGCGATCAACACAGTTCGCTTTCCTTCACGCAGATCATCTCCGGCAGGTTTACCCGTCACAGATGGATCGCCAAAGACTCCCAAGAGATCATCACGCAGTTGGAAAGCTTCACCTAGCGGCAATCCGTATGCAGATAAGGCCGCGAGAATTTCATTATTGTATTTCGAACTCAGTGCTGCACCCAGATGTAGCGGGCGCTCAATTGTGTACTTACCTGACTTGTAACGCGCAATCTTCATGGATCGTGCCGTATCAGTATTCTTTTGAGTCTGTTCGTGAATATCTAAAAATTGTCCGGCCATTAATTCAACACGCATCTCGTTGTACAACGGGATCATTCGTGCGTAGTGCTCATTGGATAATCCGGCGCTGTTAAGCATTTGATCCGACCAGACCAGTGCCAAATCACCGAGCAAAACTGCCGCAGATAGCCCATATTGAGGCGCAAAACCATCTAACTGATCCTGCACATGCATAGTTTCAAAGTGGCGATGGATAGATGGTTTACCGCGACGAGTATCAGAACCATCCATCAAATCATCATGTATCAATGCACATGCTTGTAAAAGTTCTAACGCTGCAAATGCACGGGTTGTTGATTTTTCGATAGCACCACCTGCAGCTGCAAAACCGGCATAAGCAAACAGCGGACGAAGTCGCTTTCCGCTATCTAATAAGAAGGAAGATAAGGCTTCAGAAACCGGCGATAAGTCCGATGAGATCGAATTCAGATAAGCACTCTCGCGGTTCAGGAAGATGCTTAACTCTTCCTCGACGGCACTTCGCACGCTCTTTAATGTCGCCTTTGGCTCTGAACTCACGCGGTAACGGTACCCTCACTCCGTGGTACTTCGCACTTCGTATTCATTCGAGTTCTTCCCTCCAAAGGATGTTGAGGGTGAAGATCGTCTCTGGGCTGCCATTGAAGGGCTTAAATCAATCGCCCCCGACTTTGTATCAGTGACTTATGGGGCCGGTGGATCTACCCGCGATCGCTCAATTCGGATTGCTCAAGAAATTACCAAGCGGACAGGTATTTCAACCGTTGCTCACCTGACATGTGTTGGATCTACCCGCGATGAATTAATCGCAATTTTGCACAGCTATAGAGAAGCAGGTATCACAAGTATTTTGGCACTTCGCGGAGATCCAACTGGGGGACCAAGTGCGCCGTGGACTCCAACACCAGGTGGTTTCAATCATGCCGATGAATTAGTTCAGTTAGCTGATGAATTTGGTGGCTTCACAATCGGAGTTGCTGCATTTCCTGATGGTCACCCAGCATCTAACGGAGACTTTGCAAAAGATGTAGATGTTTTGATTCGCAAAGAAGAACTCGGTGCAACTTTTGCCACTACTCAATTTTTCTTTGAAGCACATCGGTACACCCGATTAGTTGAAGCTCTTGCTGCCCGAGGATCAAAGTTAGTAGTAATTCCCGGAATCCTGCCGGTCACCAATGTGAAGTTATTGCATCGCATGGCCGAACTCGGTGGAACGCCAATCCCGCCACAGATTGCAGAAGCTTTCGCCAAGGTAGAAAACGATCCGCAGGCTGTGCGCGAACTGGGGGTAGAGATCGCAACCTCACTGTGCCAAGAGCTATTGGCCGCAGGTGCTCCAGGTTTACACTTCTACACAATGAATAGCTCTACAGCTACTCAAGAAATCTATAGAAAGCTCAACAATGTTAAGTAAGCAAGAGTTCAAGGCAAAGTGGAGTTCTTTGCACAGTGATGCCGAAACCAAGGGCATAGTCGGTGCCTGGCTCAACATCTCTTATCGCTTTGGCTTGATTTGCACCCTGCTTCGTATTTCTCCAAACGCGCTTACTTATTTAGGTTTATTGGGTGCGATCGGAACTGCATTAACTGCACAAACCTGGTGGTCAATTCTTTTCCTTGTTTTTTCATTGTTTTGCGATGGCATCGATGGCAGCGTTGCGATTTTCCAGCAACGAGATAGCAAATGGGGCGCGACCCTTGATTCAGTTGTAGATCGCATCAGTGAAGCGCTGTGGTTTTACACCTTGTATGCAATCGGTGTACCTGCATGGATTCCAATAACTTTGTGGTGTGTTGCAGCTTTCCAAGAGTATGCACGAACCAAGTTGATCTCATTAGGAGTCAGTGACATAGGTGTTGTAACTCCGGCGGAGCGTCCAATGCGTGCAAGTTATATATTCATCATTTTGGTCATGGGCTTACTGAACATCCCTGGACTAACAATTGTTTCAGGGGTTTTCCTTGCAATTCAGTGCTACAGCTTTGTTAGTGTCGTGCGTTTTTCTCGTAGCCAATTGCTTCCGTAACTAAATCACCACT
>JACCDX010194709.1_pt1 | contig 11922 bp, 8 predicted proteins | sample 7449681 | NCBI WGS metagenome assembly JACCDX01 (sample SAMN15323450, study PRJNA562643) | freshwater metagenome | isolation source: river surface water | place: USA:Blue River Watershed | collected 2017-08-18 | reverse complement strand
CTTCTCCTGTCAGCGGGTCAATCGCCTTGTGAAAGGCCTTGTAGATGATCGGCAGCAGGAACAGCGTGAGCAGCGTGGAGCTGATCAGGCCGCTGATCACGACGATGGCCAGCGGACGCTGGATCTCGGACCCAGGCCCCGTGGCCAGCAGCAGCGGCACCAGGCCGAAGGCGCAGATCGAGGCCGTCATCATCACCGGGCGCAGACGGCGCTGGGCGCCTTCGGTCACCACCGTGAGAATGTCCAGGCCCTTTTCCCGCAGCTGATTGAAATAGGTCATCATCACCACACCATTGAGCACCGCGATGCCCAGCAGAGCGATGAAGCCCACCGACGCGGGCACCGAGAGAAACTCGCCCGTCACCCACAGGCCGATCAGGCCGCCCGTCAGCGCGAAGGGAATGTTCGACAGGATGATCAGCGTCTGCTTGACCGAATGGAACGTCAGGAACAGCAGCAGCGCGATCAGCGTCAGTGCCAGCGGCACCACGAGCATCAGGCGCGCGGCGGCACGCTGCTGGTTCTCGAACTCGCCGCCCCACTCCAGCCGGTAGCCGTCGGGCATGTCGAGATTGGCCTCGATCTGGTTGCGGGCCTCGTCCACGAACCCCACCAGGTCGCGTCCGGCCACGTCGGTGCGGATCACGCTGAAGCGCTGGCCGGACTCGCGGGAGATCAGGATCGGCCCCTCCACGCGTTCGATGGTGGCCACATCCGTCAGCGGAATCTGGCTGCCGTCGGGCAGGTCGATGAAGCTGTCACGCAGCTGCGCCAGTCCGTCGCCCTCGATGCGCGCATAGCGCACCATCAACGGAATGCGGGCGCTGCCTTCCATCACGCTGCCCACGTTGATGCCCTCGATCTCGGCGCGCAGACGTGTCTGCAGCGCTTCGGCGTCCAGCCCCAGGCGGCCCGCCAGGGTGCGGTCCACGCCCACCTGCAGGTACTGCGCGCCTTCGTTGAGCGTGGCGATGGTGTCTATGGCGCCGGGGACCGCCTCGACCTGGGCAGCGATCTGCTGGGACAGGGCATTCAGCGTGTCCAGGTCCGGCCCGAACAGCTTGATGGCGACATCGCCCCGCGAACCGGTGAGCATCTCCGAGACGCGCATGTCGATGGGCTGAGTGAAGCCGTAGTTGATGCCCACAAAGCGGTCCATCACCTCGCGCAGGTGATCCTCGATCTCGGCCTTGGTCTCGCGCCACTCAGCGGGCGGCCGCAGATGCAGGAACATGTCGGTCTCGTTCAGGCTCATCGGGTCCAGGCCCATCTCGTCGGAGCCGCTGCGGGAGATCACGCGCAGCACTTCCGGCACTTCGGCCAGGATCGCCTTTTCCACCTCGAGGATGATGCGGGTATTGGCTTCCAGGCTGATGGAGGGGATGGTCTCGACCTGGATCAGCAGGTCGCCCTCATCCATGGTCGGCATGAAGGTCTTGCCCACCAGCGGGTACACCACCACGCTCGCACCCAGCAGAGCGGCGCCCAGCCCGAGCAGCACCGCCGGACGTGCCAGCGCCTTTTTCAGCAGCGGGGCGTAAAGGGCTGCCAGCGTGCGGCTCAGCCACGGGTCCACGTGGGAGTCGGCGCGCACCAGGAAGGAAGCCACCACGGGAATCAACGTCAGCGACAGCAGCAGCGAGCCCAGCAGCGCGAACACGATGGTCAGGGTGACCGGTCCGAACAGCTTGCCTTCCAGGCCCTCCAGGGAGAGCAGCGGCAGGAACACGATCACGATGATGATGATGCCCGAGGTCACCGGGGCGGCCACGTCGCGCACGGCACGGTAGATCACGTGCAGCACCGGCAGACGGCGCGGGCCATCCTTCTGGTGCGCCATGGACGAGACGACGTTCTCGACGATCACGATGGAGGAATCCACCAGCATGCCGATCGCGATCACCAGGCCGCCCAGGCTCATCAGGTTGGCCGACATGGCCATGGAGTCCATCATCAGGAAGGTGAACAGGGCGGACATCGGCAGGATCACGGCCACACTCAGCGCGGCCCGCACATTGCCGAGGAACAGCCCGAGCAGGACGACCACCAGCAGCACGGCCTCGATCAGGGCGCGCGACACGGTGCTCACGGCGCTTTCGATCAGCACGGTGCGGTCATAGAACACATGCAGTTCGGTGCCTTCTGGCAGGGACGACTGCAGCTGGTCGAGACGGGCCTGCACGCCCTCCACGACGTCACGGGAATTGGCGCCGCGCAGGCCGATCACCAGACCCTGCACGGTCTCCGAGCCGCCGTCGGCGGTCACGGCGCCATAGCGCTCCATGTTGCCGGCGGTGATGGTGGCCACCTCCGACAGCGGCAGCGTGTCGCCCTCGGCATTGCGCACTTGGGTGCTGGCCAGGTCGGCCAGGCCGGCGATGGCGCCCTCGACGCGCACCAGGATCACTTCCTCGCCCTGGTCGATGCGGCCGGCGCCGTCATTGCGGTTGTTGGCGGCCAGTGCGTCGGCGATGTCCTGCAGGCTCACGCCCAGTGCATTCATGGCCTCGCGGCGCGGCTGCACCTCGTAGGTACGCACGAAGCCGCCCAGCGCGTTGACATCGGCCACGCCCGGCACCGTCCGCAGGGCCGGACGGATCGTCCAGTCGAGCAGGAAGCGCTTGTCGGCCAGGGTCATGTCCGGGTTGTCGATGGTGAACATGAACATGTCGCCCAGCGGGGTGCTGGTGGGGGCGAGTCCGCCGCTGATGCCCGAAGGCAGGCTGTCCCAGACATTGCTCAGGCGCTCGGCCACCTGCTGGCGTGCCCAGTAGATGTCGGTGCCGTCCTCGAAATCGAGCGTGATGGAGGTCAGCGCGTACTTGGAGATCGAACGCAGCATGGTCTGCTGCGGAATGCCCAGCAGTTCCACTTCCACCGGCTGGGTGATCAGCGATTCGACTTCCTCCGGCGTCATGCCGGGAGACTTGATGATGATCTTCACCTGAGTCGGTGAGATCTCGGGAAAGGCGTCAATCGGGATGTTGAGCAGGGCGTTGCCACCGAAGCCCAGCAGGAGCAGGGACAGCAGGATCACCAGCAGCCGCTGGCTGAGGGATGCCTGAATCAGCGCAGCCAGCATCATTCACCCCCGCCCAGGCCGAGCTGAATGCCCTTGAGCACGGCCGTGCCCTGGATGGCGACTTCCTCGCCGGCGCGCAGCCCGTCCATGGCGAGGTAATCCGCGCCGACGGGGCGCAGGTTGAGCGTGCGGGCTTCCACGCCCGCGGCGGTGCGCACATAGATCGTCGTGACACTGCCGCTGTGCACCACGGCACGCTCGGGCACCAGGACGCCGGGCGCCGAGGGTGGCAGCACCAGCGCGACGACCTGTCCGGTGGAGAGCGTGGTGGGGCCATCGAATTCCGCGAGCAGTTCAATGGTCTGGTTGCTGCTGTCGATCACGTAGTCCATTTGCCGCAGAGTCAGGGTGTCACCCGTGCCGGCGACGCTCAGGTGTTGCCCGAGGCTGAGGTCCTGCGCCGCGCGGGCCGGCACATGCGCGCTGAGCCAGCGCTGGCTGCCGGCGTTCAGGGTGGCGACGGTCTCGCCTGCTGACACGAAGTCGCCGGCGGTATGCAGGCGCTGACTGAGCACGCCGGCCTCGGGGGCCAGCAGGTAGAACTCGCCCAGCCCCTCGCTGCGCTCGCGCAGGGCCTGCAGGCGTGCGGCGTCGAAACCGCCCTGGCCGAGCTGGGCGCGGGCGCTGCGCTCACTGAAGCTGGCCTGCTGCTGCGTGAGGCGCGTCTGGTTCAGGCGCTGCTCGGCAATCACGCCCTGGGCGAACAGGGTCTCGTCCCGCTGCAGGGCCAGGTCGGCACTTTCCAGAGCCGTCACGGCGCTGATCCAGGCTTCCTGCAGGGGCAGGATGTCCTGGCTGCGCACGGTGGCGATCAGGGCTCCCGCCGCCAGGCTGTCCCCCGCCACGGCATGCCAGCGGCTGAGCGTGCCGCTCCACAGACTGCTGACCATGGCGGCGGTGTCCGGCGAGTTCACGACCGTGGCGGCGAAGCGCGCCCCGGTGCTGGTATCGGTGGCCTGCACTGGCGTGAACACCACGCCCATGCGGACGATGTCCTCGGGGCTGATGGCCACCGGTTCCTGGGCCTGCAACTGGGCGCACAGTGCGAGGGCGAGCGGGGCCAGCACGGCGCTGACCAGACGGGAATGAACAGGGTGCGTCATGGCAGTACTCCAAGGATCTGGTTGAATTCGGCGATCAGGCGCGCGTGGCGCAGGGTGTTGGTCTCGAGTTCGCGGGCGCTCAGGCGGGTCTGCTGCATAGCGACGACGACCTGGCCGATGTCCGTCTCGCCCGCCTCGAAGGCGGCGCGGGCCATCTCCCACTGCCGGCGGGCCAGCTGCGCCTGCTCCTCACTCAGCGGCAGCGCTTCGGCCAGCACGAAGAGTTCGTGCTCCACTTCGTGCAATTGCAGATCCAGTGCGCGGTGCGCTGTGGCGCGGCGCACCTCGGCGTCGACCTTGCTGCGACGCTCGGCGCTGGTGGCAGCGTTGACGTGGGCGCGGCCGCCAAGTGGAACGTTCAATGACACCGCCAGGGCGTCCTCGTAATCCGCGAACAGGCCGGCGCGCTGGCGGCGGGTGCCCAGCGTCAGGGTCGGCGCGCCGCGGGCATCCGCCTCGGCCTTGGCGATCTCTGCATCCGCCACCGCGACATCGGCGCGCAGCAGGCGCAGCAGGGGGTGGGACTCGGGCACGCTGTCCTGCGCCGAAACGACTTCCTGAGGCAGGCTGGCAGGGCGCGCCTGCAGGCCGGTCAGCGTGGCGTAGAGGCGTTCCGCGTCCACGCGTCCGGCCGAGGCCGTCAGTTCATTGCGCTGCTGGGTCAGCAGCAGGGCGCGGGCCTGCAGCAGCTCGCGCTCGGCGATGTCGCCGGCGGCGAAGCGCAGTTCGGCGATGCGCACCAGTTCCCGCGCGTCGGCCGTGGCCAATTGCTCGGCAGCCAGCACCGCATCGGCTTGCGCCATGTCGGCCAGGGCGCTGCGCAGCTGGCCGGCGATGTCCAGCGTGAAGGCGTCTTCCCAGGCGGCAACCTGCGCCTCGTACTGAGCGCCGCGCGCCTGCATCGCGCGGCGTTCACCCGGTCGCCACAGCGGCAGGGCCACGCCCCAGGTCAGCTCCCGCTGGCCAAGATTGTTGAGCAGGCGATCATCGATGGCGTCCAGCTGCACGCTGGGGCGGCCGGCGATCCAGCTCCCGCCAAGGGCGTTCATGTCGCGTGCCTCGGCCTCGCGGGCCGGGCCTTCCAGGGCGTTGGGGGCATGGCGCAGGGTCTGTTCCAGCAGGGCGCTGAAGCTCAGCGTCGGGTCGATGGCCAGCGGCGCATGATCGAGCTCTTGCGCGCCGAGGCTCGGCAGCACGAAGAGTCCGGTGAGCCCGGCCAGGGTGACAAGCCGGCGTAGTCGTGATCGGTGCACGGTGCAAACTCTCTTTGATCGGTGAAAGGGATGGCGACAGACTAGGCCATGGGGTGTGAAAATTTTGTCAAAGCGCCGCCTTCACGTTTTTTTGACATGCCGCGCGCGACACTGCCTTGACCTAGCGCAGAACAGGGAGCTGCCCGTGAACATTCTGGTAATCGAAGACAACCGCGACATTGCCGCCAACATCGCGGACTATCTGGAGCCGCGCGGCCACGTGCTGGATTTCGCGGCCACCGGGCCGCACGGCCTGCAGCTGGCGCTGCAGGAGCCGCACGACGTGATCGTGCTGGATTGCAATCTGCCGGGCTTCGATGGCATGACCCTGTGCCGCCGTCTGCGCAGCGAGGGGCGCAGTGATGTGCCCGTGCTGATGCTCACCGCGCGCGATCAGCTGGAGGACAAGCTGGAAGGCTTCGCGGCCGGCGTCGATGACTATCTGGTGAAACCCTTCTCGGTGAAGGAGCTGGAAGTGCGCCTGCAGGCGCTGCAGCGGCGCGGGCGGGCGTCGACCTCCCAGGCGCTGGTGGTGGCCGACCTGCGTTATGACCCTCAGACCCTGACTGCCACTCGCGCAGGTCAGGCCCTCGAACTCAATCCGATGCAGCGTCGCCTTCTGGAGCTGCTGATGAGCAATTCCCACCGCGTGGTGAGCCGCGAGGAACTCGAGCACCACATCTGGGGCGACGCCCTGCCCGACAAGGACGTGCTGCGTACCCACATCTACACGCTGCGCACGATCATCGACAAGCCGTTCCCCCACAAGCTGCTGCAGACGGTTCATGGCACCGGCTATCGCCTGGCACTGGCCGAGGAGGGCGTCTGATGCGCAGAACCACCCTGAAGTTCCGGATCCTCGTGGCCCTGGTGCTCATTGTCAGCGTGACCAGCCTGATGTTTGCCAGTGGTGTCCTGTTCATCCGCTCGCAGCTGGAGGCCGTCATCTTCGGCGACATGGTGGCCGAGCAGATGCAGGTGCTGACTGCACAGCTGGACGACGGCTCCTATCACGGCGATGCCTTGTTCACCGGCTGGACCTTTCATTTCGGCGAAGCGGTCGCCTCCTTGCCCCAGGTCATCACCGATCTGGCACCGGGTTCCCACCACAGCGTGCTGGTGGGCGAGCAGCGCTTCCAGATCGAAGCCGGCACCTGGAACGGCAGCCCGGCCTATCTGATGTACGACGTCACGGAATGGGAGCGGCAGGAGCATGACGTGCTGCGGATGCTGCTCTACGGGCTGCTGCTGGTGCTGATCGTGGCCATCGGCATGGGCATGAGCGCCACCCGCGCGATCCTGGCGCCGGTGCAGAACCTCTCGCGCCGCCTCACCCAGATCGAACCGGGGCAGACGAGTCCGCGCATTGCGCCCGACTATGCCGGCACTGAGATCGGGCAGATCGCGGCGTCCTTCGACAAGTACCAGGAGCGGCTGGAGAAATTCGTCGAGCGTGAACGCTCCTTCACGGCGGCCGCCAGCCACGAGCTGCGCACGCCGCTGGCGGTGATGATGGGCGCGATCGACGTGCTGGGCGCCAGCGCGCAGACGCCGTCCTCGCAGCGGGCGCTGGAGCGCATCAGCCGAGCCTGCGACGAGATGCTGGCCTTCATCGAGGCGACGCTGCTGCTGTCACGCGAGGAGAGTGGTCAGATCGACCAGGGCAGCCCCGCCGATGTGGAGCAACTGGTCGAGCGTTGTCTGGAAGATCAGAGTGCGCTCATTGCCGATCACGGACTCGAGATCCGCCGCGACTACCAGGGTGCACCGGTGCTGCAGCAGCCGGCGAGTCTGGTGCAGATCACCATCAGCAATCTGTTGCGCAATGCCATCGAACACACCCGCGCGGGGCGCATCGAGATCGTGCTGCGCGAGAATCTGCTGGCGGTTCGCGACACGGGCGAGGGCATTCCGGCGGACAAGCTGGCGCTGGTGTTCGAGCGCAGCTACACCACCAAGGAGGGTGGCACGGGCCTGGGGCTGAATCTGGTGCGTCGCATCTGTGACCGCATGCACTGGCAGATCACGCTGGAGAGCGCGCCGGGCCAGGGCACGGTGGCGACGGTGAGGTTCCACGACTGAGGGTGCGATGCGACACTGTGCCACATGGCGCTTTGAGCGCATCGGCGTAGCATCTCGATCGTCGAATAGCGAAACGAATGGTTCGCCAGGCGGCACCAGTGATCCTTGTATAAGTACTCTTCAACCCGATTGGTGACTCCATCCAATCGGGTTTTTTTATGCCTGTGCGGTGCGACATGGGCGGCCGAGGGGGCGGGAGCTGGCGCGCGGACACGCCGTGAACCCATCCATGGGGGCTCGCTGGCCGCCGTCCAGGCGGCCAACGGTCCGCGCGCCAGCTCCCGCCCCCTCGGCCTTGGTGCCACTCCGCCAGGCATGGGTGGCGCGGAGAGAGGTCTGCTCGGGCGGCGGTGTCGTGCAGCGGCATAAGAGACCCGCGCCGAGTGAGCAAAGAGACCGTGGCTCTTTGCGATGCGAGGGCAGGCCGGAGGGCCGCGGGTCAGCCGCAGCACGGCACCGCCGCCCGAGCAGACCGGGATCTGGTCCCCATGCCTGCGACATCTTGTCGCATTGAGTGTGTTACTTGGAGTGTTACTGTTGTTACCGAGAGTAACTACAAAATCCCCCAAGGAGAGACCCCATGATCATTCACCGCAAGGCACTCACCCTCGCCATTCTCGCCGCCATGGCCGGCACCACCGCCGCCGGTGAGGCTCCCGTCACCCTCGAAGAGATGGTGGTGACCGGCGTGCGCACCGATGCCCCCCTGAATGTGTCCACCAATCCCAAGGCTCCGCGGCAGCCCGTGCCAGCCCATGATGGCGCCGACTATCTCAAGACCATTCCCGGCTTCTCCGTGATTCGCAAGGGCGGCGCCGACGGCGACCCGATCTTCCGCGGCATGGCCGGTTCACGGCTCTCCATGCTGGTGGACGGCGAGACCGTGCTGGGCGGCTGCGGCCACCGCATGGACCCGCCCACGGCCTACATCTTCCCCGAAGCCTATGACAGCATCCAGGTGATCAAGGGCCCGCAGTCCGTGCAGCACGGCCCGGGCAACTCCGCCGGTGTGGTGCTGTTCGAGCGCAACCAGACGCGGCCCACCGCCACCGATTTCTCCCTGCACAGCAGCGTGCTGGCCGGCAACTTCGGCCGCCATGACGAAGTGCTCGATGCCGCCTACACCACGCCGGAGTTCACCGTGCGTGCCTCCGGCACCAATGCCGCACAGCAGGATTACCAGGATGGTGACGGCGTCGATGTGCATTCCGAGTATCACCGCTGGAGCACCAATCTCAGCCTGGCCTGGACGCCGAGTGACAACACCCGCGTCGAGCTGACCGGGGCGCGCAGTGACGGCGAAGCGGCCTATGCCGATCGTGGCATGGACGGTACAAAATTCGCGCGCGACAATTACGGCGTGAAGTTCCTGCAATCCAGCATCGGCGATGTGTTCAAGACAGTCGAGGTGCAGGCCTACCACAATTACGTTGACCATGTGATGGACAACTACGGCATGCGCGGACTGGCCACGCCGGCGACCGGGCGCATGGTCTCCAACCCGGATCGCGAGACCACCGGCGGCAAGATCGTGCTGGGCTTCGCGCCGAGCGTGAGCACGGATCTGACCGTGGGCATCGACACTCAGGACAATGTGCACACCGTGCGCAACACCATGAACCAGATCATGATGCCCTACCAGGCCATGGCGCGCGGCACTGATGCCGAATTCGAGCAGACCGGGGTGTTTGCCGAGCTGGGCTGGAATTTTGGCATGGACAGTCGGCTGATCGGCGGTGTGCGTGCCGACGACTGGCAGTTCACCGACAAGCGCCAGCGTGTGGCGCTGTCCATGATGATGACGGCGCCAAATCCCACTGCCGGCAAGCAGCGTGAGGAAACCCTGAACAGTCACTTCCTGCGCTATGAAACCGGCATCGAGGCCATCGATTCCACGTTCTACGCGGGCATCGGTCACAACGAGCGCTTCCCCGACTACTGGGAGCTGGTGTCCAAGGAATCCGCCACCACCGTCAGCGCCTTCGAGGTGGAGTCCGAGAAGCTGACCCAGCTCGACATGGGCCTGATCTACAACAAGGGCAATGTCAGCGGCAGCGTGTCGGCCTTCTACAACGAGATCGACGATTTCATCATGATCCAGTCCGGCGTGATGAAGCCCTCCGGCATGATGGCCATGCGCAGCGCCACCATCGCCCGCAATGTCGATGCGCGCAGCTGGGGCGTGGAGGTGGACGCGCAGTACCGCTTCGCCATGAACTGGCGCACCGAACTGACCCTGGCCTCTGTCCGCGGCGAGAACAAGACCGATGGCCGCACGCTGCCGCAGCTGCCGCCACTGGAAGCGCGCCTCGGGCTGCACTATGACAACAGCGTGTGGTCGGCCGGCGTGCTGTGGCGCGGTATCGCGCAGCAGGATCGTGTCGATCCGGGCCGCGGCAATATCGCGGGTCAGGACATCGGGGTGACGGATTCCGCCAATGTGCTGTCCTTCAACGCCGGCTGGCGCCCCGACGAGCGTCTGCTGGTGACGGCTGGCATCGACAATCTGCTCGACAAGACCTACGCCGAGCACATCAGTCGAGCCGGCGCGACCATCCCCGGTTTTGACCAGATCCTGCGCGTGAACGAGCCCGGTCGCACACTGTGGATGAAGGCACAGTACACGTTCTGATCAGCTTGTGGGATCATGCCGTCATTCACGCAAGCAAGTTATGGGGGATGAATCATGATTGAACCGAATGTGGCGGGAGGCGTGATCGGCGGTGCGCTGATCGGCATCTCCAGTGTGCTGATGCTGCTCTTGCTCGGGCGCATCACCGGCATTGCCGGCATCCTGACGGGGGTCATCACCTGGAACAAGGCCGACGGCCTGTCCTGGCGCATGGCCTTCGTGGCGGGGCTGGTGCTTGGTGCCGTGCTGTACCAGCTGTTCGTGGGGCCGCTGCCGCTGGACATGCAGGCCAGCGGGCCGCTGCTGATTGTCGCCGGCCTGCTGGTGGGTATCGGCACGCGGCTCGGCTCGGGCTGCACCTCCGGTCACGGGGTGTGCGGCATCGCGCGCCGCTCGCCGCGCTCCTTCGCGTCCACCGGCACCTTCATGGTGGTCGCAGTCATCACCGTCTACGTCATGAGGCATGTCCTGTCATGAAAGCAGCCATAGCAGCCTTGATATGCGGCATCCTCTTCGGTCTCGGGCTCAGCATCTCCGAGATGATCAATCCTGCGCGCGTCATCGGTTTCCTCGATGTCGCCGGCGACTGGGATCTCACGCTCATGCTGGTCATGGGCAGTGCGCTGATCGTCACCGTGGTGGGCTTTCCGCTCATCACGCGCAAGGCGCATCCCCTGCTGGCCGAGAAGTTCTCCCTGCCCACCAAGACGGAACTGGACATGCCGCTGATCAGCGGTGCGATCCTGTTCGGCATCGGCTGGGGACTCGCCGGCCTGTGTCCCGGGCCGGCCCTGGCGGGCATGGCCGCGCTGGAGCCTGGCATCTTCCTGTTCGTGGCGGCCATGATCGCGGGGCAGTTCATCGGCATCCGTCTGGAGAAGGCGCTGGCGCGCTGAATGCTCGCCGGCACTTGCACACCGGGGCCTGCTGCTGGCAGGCTTCGGTTGCCGCACGCCTGAGACAGGAATTCACTGCATGATCGACAAGAACACCCCCTTCGTGCCCGTGGCCGACGCTGCCGTCCTGCAGGACTTCGCGCCGCTGCATCACGATCACCACCACTGCGTGGCCGATGCCGTGCAGGTCGCCGAGAAAGTCTGCGCCGCGAGGGGCGAGCGTTTCACGCCCCTGCGCCGCACCGTCTTCGAGCTGCTGTGGTCCACGCACAAGCCCGTGAAGGCCTATGACCTGCTCGCCCAGCTGGCCCTAACCCACCAGCGGCCGGCGCCACCCACGGTCTATCGGGCGCTGGATTTCCTGCAGGAAGCCGGTCTGGTGCACAAGCTCGAGTCGCTCAACGCCTACATCGGCTGTGGGGAGCCAGGTCGTCCGCATCAGGGCCAGTTCCTGATCTGCGAGGGCTGTGGCGTGGTGGCCGAGCTGGACGATGCCGAATTGACGGCGCGCATCAGCACCAGCGCGCAGCGCATCGGCTTCAAGGTGAACGACGAAACCATCGAGATCACCGGTCTGTGCAGGGAGTGTCGGGGGGCTGGCTGACCACTGATTGCTGGATGCTTGATCCAGCACAAACTGTCCGCGTTTCAATTCACTACACTGCAACGGAGCTCCGCACTCGCGGCGCTCCGTTGTGCTTTCTGCAGTTCACTGCACGACAAGGCACGAGGTTTTCATGATTCATCGACGCGATTTCCTGCTTGGACTGGGGGCTGCTGGCGTGCTGGCCGGCTCCGGCCGCTCTGCGCTGGCGGCGGCCATGGACCATCGACTGCCCCCGGCCGAGGCGACGCCTGGCTTTGATCCGCATGT
>JACCDX011209650.1_pt1 | contig 11926 bp, 16 predicted proteins | sample 7449681 | NCBI WGS metagenome assembly JACCDX01 (sample SAMN15323450, study PRJNA562643) | freshwater metagenome | isolation source: river surface water | place: USA:Blue River Watershed | collected 2017-08-18 | reverse complement strand
CCGCCTGGTTTCCAATTTCCAGTCAAAGAATTGGTGGCGAGCCTGAATATACTGAGTGAAAGATGGGTTGCATAAACCCATCTTTTTTATTATAATGATCATATGTACTTTAAAGGATATGAAGACAGCATTAATTACTGGAATTACTGGGCAAGATGGTTCATATCTTGCAGAACTTCTTTTGAGCAAAGGATATGAGGTTCATGGAATTATAAGAAGAAGTTCCATGATTAACACACATAGAGTAGATCATATTTATAGTAAGCTTAATTTGCACTATGGAGATCTTTCTGATTCTACAAATCTAATTAGAATTATTCAACAGGTTCAACCAGATGAGATTTATAATCTTGGTGCCCAGAGCCATGTAAAAGTTTCATTTGAAATGCCAGAGTTCACCGGTCAAGTGGATGGTTTGGGTACTTTGAGAATTCTAGAGGCAGTTAGGATTCTTGGTATGGAAAAGAGGACCAGAATTTATCAGGCATCTACATCTGAACTTTATGGATTGGTACAGGAGATTCCTCAAAAAGAAACAACTCCATTCTATCCAAGGTCTCCATATGGGGTTGCTAAACTCTATGGTTATTGGATTGTAAAGAACTATAGAGAGTCATATGGACTACATGCAAGTTCAGGAATTCTTTTCAATCATGAATCACCTAGGAGAGGTGAAACATTTGTAACTCGTAAAATCACAATTGGACTGTCTAGAATTTCATCTGGTTTGCAAGACTGCCTATATCTTGGAAACTTAAATGCAAAGCGTGATTGGGGACATGCTAAAGACTTTGTGGAAGCAATGTGGTTGATGCTTCAGCAGGATAAACCTGATGATTATGTTATTGCTACAGGTGAGCAATATTCAGTTAGAGAATTTGTTGAAGAATCTGCTCCTTATTTTGGAATGAATATTGTCTGGGAAGGAGAGGGACTTGATGAGGTTGGTATTGATAAATTTACTGGGAAAGAGATTATAAAAGTTAGTCCTAAATATTTTAGACCTGCTGAAGTAGAAACCTTGTTAGGTGATGCCACTAAGGCAAAGGAAAATCTAGGTTGGGAGCCTAAAATTTCATTTAAACAATTAGTTGAGGATATGTGTATTCATGGACAGTGAATCTAAAATTTTTATTGCTGGGCATAGGGGACTTGTTGGATCAGCAATATCTAGAAAATTAAAACAACTTGGGTATGATAGAAGTTTTGGAGTAAGTAGATCTATTCTTGATCTAACAAAGCAAAATGATGTTTATGAGTTTTTTGAGCAAGAAAGACCAGAATATGTTTTTCTTGCTGCTGCAAAGGTTGGAGGTATTGGGTATAATAAACAGTACCCAGCAGATTTCATCAGAGAAAACTTGCAGATTCAAACTAATGTAATTGATGCTGCATACAAAAATGGATGCAAAAAACTTCTCTTTTTAGGATCTGCTTGCATTTATCCAAAACATGCTCCAGTTCCAATTAAGGAAGAGTATTTAATGACTGGTCCTTTGGAGGAAACTAATATTGCATATTCATTAGCAAAAATTTCTGGATATATGATGTGCAAAAAATATACTGAACAGTATGGGTTTCCAACAGTATCAGTGATGCCAAACAATCTTTATGGAATTAATGATAATTTTATTTTGGATCAGTGCCATGTAATTCCTAGTTTTATTAATAAATTTATTAATGCTAAAGAAAAAAATCTATCCTCAGTAACTTGCTTTGGAGATGGTAGTCCTACAAGGGAATTTCTATTTTCTGATGATCTTGCAGATGGATTGATTTTCCTGATGAATAATTATGATGATCCTGATATTATTAACATAGGTCCTCAAAGAGAGGTTAGTATTAAAGAACTTTCTGAATTGGTATCCAATTTAGTTGGATATGAGGGGGAAATATTTTGGGACACTCTTAAACCAAATGGAACCCCTAGAAGAGCTTTGGATACATCTAAGATGGATAATCTTGGGTGGAAAGCACAGACTTCACTTGAAGATGGATTAAAACTTACTATTGATTGGTTCTTAAAAAATAGGGAAAATTATGTCAGAGTATAAATGGCCATTAATGAAAAACACCTTAACCTTTGGGGATAGGCTTAAACTTGCTAAATTTGTTTTAACTTCAGATAAATTTACCCAAGGTGAAAAGGTTGAAGAGTTTGAAAGAAAGTGGTCAGAGTGGCTTGGATGTAAATATTCATTATTTGTGACTTCTGGAAGCACTGCCAATTTTCTTTTAGTTGCTTCAGTAATTGAAAAGTATGGATTGAAAAGAGGAGATAAAGTTCTTCTTCCTTCCTGTACTTGGGTTACTAATATTAATCCAATTTTTCAGTTAGGACTTACTCCTATTTTTTGTGATATTAATCTTCAAAATTATAGTTTTGATTTAAAAAATATGGAGGATATATCCAGAAAGCATCCAGATATTAAGATGATTTTTGTGACGCACCTTCTGGGTATTCCTGCAGATAATCCTATGTATTATAAAGCATTTTTTCCTAGTGCAATTATTATTGATGATGTTTGTGAATCACATGGATGTAAAAGTATTTTTGGGGAGAAGGTAGGTAAAAATAGCACAGGAGCTACTTTTAGTTTTTACTTTGGGCATCATATGTCTACCATTGAGGGTGGAATGATCTCTACAAATGATGAAGATCTTTATGATCTTATGAAACTTAAAAGGTCACATGGACTAGCAAGAGTGTCTAGTAAATTTGATAAGTATGCTAAGAAAAATCCTTCAATTGAAAAGTCATTTTTGTTTGTTACTGATGGGTATAATTTTAGAAACACTGAATTGGCTGCAGTTTTGGGAATCTCTCAGTTGAAAAGACTTGATGAATTTATCGAAATTAGAAGAAAAAATTATGTCAAGTTTGCATTAATGGTAAATAAAAACTCAAAATTTTATCCAATATCTTTTAATTCTGGAAATAGTTGTTTTTGCTTTCCATTCATATGCAAATCTAAAGAAACTAAGGATAAGTTAATTTCTGCCTTTGAAGAAAATGGGATAGAGTATAGGCCGATTGTTGGAGGAAATCTTCTTAAACAGCCATATTTAAATTATGAAATTGAATGTAAAGATTCAAATTTGAAAGTAGATATTATTCATGAGAACGGTGTCTATATTGGTAATAATCAATTTGTGACTAATAGTGATATGAATAGATTAGAGAAACTACTTTCCAATATATGAAATATTTGTACCATCATTTGGGTCTTGGTGATCATATAATTTGTAATGGGATGGTTAGACATTTTTGCGAATTATATGATTACCTTACTTTATTTTGCTATACGCATTATGCTGATAATATAAGGTATATGTTTAGAGATCTTCAAAATTTAACTATATTAGATTTTGAAACAGAGCAGGAAGTAATATCTTATATTATCCATAACAACATTCAAAAAGATTTAATTAGAGTTGGATTTGAAAATTTACACCAACACTTATCCTATACTACTTTTGATAAAGCATTTTATATCTTGGCAGGATTGGACTTTAAAGTGAGGTTTGATAAATTTTATTTTCAGAGAGATTATGATAGAGAAAAAAAAGTAATTGAAACTTTAAATCCAAGTGGCGATAAGTATGCATTTGTGCATGATGATCCAGATAGGGGTTATAATATTGATATAGAGTGTGATTATAATATCATTAGAAATGATAAACAATTTAAGTTATTTGATTATATTTCATTGCTGGAAAATGCAGAACAAATACATTTGATGCAATCTTCATTTAAAGACTTAATCAATTCTTATAAAATGAGTAAACCTAAAATTTATCAACATAATTATGTTAGAAATTATCCAAAATCAATTCATTCAGTAGGATTAAATTATATTGAGGAAATAAATTAATGACAAAAATACTTTATTGCATTAAGACAACTGAAAAATATAAAAATAGAGTTGAATCCATTAAAAATACTTGGATTCAAGATGTTGATGATTATTTATTTTATTCTGATCATGAAGATCCATCCGATAATATAATTAAAGTTTGTGATGATCCTTCATATGGGGGATTGGAAGTTAAGGGAGTTAATTTTTATAATCTATTGAAACATATATTTTTTGATGAAGATATTAAAATTTTAGATTATTTTGATTGGCTATTCATGGTAGATGATGATACATTTGTAAATGTCAAAAATTTAGAGTTATTTGCAGAGTCTGCAGATAACTCTAAAGTATATGGAGAAATATTTACACATCAAACTCATCCAGACAATCCAATGTACAGTAATCCATCATTTAAAAAATCCTATAAGTGGTATTCTGGTGGTGCTGGTGTACTAGTTCATACTAATACTTTAAAGAAAATAGATGAGTTTATTAATTATCAGACAAGGCATGATGATGTAAGTATAGGACTTACTTTTATTAACAATAGTATAGAATTAGTTGATTCAGATAATTTTAATTCTCAACCTCCAGAATTTTGGGGAGAAGATGATTCTGAAATAATTAATAAAATTACTTATCATCATATAGATGAAAATAAAATGAAAACTTTATACTCTATTGTCCATAAACACCATGAATAAAATATGCTTTTTTAATCATTACCATAATGGAGATATATTTCATAGCAAATCTTTTATAGAAGAAATAATAAATTCCATAGACTTTAAGTTTGCATATGCTCACTCAAATCATCCAGATCTTTTAAAGGATTTGGAAATAGAGTATCAGGAAGTTCCCACCATATCGCATTCAGTTAGATTTTTTGAATATAATGATACTTTATATGTTAACACTTGGATAGGATCTTATTTTGTTGAGGGTGAAAAATATTATGGAGAATGTACTCTTAGGTTCTCTTATGAAATGTTCTCCAAAATCTATGATGAACTGAATAGAAGATTTAATTGCAATTTAAAACTTTCTTCTATTAATAATTATATTCCCTCTATAGATTATTCTAAATTTAATATTTCAAATATTGATAATTATATTAAAGAAAATTCTAATAAAAAAATTCTTTTTTGTAATGGACCTTGCCTATCTGGTCAATGTAGATATCATGGAGATATGCAACCAATTATAGATTCTTTAGCTAAAAAATATCAAGATATAACTTTCATCACTACACATAAATTAGAAACAGAATTTAAGAATGTAAAATTTTCAGGTGATATAATTAAATCTCCTGGATGTGATTTAAATGAGATAGGATATTTATCTACTTTTTGTGATTTAATAGTAGGAAGAAATTCTGGACCTTTTTGCTTTTCTACTAATAAACAAAATATTAATAATCCCAACATTAACTTTTATGCTTTTGGTGAAGATATTACAGCATGTTTTTTATATGAGATTGACATAAGTTGCTTTTTTGTCTTTGAGTATTTTAGTGAATTAAAAAATATAGAACTTTCCATAGATAAATTAATTTCAGAATTATGATCAGTATTATTACAGGAACTCTCAATAGAGTCTCTCTTCTTCCTAAACTTATTGAAAATACAGTTTTGTCTAATGATAAAATTGAATTGGTTTTAGTTGATGGTGGGAGTGTAGATGGAACATCAGACTACATTAAAACTTTAAACCACCCAAGAATTAAATTCTTAGAGGTTGGAGGAAGAAGTCCTTACCCACATTTTATGAATTTGGCAATTAAAAACTCTACTCATGAGTTAGTATGTCAATGGAATGATGATGTGATTTTGTGTAATGATTGGGATGATGTATTTTCTGAATTAGATCATCATGATTTTTATTTGTTCAATTGGAAATATGGAACATATCAAGATATACAGAGACCTGAATGGATTTCTGGTGAAGATCATACTTCCGGATGGTGCCTTTTAAACAACAAGCCTGATGGGGAGATCGTTATGAATTATGGGATATATTCTAAGAAAATTTTTAAGGAAATTGGAATGTATAATAATGAGTATAGATATTATTGTGCAGATGGAGACATGGCAGATAGAGCATATAACTTTGGATATACTGTAAAAAATTTAAGAAGTATAAAAGTTTGCTCCCTTCTTACAAATAAAGTTGCAGATCATTATCAGGGTGATTCTGAAATTTATGCCAAAAACTTAAATCTCTATAAGAATAAAATTTTACCAAGTAATATTGAGCTTTTAAAATGATTGAAAAGTACAGAATTAATTTAGTTGGAGACTCTTTTACTCATTTGACTGGGGGAAACAAGGGGTATTCTGTTGCAGGCAAAGAGTCAAAATATATTGAATGGGTAAAGGATCCTTCATTAGAAAAAACTTTTTATGTAGATAATTGGATCCCTCAGGGGATTACAGATAATGTAAATGGGGAAAAATATGCATGGCTTTTGGAATCAAAACATGTAACGCCCAACATAGTTGAAGATGTTAAAAATAGATATCAAGATTATTTTAAAGTTTTCAAATATATTTTTACACATAATAAGGACTTATTGGACTTAGATCCTAGATTTAAATGGTGTCCTGCTAATGGGTTTTGGATTAAAGATCCTAAAGTTTACCCTAAAACAAAAATGATTTCCTTCATTACGTCCAATAAAAATTTCACTGAGGGGCATAGTGAAAGATTGCAGTGGGTTCAAAAAATTGGAGATCAAGTAGATCTTTTTGGTAGAGGATTTAATGAGATTGAAACAAAGGAAGAAGGTCTATGTGATTATATGTTTTCTGTTGTGATTGAAAATGGATTTTATAATTCATACTTCACTGAAAAAATTCTTGATTGTTTTGCTACTGGTACTATCCCAGTTTATAAGGGATGCCCTAATATTGGAAATTATTTCAATATGGATGGAATTATAAATTTGTCTGATGAGTTTGACGTTTCTGAAGAAATATATTATAGTAAAATTGATGCCATAAGAGAAAATCTTGAAAAAGTGAAAGAAATAGAAGTTCTTGAAGATTTTATTTTTAAAAATTATTTGGAGATTTAAATGAGTATTTTAGTTTATATTGGGACTAATGAGGGGGAAAGTTTGCAGGAATATGTAGACTTGTATGAAAAAATATACGCCTTTGAACCAGATCCAGAAGTTTTTAAAAATTTGGTAAATAGATTTTCAGATAAAAAAAATATTATATTTGTAAATGCAGCTTGTTCAGATAATGAAGGTACAACTACATTATATGTAACTGAAAATAGACATTCTACATCTTTGTCTGAATTATCTGATTTTTCTTTGCAGTATGGATTTTCTGGGGGAAAGGCTTCCTTTAAAACATTCGAGGTAAGAACTATAAACTTGCTTAATTTTTTGAATGAGCAAAATATAGATTATATTGATACTTTAATTACAGACTGTCAGGGCAGTGATTTGTCAATTCTAAAAACTATTAAGTCATTTATAGATGAAAAAAAGATTGGTGAAATATTTTGCGAAACTCATGGCAATTCTGTAGTTCTTTATGATACATTAAATAATCAATTTGATGGTTTTAAGGATCTACTATCTGAAAATTATATAATTAAAGATTTTTATCTTGATGGTAAACTAATGTCAAAAGATACAGAACCTTTTGTTGAATGGGATACACATTGGATGTTGAAGAATGATATCATTTAATTATCTTGGCAATCTTGGACGTCTGGGAAATCAAATGTTTCAGTATGCCTCTTTGAAGGGCATAGCAAGAAATAGGGGATTTAATTTCTGCATACCTCCACAATCTACTTTTGGATTGCATGATTTGAATGTTAAAAATTCAGATTCTAGTATCTACATATTTCCAAAATTAAATCCAGATGATATTAACATTACATCAAATCCTGTCAGAAATGAATCCTCATTTTCATTTGACTTTGATTTGTTTAATAGTTGCGATGATGATATTGATTTAATGGGGTATTTTCAGAATAAAAAATATTTTGAAAATATTGAAGATGAAATTAGAGAAGAATTTTCATTTTCCAGTGAAGTTAATGATTTGTGTGGCGAATATGTGAATAGTATATCTAGTAAAAATGAACTTATTTCTCTACACATAAGAAGGGGTGATTATCTTTATCTTAGCGACCATCACCCCCCTTTAGAAATAGATTACTATGAAAGGGCTTTGCAAAAAATAAAAAGTAATGCTGAGGTATTAATTTTTTCGGATGATCCAGAATGGTGTAAGACACAAAAATTGTTTTCATCTGATAGATTTTTAGTTTCTGAATCTAATAATTCAGTTTATGATTTGTGTCTAATGACTATGTGTTCTCATCACATCATTGCTAATAGTTCTTTTAGTTGGTGGGGAGCTTGGTTATCAAAAAGTAAAAATGTCATTGCCCCAAATCAGTGGTTTGGTCCTTCTTTAAAACACCATGATACATCAGATGTTTATTGTAGCGAGTGGCAAGTTATATGAAATTAAATGGATATTTTGATAGAATCTTCTGCATTAATCTAGATTCTAGACCTGATAGGTGGGAGTCAGTATCAGAACAATTCTCTAAACATTCAATAGATGTTGAAAGAATATCTGGAATTGATGGATCAAAAATGAATCTTGAATTTCCCCCAGAAATTAAAGAGGGTGCTGTTGGATGTGCATTGTCTCAGTTTTTTGCCATTAAGTATGCCAAGCAATTGAATCTAAAAGATTTTCTTCTTTTGGAGGACGATGTAGAGTTTCATGAAAATATAAATGAATTATTTTCGAAACATATTCATGAAGTTCCTTTTGATTGGGATATGCTATATCTTGGTGGACAACACTTTCATGGCATGAATCTACAGAAAGTTTCGGAGCATATTTATAAGTGTGAGTATACTTTAGCAGCACATTCAGTTGCATTTAATCATTCTGTTTATGATAGATTTATAGATAACCTAATTGATATTACTAAACCATGCGATATTCATTATGCAGAATCACATAAGGAGATAAATGCATATGTCTTTATTCCACACTTAACTTGGCAAAAAGAAAGTTATTCTAATATTGAAAAGACATATGTTGATTATACATTTTTGAAGGACCATAGATATCCTCAGTGGGGTAAGCCATGAAAAAAGTATTATCATATTGTGTATATGGAGATATTCCAAAATATACAATAGGTGCTATAAAAAATGCTGAAAGTAAAAATGATTATTTCCCAGATTGGGAAATTAGAATGTATCATGATGATACAGTTCCTGTAGAAATTTTAAATAGATTAGATAAACTTGATGTTAATTTAGTGAATGTGTCTACAGACACATCAGGAATTTATTATCCAACTAAGGAAGATTCTAAAACATATGGAATGTTTTGGAGATTTGTTCCAGCAGGAGATTCTGATATAGATTATTTTGTATCTAGAGATACTGATTCTAGATTTTCTGAAAGAGAAGTTCTTGCTGTGAATGAATGGATTGAATCAAATAATCCATTTCATATTATTAGAGAGCACCCTTGGGGACATACTTGGGTCATTAATGGTGGAATGTGGGGATGTGAAGGTGGATTTATTGAGGATATAGATCAATCAATTAAAGATTATTTAAAAGTCAGTAAGTGGTCACATGAACAAGCTGCAGACCAATGGTTTTTGAAGGAATGTATTTATCCAGTAGTGAAAGATTATTCATTCATTCATGATGAGTTTATAAATTATGAAGGAAGATCTGTTGCAATCAAAAGGGATAGATCTTTGGATGATTTTGCTTTTATTGGTGAACCATTTGATGAGAATGAAAATTATGATCAATCTCATAGGGATTTAATTAAAAAATATTACAATAGGGGAAATTAAAAATGAAATGTTTAGTGACTGGTGGTGCAGGATTTATTGGTTCAAATCTTGTAGATGAACTTGTAAATCTTGGGCATGAAGTTGTAGTAATTGATAATGAATACTCAGATGTTCATGAACAATTTTATTGGAATGATAAAGCTAAAAACTATAAGTATGATATTTGCGATTATGACAAAACACGTCCACTCTATGATGGTGTAGACTGTGTTTTTCATCTAGCAGCAGAGGCAAGAATTCAACCTTCAATTGAAAATCCAATTCAAGCTGTTACTATCAATTCTGTAGGAACCTGTACTGTTCTTCAATGTGCCAGAGAGTCTGGTGTGAAGAGAGTAATGTATTCATCCACTTCTTCTGGGTATGGAATGAATCAATCTCCAAATATTGAAACTCAACCAGATGATTGTTTGAATCCATACTCAGTCTCTAAAGTTAATGGGGAAAAACTGTGCAAAATGTATACTCAACTTTATGGACTCAGAACAATTGTATTCAGATATTTCAATGTGTATGGGGAGAGGCAACCTCTAAAGGGTCAATATGCTCCAGTGATTGGAATCTTTCTTAGACAGAGGAATGATAATGAACCACTGACAATTGTTGGAGATGGGAATCAGAGGAGAGATTTTACACATGTTAGTGATGTGGTAAGTGCCAACATTCTTGCAGCAACAAAGGAAGTGGATGATGATGCATTTGGGCAAGTTTATAATGTTGGTACAGGCACTAATTATTCTGTAAACCAAATAGCAAGAATGATTAGTCAAAATACAGTAAACATTGCGCCTAGACCTGGAGAATCTAGAGTTACTCTTGCAAATAATCAGAAAATTAAAAGAACATTCGGGTGGGATCCTAAAGTTAAATTAGAAGAATGGATTAAAGATCAATGACTGATACTTCTACAGTAAAAAAGAAATTAAAAGGAATAGGACATGTTCTTTGGATTAACTTGGATACTGAAGTTGATAGAAAAAAGCACATGGAAGATTTGTTTAATTTCTATGAAATAGAAAATACTAGAATCTCTGCTGTTGATGCTAGAGGAGATAATGATGTAAGTGATCTTCTTGTTGGTAGATATCCTGAACTAGTAACTCAAGGTGAACTTGGGTGTACTATGTCTCATCTAAAGGCTATCAAGCATTTTTATTATGAAACTGAATTTGATCATATTATTATATGTGAAGATGATATAGTTTTTGATACTGTTCCTTATTGGCCATTTACTTGGAGTGGCTTTATGGCACAAGTTCCATATGATTGGGATGTTATTCAGTGTGCTATTACTAGCACTAAAAATTTAAGAGCAAATCTTCATCCACGCCTCATCAATGATTTTTGCGCTGCCTTTTATGTAATAACTAGGCATCATGCAGAAAAAATAATCAAACTTCATTGTAGGGGTGATAAGTATAGGCTAGATCAAAATTTAAAACCCAGAGCAGTTTCTGAGGAGATTGTTTATAATACAGGAAGAACATACTCTATGCCACTTTTTGTTTATAGGTATGATTTTGATTCTGGTATTCATCAGGATCATATAGAAATATTTCACAAAAATAATGTAAATGGTGTTTTGAATTTTTGGAAAAATAGACCTCCTGAAATGGACACCAAACAACTTTTAGATTATGATTATTATGGGTTCTGGGAACCTCTTGTTGGTTAGGAAATCAAAACATAAAAAAGTATAAATGCCTACTAATTCACCTTGACCTAGGACATTTTTTGCTATATACTGATGAAACAATTCTTAATAAAACTTCAATGACTGTTACAACTAATGAATTTGGTCAACAAAACATGTTTGCTAAAGAACCTGTGATGCATTATGATGAAAACTATGGCATGTATACTGCCAATGAAATTCGTGAAATTACAAATGGTCGTTGGGCTATGATGGGATTTGTTTCTGGTCTTATTTCTTATGCCATCACTGGCAAACTTTTCTTTGGTATTTTCTGATAGGAGGTAATCGAAAATGGAAAAAATCTTTACTGAAGCAGCAGAACGTCTTAATGGAAGACTTGCAATGATTGGATTTGTTGCTGCAGTTGGTGCGTATTTGGTGACTGGTCAAGTCATTCCTGGAATCTGGTGATGACTGAACTATTGTTCACCGTAACAAGCATTGGATTTCTGGTGCTTCTATTTCATTCTATTAATAAAATTAGTGAAACTTACTGATGTTT
>JACCDX010443588.1_pt1 | contig 11926 bp, 18 predicted proteins | sample 7449681 | NCBI WGS metagenome assembly JACCDX01 (sample SAMN15323450, study PRJNA562643) | freshwater metagenome | isolation source: river surface water | place: USA:Blue River Watershed | collected 2017-08-18 | reverse complement strand
TCAACTAATAGAGTAAATAATTTACCAAAAGTTGATAGAACTGAGCAAGTTGAAGTTACTAAGGATTTTAATGATCTTCCAAATGATTTTGATATGGATCAAGAATTACTTACAATTGGTATGGATATGACTATTACATCAGGTGGAGATACTTATGGTAGAGTTGAAGAAAGAACTTTTAACTGGGGTAGAACATTTGAGTTATTTGATAATTCTCATAAAAAAATTGCTACTGCAAAACAAGAAGTTTTTAGTTTATATACTTTAATAAAAATTAAAGATGAGAATGGTAAAGTAATTGGATCAATCGAAGAAGAAGTATTAGAGTCATTATTCTCAATTTATTCTATCTATTCAATTAAAGATGCGAATGGTAAGATAATTGGTAAGTCAGAGAAATTAGACTTCTTTACAACTGAGATTGATATATATGATAATTCAGGTAATCAGTTAGTTAGTTTAGATAAAGTATTTTTATCTATTGGTGATTCTTGGAGTGTTAAAAACCATGGTGATCTTGATAATAAAATTGTTGCTTTTATACCGGCATTTGTTAGTGCAGCTCAGGCAGATAAGGCAGATGAAGAAGATAGTAAAAAAAGTAAGTAATGAAATATATTAAATCATTTTTAGAGAAAAATACTATTAAAGGAGGTAAGTCTGATAACTTATCAGTAGAAGATATTGCTAAAAAATTTAACATACCTGTATCTAAAATAAAACATCAGTTAGAATTAGGAATCAAAGTTGAATCAGAACATACAGACAATAAGCAAAAGCAAAGAGAGATTGCTATGGATCATTTAGTAGAAATTCCAGATTACTATGATAGATTATTAGATATGGAAAAGAAAGCTGAAAAATAAACAAACTAAGATTTAGATAGTATAATTAAAAAATATTATTTAATTTATGTCCGAAAAAACCGAGAAGTGCATTATTTTAGGCAAAAGCGGTAGTGGAAAAGATCATCTTTTAAGAAAATTATCTGAAATGGGAATGAAACCAGGACTAAAATGGACTACAAGACCTATCAGAAAGTATGAAAAACAAGGTGTAACTTATAACTTTGTTGAAAAAGAATTATTTTTAGAAGCAATTGATCAAAAAAAGTTTTTATCTTATCAAAAATTTGATGTAACACCAGAGAACTCTGATCCAGAAACTTGGTATTACGGAATCAATGTTGATGATTTTTTTAACTCCGAAGTATTTATTATGACACCTGGTGAGTTCAAAGAATTACATCCAGAGTTAAGAAAAAAATGTTTTGTTGTTTACTTAGATATAAGTAGAGAAATTAGAGAAAAAAGAATTAAAGGTAGAAACGATAAGAATGATTCAGTTCAAAGAAGATTAGATGCTGATGATATAGACTTTGCAGACTTATCTGATTATGATCTAAGAATTACTGACCACGAGTTTGACTATAAAGATGTATATGAATTTATTTATTAAAAAAAGAGTGCTTAAAGCACTCTTTTTTATTTTCCTGGCTCTGTAAAACCATTAAATTTTAATCCTTTGAGTTGTCCATTTATTGAATCACAGACTGACACAGATGAGTTTATTGTGCTATCTAATATAGATAAAAATATATTTAATATAGAATAAACTTTTAGATAGTTTTTCTCACTTTCATAGAAAGGAGATGAGCATATACCCTCAATTAAATCAATTGTTAAAAGTATATTATCATTATTCTTATTCTTCATCTTTTCTATAATTATAGCTGGTATACCAACTTCAACAAATTCTTTTTCATAATCACAAACCGTTTGGTTTATAAGATTAAGAAAAGCTTTTAGTATTTGTGGCTCATCCATAGTCTCAAATTGCTTAGATCTAATAAACGAATCTATGTTCTTTTTATGACATCTAAGAAAGATAGTTAAATATTTTCTAAATACTGCTGTTCTATATTCTGTTGAGAATTGAAATGTAGGTACTTTAGAATATGTCCAAAAATCTATATAATTAAATATGTCATGATTCTCTACATCTGAAACATTTACTTTTCTTATTAAGTTGTCAGAATCTTTAACTTTTCTTTTAATAAAGTTATCAATAAAAAAGTCGGATACCTTACCTAATCTTTCGGACATCCACTCACTTGTTATTATTCTATAAACTATAAATATTAAAAACGCAGATAAAAGCCCTTTTATACCGTGTTTTTCAAATAAGTCCATAATATATTTCAAATCTATGCTCATCGTAATTAATTGCTTTGTTTAGTATATATAAAGATTGTAAATTAAATTATTGAAAATACTGGGTTTTTTGATTTTTTAAGCATAGATAAAATAAAAAAATAATATATAAATAAAATTAATTATTTATATGAATCTAAGAGAAAATATTAATAAGATACACTTTAATCTAAGCAATCAGTTTGATGATGTTAAAATTGAGGAAAAGTCAAACATAGAGTTAGGAAGCTATGTTGAAATGACTATAAATGAGTCTGAAAAACAAGTTAAGCTTGTCGTTACTAAAAAAAGTTTAGAAAGTTCTAGATTTGATTGGAAGTATTTATCTAATCCACTTAGTGAAAGTTCTACACAAGTAGAAAGAACGTCAAATGTAGATGATTTTACTGCTGATATTAAAGATATTTTTGATAGAAATAGATTTGATCAAGATTATTTACAACAAATAAAAAATAACGAGTAATAAATGTTAAATTTTACCGCTATATCATTCTCAAACATTAAGTTTGAGATAGAACAATACTTAAAAAGTGAATATAACAAAGCTAACATTTTGTTTAGTTCTGCCAGTCCATACGGTCAGATTTTATCTGTGGTTGAGAACTTACACCAATTATCTTTTATGTATCTAAAAAATACAATTGATAAACTAGATTTAAGCTTAGTTAATTCCACAAATGAAAGAGTTATTAGAAACGCAGCAATCTTAGCAGGACACAATCCTGGTCGTGCTATATCAGCAACAGGAACATTAAAGTTTACTCTTAAATCTTCTGCAGATATTACTGCTGATATTCCAGGTGGTAGAATTACATTAGTTAATAAAACTCAGTTAAGAAATAAAACAAACTCATTAGATTATTCTCTTAATTTAGGAACAGAAGCAATTACTCACGTGATAACTCCTAACTATCAATTTTTTGTTCCAATTATACAAGGAAAATGGGAAACAAAAAACTTTACTGGTTCAGGTGCACCTTTACAAACTTATAATGTAAAAGAATTAGGTCGTAAAGATATTGAAAACTTCAATGTTGAAGTTTCAGTAAATGGAGTTTTAATGTCACTTAAAAAACATATTTATGATATGCTGCCTGGTGAAAACTCTTGTGTAGCAAGAACTGGTTATGATGGTGGTGTTGATATTATTTTTGGTAATGAAGGATTTGGATATATTCCATTAATTGGTTCTAACATAGAAGTTAGATATTTACTGACAGATGGTTCAGCGGGTAATATTTTTAGAAGAACATCAAATGATTTCACATTTGTAGGAGATATGTTAGCAGTAGATGGCGAAACGGTTAATGTTGATAAAGCATTTAATGTTGAGATTTATACTGATATTAATTTTGGTGCTGATAAAGAATCTTTATTATTCACAAAAAGTATATTACCGATTGCAAGTCCAAATTACGTTTTAGCCTTACCACAACAATACGCTTATGCTATAAAAAGATTAGGTGTTTTCTCACACGTTAATGCTTATGAAAGAACTGGAACTATTTTTATTGTAGCTACTCCTAACATTAGATTATTTAAGAATCAAAATGCAGATTATTTTACAATTGATATTAGAGCATTTGAGTTAGATAATTATGAGAAATCGAAAATAGATAAATATCTAAGAACATCCGGAAATATACAGCTAACAAGAAGATATAAAATTGTTTCACCAGTTTTATCATATTACATAGTTAATGTTTTTGTTATAAGTTATTCTGATGCAACTGATGACTCGGTAAATGCACAAATATTAGATAAAATATCTGAATACTTTTTAAGCTTATCTAGAACAGATAGAGTTCCTAAGTTAGATATTATTAGAGAGTTGTCAACTATAAATGATATACACTCGGTTGATATACAATTTATTTCTAAAAAGAATGAAGATTATCATAATGAAAACATGATGATGGCTCAAAATAAATTAAATAAGTATTCATCAAGTTTTAACACAGATATATCAACAGCAACTTTAGTTCCAGGTTATGATCCGTATAGTGTTGTTGGGTTAGATCCTGTTTTAGGAGATATTATATTTGAACCAAATGAAATACCGGTTATTAGAGGTGGTTGGTATGACAGAAATGGTATTTATTATACTGATTCAGTTGATGGTAATGGAATGCGCTCAGTAAACATTATTAAGAAAGGAACAATCGACTCAAAAAATAGACCAAATACATAATGCTTTACAAAAGAAAACAACTACCAGAATTATATTATTTGAAGCATAGAAACGATACCACAGGTGATCACATAGATTATGAGAATAAGATACTTAATAAGTCTTTATCGCCTTATATGTATCAAAATAACATAATGAATGGCTTTTTAACAAGATTACAACCTTTAGTATCTTTATTGTTTGATCAGATGAATATACTTAAAAACTTTAGAAATTATCTGGTTGATAAAGATTGGTATAAATAATATTAAAAAATGGGAAAAACCATTTATAATATATAATATATAATATACTAAAACATATAGTAAATAAAATGGCAGACAATAATAAAATTGTAGGATTTAAGAAATTCTCGGACATGAAATCAAGTTCTTCTAAAATAGAAGAAGTAGATGCTTCATTACCTGAAACTCCTGAGACGGATTCGGATAGACCGATGATTCCTAATTTATCGGAACCTACAAAGAAAGTAGAAAAACCAATTTCTCAGAAAAACATTCAACCAGCAGAGCATGATGACGATTTTGAGCAAGATGAAGAGAATGATGAGTATCCAGAGGGTTTACCTAAAAACGAATCTGCAGTTAAAACTTACGGTAGAGTAGCTAAGTTTCCAAGAAATGTAAAAGCTTCTAAAGCTTTCAATTTCTTAGAGAATGTAAAGGTTTCAAAGAAATCTATTTGGTACATTATGGTGGAAAAACAAGACAACGAGCTTCAAATGGTTAAGTATAATTATAAAGAAGGTGTAGATTTATCTAAATTTGTTAATGAATTAAAAACTTATTATATTAAAAAATATAAATCTGATGCTAACATTTCAAGTTTAGTTGAAGGTATTTATGTTGATGGTAATGATAAATACTCTATGATTAAAAATATTCCTTTAGTTGAAGTTGAAGGTAAGAAGATGATTACTAAGATCACAGAAGATTTAATAAAATTATTAAGTAAATAATGAAAAACATATTATCATTTGACCTTTTTGAAGGTAAAGCTTTTAAGGCATCAAGAAATCCTTTTGGTGATAAAACTAAAGAAGATAAAAAAGATCAGTTAAGAAAAGCTGTTGAAGATCATATCAAAGATAAAGGTTGTAAAACTAAAAAAGTTGGTGATGATTTTGAAATTCACGCTGACGGTGAGCATGTTGCTCAAGTTATGTTCCGTAATGATAAAGTTACCGTTAAAAAACAAGGTAATAAGTTTGGGAAAGACTTTGAATACAATCAATTAGGTAAAATTAAATCAGAAATAACTGATATAGTAAAATAGCAGGTCCTCAGAGCCACACCAGAGATAGTATCTCTGGTCAGACACCACTTATTTTTTAAGTGGTGTTTCTTTTTTTATTGGTTTTTTATGTTCCTTCCATAACATTATTTTAGTGCAAAATATATAAATAATGACGAATAATTTTTGTATTCGCACTAAAAAATAAAAAAAAAACCGTGAATAAGGAAGAAATTTTAGGTTTAGTTAGACACGCATTAACATTTGTTGGTGGTGTTTTAGTAACTAAAGGTTTGTTAGAAGCTGGTTTAATGCAAGAAGCAATTGGTGCTGTAATGACATTAACTGGTGTTGTCTTATCTGTATTAAATAAAAGAAAACAATAAGTAAGAAAAGAAACACCACTTGAAAAAGTGGTGTTTCTTTTTTTATATATAAGAATATGGATAAATTGAAAAGACTTTATAATTATCTTAAAAAGAATAATAAAAAGAAAATTCTTTTTTTAACAACATCTAACAGATGGTCTGGTGATAAAGAGTTACCAAAATCTTCTATTATAGCAGACGAGTTGGTTAAGAAGTTAGGAACAGGAACTATAATAAATGTTTCTAAATTAAAAATATTTCCTTGTGAAGGAAATGTTTCAACTAAAAGAGGGAATACTTGTGGTCTTAAAGAAGCTATGTTAAAAGACAAAGAAAAAAATCCTACTGGACATATTAGATGCTGGGCTTCTGTTAATAATAAAAGTGATGAATTATATAAAGTAGCGAATGCTATATTTGAAGCTGACATAATTATATTCTTTGGTTCAGTTAGATGGGGTAAAATGAATTCTATTTATGCAGAGTTAATTGAAAGACTAACTTGGTTAGAAAACAGACACGCTACATTAGGAGAGTCTAATTTGTTAAAAGATAAAGAATGTGGTATTGTTGCAGTTGGTCACAATTGGAATGGTGAAAATGTTATTAAATTAGAAAAAGAAGTTTTTAAGTTCTTTGGATTCAAAACACCAGAACAATTATCATTTAATTGGCAATGGACAAATAATAAAACTGATGAATCTAAACAAGGTTACTTAGAATCGTTTGGTGATTTCTTAAAAGAATTCAACTTTGTAGAAACTCTAAATGAAGCTGTAATTAGATTTAAGGAGTGGATAAAGAAATAAAAATTGTATATTTGTATGAAACATATAAAATTATTTGAAAACATGAATACTAATAGTATTTTTAGAAGAAAAGTTGTTTATTCCGTAGAATGTGGTGATCTTTCTGATTTAATTATAAAATTATACGGGAAAAATCCAGAGATTGAAGCATCTTTAGAATTAGGACACGATGATATTTTTGAAATTGAAGCAAAGGCTAGTGAGTTTGATGAAAGTGAATTTAATAATTGGTTACAAAAGCGTTCATATTCTAGAAGAGAAATATATATGTTGATGCATAAATTAGCATTTGATGGTCATATCGAAGATGGGTTATATCTTATTGAAGTTTGGTAATAAAAAAAATCACTCGTTTGAGTGATTTTTTTTATACTTTTTTTTGTTGAAGCTTTTGAAGATCAAGTTCAAATGCTCTTTTTCTTTTCTCAATATCTCTATCAATCATTTCGTTCCATTTATCTGTAACATCAATTACAACTAAAGAGTGTTGTGAAGGTTCAAACTTAATATCATAAGACCATCTCTTATTCTCATCGTAGAAGCCATAAGTTGCTCTTATTGTTCTACCAGCTTTTAATTTACTAACTTTAGTAGCTTCTCTTTGAGCACCTCTTAAAGTTTTATAAGCTTTGATTTTATAATCAATATTCTTTTGTAGCTTACCATTTTTATTATAGAAGTATTCATAGGTAACATCAGTATTAGGCTCTTCTTCACCTAAAAGCTGATCAATTAGATTATCTCTAAGCTCAGCTTTATTAACATAAACGATTGTGTATAATCTTCCCATTATCTAAAAAATTGTGCGTTCATTTGTATTTTATTCAAATCATCTTGTGTAAATGATTGTGAATTTGTTTTACTTATATTAACAATTTCATTATAAACCTTTCTTGCTTCATCCATTCTTCCGGTATAGAAACAAGTAGCAGCATGAGCTTCTGCAAACTTCCAAACATAAATTGGCTCATCAACGAATAATAGTTTTTTAGGATAAGGATTTTTACCGTGGAAAGTTTCATAAGCAAACTTTGTGTAAAGATAAGCTAAATGCCATTCTCCCATTTGTAAATAATAATCAATGATTAGTTTGATTGACTCACCTCTTGTTGGTTCAAAAGCATAAGCTTTTAAGCATTGTTGCATTGTTAAGTTCCAAGGCTCTTCTAATGACTTCATAATTGAAGCAATTCTATAATGAGCGTAGTAGATCTCTTCAGCATAACCGTCAGTTCTTTCAGTTCTTTCTTTGTAATACTTCATTGATCTTCTTAATCTTTCCTCATTTTCTTCTCTATTATCAGGAATAGAAGCTGAATCGTGATAAGATTGCGCTGTATAGAAAACCCATCTTGGATCTTGACGATTTTCATTGATATAAGCTTCTAATTTATGTGCGTGTGATAAGTATTTCTCTGATACTTTTCCTTGCCAAGAAGCACCATCCATACTTACATTAACTTGAATACCTGCTGCTAATCCAGAGGTTATATTTTGATCGTCACACACGATGAACTCGTGGATGGGACCATACCAGCGAAAGGGTTTAGAAACTTTGAAGAAAGTATTTCTTGTATATTTCATTTGACCAATGTAAGTATTGATCATATAAAGGTCTGCTGTAAATTGATTTTTATTGAATGAAGGATCGATTACTAATTGCTCGTCACAATCAAACCAGTATCCGTGAACTTCGTCAGCATTCCAACCAAGTTCTTTTACTACATCTCTTAGTTTTTCCATTGCCCAAGTTCGACTTTTCTCGAAGTCATCAAATGGTCTTTCAAAAACATAAGTTGGTATATTATTTTCTTCTCCGAACTTGCGAATTAAATCTTGTGTCCCATCGGTAGAACCGGTATCATTTACTACGATTAAGTCAGTAATAGTTTTACAACTATTCAACATTCGCTCAATTACGTGGCTTTCGTTTTTACATATAAAGTTTAAGGCTAATTTACCCATTATTATAAATTATTTTTTATTTATATAAATAAGAGATAATAAGTTTTTTTATTTAATATATACTTTAATAAAAAACTTGAATATTATGAAATACTTAAAGAGATTTGATGAGGTTTTGAAAATAAATGAATTTTTCTTTTTACCAAATCAAAATGCACCAGAAGAAAATGACTTTGAACCAGAAGAAGATGAGTTCTGTCAAAATTGTGATTGCATACCTTGTCAGTGTAATACAGATGAGTGTAAAGAGTGTAATTGCAATCCTTGTGAATGTGAAGGTATGAATGAAGGACTAGACGATCATTTTAGAGAAGTAAGAGTAAATTCCTACTTAAAGATCGCAAGAGATAAGTATAAAGGAAAATCTGCTGATGAGATTATTGACATAATCGATAAAGGTAATCCAGGTTTAAGATTTATGGATGATCAAGAAAAAGAATTATTCAGACAAGAATGGGATAAAGAAAATCAAAAAGGAACTTTCAAATACTTTATGGCTTTATCAAATGATGAATTAAAAGACTATCAAAAAAACTTTACACATCATAGCTTTGAGAATCCAGCAGAGCATAACCCAGAGTATGTTGCTTGGAAAAAAGCTTGTCAGATAAAGAAGGTTTTTGTTGAAGAGAAAAAACAAGATAAAAGAGAACCTATGGATAATAATTATTCAAGAGGTATTATTTACTAATGTTTTCAAGTGATCAATTATGGGTATCTTTGTTAGGAGTATTTACCGCACTAGCATTTATAATGGGTTCAGTGATCTATGTAAATAAGTTATTTGTAACCCAAACCAAAGATGTTTTAGTTAGATTTATATTATTGGTATTTGCTGCACTTGTAGGTGTTTTCATTGTTGATAAAATAATTGCATTTAAGATTCAATTGCTTACAACAGATATGAATAGTCAGCTTTTTGATTTAATTAAGACTTTAACACTTATGATTTTCTCATACTACTTTGGAACACAGAAAAAAGAAGATAAAGAAAAAGAGAGCTAAAAAGCTCTCTTTTTTATCCTAAAATCCACTTAGCATCGTGATTTACATTTGTATCATAAAGTGCATACTCAACTTCAACTTTCTCAAACTCAAATCCACATTTATCTAATGACCACTTAATTGCTTCAACACCATGTTCAAAGTCTTCTCTACAAGTCATATTATCTCTGTAAGTAAGCATATTAACAAACTTACTACCATCTTTAGACTTCTTAAAGAAGTTCTGTGATAGTTTACAAGTACCACCTATCTCAATTCTACCTGCTTCTGTACATCTATCATTAAGTCCTTGTACAAATTCTTGTAATGCTTCTTTTTCATCTGGTGAAATAACAACACCAATATGACTTTCAAAGTAACAACCATTTGGAATTGGTTCTCCAGTATTAAAAGTAGGTGCTGCTGGGTGCCAAGGCACGGTTTCTATCTTCTTTCTGACAACTTTATATCCTAGTGATGTAAGTTTGTCAGCAATACGATTTGCTTCTTCATATGCGCTTCTATTGTCTCCAAAATGCTTAGAACTAGTCATTACGTCTTTTAGTGTTCCTTCTTTTAATTCTAAGTCTAAAACAATAGGTTTAACACCAAGCTCTATGCATTTAGATCTAAATCCGTCTATATCACATTCAAAAAAGTTTTCTTCTGTATCAACCGTAATATGAATCTCAAAAGGAAGAGGGAATGTTGCTAGTTCTTCTTTTGCTTGAAGCTCTGCCCATTTTCTAGACTTTCTATTTAACATATCATTCATTTCTTCATCAGTAAATCCTAGTGAGTGAGCGATTGAAATGTTTGTTAAATAAACATCAACAATCTCTTCTAAGATTTGTTCTCTATCTGAGAAACGGTGATTAGTTCCAGGTGCTGAATCATAAGGTAAAATAGCTCTAGCTAATTCACCTACTTCTTCTGCAAGTTTTAGTCCTTTCTGTGAAAGTGTTTTCTTATCTTTAATTGATAAGTCTTTTATAAAATCGTTTAAGTAGTTATTCATTTAATATTTCTAATAGTTTAAGGTGTCTTAATAGTTTTACATTATTATCTTTTTTTGCATGAAAAGATAATGACTTGAAAATTAATTTTTTATAATCTTTCATATCATAATATGTCGAGTCTATACCATAACCGATACTTATCTTAAATAAGTGGTTATAAAATAAATTAAAGTCTATAACAATTCTAGGTAATCCATTTGCTATAAATGCATAGTCACAACAAAGATTACTATATCTTTTTTTATCATAATAATCAGGATCTATTTTATAACCAAATGTAGATAAATAATCATAAATTATCTTAAAATTAGTTGATATAGTTCTTTTATAAGTTCTATCTTCTGAAACTTGTCCATCTACATAATTAGTTGTTCTTACATTACATTTATCAAACTTTGAGAATAAAATTTCGTCAGACTCCGCAGACTCTGTGCGTTCTCTCATATCTTTTATTCCTAACTTTTCATATATTTCCGCCCAAGTAAGTAACTTATTTTCCATGTTCTAATAGTTGATAGTTTATTGCTATTTTTGTTAAATCTACAAAGTGCTTTCTCGCATTATCTTTTTTAAGATTATCAATAAACCATAACTTCTCAGATAAGATAGACGAAAAGCTTGCTAATCGAATACCATCTTCTTCAATGAAGTCTGTTAAGTTATCTTTAATAATCAAATGCACATCAACACTACCGTATCTGGTTTCACCATCACCATAAGAATCATATGAAGTCCAAACTTGCTTTTTAACAGAGATAATTTTATCTGTTAAGTTCCAGTAAACACCAAACTTTTGAGCAATTTTATACATCATTTCTTCTGTAATCAAAAAGTCAAAATCATCTGCTTTACGTCTAAATAGTTGATTACCATCAATAGTAAAACAGCGAAGTGCTCTTGACCCCGTTAAAACACCACCGATCTCGGTAACATATTTAATCAGTTTCCAGTTTTTCTTAAATCGCTGAAATACTCCATATCGTTGAGATATATCATATTTCACTTTATAATCTTTGGTTAATAAACCAAGATTTATATCTCGTACATGTGATTTTATTGTTGTAATTTCTTCAGGTCTCATTCTAATAGTTTAGCTCGTTAATACTTTCTTTACAGATAATTTTATTTAATGAGTTTGCTAATA
>JACCDX011409574.1_pt1 | contig 11928 bp, 11 predicted proteins | sample 7449681 | NCBI WGS metagenome assembly JACCDX01 (sample SAMN15323450, study PRJNA562643) | freshwater metagenome | isolation source: river surface water | place: USA:Blue River Watershed | collected 2017-08-18 | reverse complement strand
TGTTGATGGTAATACCGCGTGCTTTTTCTTCAGGAGCAGCGTCGATCTGGTCGTATGCCTTGGCGGAGCCGCCGAACTTGGCTGCCAGCACGGTCGTGATGGCGGCTGTCAGGGTGGTCTTGCCGTGGTCCACGTGGCCAATCGTGCCAACGTTGACGTGCGGCTTGGTCCGCTCAAATTTCTCTTTTGCCATTTTTCAAATCTCCAGAAAGGATGCAAAAAGCAATTACGACCTCAAACACCAAGACACGCCGGCAACGGCCGCGCACCTGAAAGTGGTGCCCTTTGCGGGAATCGGACCCGCGACCTCTCCCTTACCAAGGGAGTGCTCTACCACTGAGCCACAAGGGCGAAACTTCTTTCGCCGCGCAGGCCAGGCCTGCGCCAACACAATCTCTACGGCTGAACCCGCAAGTGCCGGACCGCTGGAGCGGGAGACGGGAATCGAACCCGCGTCATTAGCTTGGAAGGCTAAGGTTCTACCATTGAACTACTCCCGCATCGGGGCAAGCTCAACAGCCCTCGGCAGGCTTCCTAGCGCTACCAGCCAGTCCTGACCGGATCAGGTCTGGCGACCCGCCTCCGACACACTCGACTTGCTTTTCAACCGAATTTTCAAACTTACCGAAGTCAAACTTCTCGCTGGTGGAGGAGGCTGGATTCGAACCAGCGTAGGCGTAAGCCAACAGATTTACAGTCTGCCCCCTTTAGCCACTCGGGCACCCCTCCGGCGAACCGCAGAATATAGCACGGTTTCGGCCCGCTGACACGCTACCTGGGCACGAAAAATCTTCCGGCCCGCATCGATCGGGATGCCGGCCTGCATCCTGCCCGCCGACGACGACCCAGAATGGGCCGATGCCCGCGCCGTCGCCCCCTGCTACTGCCCGGCCCCTGGCCCTCGCGCTCCAGGGCGGAGGCGCACATGGGGCCTTCACCTGGGGCGTGCTCGACGCCCTGCTCACCGAGGCGCGCGTCCGCGTCGAAGCCCTGAGCGGGACCAGTGCGGGTGCGGTCAACGCCGTCGCCTTGGCCAGCGGCTGGTGCCAGGGATGGCAGCAGGGCCACAGCGAGGCCGCCGCCCGGGAGGCCGCCCGCGCCCGTCTGGCCGAGGTCTGGGAGGAGATCGGCGACTGGGGCGCCCTCGGCGCCTTGCAGGGTCGATTTGCCGAAGCTCTTTGGGGCAGCGGCCTCGCGGGACAGTGGGCGCAAGCTAACTTATGGGTACAGGCCTTCAGCGGCTGGCTCTCCCCCTATGAGACCAATCCCCTGAACCTCAATCCCTTGCGGGACCTGCTGCTGCGGCGCATCGATTTCCGGGCGCTTCGCTCGCCCGAGGCGCCGCGGGTGTTCGTCTCTGCCACGCAGGTGGCAACGGGCAAGGCCACCATCTTCTCTGGCCATGAAGTTGACGCCGACGCGGTGATGGCCTCGGCCTGCCTGCCGACCCTGTTCCAGGCGGTCGAGATCCGTGGCCAGCGCTACTGGGATGGTGGGTACTCGGTCAATCCGGCGCTCTCCCCGCTGATCGCAGCCTGCGGCGACCCGGACCTGCTGGTGGTGCAGATCAACCCGCTGCGGCGGGCGGACCGGCCGGACACGGCGCAGGAAATCCTCGACCGGATGAACGAGCTGACCTTCAACGCCAGCCTGCTGGCGCAGATGCGCGGGATCGACCGCATCAACCGGCTGCTGGCCTCAGGGGCGCTGGCCGATGGCGGTTGCAAGCCGGTCCGGCTGCACCGCATCGATGGCGGCGAGGCGCTGCTGGCGTTCCATGCCGCGAGCAAGACAAACCCCAGCCCCGGGCTGATCCGTGACCTGCGTCAGATCGGGCAGGAAGCGGCGCGGTCCTGGCTGGACCGGCACCTGGACGACCTGGGAAAGCGCAGCACGGTGGACGTGCGGCGCGACTACGAGGACGACACGCGCATCGACTGGCCGGAAGTCTGCGCCCTGCCCCCGCGCTGAGGGGCCTCGTCCGCCGGACGGCGAATCACCGAAGCCGCGTGAAGACCGGACGACCACCGGGCGGCAGGGCCCGGCGCCTCAGACCACGCCGGTCACGCCACGCGCGGCCAGCCAGTGGCGGGCGCGCTCGAATTGACCTGAGCCGATGAAGGGCACAGGGCCACGGGTGGCCGACAAGGGCGAAGGATGGTTGGTCTGGATCACCAGCGCGTCGCGGCCATGGGCGCGGGCGGTGGATTCGATCAGGCCGGCCTTGGCCTGGGCGTGCGCGCCCCAGAGGAAGTAGATGCAGGGGCTGGCGGTGGCGGCGACGCGCTCGATGAGGGCGTCGGTGAGCGGTTCCCAGCCGCGCCTGGCGTGGCTGGCGGGCTGGCCCTCTTCCACCGTCAAGCTGGTGTTGAGGAGCAGCACGCCGCGGCGGGCCCAGTCGACGAGCGAGCCGCTGGCCGGCTGCTCGCCGCGCTCCTTGAAGATGTTGCGCAGCGAAGGCGGCAGCTTCACCCCGGGGGCGACGGAGAAGGCCAGGCCCTCGGCCTGGCCGAGGCCGTGGTAGGGGTCCTGGCCGAGGATGACCGCGCGCACCGAGGCCAGCGGGGTGAGCTCGAGCGCGCGGAAGGGGCGCGGCGGGAAGATGGTGGCGCCGGCCTGAAGGCGCTCGCGGATGAAAGCGCCAAGAGCCTGGCCGGTGACGCTGTCCAGGAAGGTGTCGACGGTGGGGCGCCAGTCGGGGGCGACCGGCCAGTGGTGCGGGTCCCAGTCCTCGAGCCTGTCCGTCATGGACGGGCCAGGGCCGCCATCACCGCCTCCGCCACCTGGGGCATCGGCAGGTGCAGCCAGGCTGCGGCCTGCGGGCGGATCCGGGAACAGCGGCAGGGTCATCACCCGAAGAGGGTGGCGAGCGCCTCGCCCGGGTCGGGGGCGCGCATGAAGGCCTCGCCGACGAGGAAGGCGTGCACGCCGGCGTCCCGCATGGTCTTGACATCACCGGAGCCCAGGATGCCCGACTCGGTGATCAGGAGGCGATCGGCCGGCACACGGGGCAGCAGGTCCAGCGTGGTGGCGAGCGAGACCTCGAAGGTGCGCAGGTTGCGGTTGTTGATGCCGACCAGCGGCGTCTTGAGCTTCAGCGCGCGATCGAGCTCGGCGCCGTCATGCACCTCGACGAGGACGGCCATGTCCAGGCCGCGGGCGATGGCCTCGAGGTCGGCCATCTGCGCGTCGTTGAGGCAGGCGGCGATCAGCAGGATGCAGTCGGCGCCCATGGCCCGGGCCTCGTAGACCTGGTAGGGGTCGACCATGAAGTCCTTGCGCAGCACCGGCAGGTCGCAGGAGGCGCGGGCCTGCTTGAGGTAGTCGGGCTGGCCCTGGAAGAACTGGCGGTCGGTCAGCACCGAGAGGCAGGCGGCGCCATGTTCGGCGTAGCTCTGGGCGATGTCGGCGGGGATGAAGTCGGCGCGCAGCACGCCCTTGCTGGGGCTGGCCTTCTTCACCTCGGCGATCACCGCCGCCTTGCCGGCAGCGATCTTGGCGCGCAGCGCGCCCTCGAAGTCGCGGGTGAGCACGCGGCTCTCGGCGTCGGCGCGGATCGCCTCCAGCGAGACCTTCTTCCGCGCGGCGGCGATCTCCTCGTGCTTGACCGCGACGATCTTGTTCAGGATGTCGGACATGGCTTCAGGCTTTCAGGGCGGTGGCGGTGGCGACCAGCTGGTCCAGCTTCTTGCGGGCCGCGCCCGAGGCGAGCGCGGCGCGGGCACGGTCCACGCCGGCGCGGATCGAGTCGACGACGTTGGCCGCATAGAGGGCGACGCCTGCGTTGAGGATGACGATGTCGCGCGCGGGGCCGGGCTGGTCCTCCAGCACCGACAGCAGCATCTGCCGCGACTGCACGGGCGTCTCCACCCTCAGCGTGCGGCCGCTGGCCATCGGCAGGCCGAAGTCCTCGGGGTGGATCTCGTACTCGGTGACCTGGCCGTCCTTCAACTCGCCCACCAGGGTGGACGCGCCCAGGCTCACCTCGTCGAGGCCGTCACGGCCATAAACCACCAGCGCGTGCTCGGCGCCCAGGCGCTGCAGCGCGCGCACCTGGATGCCGACCAGATCGGGGTGGAACACGCCCATGAGGATGTTGGGCGCATCGGCCGGGTTGGTGAGCGGGCCCAGGATGTTGAACATCGTGCGCACGCCCAGCTCCTTGCGCACCGGGGCCACGTTCTTCATGGCCGGGTGGTGGTTGGGCGCGAACATGAAGCCGATGCCGACCTCCTGGATGCAGCGGGCGATGGCTTCGGGGGTGAGCGAGAGCGGCACGCCCAGGGCCTCGAGCACGTCGGCGCTGCCGGACTTGCTGCTCACGCTGCGGTTGCCGTGCTTGCTGATCTTCGCGCCCGCGGCGGCGGCGACGAACATGGCGCAGGTCGAGATATTGAAGCTGTGCGCGCCGTCGCCGCCGGTGCCGACGATGTCGACCAGGTGGGTCTTGTCGGCGACCTGCACCTTGGTCGAGAACTCGCGCATCACCTGGGCGGCGGCGGTGATTTCGCCGATCGTTTCCTTCTTGACCCGCAATCCGGTGAGGATGGCCGCGGTGAGCACGGGCGAGATCTCGCCGCCCATGATGAGGCGCATCAGGTGCAGCATCTCATCATGGAAGATCTCGCGGTGCTCGATGGTGCGCTGGAGCGCTTCCTGGGGGGTGATGGGCATGTCGATCTCCGTCGTTGCAGGGCAGCCGCTCAGCGCTGCTCCAGGAAGTTCTTCAGCATGGCGTGCCCATGCTCGGTGAGGATGGACTCGGGGTGGAACTGCACGCCCTCGATGGCCAGCTCGCGGTGGCGCACGCCCATGATCTCGCCGTCCTCGGTCCAGGCGGTGATGGCGAGCTCCTGCGGGCAGGAGGCGCGCTCGATCGCCAGCGAGTGGTAGCGGTTGACGGTGAACCGCTCGGGCAGGCCGGCGAACACGCCCTGCTGCGTGGTGGTGATGACGCTGGTCTTGCCGTGCATCAGCTCCTGCGCGCGGATGATGGTGCCGCCGAAGGCCGCGCCGATGCTCTGGTGGCCCAGGCACACGCCGAGGATCGGCAGCCGGCCGGCGAAGTGGCGGATGGCCGCCACCGAGATGCCGGCCTCGGCCGGCGAGCAGGGGCCGGGGGAGATGACGAGGCGGTCGGGCTTGCGCTCGGCGATGCCCTCGAGCGTGATCTCGTCGTTGCGGTACACCTCGACCTCGGCGCCGAGCTCGCCGAAGTACTGGACGATGTTGTAGGTGAAGGAGTCGTAGTTGTCGACCATCAAGAGTTTCATGACCGGCTCCTTCACTCCAGGCCTTCTTCGACCAGCTCGCTGGCGCGCAGCAGGGCCCGGGCCTTGGCCTCGGTCTCCTTCCACTCCAGCTCGGGCACCGAGTCGGCCACCACGCCGGCGGCGGCCTGCACATAGAGCACCTGGTCCTTCACGATGCCGGTGCGGATGGCGATCGCCACGTCCATGTCGCCGGCATAACTGAGGTAGCCGCAGGCGCCGCCGTAGAGGCCGCGCTTGCTCGGCTCGAGCTGGTCGATCAGCTCCATCGCGTGCACCTTGGGCGCGCCGGTGAGCGTGCCGGCCGGGAAGGTGGCGCGCAGCACGTCCATGTTGCTCATGCCCTCGTGCAGGAGGCCTTCCACATTGCTCACGATGTGCATCACGTGGCTGTACCGCTCGACGACGAAGGCCTCGGTCACCTTGACGCTGCCGGTCTTGGCGATGCGGCCGATGTCGTTGCGCGCCAGGTCGATCAGCATCACATGCTCGGCGCGCTCCTTGGGGTCGGCCAGCAGCTCGGCCTCGGTGGCCTTGTCGGCCTCGGGGCTGGAGCCGCGCGGGCGGGTGCCGGCCAGCGGGCGGATGGTGATCTTCTGCCCCTCGGGCGTGCCCTCCTGGCGCACCAGGATCTCGGGGCTGGCGCCCACCACATGGAAGTCCCCGCCCTGGCCGTCGTAGCCGGTGAGGTTGTAGTAGTACATGTAGGGGCTCGGGTTGAGCGAACGCAGCGCCCGGTACAGCGACAGCGGCGACTCGGTGTAGCGCTTCTTGATCCGCTGGCCCACCTGCACCTGCATGAAGTCGCCGGCGGCGATCAGCTCCTTGGCGCGCTCCACCGCCCGGATGTAGTCGGCCTTGGCGAACTCGCGCTCGGCGGGGTAGCCCTGGCTCTGGCGCAGCGTGGGCGCGCTGACCGAGTACTTCAGCAGGTCCTTCAGTTCACGCAGGCGCTTCTTGCCGTTGGCGTAGGCCTCGCCCTGCGCCGGATCGGCGTAGACGATCAGGTACAGCTTGCCCGAGAGGTTGTCGATGACCGCCAGCTCCTCGCATTGCAGCAGCAGGATGTCGGGGCAGCCCAGGGTGTCGGGCGGGCAGCTCTTCTCGAGCTTCTTCTCGATGTGGCGGACGGTGTCGTAGCCGAAGTAGCCGGCCAGGCCGCCGCAGAAACGCGGCAGGCCCGGGCGCAGGGCGACCTTGAAGCGCTTCTGGTAGGCCTCGATGAAGTCCAGCGGGTTGCCGGCGGCGGTCTCGATGACCTGTCCGTCCCGGACGACCTCGGTGCGGGCCTCGTCACCGAAGCCGCTGGCCCGCAGGAAGGTGCGCGCCGGCAGGCCGATGAAGCTGTAGCGTCCGAAGCGCTCGCCGCCCACCACCGACTCCAGCAGGAAGGACAGGCGGCCATCGCCCTTGGCATGGGCGAGCTTGAGGTAGAGGGAGAGCGGGGTTTCGAGGTCCGCGAAGGCCTCGGCGATGAGGGGAATGCGGTTGTAGCCGGCCTGGGCCAGGCTCTTGAATTCGAGTTCGGTGATCACGTGTGAGCCTCCACAAGCTCAGGCCGGCGCAGGAGCCGGCAGGGATTCGATCGGGTGGCCTTTCCGGGCGGGCGGCGCGGGCGCCGTCACATCCGCCAGGCCTGCGGGTGCACGGGGGCACCCCGTGCGATCAGGCGCGCAGCATCAACGGCCGGCGCCAGGGCCAGGCTCCCCGGTCAGACTGACCTGTGATCACGCTGCGGTGGATGAACATGCGGGCCAGTGTAGCAAAGGCCTGGTGGGGCTGGCCCAGGTCAGGCCGCGGACCGGGCCGAGGCCAGCGCGGGCAGTTCGGCCAGGCTGCCCACCCAGCCATCGGCGTCGACGGCCGTGACGGGCTGGCCATGGTTGTAGCCGTAGGTCACCAGCACCACCGGGCAGCCGGCGGCGCGGGCGGCCTGGGCGTCGTTGCTCGAATCGCCCACCATCAGCGTGCGGGCCGGCTCGCTGCCGAGGGCGGCGCAGGCGGCCAGCAGGGCTTCGGGGTGGGGCTTCTTCTGGCGCACGTCGTCGCCGCCGAAGACGGGGCCGAAGGCGTCCGCCAGGTCCTTGGCGGCCAGCAGTCCCAGGGCGAAGGCGCGCGGCTTGTTGGTGACGCAGGCCAGGCGCAGGCCGGCGGCGCGCAGGGCGCTGAGACCTTCGGACACGCCCGGGTAGGCCTCGGAGTGGTGGCCGTTGATCAGGGGGTAGTGCCGGTGGTAGGCGTCCCAGGCTGCGGCAAAGGCGGACTCGGAGGCACCCACGGCCTGCAGCGCGGACCGCAGGAGATGCTCGGTGCCCTTGCCGACCATCGGCTCGATGGCGGCGCGCGTGAGCACCGGCAGGGACAGCTCGCGCAAGGTGGCCGCCAACGCGGCCTCGAAGTCACCCAGGGTGTCGACCAGGGTGCCGTCGAGGTCGATGATGGCGGCCTGGAAGGAATGCAGGGGCGGCAGTGGCATGCGGACGAGTGTGCCTCACCCGGCCACTGCCGCCTGGAGGGCCCGGCTGGCGGGCCCGCCTTGAAGCCCCGAAGGGTCCGCCAGGTTCAGCGGTTCTGGCCGCCGCGGTGGCCGCCGCCGCTGGCCTCGCCGCCCTTGCGGCCGGCCTCGCGCGCTTCCTCGGGGGTGAACTCGTGCGCGGTGCCTTTTTCATGGGCAGCCTTGCCACCCTTGCTGCCTGCCTCGCGCGCCTCTTCCGAGGTGAACTCGTGGGCGGTGCCCTTCTCGTGGGCGGCCTTGCCGCCCTTGCTGCCAGCCTCGCGCGCCTCCTCGGAGGTGAATTCGTGCGCGTTGCCGCTTTCGTGGGCGGCCTTGCCACCCTGGCTGGCGATCTCGCGCTGCTTTTGCGGGTCCATCGAGGCAAAGCCCCGGTTGGACGAACCGCCCTGGTTGCCTTGGTTGCCTGAAGCCATGGTCGATCTCCTCTGTTTGACTGCGGGGATACAGCGGCCGGCATCACGCCGGCCACGCCCTGCATTGAGAGCCGGTCGCGCAGGGCCACGGGTCGGCGGGCGAGGCAAGCCGCCGTAGGAGGCGGCTTGCAGCCCCGGCAGCAGGCAAGGTTCAGGCGGGCACCGCGTCGGCGAAGGGCCGGCCCCAGTGCCGGTGCCTGGCGATGGCCTGGATGAACTCCTGCGCCATCGGCAGCCGGTCGGCTGGCTCGTTGCGGCCAAAGACCACGCCGGGCAGCGCCTCGCCCTCGGGCACCACGCGCCGCAGCAAGGCCGCCGCCTCGCCGATCAGGCACAGGGGCTTGCCGTGCCGGTAGGCCTCGAGGACGAAGTGCACCGCATCGCCCTGGGCGGCCAGGGCCTGGGCGCTGGCCGCCCCGGCCGGCACCATGACCGCGTCAAACAGCACCGAGGGCGCGCCGGTGAAGGTGTGGTCCACCGCCAGCTGCTGGCCCGAGGAGGTGGCCACCACGCCCAGGTGCGCCGCCAGCACCCGGGTGAGTGCCCCCTGGTCCTGCAGCGCCTGCTGCAGCACCTTCATGGCCCCGACCTCGACGCCCTGCGCCACCAGGATCGCGACCCGGCGGCTGGTGATGCCCACCGGCGGCGCCTCCAGGCTCAGGCCCGCCGCCTGCTCCAGCGCGGGGCGCGCTGGCAGTCCCTCGGGCGGCGTGCGAAAGCCCGCGCGGCCCGCGGCAGCGCGCGGGTCAGGCGGCGCCAGGCCCAGGGGCTCGGCCACCTTGCGCGCCAGCCGGCCGTCGACATGGGCGAGGTTGTCCACCACCCGTTGCCGGATGGCGACCGACTCGACCCGGGACAGCTCGCGCTGGAAGGCGGCGATCAGGCGCTCGCGCTCCGGCCCGGACTGGCTGTTCCAGAACAGGGTGGCCTGGCTGAAGTGGTCGTCGAAGCCGGGGGGCCGCCGCCGTAACTTGGGAGATTCGACCAGCCCGGGCAGGGACTGGAACCCCTGCTGCCCGCCGTCGGCGCGGAACTCACTGCCCTGGGCGAGGGTGCTGGGCTCGTACGACACCGGCCCGCGCGGGATGCCCAGGTTCTGCGCGCCCTCGCGCTGGTAGTGATGCACCGGGCACAGCGGCCTGTTGATCGGGATCTGGTGGTGGTTGGGCCCGCCCAGTCGCGCGATCTGGGCGCCCCGGTAGGCCGCGAGCCGCCCTTGCAGCAGCGGGTCGTGGGTGAAGTCGATGCCAGGCACCAGGTGCGCCGGATGGAAGGCCACCTGCTCGGTCTCGGCGAAGAAGTTCTCGGGGTTGCGGTGCAGGACCAGCTTGCCCACCACCTGCACCGGCACCAGCTCCTCGGGCAGCAGCTTGGTGGAATCGAGCAGGTCGATGCCGAGGTCGCCGACGCGCGACTCGTCGACCAGCTGCAGCCCCAGCTCCCACTCGGGCAGCTGCCCGCGGGCGATCGCCTCCCAGAGGTCGCGGCGCAGGTAGTCGGGGTCGCGGCCGGCGATGCGCTGGGCCTCGTCGGCGCACAGCGCGTGCCGGCCCAGGCGCGGGCGCCAGTGGAACTTGGCCCAGTGCGCCGCGCCATGGGCGTTGACCAGGCGGAAGCTGTGGACGCCAAAGCCGCCCATCATCCGAAGGCTGCGGGGCAGCGCGTGGTCGGACATCAGCCACAGGAGCGCGTGCGTGGTCTCGGGCATCAGCGAGGCGAAGTCCCAGAAGGTGTCGTGCGCGCTGGAGGCCTGGGGCATGCCGTGGTGCGGCTCGGGCTTGAGGGCGTGCACGAAGTCGGGGAACTTCATCGCGTCCTGCACGAAGGCCACCGGGAAGCTCGAACCCACCAGGTCGAAGTTGCCCTCCCGGGTGTAGAAGCGCACCGCGAAGCCGCGCAGGTCGCGCACGGTGTCGGCCGAGCCGCGCTCGCCGGTGAGGTTGGAGAAGCGCACGAACACCGGGGTGCGGCCGCCGGCCTCCTGCAGGAAGTCGGCGCGGGTGAAGGCCGAGAGCGAGCGGTGGCACTCGAACCAGCCATGGGCGGCCGAGCCGCGCGCGTGGACCACGCGCTCGGGAATGCGCTCGTGCTCGAAGTGCGTGAGCTTCTCGCGGAGGATGAAGTCCTCCATCAGCGTCGGCCCGTGCAGGCCGGCGCGCAGGCTGTTGTGGTTGTCCGGGATCACCACGCCCTGCTGCGTGGTCAGCGGGCCCTCGCCCTGGACCGAGAAGGACTCGAGGTGGCGCTGCTGCGCCGACACGCTGTCGACGGGCTTGGCCCTGCGGGGAGGGTCGTTGCGTGAGATCGCCATGGCCGGTACTCAGGGGCGTGGCCGGTCGGTGACCGATTCGATCAGGTGGATCGCCGCGCCCGCGGCCAGCGCCGCGCCGGCCATGGCGACGAACCACACCAGCCAATAGGGCCACCCCGCGAGAAACGCCATGCCAACTCCCTGTCCGACTCATGCCGATGAAGGCGCGGAGCTTAGAAAAGCTCATGGGGGATGGCCGTAGCCTGCGGACGGGGGCCCCTGTCGTCCGCACCGGCTCACGCCGGTAGGAGCGCACCGACCGCCCCGTACCCGCCAAGGGGCGCGCGTCCTACCGCAGGCCGGGCGCAACACGTACCACGGTGAGGCGGTTCCATGCCAAGCCACGGACGGCGCGCCGGCGATGGACGCCACCTGCCACCGGTTGCAGGAGCGTCCGACGGGGGAACGCGGGCTCAGCCCGCCAGTGCAGCGCGCATCGCGTCGATGACGGCGCGGTAGTCCGGCTTGCCGAAGATGGCGCTGCCGGCCACGAAGGTGTCGGCGCCGGCGGATGCCACCCGGGCGATGTTGTCGGCCTTGATGCCGCCATCGACCTCGAGGCGGATGTCGCGGCCGCTGGCCTCGATGCGCTTGCGCGCCTGCTCGATCTTGCGCAGCGCCGAGTCGATGAAGCTCTGGCCGCCGAAGCCGGGGTTGACGCTCATGATCAGGATCAGGTCGATGTCGTCGATGGTCCAGTCGAGGACGTCGAGCGGCGTGGCGGGGTTGAATACCAGGCCGGCCTTGCAGCCGCGGGCCTTGATCGCCTGCACGCTGCGGTGCACATGGGCGGAGGCGTCGGGGTGGAAGCTGATGTAGTCGGCGCCGGCGTCGGCAAAGAGCTGGGCCAGCGGATCGACCGGCTGCACCATCAGGTGCACGTCGATCGGCACCGGGGTGCCGTCGGGCCGCTTGGCGTGCGGCTTGAGCGCCTGGCAGACCATCGGGCCGAAGGTGAGGTTCGGCACGTAATGGTTGTCCATCACATCGAAGTGGATCCAGTCGGCGCCGGCGGCGATCACGTTGCGCACTTCCTCGCCGAGGCGGGCGAAGTCGGCCGAGAGAATGGACGGGGCGATGCGATGGGTTTGGCTCATGACGCGATTGTCTCAAACCCCTGGCGGGTAACATCCGCGCCATGGCCAAGTACCAGTTCAGCGTGGAGGTCGTTCCTCAATACCTGCCCGAGCAGTCGGCGCCAGCCGAAGGCGTCCACAGCTTCGCCTACACGATCACCGTCACCAACACCGGCGAGGTCGCAGCGCAGCTGATCTCGCGGCACTGGCTGATCACCGACGCCCAGGGTCATGTCGAGGAGGTCAAGGGCCTCGGCGTGGTGGGCCAGCAGCCGCTGCTGCGCCCGGGCGAGTCCTTCCAGTACACCAGCGGCTGCCGCCTGCGCACGCCCTCGGGCACCAT
>JACCDX011763725.1_pt1 | contig 11931 bp, 9 predicted proteins | sample 7449681 | NCBI WGS metagenome assembly JACCDX01 (sample SAMN15323450, study PRJNA562643) | freshwater metagenome | isolation source: river surface water | place: USA:Blue River Watershed | collected 2017-08-18 | reverse complement strand
GGCATGAGGATCAGCCAATCGTTCTTCGAACGGTCAAGCGCCCTTAGTACCGATGCTTTCAGCGTAGTTGTCAGTCGTTCGGTGATGTTTGCTGTCGCCGCGAAGTCGACACCATTCAGCCAGGCGTTGGTCTGCGTGTAGTTGAAGGTTTTGAAATACCCCCTTATCGTCAACAGGTTGGCACCTGGTTGCAGGTAGATAAAATCATTGATGAGCTGGCTATACAAAGACAGGTCGAACAGCACACTTTTCCCCGCAGCATACTTGGCCTCTCCGTTCATGCTATAAGCCCTTTCCGGCCTCAGATATTTATTTCCGATCTCCACGCGTGCCGCGCCATGATGCAGGCCTGCGCTAAAGAGCTCACTTGCCTGCGGCGCACGCCATGCATTACCAAATATGATCTGCCAATCGAACCTGTCGGATTGTTGCTTGTGGAAACCCACTGTACCCGAGGCATTACTATAGTTGAATGAATAGTAAACCAGATGTTGGTCATTGCCCTCGGGGTTCTTCACACCATACCATTTATAGTCATATCGCAGTCCTGCCTCAATATCCCACTTATCACGCTTCAGCCGCTCAATGAGGTAACTACCGGCACCGGCTGCAGTGTAGAGCGGTATGAACAAACGATCACCATCTCTGAAGTAGTTGGTCTGATAGGTACCGTCTATTCCCAACTGTCCCTCCAGTCCCAGCAAGGGTTTGTGATCCAGGTGCGCATTCAGCGTATGTGTGTTCAGCGTGAGGTTCAATTGCGCCCTGCCGTTCTCCTTGCGCAGCACATCATACTCCTGACGGAAGTTGTGCTGGAAACCATAGTCCACATGCCACATCCCCATTCGCGTATCTGCATATACACTGGCCTTTGCCAGATCGTGCGTGACGTGCTGACGCGGCCGTTCTAACGAGTAGGTAAATCCGGACTCTACCAATGGCACCGGACTGTTGATCGCATTTTCCAGATCGGCCTGATTGCCTGTATGGCTGCCGCGATAGACACCGAGACCGGTGCTGAAATGGCTGTAATACACCTCGCCGCCATAGTGCAGTTTTCTGTAGGCTACTGTCGAAGAAAGATCTGCCTCAGTAACACCCGTATTGGCTACCCAGTAACCGGGAATACGATAGTTGCCGCCTTTCTTGTAAGACCCTTGCACCCTGAACGCCAGGGCCGGGATAGACTTGAAGTTGTGCTGCACCATACCCGACAATACGCCCATGCGGTTATTGGAAAATGCCGATAGATCCAGACTGCCATCCCACCCTGCCTTGTTGCGTAGCGGAGAAGGCTCTACCAGCACCACACCACCAATAGCATCTGTACCATACCGCACACCTGCAGCACCTTTCACCACGGTTATCTTTCCGGCTATGGCAGGGTCTATATTGGGCGCATGCTCTCCACCCCATTGCTGGTCTTCCTGCTTGATGCCATTATTCACCATCACAATGCGGTTGCTGTGCATGCCATGTATCACCGGCTTAGCAATTGTGGCGCCATTACTCAATACGCTTACACCATTCACCGCCTGCAGCATATCTGCAAGACCTTTGCCACTGGCGGCTTTCAATGCGGCCTCATCCATCTGCTCGCGTACCTGACGGATAGTGTGCCTGCGTTCGTCCTTGATGGACACTTCAGACAGCTCATGCTCGGCGAGGCTTACCTTGATTCGGAAGGTCTTGTCGCCGGTGACCCTCAAGGTATCGACCTGCGGCGTATATCCGGCAGCCACAACACGCACTATATAGGTGCCTGCACAAAGCTTCCTCAGCTGCACCGTACCGGTCTCATCCGTCTCCAGCGAAGTGTCGATGGGATCAATATGTACTAATGCCGGGTACACCGGTTCAAAATTGTGCGTTTCAACTACTGACAGTTTTATGGAAATGGAACAAGATTGCGCATCCGCATTCCAAAACCATAAACACGTCAGCACGCACAGCATGCTACGCATTACAATAGTAATTCAGTGAGAAATATGTTTCCTTCAGGCCGATGGCCGGTTTGATCAGATAGAAACATATGCGGGCGGTCCGCGCAAAAGACGCACACCCGATACAGGCGGGCAATAGGACTCGTAAAAGGAAGAATAGTGTTCGTGATGAACTACCGTCTCATGAAAAGAAAAAACAGCTACTTCCGCCTGCAAAAAGGGAGCAAACTCAAAACTAAGGAACGAGCAGTGATTGTGCGCCTTGGTAATGACCATCTCCCCCTTCTTGTAAATGGGGTGCACATCATCCTCATGATCAAAGAACGCCTCGTGCACATACTCCCGAGGGATGATCCCCGCAAGGAACACCAAAAACGGGAAAACACCCGATATCTTAACTAAGCGTCCTCTCACTTCAACTTTTGAGTATTACAAAGGTAAGCGAGTTATCCGACATCTGCGAACAATAATCGCTTTACAACCCAAACCGCGAATAGTACCGATACAATTTGTCCGCACCCGATTACGATTTCAATTCGGGCTTCGGAGCCTTCTTACCGGTCCTGAACAGATATCCGGCGCTAAGGCCAAACTTATAGTAGGCTGCATAAAAAGAAAACTTCGGGGTATTGGGATCTGTATTTTCTAATGTAAATATGCTGGTGAGAATTCTCCGGATATCGGCTCTGATAAACACTCTTTTGTTTAATTCTACTCCCGCATTTGCCATTACACCAAAATTGGGACGCCGCCGCCACCTCAGTGTAGTGGCAATATTTCCTTTATCGTCAAAGTATACCACATCATTAGGGTGGACATTTTCAGACACATAACCTCCCGCCCCAAATGTGAATCGAAGCCTATCATTCATAGAGTGCTTTGTTACTATACATATCTGAGGTTCAATAACTGGAAGTGGTATAGTGACAATTTTAGTTGAATTCTTGATTCCCTTCAGAAAACCATCATCAGAAAAGACGATTGCGGGCTGTAAACTGAATTCCTTCCCGAGATCAATGTCTGCGATGGCACCGATGCTGGGACTGAGACCCTCCGATCGACCTATTTCCATCGGATTGCTATCATTGATCCTGATAAAACCTTTTGTCTTGTGAAAACCACCTATTACGCCTAGTGAGAACTGCGCAACAACAGGGAAAGAAACCATCGTAAGCATCGATGCTGCGAAGAGCATTTTTTTCATGGAGATAATTGTCTTTAAACAAAAATAGAAAATGCCGGGTAATACCCGGCATTTTCAAAAGTCAATAGTCGAGCTTTTAGTCAAGCGCAGTTGCGTCTTCAATAAGAACGCTGACATTGTTGTTCAGCACTTCCACAAAACCTGCAGTGATCTCGTAAGTTTCAGTGTTGCCCTGGCTCTTGTCCTTGATCACTTTCATTTTGCCTTTACCCAATGAAGAGATCATGGGTGCGTGCTTTTCAAGTATCTCGAACGAACCATGAGTGCCGGGAAGCTGGATCCCGTATACTTTGCCGCTGAAAACCTTATGCTCAGGTGTTAATATTTCTAAGTTCATTTTGTACGTGCTGATTAGTATTAGTTTTTAGCCTGCTCCATCAGCTTCTTACCTTTCGCGATAGCGTCATCAATGCTACCAACCAGGTTGAACGCTGCTTCAGGATACTCATCCACTTCACCATCCATGATCATATTGAAACCACGGATCGTTTCTTCGATCGGAACGAGTACACCTTTCAGACCGGTGAACGCTTCCGCAACATGGAATGGCTGCGACAGGAAGCGCTGAACTTTACGTGCACGTGCCACCGTCATTTTGTCTTCCTCGCTCAATTCATCCATACCAAGGATGGCGATGATGTCCTGCAGTTCCTTGTAGCGCTGAAGGATCAGTTTTACACGGTTAGCGCAGTTATAGTGAGCATCACCAACAATAGCCGGAGAAAGGATACGTGAAGTAGACTCAAGCGGGTTCACCGCAGGATAAATACCAAGGTCGGCGATCTTACGATCCAGTACGGTTGTCGCGTCAAGGTGAGCGAACGTAGTTGCCGGAGCCGGATCGGTAAGGTCATCCGCAGGTACGTAAACCGCCTGAACAGATGTGATCGAACCATTCTTAGTTGAAGTGATACGCTCCTGCATCAGACCCATTTCTGTAGCCAGCGTAGGCTGGTAACCCACGGCCGATGGCATACGACCCAGAAGGGCTGACACCTCAGAACCTGCCTGAGTGAAACGGAAGATGTTATCTACGAAGAACAGGATGTCCTTGCCCTTGCCTGTGCCATCACCATCACGGAAATATTCAGCGATAGTAAGACCCGACAACGCCACACGCGCACGTGCTCCCGGCGGTTCGTTCATCTGACCGAACACGAATGTCGCTTTACTCTCTTTCAGACCGTTCATATCTACAGAGCTCAGATCCCATCCGCCGGCTTCCATGCTATGGATGAATTTATCACCATATTTCACGATACCTGCCTCGATCATTTCACGCATAAGGTCATTACCCTCACGTGTACGCTCACCCACACCTGCAAACACCGAAAGACCGGCATAAGCTTTCGCGATGTTGTTGATAAGCTCCTGGATCAATACCGTTTTACCCACACCGGCGCCACCGAACAGACCGATCTTACCACCTTTTGCATACGGTTCGATAAGGTCGATAACTTTGATACCCGTGAACAGGATCTCAGACGCTGTACTCAGATTCTCAAACTTAGGCGGTTTCGCGTGTATCGGACGACCGTTTGTCTTATCAGGAGCAGGAAGACCGTCGATAGCGTCACCTGTTACGTTGAAAAGACGACCGTTGATCTGCTCGCCGATGGGCATAGCGATCGCTTTACCGGTATCAACCACTTCAGTACCGCGCACCAGGCCCTCAGTACCGTCCATCGCTACTGCGCGAACACTGTCTTCACCAAGGTGCTGCTGTACTTCAAGTACCAGTTTATCACCGTTTTCACGGGTCAGTTCCAGCGCGTTAAATATTTCAGGAAGCTTGTTATCGCCACCAAAATAAACGTCCACCACCGGCCCGATAATCTGTTTGATCTTACCAACGTTTGGCATAAGTATGAGTTATTATATTAATTAGGTCTGTGAAATTTTGCGCAAAGGTAAGGGTATGTATTTAAAATGTCAAAAGTATTCGGGCTTTTTGCCACACCAACATTCTAATGTTATTAACACTTCACCCCCAACAAATTATTTATTTTTAAATCCAAAACATTCATCCAGTTAAAACCACTCCTATCTGGCTGACCATCAAGCAGTATAGCTACTTCCGCTGCCACAATACCGCCTGTCGGGCAGGTGATGCATATATAATATGGTATCCGCCCGCTACCTCGTTCATCAATTCAGCCACATCAGGGTCTTTCAGCATGGACGAGTCAAAACAAATAGTAACCACATAATCTATGGCCACACCATTTTTCACCCTGTACTCGTTTATGGCAGCACTTGGTGGCACTCCCTCTATGCCTCGTTTACGGCTCAGGTGCTTGTGCGGATTAACGCTGTCATGCCACTTCAGGGGGAAATAGTTGGTATTAGCTTCATAATTATCCAGCACTATAACCGGCTTTGCCATTGCCAGATACTGACCCTCATGAGCGAATGTATTATTCTTGTCGGTTATCATTTCCCCGCCTTCCTTTTTACCGAACGTGGCAAAATGAAGCGGCAGGACCACAGAACCAGGTCTGATGTATCTGCCCACCGTCAAATGATCGGCAATAGCGTCAGATCCTTCCAGGTTAATATTCATGCGCACTACGGCAAGCACGCTACTGTAGGAAAACAGGAGAAGCCCGGCAATATTCAGCACCTTGTCGCGAACGGGCATGTAGGCAACACACAGCGCCATAAACAACATTGCAAACAAACCAAGGCGCGCCACCAAAGCCCCGCCACCCAACATGAGGTTGGAAACCACAGGGAACAGAGATATGGTAAAAAGGAATGCCAGAAAAAAGCCATCGAACCTGTGGACCGTCTTTCCGGCCTGCGCCCGACGAAGCAATGCCACCATAAACACCCAACAGAACACAATACCCGATATTGCGGCCACCAACACTTCGCGGTGGTCATAGTTTACCAGATACTCAAACCGCACCAGTTCCAGGAACCGCCCGGGCACAAACTGCAGATGTGGGCCGTGACCACTGTGCTGCCTGTTGGCGAAACCGGCAAACAGCAATAAAAGAGGAATATTACACAACCCCAGCACCACCAATATGCGCATCAATGTTCGCCCGGCGGCACTACCCTTCTCTGCCACGGCGTGCGAAATGGCAAGCGCTCCACAGGTGACGCCCCCGAGTATGAATGCTACAGGGTGCGAGAAATAAGTAAGCAGCAGCAACACAAAAAATGAGGCAAGGCGCTTACGGTCCTTATCGCCGAGATATTTTATCCACTCCCCCACCAGCAAGCAGAAGAAGCCTATGCTGTAGGAAAAATTGTAGAACCCCTGCGCCACAAGGTTGTGAAAAATGAACAGGAACAATACCAATGGCCAGTAGGTGGGCCGGCCTGCTACCTGCCTTAGTAAACGGTACATGCCGGTGACCATCAGCAACACATAACCAGTCAACAGCAACTTCTCAGCAGTTAACCCATTCACTACAAACATGAGACCCGCGAGAATGAGGTGCGATAGCCAGTTGGGGTGAGGGTGAAGATTGAAATGATAGAATCTTCTATAAAGATCCACCGATGTGCCCGTCCATAAGTCGTGCATCACCCGGGCATTAGCTATATGGCAGGGACCATCGCCATTCACAAAATAGATGGGCAGCCATATCTGCAACAGGCACAGAAACACACCTGCAAACAGCAGCATCCGCAATACGCGTTCACTCACCTTCCATATATCCGGCTTCTGTGTATTTTCTGCCTGCATCAACTATCCTTCGCTATGACTTGGACAGCACCACTATCCAACTGCCCTGTTAAGAAAATCAACAAACGGCTTCATAGCAGCAAACACTTCATTTACCGTTGCTGCGGCCGTCTTCTTCGTCATTTCGGCATCTGTGAGGTTTCCGCTCACTGTAAAGGACTTCAACCTCAGGTATTCTATGGCAGGATTATCCTCGCCATACCCCATAGGCACCTTCACCAGTTTATCGCCATCTATCTGAGCAAAGTTCTTCTTGAATTCTTTTGCCTCAACGATCTTTTTAAATTCGTCAAATCCATAATCGATCTCCTGGCGAATAGCTTTAAGCATGGGCCCCTCGGGCTGCCAGATGCCACCACCTGCAAAACACTTGCCCGGCTCAACGTGTAGATAATACCCCGCACCCGGAAATTTCTTTCCTCCGCTGCTAAACCCTGCTCCGAAATTCAGCTTATAGGGCGACTTGTCTTTAGAAAAACGCACATCGCGGTATATGCGCATCACACAATCTTTAGTTGTGAGTTGCTTGAACTCGGGATCAAGCGCACTCAATCCGGCAATGACAGTGGTCACAAACTGTTCGAAATCTTCTTTGCCGTTAGTATAGGCTTCTTTATTTTTCTCAAACCACGGCTTGTTGTTATTTCGGGCCAGTTGATCAAGAAATGCAAGTGTTGACTTCTGCAACATATATCGAGGGGATTTTGAAGGCAAATTAGACAAAATAGCCCGACTTTACGTAGTGAATAAAGACCTCGGTATTTTCGGCGCATTCGCCGTATGTTTACACCAATGAAGATCGCCATTATTGGTGCTGGTGCAGCCGGCTGCTTTGCCGCAGCCAATATTCCGTTCAGCAACGGAACAGAAGTTGCAGTATTTGAAAAGACAGGAAAAGCACTACAAAAAGTAAAAGTATCGGGTGGCGGCAGGTGCAATGTTACCCACCATTGTTTTGACATACCGGATCTATTGGAACGCTACCCGCGTGGCAAGCAGTTGCTCCGCAAATCGCTCTACCGCTTTGGTCCGCAACAGACCATAGATTGGTTTGAACAAAGGGGCGTGAAACTAAAAGCAGAAGACGACGGAAGAATGTTTCCTGTGACGGACGACTCGCAAACTATTATAGACTGTATATGGCAGGAGATGATGGCGCAAAAAGCACAGGTTTACTATCACAAATCTGTTTCATCCATCACACCACCATCTACAGAGAACAACAACAAATTCATCCTCACCTTTTCAGACACTTCAGTGTTTGCGGCAGACAAGATACTGATCGCCACCGGCGGTTTCCCGAGGGCAGAACAGTATAACTGGCTGTCAGTGCTTGGCCACAAGATAGAAACACCTGTTCCTTCATTGTTTACTTTCAATATGCCGGGCAACCCCATTACCGAACTAATGGGCGTGAGCGTACCCGAAGCGACCGTCAGGATCGCAGGTACAAAGATCAGCCAGACAGGACCACTACTCATTACCCACTGGGGCATGAGCGGACCGGCAATATTGAAGACGTCGGCATTTGCGGCACGCGAGCTGGCCGAGCGTAGCTACAACTTCACTGCTCTCATCAACTGGCTGCCCGGCACCGACGACAACGACCTGAAAGAACAGATCAACTACCTGCGCCGCGATCAGGGGAAAAACTTTGTGATGCAGAAGAACCCTTTCGCATTACCAAAACGGTTGTGGGAGTTTATGGCCACCCGCGCGGGCGTTACCGGCCAGACACGCTGGGGCGACCTGCCCGCCGGTGTGCAGAACAAACTAACCGAAGCACTATTGCGCGATCAGTATGCAGTGGCTGGCAAGACCACCTTCAAAGAAGAATTTGTGACCTGCGGCGGTGTGTCTATAGCAGACATTGACCCGCAAACGATGGAGAGCAGAAAAATACCCGGTCTATATTTCGCCGGCGAGATAATGGCCGTTGACGGCATAACAGGCGGCTACAACTTTCAGCATGCATGGAGCAGTGGTTATAGTGCGGCGACAGCGATGACTGCAAGCTGATGATGGCAGATGTAACCTAAATTTGTAAAAACAGAGAACGATGATCATATACAACGTAACTATAAAAGTAGAAGCCTCTATTGCCGATGCATGGGTGAAATGGATGCTGGAAGAACATATGCCTGACCTGAAGAGCACCGGCCTTTTTACAGAATACCGCCTTTGCCGCCTTCTGGAACAGGACGAAGCTGAGGGAGTAACCTACTCGGCCCAGTACACCTGCAACAGCCTGAAGGAGTATAACGACTACATTGACCACCACGCACAGGCAATGCGCAACAAGGCTTTCGATAGATTTGGCGCGGGTTTCGTGGCATTCAGGTCGGTAATGGAAGTACTGTGATGTGATGGAATTTCCTGAGAAAAAACAGGGAAACAGCGAAAAATCGTCGCAAAACCGCACCCATAGCCGTTTACAGCATTATTTTGTTAAATCCAAATTTCACTTAAAAATTGTTGGCTAAATGTGGGAAACCTGCTTCAGGCAAGGGTTTTACACCAAAAAAATATTTCAGAATATTTGGTGATGACATATTCGTCTGTATATTTGTTCTATCCTCAAAAATTATCATTTCACAACAAAAACAAAACAGTTATGAACAAGGCTGAATTGATTGACAAGATTGCAAAAGACGCCGGCGTTACTAAGGTACAGGCTAACGACGCTCTTGACTCATTTACAAATGCAGTGGTAGGTGCGCTGAAAAAAGGTGACCGTGTTACACTGGTAGGCTTTGGTACTTTCTCAGTATCTGAGCGTTCTGCCCGCAACGGCCGCAACCCTCAGACTGGTGCTGTAATCAAGATCAAAGCGCGCAAAGTGCCTAAGTTCAAAGCAGGTAAAGAGTTCGCTACTAAGATCATGAGCAAGAAGTAATCTTCTAGCACTGAACAAAATAAAGAAGGCACTGTATTCACAGTGCCTTCTTTATTTATGTCCGCTGACTGCGGGCAGGTATTGATTAAATACCCACCCTCAGTTTAGCTATCTCATTCATCCTCTTCTCAGCCATCTGCATTGCTGCAAGCTGTGTGTGGATGCCGGCTTTCTCAGCCATTTCAAATATTGTGAGCGTGCGGTCGTAGCTCTTTGCTACTGTGTTGTATGCACGGTCTTTGTTGTAGCCATCTATCTCGATGCTAATGTTGATGATACCACCCGCGTTGATGAGGAAGTCAGGCACATAAATAATACCTTTCTCAACCAGCATAGGGCCATGAACGTTTTCATCAGCAAGTTGGTTGTTTGCACCACCTGCAATCACAGGGCACTTCAGCTTATTGATGCTTTCTGTATTTACAGTAGCACCCAATGCACAAGGTGCGTATATATCCCATTCTTTATCAAAAATCGTATTGCCGTCTACTACTTCAATAGTCGGGTACTTGGCAACTACCTGCTTCAGCTTAGCCTCATTGATATCGCCTGTAGATACTTTTGCACCTTCTTCTACCAGATGTGCCATCAGGTACTGACCCACATTGCCTGCGCCCTGAACGAGGATACGCTTGCCTGTAAGCACATCAGAACCGAAAGCCTTTTTCGCCGCGGCCTTCATACCCATGTACACACCGTATGCAGTAACAGGCGAAGGATCACCGCTACCACCCATGTACTCAGGTTTGCCGGTAACAAACTTCGTCTCCATGCCTATGTATTCCATATCGCCCTTTGATGTGTTCACATCTTCAGCGGTGATGTATTTACCATTCAGGCTGTTAACGAACTTGCCATACCTGCGCCAGAACGCTTCAGACTTCAGTTTGCTTGCATCGCCTATCAGTACTGCCTTACCGCCTCCCAGATTCAGTCCGCTGATAGCTGACTTATAGGTCATGCCGCGGCTCAGACGCAATGCATCTACCAGCGCTTCCTCATGGCTGTTATAGTTCCACAAACGTGTTCCACCCAAAGACGGACCCAATGTAGTATTGTGCACCGCGATGATGGCATTAAGGCCCGTATTCGGATCCTGGCAGAATACCACTTGTTCGTGGCCCATCTGCTGCATTAATTCCAGTGTAGATTGTTGCATGATTCTAAAAATGAAGGTGCAAACCTAAGTAATTTGTTTGACTTGCCCGCCGACCGCGATCATACGGTTCTGCTCGGTTCCTGTTTCCCGTGTTTATGCGCTACATTTACGTTTGTCAATACCATTTTATGAAATACATGATTTTACTGCTGGTACTGTGGGTGCCGGTAGCTGCACAGGCCAAAGAACCGGTAAAGGACCAACAAAAGGAAGACTCCACATGGCTGGCACAGAACTACACCAAAAAGGAGATCTACATACCTATGCGTGACGGTACACGTCTGTATACCGCAATCTATGCACCTAAATCAACCACTACACAACACCCGATACTCATTACCCGCACCCCCTACTCCATTGCGCCTTACGGCGAAGACAAGTTCAGGCAAGTGTGGCGCTCCTATCATATGGCCTACTACAAAAAGGAATACATAATGGTATACCAGGATGTGCGTGGCCGCATGATGAGCGAGGGCGAATTCATGGATGTACGCCCCTTTAATGCCGACAAAAAGGGCACTACGATCGATGAGGCATCAGATACGTATGACCTGATAGACTGGCTGGTGAAGAACGTACCGAATAACAATAGCCGTGCAGGCATATTCGGCATTTCTTATCCCGGCTTTTACGCTACCATGGGCGCGCTATCGGGGCACACGGCACTGAAGGCATCGAGCCCGCAGGCACCGGTAACAGAGTGGTTCCTGGGTGATGACTTCCACCACAACGGGGCTTTCATGCAGCTGGACGCGTTCGGGTTCTACAGCAGCTTTGGTAAGCCGCGTCCCAAACCCACTACATCGTTCGCCGGTGGCTTCCAGACCAAGGTGCGCGACAACTACAAGTTCCACCTTGAAGCCGGCACGCTGCGCAACCTTGCCAAACTGATGGGCGACAGCATCACCTTCTGGAAGGAACTGTACGACCACCCCAACTACGACGAATGGTGGCAGGTGCGTAATGTGCGCAACCATGTGCAGCACATCCCATCCAATACCGCCACGCTTGTTGTGGGTGGCCTGTTTG
>JACCDX011388995.1_pt1 | contig 11931 bp, 7 predicted proteins | sample 7449681 | NCBI WGS metagenome assembly JACCDX01 (sample SAMN15323450, study PRJNA562643) | freshwater metagenome | isolation source: river surface water | place: USA:Blue River Watershed | collected 2017-08-18 | reverse complement strand
GTTTTGATAAAACAGAACAAGAATCTTTAACAATGAGTCAGATTTTAGAAAGAGCAAAAACAGATTTAGATAAAATTTTTACAGGAATGAGAAATCAGGGTTCAAAAGTTGCTGCTGCAGCAAATGCAGTTGAAAAACATGGAATGTTCCCAACACCTGCTGAGATGGGTGGAAAGTTTGGTGAAAATAGAGCACCAACAGTAAAGGTTGGAGATACTCTAGGTGATGTCTCATTAATGAGAACAAGTACAGGTGGAAGATCTATTTTCCAAAAACCTATTCAAAAATTTTTTAACCGTGCAGCAGTAAGCAATCCATCATTACTAGAACAAAAAATGAGTTATGCACACCTTAACAACAAAGTTATGATGGGAGATATAATTGCTCCAACTGGAGGCGCAATGGGTGCATCTGTGTCTGCAGAAGAAAGACAGAGAATGTTAGCGCTTACGCAGCAAAAATCAGAACAAATAGAGAGCATGTATCAAGCGGGAGTTTTATCAGAAAAGAAAGCATTGAGACAATCAAAAGCACAAGGCGAAAAAATTGCTAATGCTTCTATTGAGGGAGCAATGCAAGGAGCAGCAACAGCATCACCATCTAAGAAAACAATCAAAGTTGGAGAAGATATTGCTCGTGGCCTTGAAGTTGGAATGCAAAATAGACAAGACGATGTGGCAAAGTCAGCAACTTCTTTAGGCACTACTGCAACTAAAGGAGTTCGTGGTGGAGTTACAAGTGTTCCATTTAGAGCACCAGGACAACCAGGTTTTGTAGCAGGTAATACTCCAGCATCAAGTATGCCAGGAGTTTCTTTATCAGAGATAACAGCAAAAGCAAGATTTAACAGAGATCAACTTCTTGCAACACAACAGGCAAAACGTATGCAGGCTATGAATAGAAGAATGGATTCTTTAAATAGGGCATTTCTGGGTGCAACTTTTGCCGTATCTGCTTTGTCTGGTGTAGCGTCAACTGCTGGAGGTAATTTAGGAAAGTTCTCTGAAATACTATTTCAAATAAGCGGACCACTATTTGCACTATCATCTGTAATTCAATTGCTTACTGGTCAAAAAATTATAGGACTTATTACTAAATTTAAAGTTGGTTTTGGTCTTTTATCGGCTGGGTTAATAGCAGGAGTTGTTGCAATAAAACTTTATAATAATGCAAGGAAAAAAGAATTAGAATATATTTATGGTCTTTCAAATGCAATGAAAACTACAACAGACCAAGTTAAAACGCTTGGAGATTTTTTTGGATTTGTTCCTACAAAACTTCCATTTGAAGGAAGAAATAGAGAGATTGTTACAAAAGATGTAAGAACTACAAGAGATAGGCTAAGAGAAGATGCTGGATTCCAAGAACAATTTGGACCACAAATTCAGACATTGTCTAAAGCAACAGCACAAGAAGCACAACTAGCATTTACTTCTTTAGCACTTAATCTTAAAGCACAGGGTTTTGCGCCTGAAATGGTTCAGACAATTATTGATGCACTTCGTGAAGAAGCAGGCAAACTTGATGTCAAATTAGATGTCAAGTCATTAAATTTTTCTCCAGAATCAATAAGTAGTTTACAGACTCAAATTAGATCATTACTTGGAAATTTAGGAACAGCAATAATAGGTGGTGGAATAAAACAAGTTACTAAGCAAAGTCGTGCCACAGGAGAGATGGTTACATATACGGAGACTACTAATGATGCTAAAAAAGCATTAGAAGAACTTGGTACTTTTATTTCAGAAACTTCAAAATCATCTGCTGGAATGTTTAGACTTGGCATTATTGATGGAAAGCAATTTGAGTCAAGCCTTTCTGGTATTTTAGAAACAATGAATGGACTTGATGAATCAACAAGAAAAGTTGCATTATTAGAAATATTTAAAAAACTTGATATTAATGCAGGACCATTTATAAAGAATCTTAAAACAGCACAACAAGAAATGATGGTTCTTGCTTTATTGAGTTCTGGAGCATTATCAAAATCAGTCATTGAAGATCTTTCTGCAACTGGTTCAGATGCTCAATTCAGACGTTCAAGAGCAATCTATGGACTTACAAAGGCATATGAAGGTCTCTTTGGTGCAGTTAAGCAAGTAAACGACGAAGATAAAAAAGGTGGCGGGGGTACTGGAAATGGTGGTACTGGTGAAAAAACATGGTTACAAAAACTTGAAGAACAAATAACAGCCACTAAAATACAAACTGAAGCATTTTACAAAATGCGTAATGCTGGAGTTGAGGCTTCTTTAGCACTAGAACTTGCTTCTAATCCAGAATTTGCTAAAGGAATTACAGAGGCAGCAAACGGTACTGCAGAGGCATGGGGCAAAGCAGTAAAAGCAATCAAAGATTACCAGGCAGTAAAAGAGGCTTTAGAATTAGCACAGATTGCTGGTATGAATCGTGGAGATTATGAACTTCAAAGATTAAATAAGGCACAAGCATATATTGACCTACAATCACATTTTATTAAAATGGAGTACGCTGCTCAATTAGAGTCAATAGCAAAGTCACAAGAAGAGAATGACCTATTGTTGCAAAGAATTTCATATCAAGAAACATTAATTAATAATAGATACAATCCTATCATTGACAGACTTCAAAAAATTGAATCACTAAATAAATCTATTTCAGAAATAGAATCACGTAGACTTGATATTGTTTCTGCATTAAGTTCTGGAGATGTTTCTGGAGGTATTAAGGCTTTACAAGAGTTAAGAGCAACTAGAGCAGCACAGACTAGCCAGTCACAAATTGATAATCTAAATGCTGCAAAAGAAAGAGAACTATCATTACTTACTCAAAACAACTTAACAAGAGATCAGATTGATCTACAAAATCAAAAATTATCATTAGACAGAAGAGAAATTGAATTAACAATTAGCAAGAAAGAAAGTGCACTAACTTACTTTAACATGACAAAGACACAAATAGACAATGCTGCTCGTGCACTTGATCTTGCTAAGTCGGCAGGAGTAGACATTAACTCTTCTACTTTCTTGACAAATGTTTTAGATGCTGCAATAGGAAAAACAAATGCTTTGAAGAAGGCTGCAGACGAAGCAGCGCTGTCTTTTGCAGCAATGCTTGGAAAACAAGAAACAGCAAGGGCAACAAACATTCCTTCTGCAGTATCAGCAATAACTTCGCTTCCTTCACTATTTACAACCACAGGCGTTGGTGGAGTAAAGATAACTACTCCTTTTGATACTGGTGCTGGCCAATTAAGAAGAAGTATGGGCGGAATTGTTCCTAAGTATTTTGCAAATGGTGGACTATCAAGAGGTACAGATACAATTCCAGCAATGTTGACACCAGGAGAATATGTAGTAAGAAAGAGTGCAGTAGACGCATTAGGCATTGGTGCTATGAATAATATTAATAATGGCAAGGCATCGTCCAACTCAGTGTATAATTATAGTTTGAGCGTAAACGTTGATGGAACTTCAGCAAATGCAAATGATATTGCAAGAGTTGTTATGTCTGAAATCAAGAAGGTAGATCAACAAAGAATTAGGGGGATTAGATAATGTCAACAGCAAGTTATATGATTGGTCGTAAAAAATATACTAGACCACAGGCTATAGCATGGTCAAATAACCCTGGAACTTTGGTAGATGGTATTTATATCCCAACTGGTCAAGAAGTAGGAGCAGACCCATCGCTAACTGCTGGTGGCATAAACGAGTTCTTAATATTGTCTGACCATAACAGATCTGAGTTGTCATTTGTTCCAAATAGAATTGAGCAAAAACAAAGAATGATTAATGGCAACATGAGATCATATCATATTGCTGACAAAAATACAATATCCTTTAACTGGACAAATCTTCCATCTAGAGCATATGATAGCGTAGCCTATTTTGATTCTAGTGGTGGATCTGGAATGGACAATACTGTTCTTTCTTATACCGCAGACGGTGGTGCAGGTGCAGTAGAACTTCTAGATTGGTATGAAACACATAAAGGTTCATTCTGGATGTTTTTAGCATATGATAAATATAATAATTTTGGTAAAACAGAAGCAGATATGGACCATCTAAATGAATACAATCAAATAGTTGAGGTATATTTTAGTAACTTTACTTATGATGTTGTAAAACGTGGAAGAGCAAATCATGATCTTTGGAATGTTTCGGTAACTCTGGAAGAAGCATAATGTTTTTAAATGAAGAGTTAAAATCACATTTTGAAACTTCTACAACAATCAAGTCAAGATCTTTGGTTGTTGCAGAATGGAATATGAACTTATCTGATAATATACAAAAACTTGGAAACTATCGTTATAGAAAAAATAGTACAGAAATATCAGATGCTAAATATACATCTTTGCCATCAAACTTTGATGCTCTAGATACTGGATATTTTTATACGGATGCAACAGATGCAGATGTTACCATTCTTAATGGATATGCCTATGATGAGTCTGGATCTCAAGTACCTTCACTTTTTACATCAAAGAAAGATCAAATTAAACTTTTATACTCATTAGAAGATTGCATTAAGCCATTTAGGCCAAGATCTGGAATTAATAAGGCTTCATATTTTAATACAAGATATCTTCCAAATGTTGATGAAAATATTGCAACTAGGCCAAGATACTATATGGGCTCAAGAGATGACAACTTTAAATACTGGACCTCTTATAGAACAGAGGATGGAATTGAGCGGGGTGTATCAAAAAATAATGCAAACTCTGTATACTCAATAGAGGACACTGCTCCATTCGTAGTATACAAAGATAGTGTTCCAACTAATAAGATCGTTGTTAAGATGCAAACACATATTGGCTCAACCACTATAGGAACATTTGTTAACGGCACAGCAACAATTTCTGATCCATTTTATGGAACTGATAATTCTTATACTCCACAAAGATGGAAAATTCAATATCTTAAAGATGGGGTTTGGATAGACGCTATCTCATTTAATGAGACATCAATAAGGGACAGTGGATTTCCAATAGTCTCATCAGACGGTACAGTTGAAATATCTTACGGATTAAAGGCTCCGTCACAATTTTCTAATAATTTTGTTTTAGTTGATACATTGGCAGCAGTACATCTTTTACCAGAAAAAGGAATTAATGGCAATGGTTATTTAATAGTGCCAAATGCTGGAGACATCGGAACACTATACGTGTGGAATGATGCGACACAAACATATTTGGTATCTGTACCAGAGTATGGATGGTCGTTGCAATCAGAGGAAATAAGCATAGATACTCCTTTAGTAAAAGACTTAACCTCTCCAGCATCTTTTAATAACTCAATTAATAAAACAACAGACTACAGAGAGTTTGTTTACATTGAGGGCATAAGAGTTGCTGTTGAGTCAATGAATAAGGCAGAAGCCACCTTTGACCTAATTGAACTATCTCCAAGATTATTGGTAGATCTATCAAGTAAGACTATTGGTTTTAATATTAAGAAGTCTTTGTCTGATTTAGGAATTACTTCTTTACCAGTAGGACAACTACTAGTTTCTACAGGAAGCATTGATATTTTTGATAACGATCAAGCATTTAATGAAAATAATGAGAATAGCATAATTAAAAATTATTTAAGAAGAAATATAAAGTTTTCTTTTTATGAGACAATCTTGGATGTAGACAATCAAAATAATTATAGTGTTCCGCTAAAAACTTTATACTCAGAAGGATTTCCACAAGCAGATGTTACTGGAAAAACAGTTGCAATAACCCTTAGAGACTTATTCTTTTTATTTGAATCAACTCCAGCACCAGAGATATTAATTACAGAATGTTCTTTAAGTTATGCAGTTTCACTATTACTAGACTCTATTGGTTTTAGCAACTATAGTTTTTATAGGACATCAGATGAGCAAGACCCTGTCATTCCATTTTTCTTCGTATCCTCAAATAAAAATGTTGCTGAAATTTTAAATGAGTTGGCCATATCAACTCAATCAGCAATGTACTTTGATGAATATAATAATTTTATTATAATGAGCAAAGACTACCTAATGCCTAGCGAAAGCCAGAGAGCAACAGACTTTACTTTGATAGGATCTAAGACTCATCAAAAAAATAACATAGTTGAAAATGAAAAATTAACAACTAATAAAATGCCTAACATAATTACTATTTCTTCACAGGATAAAAAAATATACAACAGCGGAAAGATTAATTATACTGAGAGATATATTCAAAAATCTTTTAAGGCAATGCAGCAGGCATATACCGTAGATACCCCTAATAACGCCAGAAACTGGGTATACAAGCCTTCTCTGCTATGGGAGGTATCTGGAGACCAGACAACCAAAACGGTAAATGAAAAGGCCTCTGAGCAATCTAGTTATTCATTATCAGCAATGCCACTAAACTCAGATCTATTATCAGATGTCCCAGTAGTGGTTAATAACCTTATTACAAATAATATTTTAGATGTTGGTGAAAATATATACTGGTTAACTAGATATCAAGGATATTTTTATTCTAGCGGAGAAATTATTAGGTATGACGCTGTAGAGTTTGACATTACTGGCACAGGTAAGGTTTGGATAAGTAGCAACCAGGAGTATCAAAAATATTTTGCATCTTTGCCATTTAACGGAAAAATTTATCCAACAGGACTAATTAGAATTTATTGCACCCCATATTATGAAACATTTAATAATGCCGTAAGAATAAAAAATGGAGTAGTTTTTGAACATGGTCGTGGTCAATTTGGAACACCTATAACAGATCACTATGCTGGCCTACCATCATCCTGGAGTAGCAATGACAATGTTAGAGGATGCTACATGAGTTCTGAGTATTTATTTAATATTAATGAAAATACTGAGTTGCCAGAAGTATCTAATCTAAACTTAGCAGCAGGCGTTAACAATGATTTGGCAAAAGGTTCTACAAGAAATAGCATTATTAAAAACTTCTTAGCAAACACAAGTCTTTCAGAAACAGAAGTAAACAATTTACAGTCTACTCAAACTGGAACCGTACAGGCTTCAGCATTTGTTTTGAATGGTCCAAGTTTTAAGACTACTGAAAAGCCACTAAACTTTTTGTCTTACGTATATAAGCCATTGACAGATGCGTATAAACATTTTGGTACAAGAATGAGAATTATTGGTCAATTACAAGATAATGAAAAGCAAACAGCGCTTGGATCTATGTCTTATTACCAAATTCCAGGATCTGGAACTGCAGAGCAACAAATAAATATTGGTGGTGGTTCAGGTGGTATTGCAGTTGGCGTAGACGAAAAAACAAATAATGGCTACTACTTTGAATTAATTGCCCTAACAGATGCAAATATTAATTCTTACATTAATCAGGGTGTAGCAATTAACAATGTTATATTTTATAAAATACAAAAGGATGCAGCATCAAGCAATGCTATCCCAATCAAACTTTATGGTGGGTTGACTAAGATTGCTGTAGACGATGGATCTTTTGCGGGACAGCAAAGAGTTATTGGAGAAGAAAATAGCACAGTATATGATCTTGCAGTTGAGTATGTTGACATAGATAAAATACGTAGATTTTATTTGTATATTAATAATCAATTAATAGCCACCGTAGATGATGAAAGTCCAATAAAGATGTTTAACAATACTGCTTTATTTGTTCGTGGATCATCAAAATGTATATTTGAAAACATCTATGCATTAGATCAAAACTACGCACAAAATACATCGTTTGCAATAGCAGAACCAATATCTGATATTTTTGGAGTTTCTACAATCTCAGTAAACAACGCTTTTGCAAAATATACTCTAAGCGGAATGATTCAGTCAACCTATCTATCTGGAATATCTGCACAAACTACGCCAAAGTATAACCTGTATTACGATGAGTTTGGTAGCGTAATGAGAGAATGTGCATACTTTAATATTAAATACGACAAGTCTTATCCAGCATTATATGCACAAATTGCACCAACATTTAATAAATTAAAAGGCTATAGCGTATCTGGCTTTTTTGCTGGTGCCTACGGCGCAGAGTTCTTAATCTTCAATAATACAGATACAGCATTAAGCCTAGATGAGTCATCTGGAAACTATTTAAAAATTCAAGGTATTACATTTACTCAAGATACAACACATGAGTATACAGTTGATGAATACTTTAAGAAGCGTGGTAATTTATCCGATCCACAACTAAGCGGAACAACAGTAATTACCTCACCAACAACTGCATTAAATCAATACAACGATATTAAGTTAAGCAGGATTAATTATGGAATTAATGAGTTCGGCATTGACGCAGAGTATATTCAAACACAAGATCAGGCAGAAGAATTAATGTCTTGGTTGACACAAAAACTTATGTCTGCCAAAAAATCAGTAGGTATTGAAATATTCCCAATTCCGACAGTACAACTTGGAGACATAGTAACTATTGATTATAAAGATAACGACGGTGTAGATTTAGTAGCAGACTCTAATGATAGATTTGTAGTATATAATATAGAATACGGAAAAACTGTTGATGGTCCAAAAATGACAGTTTATCTAAGCGAGGTATAAGATGTCAGTTAATCCAACACCACAGGTACCAGTAACAATAAAGCCTAAATTAAGCGATCAGGTAAAAAGTTCCACCCCTCAGTATATCCTGCCTGAAGAAGACACTGTTAATGAACAGCAAATTGTAGACCTATTGTTTGAAAATATTAGTTCTCAAGAACTTATCACTATAGCAAGAAATAACAATATTAATGGTCAAAAGTTTTATTATAATCCTATTAAGAATTTGGTAGACATACAGTCACAATTCAACCCAAATAACATTTTAAAACTACAGGATACATCAGAGCAACACTTCACAAAATATCCTATTAAACTAGAGGATAAAATACCTAACGAGGGTAATGGCCCTAGTGGTACAAATATATACTTTGATGCTGATGGAAACCTTATTATAGAGACTGTAAATAACCTTGCAGACGAACAATTAGAGGTTCAAATTGCTTTAGGTGGTACAATATATGAGGCGATATTATGATTACAAATATAGGTAAAACCATCATCAGCAAGTTTTTATTGAGCCAGGCACCTTCTTATGCCTCTCATATTGCTGTTGGCTGTGGGAAAAAGCCTATACTAAACTCAGACTCAATGCCAGATTTTGCATCTAAGGCATCTTTAGACTTTGAAATGTTTAGAATTCCAATCTCATCAAGAGGTTATATAAATGATGGCGGTACTAATAAGTTAGTCCTTACAGCAGAATTACCAACAGAAGAAAGATATGAAATTACAGAGGTTGGTATTTTTTCATCTGGTGCTAACCCATCTGCTGGTCAATCAGACAGCAAAACAATATTTGGTTTTACAGACACAGAAAACTGGCAATATAACAATGGAACATCCAACTCTGATATTCCAAAAATCACAGAGCAGTTAGACTCTACAAGCGTAAACAACATAAGCACTATTGATAAAGTTAATATTAATAATGGACAAACGCTAACAGATGAATTATTTGTGTTTGAAACTAATGCAGATAACGCAGTATTCTTTAATGAAGAGCGTGTAGAAAGATATGAGCGTAGTAGATTTTTTAATAATACAATTTTGATGCGTGGAGATTCATCAACACTAACCTATAGCGGATCTCATTTTTCCACAGTAGGAGGAAAGTATATTGTTTATCCAAGCAGTATTGCTTCATTTGCTGAAAACTCTCCTACCGATGAAATAAGACTAGCACTTTCTTTAGTTACAAAGTCATCATCAACAGATGTTCCAGATACAGTAAATGTATTAGTTAACTTTACAAATGCTGATGGATCTGAGTATGCTAGGTTTGAAGCAGTACTAACAAACGGAACAAGTGCTGGACAATATGACTTTGCTAATAATAGATATCATGTTATATCTAAAAAGTTAGAAGATCTATACACAACTGCAGGATTTAACTGGAACTTAGTAACACAGGTTCAAATTTATTCAAATGTTGTTGATGGCGGATCTGCCTCTAACAACTACTATGTAGCATTTGATGCTATCAGACTAGAGAATGTGTCAACAATTAATCCATTGTACGGATTGACTGGGTATAGCATAGTTCAAAATTCAACAGCATCTACCATTGTTAAAAGTCCTAATACAAATAACTATATTGAGTTTAGGTTTGCAATAGGGGTTGCCTAATGCCCGACAAAAATATTAAAAAAAATATAATACTAAAAAAAGATCTTCCAAGCGTTATAGGTGATAATACAACTCTTAACTATGAAATAAGATATAGAGTTATCTCAGAAGATAAGAATAGACTTTCACACTGGTCTCCAATTAGCATACTTGAGGCACAAAACACAGGAGATGAAACTGGATTTGACCCAAACGATATTGCAGGAACTAGTATTCCATATCAGGTAAGCGTAGATAAAAGTGGGCATATAGCAGAAATTGTTTGGACTATGCCATCATTGCTTATAACAAATCCTACAGACGCAGAAAAAATATTACAGGCTGAGCAATCTGCAATTAAAGATTTTGATGTCTACATATCCTGGCAAGTTTCTGGAACATGGTCAGACTGGATTTGGGGTGGTGTCGCATCAGGAAGAAAGTATTTTCTTTCATATGATTCATCAACTACTGCCACACATATTAAATTTAGGGTTCAAAAAGTCACACAGGTCAAAGAGCCATTTGACGCTGCTACATATTTAATATCTAGCGGAGATGACCTTTAGTGGTATAATAGAGTAACCATGGCAAAAATTCCATTACCTCAAAGAGGCCAACCAATCGATGTAACTTACGTTTATCAGTTAGTTAGTGCTGTTAATGATTTATCAACACAAATATCGTCTTCTGGGAATAACTATTCCAAAATTAATGGCGAAAGCAAAAAAATATCAGATCTTAAGGTAGATGCAAAAACTGTTCAGGTAGCAATTAACAAAAGCGTTAACGCTGGAACAGAGCAAACATTTACCGCAACATTAGATAATTTTAAAAATGTTCCAGTTGTTACAGCAACACCAGTAAACGAAGGAGGCACCGTATCTGGAAAAGACATCTCTGTTGTTCTTACTAGCGTAACTACATCTAGCGTGTCTGGCATTGTCAGGTTCGGATCTTCTGGTATTTTATCTGTAAACGTTAATATTGTAGCAGTTGGATTACCAAATTGATAAAATGCAATAAATGTAAAGGTCGTGTCTTTGTTGATCGAATTTATAGTTCCACAACACATCTTGAAACCTATTGTATTATGTGCGGTACACGAAGATTTTTTAATCCACCAGAGAGTTCTGAAGAGGGAAAATGGCTACTAAAAAAGGAAGTCTTGAGGTCGAGGGCTACAATCTCGCCCCTGTAATACCTGGTAATAAAAAGGTTTGGTTTTTAAACGGAGACTTAGTTCGAGTACATCATTTGAATAAGTCAAATGGAATAATGTCTATTTATAACATTACAAAAGATAGAATTGAAAGTTGTTTAATTACAGAGTTTAGATCAAAGAGAGAAAAGGCATACACTGTTGGACAAACGGCAGAGTTGGTAAACAGACATAAAAAATACATGCCATCATTAATGAAGCGTGGAGTTATACCATTTCCGACTGGATCTCAAAAAGGCGGGGCACGAGGATGGCAAGTAAGATCATATTATTCAGAATCGCAAGTAATGGAGATTCGTGATATACTGGCTACTTACCATATTGGTAGACCAAGGAAAGACAACTTAATAACGAATGATATTACGCCTACAAAGCAAGAGTTGACACGCAGAATGGGCGATGGTATACTTACATATACAAGAACTGAAGATGGACGATTCATTCCCATTTGGGGCGAATCTATTAACTAGAAGGGTATGAGCATGGAAAACGAAGATACAAAGGTATCTGTTACTCTAGGATATACATTAAACCTAGGAAACTTTCAATCACTAAGGCTAGATCTTGGTATTGTTGATAGCAGACGTGATGGTGAAAATATC
>JACCDX010288668.1_pt1 | contig 11931 bp, 9 predicted proteins | sample 7449681 | NCBI WGS metagenome assembly JACCDX01 (sample SAMN15323450, study PRJNA562643) | freshwater metagenome | isolation source: river surface water | place: USA:Blue River Watershed | collected 2017-08-18 | reverse complement strand
CGATGCACTGCACAAACACCTCTTCTGTGTACAGCAAATGGCCGGTGATGCCCAAGGTGGCATTTTTGGCACGTGCTTCACTGAGCATGTTGAAGAGGTGCAAGCTACCCAAGGTGTTGGTGGCTTTAGAGCGGTAGAGCAGGCGTTCGAGCACGGATGAATGGTAGATGTGGCAACACTCAAATCCTACAAAGCTGATATTTAAAAAGACTTACGGACCTGTTCAAGACACTGCGCTGGCAAACAGATGCTCACGCAGCCAAATATGCACAGGGTCTTGTTGGTGCCGCACATGCCAGATGGCGTACATGGGCATGGCGGGTGTGTCAAAAGGTACAGCGGCATCTGCCAAACCTCGCAGCAAACCTTGACGCAGCAAGCCGGGCAGGGTGGCCAATCGTTCGGTGCCAGCGACAAATGCTGCCACACCTGCAAAACTGCTCAAGGTGGCTGCAAAACGACGTTGGACGCCTTTTTTGAGTAGCAATTCGTCGATGTCTAAGCTGCGACGCGGTTGATGCACCACGGTGATGTGTTCCGCTGCCTCGTAGGCCTTGAGTGAGCGAGGCGCTTTGCGCACCTGCGGGTCATAAAACACACGGTAGTTGTCTGCGAACAAGCGTTTGTGTTTGATATCGGTGGCGTCGGGCGGGCGAGGGCTGATGACCAACTGACAGTCTTGTGCGCGCAGCATGTCAGCACTGGGTACGTCGGATGGCACCACACGCAGCGTGACGCCCGGTGCTTGGGCTTGTAGGCGGTTGAGCAAACCGGGCAACAGCAAATCGCGCTGCAAATCATTCGCTGCGATGGTGAAGCATTGTGTCAGGCGCTCTGGTTCAAATGCGCCACTGTGCACAAAGCCTTGTAGCTGAGTCAACAGTCCTTGGGCTTGCAAAGCCAAGGCTTCTGCGCGTGCTGTGGGCACAATACCGCGCCCTGACTTGACAAACAAAGCATCGCCCACGATGGCGCGCAAGCGGTCGAGCTGGTGGCTCACGGCAGATTGCGTGATGCCCAGTGCGTTGGCGGCTGCTGTGACAGAGCCTTGCTCAATCACGGCGCTGAGCAAATGCAGCAGATGGCCGTCCAAATCCAAATGATTAAATTTTTTCATGGAATAAATGAGTATTGCCTTGTTTATTTTATGGGTTGAAGCGCCCACACTCCGTTTCATTGAAAAACTTCAATCACGGAGACACGCATGAGCCATAAACCTGAACCCATTTTTGGAACCACTTTGTTTGACGGTGACCAAGCCCAAAAAGGCTATGCCCTCAACAAGATGTGCTATTCGTTCAACAGTGCCGACAACCGCGCTACCTTTAAAGCGGATGAAGAGGTGTACATGAAGACCTATGGCCTGAACAACGAGCAAGCCACCGCCATTCGCACGCGCAATGTGTTGGGCCTGATTGCTGCCGGTGGCAATGTGTACTACCTCGCCAAGTTCGCAGGCATTTTGGGTTTGGACGTGCAAGACCTGGGCGCAGCCCAAACCGGCATGACCAAAGAAGAATTCAAAGCCAAGCTGCGTGCTGCAGCCAACCAATAAATATCTAGGAGACACACCATGGCAAAAATCGTTGGCGGCCTCGCCTCATCACACATCCCTTCCATTGGCGGCGCGATTGCCAAAGGCATTCAGCAAGATCCGTACTGGAAACCTTTCTTTGATGGTTTTCCACCCATTCACGCATGGCTGGGCAAGGTCAAACCCGATGTGGCTGTTGTGTTTTACAACGACCACGGTTTGAACTTTTTCCTCGACAAGATGCCCACATTTGCCGTGGGTGCCGCGGCGCAATACAACAATGCCGATGAAGGCTGGGGCATTCCCACCTTACCACCGTTCAAAGGTACGCCTGATTTGTCATGGCACATCATCAACGAGCTGGTGGAAAAAGAATTTGACGTGGTGACCTGCCAAGAAATGTTGGTGGACCATGCGTTCACCTTGCCACTCAAATTGTTCTGGCCAGGCGACACATGCCCTGTGTTGACTGTGCCAATTTGCATCAACACCGTGCAGTTCCCCTTGCCATCGGCCAAGCGTTGCTACAACCTGGGCAAAGCCGTGGGCGACGCCATTCGCAGCTGGGACAGCGACTTGAATGTGGTGGTGTTGGGCACGGGCGGTTTGAGTCATCAGCTCGACGGCGAGCGTGCAGGCCACATCAACAAGGCGTTTGATTTGGAGTTTATGGACAGCTTGCAAAAGAACCCTGAGTGGGCCACGCAGTTCAGCATCCACGAGTTGGTTGAAAAAACGGGCACGCAAGGCGTGGAGCTGGTCATGTGGTTGGCCATGCGCGGCGCCTTGGGCGACCATGTGAAGCCTGTGCACCAGAACTATCACATCCCAATTTCCAACACGGCCACAGGCGTGATGGCGTTGGCGACCGAATAAAACAAAGCCGCAAAAGAAAAAACCCGCCGGTGCAAACGGGCGGGTTTTTTTGTGGCCCCGTAAATGCGGGGCAGTAGGCATTACATCGTATCGATGAAGCTGCGCAGTTTGTCGCTGCGGCTGGGGTGCTTCAACTTACGCAAAGCCTTGGCTTCGATTTGACGGATGCGCTCGCGCGTGACGTCAAACTGTTTGCCCACTTCTTCCAAGGTGTGGTCAATGGCCATTTCGATACCAAAGCGCATGCGCAGCACCTTGGCTTCGCGTGGGGTGAGGCCATCCAAGATGTCTTTCACCACATCGCGCAGGCCCGCTTGCATCGCAGCTTCGATAGGCGCAGTGTTGACGCTGTCTTCGATGAAATCACCCAAGTGGCTGTCGTCATCATCACCGATCGGTGTTTCCATCGAGATCGGCTCTTTGGCGATCTTCATGATCTTGCGAATTTTGTCTTCTGGAATTTCCATCTTTTCGGCCAAGACGCTGGCATCGGGCTCGAAACCAAACTCTTGCAAGTGTTGGCGGCTGATGCGGTTCATCTTGTTGATGGTCTCGATCATGTGCACAGGGATACGGATGGTGCGTGCTTGATCAGCGATAGAACGCGTGATCGCTTGTCGAATCCACCATGTGGCATAGGTCGAGAACTTGTAGCCGCGACGGTATTCAAACTTGTCCACGGCCTTCATCAAACCGATGTTGCCTTCTTGAATCAAGTCGAGGAACTGCAAACCACGGTTGGTGTACTTCTTGGCGATTGAAATGACCAAACGCAAGTTGGCTTCGATCATTTCTTTCTTCGCGCCGCGTGAGCTGCGCTCACCGGCATTCATGCGCTTGTTGATGTCTTTGAGTTGCTCCAAAGGCACCACCACGCGAGCTTGCAAGTCGATCAGTTTTTGTTGTAAGTCTTGAATGGGCGGAATATAGCGGCCCATGGTGGTGGACCATGGCTTGCCTGCAGCGGCTTGCTTTTCAACCCACTTGAGGTTGAGCAAGTTGGGTGGGAAATCTTTGATGAAAGTGGCTTGTGGCATGCCGCACTTGTCCACGATGATGCGACGCAGCTCGCGCTCGTTTTTGCGCACATCGTCCACTTGGCTGCGCACAGATTCACACAGTTTTTCAATGGTTTTGGCGGTGAAGCGAATGCCCATCAACTCTGCGGTCAACGCAGTTTGTGCCTTCATGTAAGCAGGGGTGCCGTAGCCTTCTTTGTCGTAGGTTTTGCGGAGTTTTTCGAACAACGCAATCATGCGATCAAAGCGCTCAAGTGCCGCATTTTTCAGTTCTTCCAATTTTTTGGTCAGAGCCTTAGAGCCGCCTTTGCCGTCGTCGTCATCTTCTTCGTCGAATTCGTCGAAGTCTTCTTCGGCCACATAGTCATCAGCTTCGTTGAGGTTGTTGAAACCGTCCACGATGGTGGAGATGACTACTTTGTTTTCGCGAATTTCTTCGGCCATGGCCAACACTGCAGCGATAGTGGCAGGTGAGCCGCTGATCGCGGCCATCATGTCCATCAAGCCGCCTTCGATGCGCTTGGCAATTTCAATTTCGCCTTCGCGGGTCAGCAACTCGACCGTGCCCATTTCGCGCATGTACATGCGCACGGGGTCGGTGGTGCGGCCGAATTCGCTGTCCACGGTGGACAAAGCGGCTTCGGCTTCTTCTTCCGCTTCTTCTTCGGTGGCTGCAGTCGGTGCGTTGTTGTTGAGCAGCAGTGTTTCTGCATCAGGTGTGTGTTCATACACAGCCACACCCATATCGTTCAACATACTGATCACCACTTCAAGGGTTTCAGCATCGACCAACTTGTCGGGCAAGTGGTCAGAGATTTCGCCGTGCGTCAGATAGCCACGTGTCTTACCGAGCTTGATCAGGGTTTTCAGACGTGAGCGACGCTTTTGCATGTCTTCTTCAGACAGCACTGTTTCGTCCAAACCGAATTCTTTCATCAAGGCACGTTCTTTGGCCTTGCTGATTTTCATGCGCAGAGGCTTGGCTTTTTCTGCACCGGCTTCGACGACGGGCTCGCCTTCGAGGTCGGCTTCGATGTCACCGAGGTCATCGTCTTCAGCGCTAGATTTTTTGCCTTTGGCCTTGGTGGCTTTTTTGGCTGGCGTTTTTTTAGCGGTAGCTTTAGGGGCGTGTGCTTCTACAGCAGATGCTTTTTTCTTGGTGTCCTCAGCTTTTGCTTTGGTCGTTGTTTTGGCTGTGGTTTTTGTGGCTGGCTTTTCAGCCACTTTTGTTTTCGATGCGGGCACTGACTTGGCTTTCGTTGCGGGCTTGGCTACCGGCTTGGTAGCGGTTTTTGCAACGGGCTTTGCGGCTGACTTCGTAACTGCTTTGGCCGTGGCTTTCACAGCAGGCTTGGCTGCAGCTTTGGGAGCCGCAGCGGCTGGCTTTTGGGCCACAGGTTTGGCAGGCTTCTTGGACTTGCGGTCAACAGGCATGAAAACTCCTAGACTTCAAAGAAACGAATACACAGCGCCACAAAAACCCGGCGCGGGAAAAGAAAAAGAGGGGATGAAGTGTGAACCTCTAGAAGCAAGCGGATTGGGCGAACATTTGGTGTGCAGTCCTTGCGGTGAGGTGGCGAGTCGTGCGCTTGTGTCACGGTTGGCCGGGTCCGGAGGTGCTGCTGTCGCACTTGCTAAATGTGGATTATACCCAAATCGGTGGCCTTGGATGAGCCACAAGCGCGTCAGTCTTGGTTTTCGGCGATTTTTTGTGGCATTTGCCCGAGTTGTTTACGTCTCTCAAACAGGGCTTTGTAGCGTTGCATGGCCGTGGGGTCTGCCGCGGCCTCGGCAATGGCTTCTTTCATTTGTACGTCCAAGCTTTCAAACAAAATTTTGTTCAAAATGCCGCGCAGCTCTAGGCCTGCCTCTTTGCGTTGCTGCTCGGGTGTAAGGCTCTCGGGCATGGGCTTGCCCTTGCCCTCGTCGTCAAGCAAAGGTGTGAAGGCGGTGGCCATGACGCGCAGGGCGAGGTCTTCTGACTCATGCGCGCGCAAGCCTTCGCGCAGCGCCCCCCAAGCTTGGCTGCCGTGCTCGTGGTGTTGGTGGTCCAGCCACACAAACAGCGGGCCGTGAGGCGGGGCGAGTTCGCACAACAGGTTGTGGTCTTCGGTGGACAGGTCTTCCCACAAGTCCATGTGTAAGAGCAGCACGCGTGCGGCATGGTCGGCACGGCCTTGTGGGATCAGGCGTGTGCCGCGCTTGTAGGTCTTGGGCGTGTAGGGCTCACGTGGTTTGAACTTGGATGACTTTTTAAATTCACCTGAGCGTGCAGGCGCAGCTGCGGGGGCTGGTATCCAAAGGTCTTGCAACTCGTGGTTGCCCAAGTCGGTCAATTCGGCGATTTCGCTGAGCAACTGGCGCTTCAAAGCACCATCAGGCAAGGCCATCCACATGGGTTTGGCATTGCTGGCCATGTGGGCGCGACCTTCGGCGGTGTGCAGGTCGCAGCCTTCGCGAGCCACTTCGATGAGAAAGCGGCTCAGCGGCATCGCTTCGGTCACGCATTTGGCAAAGGCTTCTTTGCCAAATGCGCGGATGTAGCTGTCGGGGTCGTGCTCTGCGGGCAAGAACAAGAACTTCACACTGCGCACATCGGTGGCATAGGGCAGCGCGCCATCCAGCGCTTTGCGCGCGGCGCGGCGACCTGCGCCATCGCCGTCAAAGCTGAACACCACGTTGTCGGTGAAGCGAAACAGTTTTTGCACATGGTCGGTGGTGCATGCCGTGCCCAGTGTGGCCACTGCGTTGGGAAAACCCAGTTGCGCCAAGGCCACTACGTCCATGTAGCCCTCGGTCACCAGCACATAGCCTGCGTCACGCAGCGCATTGCGGGCTTCAAACAGGCCATACAACTCACGGCCTTTGCTGAATACCGGTGTTTCGGGTGAGTTGAGGTATTTGGGCGTGCCGTCACCCAACACGCGGCCACCAAAACCAATGCACTCGCCTTTGACGTTGCGGATGGGGAACATCACACGGTCGCGGAAGCGGTCGTAGCGTTTTTCTTCTTCGCCTTCTTCTTGGTTGACGATGACCAAGCCACTCTCAGCGAGCAGTGGGTCTTGGTAGTCGGGGAACACGCTGGCCAAGCTGCGCCAACCTTCGGGCGCATAGCCCAAGCCAAAGTGTTTGGCAATCTCGCCACTTAGCCCGCGGCCTTTGAAATACTCAATCGCTTTGGGCGCGTTGCGCAAATGCTTGCGGTAGGCGTCGCCCGCTTTTTCCAACACGTCGGTGAGCGTGGCTTGTTTTTGGCGTTGTTCGGCGGCACGCGCGCGGTCTTGGGGTGAGGCATCGTCTTCGGGCACTTGCATGCCGACGTTTTGTGCCAAATCCTTCACCGCTTCGACGAAGGTCATGCCCGCATGCTCCATCAAAAAGCCAATGGCGTTGCCGTTTTTGCCGCAGCCAAAGCAATGGAAAAACTGTTTGGCGGGGCTCACCGAAAACGAGGGCGACTTCTCGCCATGAAACGGACACAGCCCCATGAAGTTGGCCCCGCCTTTTTTGAGCTGCACATAGCGGCCCACCACCTCGACCACGTCGACGCGGGCTAAAAGCTCTTGAATGAAGGACTGTGGGATGGCCATAGGTGAAAAGGGTGTCGCCTGATTTTAGGCGTCGCCCTTTGCGGCACGCGCTTGGTGCAGTTTCTTGTAGCTGTCGATGAGGCGGTGGTGTCTATCCAGGCCTTCGAGCTTCATGCTTGTGGGGGTGAGCCCGTAGAAGCGTAGGCTGCCATCGACAGAGCCCATCACCGCGTCCATACGCTCGTTGCCAAACATTCGGCGGAAGTTGACCTCATAGTCTTGCAGCGCCAAGTCTGGGTCAAGCGTCACTTCCAGCACCACGTTCAAGGCTTGGTAAAACAAACCGCGATCGACCGTGTTGTCGTTGTATTGAAGGAAAGCGCCCACAAGCTCTTGGGCTGCTTCATGGTGCTTCAAGGCCAGTTGAATCAAGAGCTTCAACTCCAGCACCGTCAGTTGACCCCACACAGTGTTTTCATCAAATTCGATGCCAATCAGCGTGGCAATGTCAGAGTACTCGTCCAACTCGTTGTTCTCTAAGCGCTCAAGCAGCGCAGACAAGTGGGCGTTGTCCAAGCGATGCAAGTTGAGGATGTCTTCGCGAAACAGCAGCGCTTTGTTGGTGTTGTCCCAAATCAAATCTTCAACGGGGTACACCTCTGAATAGCCAGGCACCAAAATTCGACAGGCCATGGCACCCAACTGGTCATGCACCGCGGTATAGACCTCTTTGCCTAGGTCTTTGAGAATGCCCAACAAAGTCGCGGCTTCTTGCGCGTTGGAGTTTTCGCCTTGGCCAGAGAAGTCCCAGGCGACAAATTCGTAGTCAGCTTTGGCGCTGAAAAAGCGCCACGATACGATCCCGCTGGAGTCAATGAAGTGCTCTACAAAGTTGTTGGGCTCGGTGACGGCGTTGCTCTCGAACGTGGGTGCAGGCAAGTCGTTCAGGCCTTCAAAGCTGCGGCCTTGCAGTAGTTCGGTCAGGCTACGCTCCAACGCCACTTCAAAGCTGGGGTGCGCGCCGAACGAGGCAAACACACCACCTGTGCGTGGGTTCATCAGCGTCACGCACATCACAGGGTAGGTGCCACCCAATGACGCGTCTTTCACCAGCACCGGAAAACCTTGTTCTTCCAAACCTTGTATGCCCGCCAGGATGCTGGGGTATTTGGTCAACACGTCCTTAGGTACGTCGGGCAAACAGATTTCGCCTTCGATGATGTCGCGTTTGACGGCGCGCTCGAAAATTTCGGACAGGCATTGCACTTGCGCTTCGGCCAGTGTGTTGCCTGCGCTCATGCCGTTGCTGACGAACAGGTTTTCAATCAAGTTGGAAGGGAAGTACACCACTTCGCCATCTGACTCGCGCACATAAGGCAGGGCGCAGATGCCACGCTGCGCATTGCCAGAGTTGGTGTCTATCAAATGCGAGCCACGCAGCTCGCCATCGGGGTTGTAGATGTTGAGGCAGTACGGATCCAAGATTTCTTTGGGCAACGCATCCTTCTTACTTGGTTTGAACCAACGCTCATTTGGGTAATGCACAAAGTCTGCGTTGGCAATGTCTTCGCCCCAAAAAGCACCGGCGTAGAAATGGTTGTTGCTCAAACGCTCGATGTATTCGCCCAAGGCCGAGGCCAAAGCGCTTTCTTTGGTTGAGCCTTTGCCATTGGTGAAGCACATGGGCGAATGCGCGTCGCGGATGTGGAGTGACCACACATGGGGAATGATGTTGCGCCACGAGGCAATTTCAATCTTGATGCCTAGATTAGCCAACAGACTCGACATATTGGCGATGGTTTGCTCTAGCGGTAAATCCTTGCCCACGATGTAGGTGATGGTGTCGGTGGTGGGTTGAATGGTGAGCAATGACTGTGCATCGGCATCTAAGTTTTCAACTTCTTCGATGACAAACTCGGGCCCTGCTTGCACCACTTTTTTGACGGTGCAGCGCTCAATCGAATTCAAAATGCCGCGTCGGTCGACTTCTTGAATATCAGGCGGTAGCTCCACCTGAATTTTGAAAATCTGCTGGTAACGGTTTTCTGGGTCAACGATATTGTTTTGCGAGAGGCGTATGTTTTCGGTGGGGATGTTGCGTGTGACGCAATACAGCTTCACAAAATAGGCCGCACACAAAGCCGATGAGGCTAAAAAATAATCAAAAGGGCCGGGGGCTGAGCCATCGCCTTTGTAACGGATGGGCTGGTCAGCGACGACGGTGAAATCATCAAACTTGGCTTCTAAGCGAAGCTTGTCGAGAAAATTGACCTTGATTTCCATAGGCGATATTTAAAAACAGGACTCAAAACAAAGTGGTCGCCATGATGGCGACCACGTGAGGACCCAGTATATAAAGCCCAGCTTTTTGTTTATTTGGGTGCCAAACGAATCGCACCATCCAAGCGAATCACTTCGCCGTTGAGCAAATCATTTTCAAAGATGTGCAGCGCGAGTTTGGCGTAGTCCTGTGGCGTGCCCAAGCGCGAAGGGAAGGGCACGCCTGCGGCCAGTGCGTCTTGCACTTCTTGGGGCATGCCAAACAGCATGGGTGTGCCCATGATGCCGGGGGCGATGGTCATATTGCGAATGCCGTTGCGGGCCAAGTCGCGTGCGATGGGTAGGGTCATGCCCACCACGCCGCCTTTGGATGCGCTGTACGCGGCTTGGCCAATTTGGCCGTCATACGCTGCCACAGAGGCAGTAGAAATCAACACACCGCGTTCGCCAGTGGCTTCGGGTTCGTTGTGGCACATGGCTTCAGAGGCCAAGCGAATCATGTTGAAGCTGCCCACCAAGTTGATCGTGATGGTGCGGGTGAAGTTGCTCAACGCGTGTGCGCCGTTCTTGCCCACTGTTTTTTCAGCAGGGGCCACGCCCGCGCAGTTGACCAAGCCCATGAGTTTGCCCAGTGACACGGCTTTGGCCACCACGGCTTGGCCGTCGGCTTCGCTGCTCACATCACACTTCACAAAGGCGCCGCCAATGTCTTTGGCCACAGCTTCGCCTTTCTCGGCTTGCATGTCGGCGATGACCACGATGCCGCCTTTTGCGGCGAGTGCACGTGCCGTGCCTTCGCCCAAGCCAGAGGCTGCGCCGGTGACGATGAAAACTTTGTCTTTGATGTCCATGAGGGGCTCCAGAATTTAGATGGTTGCTTTACGTTTACGTAAACGTCAATTATGCGGGATACCAAAGACTTCTGACGGCTATCTAGGACAATCCCTAGTAGAGAGATTGACTGTTGAAAGTTTTTGCATGAATTTGCGTTTGTTAATGGCATCGACCAGTGCACGTGCTTGGCTGCTGGCTTTGAGTTTGGCTGTGTTGGCCGGTTGTTCCTCGCGTGGGCCTCTGGCGCCCATCGACAGCGGGCAGTCAGAAACGCCCGTGACCAAGCGCGTGCCCAAGTTTGGCTTGGCCTTGGGTGGCGGTGCGGCGCGTGGCTTTGCACACGTGGGCGTGATTCAGGTGTTGGAAGAAGCCGGCATCAAGCCCGACTTGGTGGTGGGCACCTCGGCTGGTAGCGTGGTGGCCGCGTTTTATGCCAGTGGCAAAGATGGTGCGCAGTTGCAAAAAGCAGCCGAGACTATGGAAGAAGCGGCCATCACCGACTGGACTGTGCCACTGCTTGGGCGCGGCATGATGCGCGGCGATGGGTTGGCACGTTACGTTAACAAGCAAACGGGTGGCCGTCGCATCGAAGAATTCAAGATGCCTCTGGGCATCGTGGCCACCGATTTGAAAACCGGCGATGGCATTTTGTTCCAGCGCGGGGATGTGGGCACAGCGGTGCGTGCCTCTAGCTCGGTGCCTTCGGTGTTTGAGCCGGTGCGCATTGGTAATCGCGAATTTGTAGATGGCGGCTTGGTGTCGCCTGTGCCTGTGCGTTATGCGCGTCAAATGGGTGCGGAGTACGTGTTGGCCATCGACATTTCTAGCCCGCCTGAGTCAGGCAAAACTGGCGACATGTTTGACATCTTGATGCAGACCTTCACCATCATGGGCAAGAGCATCAACAACTTCGAGTTGCGCGAGGCCGACCTGGTGGTACGCCCCGCTTTGAACGATGTGGGGAGCGCCGATTTCAAAGCGCGTCGTCGCTCGATTGAAGCAGGTCGTGCCGCCATGCTGCAAGCCTTGCCCAAACTTAAGGCGGCTCTAGGAACGCCATAACGACAGGCGAAAAAAAGGGCCCGCCTTGCGGCGAGCCCTTGAAGGGATTCCTGCACCCTGAGGTGACGAAGAATCCGAGGAGACAATCGTTACAAATTAACGCTTTTTAGCAGCGCTTTTTGAAGCTTTCACAGCTGTTTCAGTGGCGGTTTGGATGTGTGACTCAGCCAAATCAGCAGCTTGCTTGACGGCTTTTTGCACAGATTCCACAGCGGTGTTGCTGGCCGTCACAGCTTGCTTGAAGAAGGCCACAGCTTGCTCAGAGCCAGCAGGCGCGTTTTTCAAAGCAGATTCGATATAAGCCTGAACAGCTTGTTGGCCTTCGGCGGCTTTGCCTTCGAAGCCTTTGGTGAATTCAGCACCAGTGTCCTGGGCGATGTCATAAATGTGGCGGCTGTAAGCAGCAGACTTCTCAGCCAAAGGTTGCATGAAGCTGGTCTGCAAAGCAATCAGCTCTTGTGCGTCTTTGGCGCCCAAAACAGCTTGTGCGTGAGCAGCAGACTCAGCCAAAGCGGCGCGGCCAGCGGTGAGGTTGAGTTCAACCATTTTTTCAACGCCAGCGAAGGCCTTGTTTGACAAACCAAACAGGTTGGCCAGATTGGCTTTGTTGGTGGCGGTGATTTGTTCGCCGTTGATCATGTGAATACTCCAAAAGTTAAGTGAGCTTGCAAAAAATGTTGCGGTGCAGCATTGGGATGAAGTTTAGGGTTATCCCGCAGCTTTGCAAGAGGGTTTGGGGTCGTAGAGGCCTGTTTAGAGGTGGCGTTCTAAAAATGGCCACAATGCAGCCTTG
>JACCDX011533029.1_pt1 | contig 11933 bp, 6 predicted proteins | sample 7449681 | NCBI WGS metagenome assembly JACCDX01 (sample SAMN15323450, study PRJNA562643) | freshwater metagenome | isolation source: river surface water | place: USA:Blue River Watershed | collected 2017-08-18 | reverse complement strand
GCCGGCCGTTTAACCGACGCTCCTCAAAAGTGAGTTCACGCGACTTGGAGTAGTAATCGCCACGCTTGCTGATGGAAGACGACCAGAGGTGTTCTGCGTGCGTTGCCTGCGCTTGTTGGTTATCTAGTGTTTTCGCCATCTCCGCCAGACCCGCCGCAAGCCAGGTTTCGAATTCCTGCGCATACTTAAGGTACATGACGGAAGCCGCATGCAAAGCCGCCGTGGCAGCGATCTGGCCCTGGAATGACGCCGCCAGGCCGTAGTAGATTCCTGCCGGGCGGCGATACTCGGGCACATCGCATGCCGAACATATTTCAGCGCAGACTAGACTAGCGAAGGTCAGCTCATCAAGGCGACGTGCGCCGAGCATCGTAGACTTACAGAGACGTTCGATAGCGTCATCCGCCTCTAACTGGGACAACTTACTTTCCATGACCTCTTTGCGACGGGGCCATAGTCCTTCCAGCAAACGCCCGTACTTTAGGCGATCCATAGCGTTCAGCCCGCGCGGGGTGGCCTGACCTCCTTGGCCGCGGCTTCGAGGAGGATGGCGGGGATCTCGTTGATATCGAGGGTGAGCGCGTAATGCCAGGTGCCGAGGCGACCCCAGTTGTTGACGGCGTCGACCCAGCGCTTGGCGGCCTCCATCTTATGCGGCTCCTTGTCGCGGATCTGGCCCTTGACCTCGAGGATGAGGTTCAGGCCCGACTTCATCCGGACGAGGAAATCCGGCAGGTAGTTATATTTGATGCCGTCATAGGTGTAAGGGATCGTGAGCTCGAGGTGGTCGTTCTTCACGAAGGCGGCGACTTCATCCGAGAGCTCCAGCTGCTGGGCGGCGGACTTCTCCCACTCGTCGGAATCGAGCACCACGAGGTTGACGTGGCTCTTCTTGACGGGGTGGCAGGCCTTCTTGGTCGGAAAATGCACGTCGGCGCTCGAGCCGAACGGAGCGAAGTGGTTGAGCACCGGCAGGAGCGGCGGCTCGCCCGACTCCGTATCCGGACGGATGGCCACGGTCAGGAGCTGGATAACGCGCTTGAAGTACATTTCGAGCGCGAGTTCGCGCTGATCGACCCCGTTGAAGTTGATGCGGGTGGCCACGTACTTCTTCACGACGTCGAGCACCGGCTTATAGAGCTGGTGCCGCGCGGTCCGGCGGAACTTCTCCGAGCTATCCAGCTGCGGATTCGTCAGGTTATCGGTGATCTCCTTGGCGATCCACATCAGGATCTGGTCGATGTGCGTCGCGGCGTAGAATTCCTCGCGGGTGTGCTTCTTGCTTTCGAAGTTCGCCCCCCCGATGACGCCATCCTGGAGGCCGACGAGCGGCTGGACGAAAATCTCGTTCGGCGCGGTCGTGACCTTGATCTCCGTCGCAGCGACCTGGGAGACATCACACTTGATGTACTCGCGGTTGAGCTGGAAGACGTAGCCTTCGACGTTCGGGAACTTGAGCTCCAGGGAGGCGCGCTCCGGCAAGGCCATGACGAGGTTGGTCGGCTTGTCTTTAGGCTCTTTCTTCCCTTCTTCGCGACCTTTGAACGGGATGATCGAGAACGGGATGCCGTAGACGTCGACGTACTCGGCCTCGAGCTTACCGTCCGGACCGACGTCGTAACTGAGCCGGCGCAGGCCTCGGCCGACGACTTGCTCGCAGAGCAACTGCGAGCCGAAGGCGCGCAGGCCCAGAATCTGGGTGACGTTATTGGCATCCCAGCCTTCGGTGAGCATCTGGACGGAGACGACGCAACGGATGTGTTCGCCCGGCTTGCCCTTCTTGCCGACGGTCGCGATGAGCTCGCGCAGTTTCTGGGCTTCCTTGTCCTTGGAGGAACCCGCGCCCGCTTCGGCCTCGTTGAGCAGGCCGCTGTCGATACGGACCGTCACCTGCTTCTCCGCCGTGTTGGCCAGTTCGCGGAAAATCACGGAAGAGGGGTTATAGGTCCGTCGGAGCTTACGCTTACCCGCGGCCTTGGGGAGCGGGGCCTCTTCGTCTTCGCCCTCTTCGCCTTCGGCGTCGACCTCGACCATCTTCTCACCGGAGATCTTTTCGAAGAAGTATTCGGCCATGTGGGTGTTGTCGCAGACGACGATCATCACCGGCGGGATGTAGTTCTGGCCTGCCTGCGCGGCCTGCATGGCGTCGAAGCGCTCCTTCCATTGCGAGGTCAGCATCTGCAGGGCGGCCTCGGCTTCACGCCAAGCGGCTTCGGGCTTCGGCTTGCCGCGGACCAACTCGGCCGGGGCGCACTTGCTCTTGATGTGCTCCCAGAGGTGGAAGAACTGCGGGCTGGGCTTGCCGGTCTGGTCTTCGACCGGGAGGCGGGGAATCTTGGTCAGGCCGGACTCGATGGCGTCGACCAGGCCAAAATCCGAGACGAGCCAGGGGAAGGGCGAGCCTTCGACGTGTCCCGTGCCGCCGAGGTAGAACGGCGTGGCGGAAAGATCGACGCAGACGCCGATACCGACCGCCTGGTTGATCCGGTCGAGGCCGCCGACCCAGACGGTGGCTTCATTAAGTTCTTCCTTGTCCGCAAGGCCGAGGACGGCGCCTTCGGCTTCGTCCTCGATGACCGGCTTGGGGCGGTAGGCATGGTGGGCTTCATCGTTGAGCACCATGATTTCGCCGCGGCCATAGAGTTCCTTGAGCACGCGGCGGGAGAAGGCATCGTCACCCTCTTCACCCTTATCGACGACCGCGTAGGTGGCACCGCCTTCGGCATGGGGCGATTCCGGCTGGAACACGTGCCAGTTAGTGACGACGACCTTGCCGACCGCCATGAGGCCGAGCATGTTGTTCGGCACCATGTTGAACTCGGTGTAGTAGTTCGACTCCTTCGCGTCAGGCTTGAGCACTTCGAGACGCTCTTTGACGGTCAGGTTTGGACAGCAGACCAGGACGGCTGAAGGGAAGCGGGTGTCGCCCGGGACGGCGCCCCGATTGCAAAACGCCCAGGAGATGAGCATCCCCATGACGATCGTCTTGCCGGAGCCGGTCGCCATCTTACAGCCGTGCCGCACCAGCGCCTTAAGCTTGGGGTCGTTCGGCTGATCGGCCAGCGTCAGGGGTAAGGTCGTCGTGGCGACGCCGTCGTCGCCTTCGATCTTACCCGAGAGCTGCTGCAAGACCTCCTTAGTGAGCCGGTGATAGTCGTCCGGCGAGACGACGGTATTCCAACGCGGCTTGCGGCCGCTGGCCAGGATCTCGCGCAGGTAGATGATGGTCTCGACGGCCTCGAGCTGACAGAAGAAGAAGCGACGCGGGCGGTTCTTGTCGTGCCAGTGGGCCAGCAATTTCTTGGTGGTGACGGTGGCGTTCTCATAGCCGGAGGCGCGCCACTTGGCGACGTCCTGGCGAAGGGCGTTGACGAGCGTCAGGCGTTCCGAACCGACGTCGGCTTCGATGCCTTCCAAGCCGCCCTGGCGATCGCCGGCCTGGCGACCCGACCAGAAGTACGCGGCCGGACGACGGCCGGGCATCTTGTTCGCGACACCGTCAGCACCGTAGACCCAATGCCATTCCGGCACGTCGTACGGCTTGTTCAGGATCGGCTCATCGACCGGGACCTGGACGGGGAGTTGGCTGGGGGGGGGAGGCATGACCTTAGGCGAGGCGGTGGATGCGCATGACTTCGTTGCCACGCGGGTCGATGACCTTCACGGCCACGAGGCCCGTCTTACCCTTCTTGAAGGGTAGGCTGACCTTGCCCGCCAGCTTGGCCCATTCCTCTTCGGCGATGGTGGCCTTGAGGGCACGCTGCAACTTCTCCCAAGCGGACTTATCCGGGAAGAAGGCCTGGCAGACGCAGAAGACCTTACCGTCGTAATCCGTATCGAGGAACCAGGCTGCCACCTTGTCGGCTCCGCTAGAGACGATCTGATTGGCCACCGGGTCGTAGACGTCGACTCCTTCGAGCGTGGCGCGGAATTCGCCTCCCTCGACCGACTCGACGCGGCTACGCGGTTGACCGAAGACCGTGAAGATCTGCTCCACTTTGTTCGTCTTCTTGAGCAGGTCCTTCATGGTCACGTCCGGACGGATCTGAGCCATGTGCATGGCCAACTTCGAGTTCTTGTCCTCGTTATTGGTCTGGATGCACTCTTGGGCGAAGGCGTCGAAGGAGAAGCCCGCGATGACCAAGTCATCATAGCCGCGCTTGTACGAGATACGCATCGCCTCTTCGACGAAGAAGAGCGGCACCGCGCCGTGCTCCGGACCGATGACGATGGCCACCTTGCGCGGCTGAGTCGCGCCCTCCGGCGTGTACTCGCCTTCGCCGTGGATCATCGGGTGATCGGCGCGGTTGAGGTGCTCAAGCTTGATGTGCTTATTGCCCAAGAAAGTGATGCCGTCCTGGCCCAACAGACTTAGCATTCGATCCACGTGGGCAGAGAGATTACGCTCTTCCTCGGGCTCGAAGGTCGGCAGGTTGCCGGCAGGAGCACCGCCGATCGGCGAACCATCGGCCGCGTCGGGCTTGGCCGGGTCGGCGCTGATTTCCGGCGGGCGCACGGATTCGACCGTGAAGGGGCCCGTCACGCGCGTGACGCCCTTGATGACGATCGGCTGGTCGACGAGTTCTTCCTGTTCGGCGCTGGCCGCAATGGCCGCATTGACCTCGTCCATCTTCGCGCGCCAAGCGTCACGGAAGGCCTTGACCGCCGTCTGCAAGGCCTGCGGCCAATCCGCATCCGTATCGAAAGGCACTTCCCACTCGCGCCACTGCGGCTCAGGGGGAATCGAGGCAACCCAATCCTTCTTCTGGCTCGCCGACCCAAAGTTAAGGAGCGCCTTGTCCGTCTTAGGCAGCAACCAACGACGCAGGTCCGCATCCGTGATCGCGCGAGCGCCGTCCGTCCGGAGCTTTGCCGCCAGCTTGGCCACCAAGGCCGTGCGGAGCCCATCCGTCACGCCGGCAAGGGCAGCATTTGCAGCCTGCAGCTTCTGGCTGAGGATGCCTTCGTGGCGTTCGAGAATTGGGTCTAGTCCTTTGTTTTGGGCAATCGATTTTACCGTGATATGCGGAACGGTTTTGTACTCAAAGCCGTAAAATGGGTTAATTGGTGCGGTCGGATCGATGCCGACCACCGGGTCCTTGGCCTTATAGACCTCGAACGTCGACGTCATAAGGCGCTGGCGGGCGATGGACGCCGCCACGCGAGAGGTGTCGATGGTGATCCAACGGCGGCCCCATTGTTCTGCAACAGTGGCCGTAGTTCCAGAGCCGCAGGTCGGATCAAGAACTAAATCGCCGGGCGAAGTCGTCATAAGCATGCAGCGCTGGATGACCACATCGGCAGTTTGGACTACGTACTGCTTATCCGAAGCTCCCTGCGTATCAGTCCAAAGGTTTGGTAATTCAGAGACAGGGTAATCATCGAACATGTAGAGGTATCTCAACACGCCTCCTGGCGCGTATAGCCGTTCAGATTTATAGAGGCGAATCATGCCTTCTGAGTTTGTCTTCCAACTCTTCCCGCCAGTTGGACTGAAGGTCTCCCCATTAAATTTGAATTCGAATACGCAACTATCCGTCCTGCCGGCACTTCTCATATCCATTGACTGGAAAAGCTCCCCTGCTTCCCGGCTGGCATCTTCCGGCGCCCTCTTAACTTCCCCCGTAAAGTGCCTGATCAATGAATACGGCGATCCCGCCTCTTGTGATCGGGGCTGGTAGAGGCGGTTAAATTTAGCCTGAGCCTTATTTCTATCCTTAGCATACCAGATTATGTAATCGTTGACCGTGAAAATGAAGGTCTCCCCGAGCGGCATTTTCTTCGACTTATAACTCATGATTGCGATGAAGTTCTCCGCTCCAAATACTTCGTCCATCAATATCCTAACTCGGTGAACATTCTGTTCGGAGATTTGGACAAAGATTGACCCCGAGTCCGCCATCAATCCGTGGGCCGCCATCATTCTTTGCTTAAGATAATCCAAGTATGAGTGGATTCCTAGATTCCATGTGTCTCGGTAAGCACGAATCATTTCCGGCTCCCGGGAAATATCGTGGTCCTTATCTTTCACTTCCTTTTTTCCTACCTCATTCTGCCAATTCGAAGAATAGTTAATCCCGTAAGGCGGATCGATGTAGATCATCTGCACTTTGCCAGCGAGATTCTCGCGCTTGGCGAGCGAGGTCATGACCTGGAGCGAATCGCCGAGGATGAGACGGTTGGTCCAGGCTTCGTCATGTTTGTAATAAGCCTTAGCTTCACGCGGCGAGAGCTGGCTGGTCAGGAACATGTCGCGCTGGATGTCCTCACGGCGGATGGCGCGGAGGATGGCTTCGGCCGAGACGCGCTCGTGGATGTGGAGGGCGACGGGGTCGACGGAGAAGTTCGGGTTCTCCCGCTTGCCGGCCCACTCCAACCAGGGCTGCTCGGACTCGATCAGCTTAGCGAACTCCGCGGCCTCCTCAGTGCTCAGTTTCTCCTGCGTCGCCTTCACCAAGAGGTCTTTGAGGCGGCCGATCTGGCCGTTGAAACGTAGTTCCGGCGAACGGTGCGGGTCGAACGCGTAGACAATCTTCTGCTCATGGCCGACCTCCTGTTGCGCGTCGCCGCCCGCGGGCGGGAGGTTCTTGCGGGTCGCATCCGCATGCCGATGTTGGGTGAACGGGACGGCCGGCGTCTCAGCTTTCGAAGACTTGGGCGCCTTGGCGCCGGGCGCATTCAGATTCAGCGGAGCCACCGAAGTGACCTCCTTCGGGTCAAAGAACTCGTCCTTGGCTACGTTGGCTCGACGAATACTGCCGCCCCTGCCCTGCCCTTTCGCAATGACACCTTTGGCCAGCAAGGAGGCCTTCACGTGCTCGTAGACCGCCTCTCCGACAGCCATCTCCTTGGCGGCAGTGCCATTCCCGATGGTCGTGCCATCGGCAGGGAGCAACGCCAGCAACTTGGCTTCCAGTTGGGCGAGGATTTCGGGGGTGATTTGGTCGGGCGACATGACGAAAGGCGGGGAGGCCGCACTATGCACTTCGCCCGTCTCGCTCGCAAGAGTTTCGGCGCCCCGAACCGTAGAATCTACGAGGCTGTATTATAATCCGTCACCCAAGGTAACCGAGGAGGTCGGCTTCGACCTGGTCCCACGGCTTGGTCAGGTCCAGGCACCGGACCCGGAGCGGCTGAGACACGCCCTTCACCCCCTCGCGGACGAAATCGGCGCTCAAGGGCTGCTCGTCCGGCTGGACGTAAAGCAGCAGGCCCTCCACCCCCTGGGCACCTTCCTTGCGGGTGAGGCCATCCATGTAGGCGCCTAGCTGCAAGAGGTGCTCATTCGAAATCTTGCGACCCGGAGCCTCCGGCTCCGTGCCGACATCCTCGTCTGAGAGCTCGTCATCCGTCTCCGTCCGACGCTTGGGCTTGGAGGCGAAGGGTTTCCCGTAGAATTTACATTCGATCAGGACCTTCCGACCGGAGCGATGGGTCACGTACACGTCCGCCTCCAGACGCTGCAGATAAGCACCCTCGGCAGGGGTCGCTGGCTTCAAGGGGTGCTGGAAGGTCGTACCTGACGTCTGGACTTCCCAGCCGGCATCCGCGGCCCGCAGCTCGTAGAAACGGCTGACGAAATTCTGGAAGAGCCGGCCCTTACGCTTGAACCAATCGCCCGCAAAGGCGCGGAAAGTCATCTCATGTTCGCCGTGAGGCGTCGGCATCGCCTCCTCGTAGATGAAACGGCAGATGTCCAAAAGCAGGCCGTATTCGCGGTTATTGCGGTGCAGGCGTACCTCGGAGAAATGCCGGCGGCGTAGGTCCAGCTCGCTGACTTCGCCCAAGCGTGGCAAGAGCAGCCGCAGCCGCAGGGCGATGCCCGCGTCCAGGCCCCCTTCCCGGAGGAGGCGGAGCAAGGTCGTCTTGATGATCCGATTATGGAGCGTATCGGGGCTGAACTCGTCAAAGACGCATTTGGCCAAGCCTTGCCGGAAGAGCATCCGACCGACGGACGGGCCGACCTGGAGCTGACCACGGATGCGCGGGCCCGTCTCCTCCTTAGGCTGGTAATCACGGTACAGCCCGCGGCGCAGTTGATGCGAGACGGCTTCGCTCAGGACGTGGGCGAAGAGATTAGGCAGCGAGGAAATCTCTCCTTCGGAGCCCACTTCGCGGGCGCTATCAGCCAAGTCCTTATCGTACCGGCCCCACACATAGAGCAGCATGTGGTACAGGTTCCGCACCCGGCGATCAGCCCGATGCTCGGAGGCGACTGTGGCTTCCGCGACCATCCGTGATCAGGAGGCGAACAGATCCTTACGGAGCTGCTCCATGACCTCTTCGTACCGCTTCGTGTTATCGAACCAATACTCCTTGAGGAGCGGTCCGATCTCGAGGTCGACGATGTCGTTCAGCCAACGCTGCTGATCGCCGACCTTGGTGTTGCCACAGAAGTAGCTGTGGCCGACGCGGAAGCCTTCACCCAGCTCGGGAGACTTCTTCGGGTCGGCAATCGTCTCGTTGAGCTTCGTCATCGCCGTGACGATGACCTTGGCGCGGTCCGGATGGATGTTGCGGGCGTGGAGGTGCGCCGTGAACTTCGGCGAGGCGAAGCCCGGCGTGATTTCGAGGAAATTGAAGCGGCGGCGGAGGGCGTAGTCGACGAGCGCCAGGGAACGGTCGGCGGTGTTCATCATGCCGATGATCGGCAGGTTAGGCGGCACCGGGAAGAGCTGGCCATCCGAGTACGTCAGCGTGACGTCATGATCGTAGCCTCGCTTGTCGTGCTCGATGAGCATCATCAGTTCGCCGAGAATCTTGGAGAGGTTGCCGCGGTTGATCTCGTCGATGATGAAGACGTATTCCCGGCTTTCATCGAGCCAGGCCTTGTCGCAAAAACGCTTGAAGACGCCGTCCTTCACCTGGAAGCCGCCCTGCCCGTCCGGCCGGATGCCTTGGACGAAGTCCTCGTAAGAGTAGGACTGGTGGAACTGCACGAAGCCCAGACGGCCCTTATCCTTATCGCCCATGTGGCAATAAGCCAGGCTGCGGGCGACGAAGGTCTTCCCGACGCCGGGGGGCCCCTGCAGGATCAGGTTACGCTTTGAGGCGAGCGTGCGGAGCATCGCATCGACCTTGGTGTCATCGATGAACAGGCCCTTCAGCAAGTCGGCCCGCGTATAGGCACGCAGTTCTTCGACCGGCGGCACCGGCTCGGTCGGCAGCGGCGCGGCAGGCTGGCCGGCGAGCAGCTGACGGATAATCTCGTCCTGCTGGGGCGTGATCGGGAAGTTGGTCCCCTGCGGTGAGCTAATGATGCGGAGGTCCGGAAGCTTCAGGCGCAGCTCCGAGCGGAGAAGCGTGTTCCGAGTCCGGAGCTCGAGCAGACGAAGGCGGACGCGATCGCGCTTGTCGTTATCCTTCGGTGGCTCGATCCAGTAACCCGAAAAATCGTCTGGCTGGACGGCGACATCAGAGGTGGCCTCAGCCACGGCGACAATGCCGCTGTTCTCACCCGCACGCCAGATGTAGACGCGGTCGCCGGTCTTGATATCGGCGGCGTGTTGGTTGACGGTCCAAGAGAACTCCCGGCGAGACTCCAGGTAGGCATCCATCTGGAAATACTTCGGGTTACCCTGGAAGATCCAGGATCGGGTGCTCGCAGGAGCGTCGGGGGCCATGGGGGAAAGGAAGCGGAGGGTAGGCAGGAAAACGGCGAAGGATTGATCGAGGGCGGCGGTGAGCGTCGGGCCGGGCGTCACGAGAGCGGCCGGCGGCAACGTCTGCGTAATCCGGGCAAGCGGCTGGGTGCCCGCTTTCCAGAACCAATCGGCGACCGAAACCGCCTCCTGCGCGCCGGCTTCGTCGAGGTAAAGGTGATGACCGGCGGGCAGGCTTTCCTCAAGGGCGGCGATCATCTCTTCAGGCATCGAGGCCATCTGCCCCTGCAGGGCGATCAGCTGGGCGCGGGCGGCCGCAGCTTCCTTGGTGGTCGTATCCATCCGGCCAAGGTTGAGGCCGAACTCCAGGCCATCGGCATCGATCAGCACCAAGAACTGTAAGGCCGAGGCGTAATGAGCGAACCCTTGGGAATGGAAGACGACGTAGAGCTGTTCGTTGGCGGCGCCGGCCTGGTTCTGTAGGCGGCCACGATGGCTGACCATCGGGAGCTCCGCCCAGTGTCGGGCGATGAAATCGCGGGCGAAGACTTCGAGCTGATCCTGGGCTTGGGCGAGCAGGACCTGTTGGTCCATGTTCAAGCTGCTCCACAAAGGCTTCCGTCGACGGATGTCGGCCAGCAGCGGGACTAGTCCCGCCGGCAGGGCGAAATCACCCGCGACGCCCTTGCCGCGGATGGCGAAGCCCAGTTCCGCCAGACGGTTAAAGACCGGCGTACCGAGGCTGCCCTTGAAGTCGGCGGAAGAAGGCAGGCTGCCGGTCGCGGCCTGACAGGCCAAGGCCATCACCTGCTTCGGCGCGAAGGCCGTGCCCTGCTCGACCAGGTCATAGTCAGTCGAGGCACCGTAGCCCTCGACGGTCTCGCCGGCCCGGAGGCGGACGAGGGCTTGTTCGACGTGGGCGCGGGTGACGACCGAGAAATCCATGCCCGCAGTCTGCCCCCGCCGCCTCGCGCCGCAAGCCCGCCTCTTATATTTTAATATGAGGAAGGGGGCGGCTCAGGACGGCCCAAAGATGCAGGAGTTAAACTGATCGTGGATGAAATTGTCGTACACCCAGCCGGGGTCGGGCGCTTTGCTGAGCAGATAGATCAGCGCAAAGGGTACGACTCCGTACTCCTGCCGGCGGCCGTCATGAAGATGCACGTCTAAGCTATGCAGTCCTTCGCCGTGATCATAGTAGCTGGCCGACTTGGCATAACGAGAACCGGCGACGGACAGCGGCCCATTGGGCAGCAAATTGCGGCCAGTTGAATCGTAATTATTCTGCGGCAGGGCGGCTAAGGCCTGAGGGAGCTCGGGCATCCAAGGCACGCCTTCGCCGGCTGATGGGGCATTATATCGACCTGGACCCGAAGGCATGCCGGCCTGCTTGCTGGGCCAGCCAGCGAAGTTAGCCGAGCCTGGTCCGCTGAAAAAACGTCCGTAATTGCTCATGATTTGGGCGTAGATAAATCAGGCGCCGCGGCCATGGCGGCCGAAGCGTGTAGTGATGAGTTCGACGATTTGCCCAGGGGAGAGATCGTCCGTCTTAATCACGTGCCGGTAGTTGGCTACGGAGGCATAGTCGTAGCCGTAGATTGCGAGCAAACGCTGGCGAGCTTTCACGTTACGCTCGAGAAGTTGGGCGAACGTTTCGTCTCCTCTTCCGGCTAATCTTCGCATGACGACTCCAGGCGACGCTTTCAGGTAGATGCTTACGGCCGTGGGGAAGAAATACGCCCCCATCCGGAAATCGACGACCATGCCCAAGCCACGGTCCAGGCTGGCCTGGATGTCCTGGCGAAAAGCCTGGTCTAACTGGCGATCGATTTCCTGATTTCCGGCACAAAGATCCTGGAAAGCATGGACGTCGAGCTGGTAACGCTCGCGGGCGAAGGCACGCGCATGATTGCCGGCCGACTTGAATTCGTAGCCCAGCTTAGCCGCCAAAGCGCGCCCGATAGTCGTCTTCCCGGTGCAGGCTTCGCCGCTCAGTATGATGAGGTTCTTCATAAAGTCTTAAGAGGGGGTGGCGTAGGCATCGGCCAAGTCCCTGGCCTTGATGCGGAATTCCAGCAGGGACGACCAGGGCCATCTGCGGAGCACCTCGATGCCGTAGGCCTGCGGATTGCTCCCCATCGGGGAGATCATCTCCAATTGGAAGGTGTTATGCTCAATCATCGCGTTCAGGGACCGCCGGGAGTCCACCTCGTCGCGGACGACCTTCAGCCAGTAGGCCTCGGCCGCGGCATCGGCGCCCGGCAGGCCGGTCATGTAGTTGATCACGACGGCGACGCCGGACTCAGCCGCCGCATCCAAGAAGCTCGTGAG
>JACCDX010939795.1_pt1 | contig 11935 bp, 10 predicted proteins | sample 7449681 | NCBI WGS metagenome assembly JACCDX01 (sample SAMN15323450, study PRJNA562643) | freshwater metagenome | isolation source: river surface water | place: USA:Blue River Watershed | collected 2017-08-18 | reverse complement strand
ACCTCTGAGCTAAATCGGCAAAAAAACGAGTCGCGCATTCTTTTTACGCTCGAAAAAAAATCAAGCGATTATTCTAAATAATCCTGAGTCTGTCGAAAGGACAATAAAAAAGCCAAACTGACAATTGCCAGTTTGGCTTTTTACAGAATATCTGTGAACTAATAAATTAGTTAGCAGCTTTTTCTTCAGCTTTAACTTCAGCTTTTTGAGCTTTTTTGTGAGCTTTTTTAGCTTTAGGAGCAGCTTTTTCTTCAGTAGCAGCAGTAGCAGCAACTGGAGCAGCAGCTTTAGCAGCATCAGCTTTAACTTCAGCTTTAGCAGCTACAGGAGCAGCAGCTTTAACTTCAGCTTTAGCAGCAACTGGAGCAGCAGCTTTAGGAGCAGCAACTTCAGCTTTAACTTCAGCTTTAGCAGGAGCAGCAGCTACAGGAGCAGCAGCTTGAGCGGCAGTTGCGAAAAGAGAAACTGCAGCAAGGATCAATGAAAGTTTTTTCATTATTATTACACCATTAGGTTTTGATAGATCTGACCATTGCTGATCAGTTTCTTTCTGCGTTACCTCTTCTTCTGTGAGCTTTTTAGCAAAGAGTTGAAGTTGCGAGGTAACCGAAAGGCGGGCGGCAAAATATTAACAGAAGTTTTGTTGTCAAACTAAAAGTGAATGACTTTTCCGTAAGCATCTAACACAGCTTCATGCATCATCTCTGACATTGTGGGATGAGCAAAGATTGTATGCATTAAATCTTCTTCGGTTAACTCTGCTTGTTTAGCGATTACGTAGCCTTGGATCATTTCTGTAACTTCAGCACCAATTAAATGTGCACCTAAAAGTTCACCAGTTTTTTCGTCAAAAATAACTTTGATTAAACCTTCAGTTTCGCCAGCGGCAATTGCTTTTCCGTTAGCCATATAAGGGAAACGTCCAACTTTAATTTTTTTGCCAGCAGCTAAAGCTTTTTTTTCGGTTAAGCCAACAGAAGCGATTTGCGGCATTGAGTAAGTACATCCCGGAATGTTCTCAACTTTGATGGGATGAACTTTTTTCGCGTCATATTTATTCAATTTGCTGGCGATTTTTTCGGCAGCAATTGTGCCTTCGTGAGAAGCTTTATGAGCCAACCAAGGCGCGCCAACAACGTCGCCGATGGCGAAGATATTTGGTTCAGCAGTTTCTAAATAATTATTGGCGATGATACGACCTTTGTCAGTTTTAACTTTGGTTTTTTCAAGTCCGATATTTTCGATATTAGCCACGATGCCTACAGCCATAATAACTTTCTCGGCGGTAATTTCTTCAGATTTGCCGTTAATCTCAACTGTTGCTGTTACTGATCCTTTACCTTTTTTCAAAGATTTAAGTGCGGCAGAAGTGTGAATTTTAATGCCTTGTTTTTCGAAAGATTTACGTGCGATTTTTGAAATTTCCTCATCTTCAACTGGCAAAATATTTTCGGCCATTTCGATCAATGTAACTTCTGAACCCATGTTTTTGTAGAAAGAAGCGAATTCTGATCCGATTGCGCCAGAACCAACAACTAAAATAGATTTAGGTAAAGCCTTTGGAGTCATAGCTTCGCGGTAAGTCCAAATATTCTCAACATCAGGTTCCATGCCAGGAATTACACGCGCTCTGGCGCCTGTCGCGATGATAAAATAAGTCGCTTCAACTTGCGCAACTTCTTTTCCATCTTGTGAAACTGAGATTTTTTTGGCGTCTAAAAATTTTGCGAAACCATCAACAACTTCAATTTTATTTTTTTTCATCAAGCCAGCAATCCCACCGCTCAAGCGTTTTGAAACTCCGCGCGAACGTTCAATAACTTTTGCAAAATCAAATTTAACGTCTTTGGCAGAAAATCCGAAACCATCTAAATTGTGTAAAAGATGATTAACTTCAGCCGATTTCAAAAGTGCTTTAGTTGGAATACAGCCCCAATTTAAGCAGATTCCGCCAAGATGATTGGCTTCAACGATACCAACTTTTAAGCCAAGTTGTGCGGCACGAATTGCGGCAACATAGCCACCAGGGCCAGCGCCGATTACACAAACGTCAAATTTTTTTGCTGAAATAGTCATATTTTTTATGGAAAAATTTTTGAAAGGCAGGAGAGTGGCGCGCACCCTATTTGCCTTCTTCAAAACTTCAATAATTTATCTAAATGTCCGCTGAAATTGAGAATTTAATTACCCAGATTGAGGCTTCTCTAGCTTTAATCGCGAGGTGTCTTTGAGCCGGAAAAATTACAAGAAAAATTAGATGAGTTAAATAAAAAATCCGAAGCTCCTGAGCTTTGGAATAACAAGTCGGAAGCCCAAAAAATCTTAAAAGAAAAAGCGATTTTAGATGCTAAGATGGATGCATTTTTGGAAATTAAAAACGGCCTAAAAGACAATCGTGAATATACAGAATTGGCGAAGGCTGAAGGTGATGATCAACTGTTAAAAGATATCGAAAAAAATCTGATTTCATTGAAAAAAACTTCCGACAGTTTTGAAGTTGAATGCATATTTTCTGAACCAACTGACATTAATAACTGTTTCCTCGACATCAATGCTGGTGCTGGTGGAACCGATTCTTGCGATTTCGGTTTGATGCTGATGCGAATGTATGAACGCTTCGCAAATATAAAAAAATTCAAGGTTGAAATTATCAGCATGATGGATGGCGAAGAGGCGGGAATTCGCTCGGCAACTCTCAAAATTTCTGGCCGATTTGCTTTCGGTTGGATGAAGACGGAATCAGGCGTGCACAGGCTGGTGCGTATTTCGCCTTTTAACGCCAATGGCAAAAGACAAACCAGTTTTACTTCAGTTTGGGTTTATCCAGAAATTGATGATGAGATTGAAATTGTAGTCGAAGAAAAAGATATTCGTGTTGATACTTTTCGTGCTTCTGGTGCAGGCGGACAGCATGTAAACAAAACCGATTCGGCGGTAAGAATGACTCACATGCCAACAAATATTGTGGTGCAATGTCAGTCCGATCGCTCGCAAATTCGCAACCGTGCCGAATGTATGAAAATGCTAAAATCGCGCCTTTTTGAAATGGAAATGCAGAAGAAAAAAGACGCACTAGCCGCCTCAGAATCGACCAAAACCGATAATAGCTGGGGCCACCAAATCCGCTCTTACGTCTTGCATCCTTACCAACTTGTGAAAGATTTGCGTACTGATTTTGAGACCGGAAATATCCAATCTGTTTTGGATGGCGAAATTGAAGGTTTTATTAAAGCAGCATTAACCGAAAAATTATAAAATATGCGTTGCCCGTTTTGCGGAAATATTGAAACCCAAGTTAAAGATAGTCGCATTTCCGACGATGGTGAATCGGTGAAGAGACGGCGTTATTGCGCGGCTTGTGATTCGCGATTTACTACTTATGAGCGAGTGCAACTTCGCGAAATTTTGGTGATTAAAAAGAATGGCGAGAAGAAAATTTTTGATCCAGAAAAGTTGAAGAAATCGATTGAAATGGCGGTGCGTAAACGTCCAGTTTCGGAACTTCAGGTCGAGAAATTTGTGAATAATATTGTGCGTCAGCTTGAGGTGGAAAGTGAAACTGAAATCGCTTCCTCAAAAATTGGCGAGATGGTGATGGCGGCGCTTGAGAAGCTTGATAAAGTTGCTTTTGTGCGTTTTGCTTCGGTCTATAAAAACTTTGAAAAGGCGGATGATTTTCAAAAATTTATTAAACAGGTAGTGAAGCAATGACCAAAAAAAATCTTGCTGAAGCTCTGCAATTCTATATTGATAACGATTTGAATGAGGTGATTTCGGAAAAATCACAAAATCATTTTGCGCAAAAAGATGTGGTAAAAAAAATTGCTGAAGTAAAAAAATCGCCAGTAATTTTATCTGATGATGAAGAAAGATTTTACGATATACCCCAAGAAATTCCAACTGTTACACATTTCGTCAAACCCCAATTCTCAACTAACGAGGCCCTTTCAACTTTGGCAAAAAAATCACAAACTATTGTCGCAAATTCTGTTCCGGAAAATTCTGATCAGAAATTTATTTCGTTAAATGAAATTGTAGCGGCGGCAAAAAAAGCCGCAGAAGGTGCGAAAAATCTAGTTGAATTGCGTAAGGCGGTAGAAAATTTTGACGGCTGCAATTTGAAAAAAATGGCAACTAACACAGTTTTTTTTGATGGAAATCCAAATTCAAAAATAATGGTGATTGGCGAAGCGCCCGGTAATCACGAGGATTTGCAAGGTATTCCATTTTGTGGCGATTCAGGAAAAGTTTTGGATGGAATGTTTCGCGCTATCAACATGACGCGTGCGGAAAATTTTTATATTACCAACGTAATTTTTTGGCGACCGCCCGGAAATCGTCGTCCAACAGATGAAGAACTAGCAATTTGTCGACCATTTGTCGAACGTCATATCCAACTTTTAAATCCAGAAGTTTTGGTTTTGGTTGGAGCAACTTCAATGGCGGCGATCCTTGGAATTAATGATCCAATCAGTTCAGTGCGGGGAAAATTTATGGATTATGCGCCAAAATTTCTGTCGCGCAAAATCAAAACTTTCGTAATTTTTCACCCATCTTACTTGATGCGCCAATCGGCAAAAAAGAAAGTAGCATGGGCTGATATGTTGGCTTTAGAGCAATTTCTGCAAAAATAGAATTTAGTATAAACCATGTCCGCATGTTTCGTCATTGCGAGCGCAGCGCGGTAAACCAGTAAATAGGAATCGCGCTATGCTCGCAATGACGACTTTAGAGATAATTTAATTATTTAAAATGATGCAAAAACCACTTCTTCCCGTTGGATTTTACGATTTGCTTTTTGATGAGGCAGAAAAAAATCACAAAAATATTAATCAAGCTGTAGACGCATTTTTAAAGGCTGGATACCGTTTGGTGAAAATGCCTTTGGTAGAATTTGAAGATAGTTTTTCGCCAAAAGATGCTAAAAATTCTTTCAAAACTGTTGATGTAATTTCAGGACAAAATCTGATTTTTAGAAATGACATCACGCCACAAATTTCAAGACTTCTTAACAGTCGTTTAAAAGAAGAAAAATTGCCGCTGAAACTTTGTTACGTTGGCGATGTGCTTTGTGCGAAGAACAATGATCTTTATAAGGATCGTCAACAAACCCAAGTGGGAGTTGAGATTATTGGATGTGATGCGGAAAAATCTAACTTTGAAATTATTGAAATTCTGCTTTCAACTTTAAAAAAATTGCAGGTCAAAAATTTGTTAATCGAATTTTCTTTGCCGAATTTTTTAGAGATTTTTTTGGAAGAAATTGGTGAAGAAAAAAACGACGATTTACGTCATGCGATCAGGCAAAAAAATATTTCTTTGATTCGTCAATTCGCTGGTAAAAATGCTGAAATAATCAGTAAAATCACGCTTTCGAACCATGATCTAAAAAATATTTCTAAGGAAATTTCAGCAAAAATAAAATCAGTAAAGATTGCGATTGAAATCAAAAGAGCGCAGAAAATTTCAGAATTTTTACAGAAGAATTTTAGCGCAGTTGAAGTTTGCTTTGATTTATTTGGTGATGATAAAACTTCCTATCATCGTGATATGGCTTTTGATGTGTTTTCGGGAGATTTTTCTTATCCGATTGCCCGAGGTGGTAGATATAAAATTAAGAAGCTGGATGCAGTTGGAGCCACGATTTATATGAATTTCTTGCGTAAGCTCTAGATTTTATTTACTCGGCAAATACGGCGAAATTATATTCGGCCAGCAGCTCTTGATAATCTCTGAATATTTCAACTAAAGCAGCTTTTGATGCTGCTGATTCTTGCTCTCTGGCATTTACTAAAAATAAATTGCTGGCGCCTTGTTTAAATTTTTCGCGTTCAGAAATTTCTAAGGTTTCAGTTAAGTTTACTTCTTCTGCTAAGTTGGAATGAACTTCCACTAGTGTTTTCACCTTGGTTTTTAGCTGATCGATTTGGGCGCTGATTTTTTCTTCTAAAAGTTTCTGTTCATATTTTATGGCGCTTAATTTTGATTCAGTGGCGCTGATTTTCCCTTTAGCTTCTCTTTGTTGCAGAGGAACCGAGAAATCAATTTTGGCATAATTATTGCTCTGTCCTCTTGATTTTGGACCAACTCCAACATCATCAGATGCGCCAACATCAACATCAAGCTGCGGCTTGGCTAAGTTTTCGGCATATTTCAAATTATTATTTTCTTCATCGCGTTTAATTTTTATTAGACGCAATTCAGGTCGGCGTGACATAGCTAAAAGCTTGTCTTTGTTGAGTTGATCAACTGATAAGTCGCGAACATTATTAGTAAAATTTGGTAGTTGCGATTTTTTAGGAACGACGGGATGACCATTAGAATCGCGCCAGAACAGCGATAAATAAATGGCACTATTTTCAAATTCTTGACGAATTTTCGCCAAAGAACTTTTGCGACGTAGAATATTTTTTCTGTTTTCTGTTGCTGTAATTTGTGCAACATCACCTTTGGCAACTCTTGTTTCTAGCTGCTTTTGGCGCTCAAAAGAAAGTTTGTAAAGTTCGTCGTAAATTTCATAAATCTTTCCGTCAGTAACCCAAGTCCAATAAGCTTTTTTGGCATCGCGCTCAATTTCTTTTTTGATATTTTCCATCTCAACTTTGGCTTCTTCTAGGCTCAGATTAGCTAGGATAACGCTGAGTCGACTTTTGTCGATATCACGATCTTTCAGTAAAGAAAATTTGGCACCAGCGCGATATTCGCCGCCGCTATTGGTGTAAGATCCACCTTCGTAAGAGGGAAAGTCGCCGTAAGATTTGCGATAGCCGCTGTAAACTTTGCTGCCCAAAATTCCCAATTCTTTTTCAAGCTCAATATTGTAGGATTTTCCGTCATAATAACCACGGCTGCGATCGGAATAGCTCTGTTTTAATTTTACGTCGAAGAAGCCTTTGGAGGCTAGAACTGATGATTCGGCAGCATTTATTTTATCGTAATGCGAAAGAATTTTTGGATAATTTTTGACTGCAGAATCCACAACATCTTTGACGTTTAATTCTTTATTTTCAGAAGCGAAAACAGCAGGAATTTGGCCAAGAAAAAGAGTAATAATTAGAGCTGATTTAGTAAAAATTTTTAGCATTATTTATTCTTTTTTTCGGCTTGATGGCTATCGTGATTTGGCGAATCAAAAGAAGGCGGGAAACCATTAGTTTGGCGCCAGATTTCATATCCTAAACTGACGCGATTAAGCAAAATCCAGCCATAAACTCGGGCACCGTGGCGCAAGAATCTTTGATCGGGCCAAGTTGCTTCGGGATCTTTTTTGACGATGACACGAAATTTACCATTTTCTGAAATTGAAGAATCAACAGCGCTAACCACGCCACCAAAAGTTCCAATTGCAATTGAAGGCCAGCCGCTGAATTGAATTGCGGGCCAACCTTCAAATTGTAGGCGCACTTTTCGACCTTCGTAAATCAGCGGAATATCGTTGCCATTAACATAAATTTCGACTGCGGGATCGCTTAATTCGGGAGCGAAATTTGCTAATTTATCACCGCTTTTAACGGTGGTGGCGCCGTCTCCGGCAAGAACTTTTAAAATTACGCCATCTTTGGGAGCAAAAATAATTTGATTGGATTGGCGTGATAATTTGGTTTCAGATTCGGCAAATTCTGCTGCAGCAGATTCAGATGATCCAAGTAATTTTTGATATTCGATTTTGGCATATTCAAAATCTTTTCTGGCGCTTAGACCTTTTTGGAAAAGATCATTTTGGCGATCAAAATTTATTTTCGCGGTTTGCGCAGCATTTTGGGCAATTTGATATTTACGGCTTTTGGCGTCTCTTTCGGATTGTAAACGTTCCAAAATTTGGGGATCGTTATCAACAATTTCGACCAATTTATCGCCACTTTTAACTTTTGAGCCATCGCGCACATACCATTTTTTTATTCGGCCGTTAATTGGTGCGTTAATTGATTGAGCGCGATCGTTGGGATCGTTAGCGATAACGTAACCAAAGCCTTTAGAGTTTTGTTGCCAAGGTGTGAAAATCAAAATCAGCGATGAAATAAGACAGAAAGCACTAAGAATTTTTGGTAAAACTTTTAATGGTTTAGGCAATTTGATTTGCTGCAGATTTTTAAAATCCTGCAAATCTTGGGGTTTTAAATTATTGGTCATTTTTTTCATAACCTCGCTCAAATTCGTCTAATTTTTCGATTGTTGAAAATTCATAAGCTTGGGTTTTGTCGACAAAAATATAGCTGTCGAAATCTAGAGCCTCATCAACGCGATGTGAAAAATAAATTACGCTGTTTTCATGATTTTGCGTTAGATATTTTAAAATATTGCGGCGAGCTTGCAAAATCAGCATGTCCAAAACTTCAGTAATAATGATGATTTGCGATTTGTGCAGCAAAGCGCGGGCGATTTTTAGCAAGATTTTTTCCGATTCTAAAAACGGCCAGCCAGAAGGAATGATGCGGGTTTCAAGCTCTTCGGGTAAACGTTCAAAAGTTTTCTCCAAACCAACAATTTTGATCACCTGATTAATTTCTTTTTGAGAAATGTTCTTGTTGTTGAAAGTCAAATATTCGCGCGCCGTTCCTTCAATTAGAGGTGAATTGTCGATGATCGAAATGTGTGAACGTAAGTCGTATTTATCAAGAGTTTCAACGTCGATATCGTTGATTGTGAAGCTTCCCAGACTTGGATTTCTGAAGCCGTTGATCAGCTCAATGAGAATTTTTTGGGTAGAAAATCCTTTGGTTGCAATCAGATAATTTTTACCACTTTTAAAAGTTAGATTAAATTTATAGCTGTTGTTGAGATAGTTATAGCAGGCATTTTCGAATTTTAGCTCAGATATTTTTTCGTTAATTTTAACCGAGCCACTTTGTTCCTGAGGAATATTTTGGAATTGTGAAAGTTTTTCGCAGGCTGCGACTAAATCGTAAAAATTTTCAAATTCTCGACCCAGCTGCGCAATGTTATAAAGTATTGCCGACATTATTAATTCAGCCGCAACAAGTTGTCCGATGGTTAATTGTCCTTCTAAAACTAACCAGCCACCAATTCCCAAAAGAGCGGCGGTCATAATTGCATAGAGTGCAAAAAGTAGAACAGTTTGCGAAAATAAATTTATAAAATGACGTCTGCGTTCTTTTAAATATTGGCCAGTTAAAAAATCGATTTTGAATTTTGCGTAGTTATAGCCGCTACGAGATTTAAAGATTTGATGACGTCCCGCCAAGTCTTCAAGACATCCCACGACATCATATTTTCTGCGGCTTTCATAAAACGAACTGGTTACAGCTTTTTTATAGTAACAAAACCAGATTGCTGCAACTCCGCTCACTACGAAGAAACTAAAAATCAAAAATATCGGGTGATAAAAACTGATCACAATTAATCCGACGATTGATTGTAGAATTATGGTGAAGGTTTTGGTTAAGAATTTTGGAATGGTTTTTTGTATGGTAAGAGTATCGAAAAAACGATTTACCATTTCATCTGAGTTAGCTTCTTCAAAGCTTACATGATCGGCATTCAGCAAAGAAAGTCCAACCTCGCAGGACATGCGCGCAAAAAATCTTCTTTGAAAAATTTCGGTAACGTAAAGTTGTAAGGCGTTAATTATGCCGTAAAAAGTGAGCAGAATAAAAATTATTACACTTAAGACGATAATTGGCTGGACTAGAGCCGTGAAAGAGATCGAGTTAATAAGAGACTGAACAGACATTGGCACAGCAAGACTGAGCAAGCTGATCACAATTCCGTAGATGGCACTCATCCAGAAAAAAGACGAATCGGGGCCGAGGATTTTTTTTAGAAAGAAAAAAATCTGCGGTTTGTCAATATCGTTACTGAAAGGTTTATGTAGTTTTTTTTCGCTTAATTCAAACATGGCAAAGTCTTTAGAATTTAGATTCTTAATTTTTTGCAATAGTTGACTGCTTTTGTCAACTATTGCAAAAAATTAAATTCTTAAAAACTGGTTCCGAAATTGAAGCGGAAGTTTTGGGTTAAGTCGTATTGTTCTTTTTTCACAACACGTGAGAAGTCAAGGCGGATTGGTCCAAGTGGTGACGACCAGATTAAACTCAAACCATAAGAAGATCTTAAGCTGCCGCTATCGGCAACTTGCGCACCTTTTTTGTTAATTTGGTCGACGCCTTTTACGGTTCCGTTGTCACTAAATAACGCACCGTTGATGCCCAGTTCTTTTGGTAATCCAAGCGGGAATTTAAATTCAGCAGTTCCAACATAATACGTTTTACCACCAATTACGCTGCCGCCAACTGCAGAGCCATTGGTTCCAACTGTTCTTGGACCTAAACCAGCAAATTGGAAACCGCGGAAATTATTGCCGCCTAAAAAGAAGGAGTCGTTACTGCGTACATCTTGGCCGTTACCGTTAATGTAACCGCCGCGAGACAAGAATTTTAAAACGAAATCATCGTTAAAAGTTGGAGTATAATAACCAGCAGAACCTTCATATTTAGTATTACTGATATAGCCGCCCAAACCTGTGTAATCTTGGCTTAAAGATAGGTAATAACCATCACTTGGATTGAGGCGATTATTTCTTTTATCGTAAAGAAGCGTGTGACCAATTGTCGAATGAGTGAAATGTCCTTGAAGATATTGCACGTTAATTGAAGCAGTGCTGTCAACGTTGCTGATGTTTTCGTCACGGAAAGAATAACGAATTTGATGCTTCAAAAATTCAGTGATTGAATAGTCACCGCGGAAAGTGATACCGCGGGTTTTTTGATCGTAAACTAAGGTATTACGTTTGGAGAGATCATATTCAAAAATGTCGAAACCCGCGTCAATCGCGCGTCCCATGAAATATGGTTTGGTGTAGTTTAGTTCGGAAGTTAAGCCGCTGAAGGAATGTTGGATATTAATTCCAAGTTCTTGGCCGGTTCCCATCAAGTTGCGTTCTTTAATTCCGATATTGGCAGTAACTTTATTTACTGTGGAATAGCCAATACCAAGGTTCAACTCGCCAGTCTTTTTTTCTTTTACGACAATTTCTAAATCAACTTTATCGCTGTTACCGATTCTTTTAGTGTTAAATTCAACTTTTTCAAAGAAGCCAAGATTTTCTAAACGTTGCTTGGAACGGTTGATTTTAGTGATGTTGTAAGCATCGCCATCGCGGATTCTTAATTCGCGGCGAATTACTTCATCAAGAGTTCTGGTATTTCCCGTGATACGAATTTGATTGATATAAACCGCCGGCGTTTCTTCGATTACGAAATCAATATCGATAATTTTTTGATCTTTATTGCGCTTCAAAACTGGTTCGATGTGAGCGAAAGCGTAGGATTTGTCGGACATAACTTTGACCATGGCATCGACGGTTTTGTCGATTAATTCTGAATTATAGAGTTTACCTTTTTTGATCAAAATTTCTTTCTCTAAAATTGAAGCATCGAATTTATTGATGTGATTGACGATATTAATTTCGCCAATGTGATATTTGATGCCTTCTTCGAGCAAGAAAGTGATAAAGAATTTATCTTTGCTTTGACTGATTTGGGCAATTGATGAAATGGCGATGAAATCGGCGTAACCTTGCGAGCCATAAAAGCGCCGTAACTTTTCTTTATCAAATTCAATACGATCAGAATCGTAAACATCCGAAGAAGAGAAGAATTTATACCATTTTGATTTTTTGGTTGAGATTTCATCCATCAAGTCTTGATCGGAAAAGTTGAGATTTCCGACAAAATAAATATCCGAAATTTTTGCTTTGGCGCCTTCATAAATTTCAAAAATAATTTCGACGCGATTTTGTTCTTTCTGAATAATTTTGGGATCAATTTTAGTCAGGAAACGACCCGATTTAAGGTAAAGTTCGTTAATTCATTTTAAGTCAGATTGTAATTTGGCTTTAGTGAAAACGCCGCGTTTTTTGAGTGAAATTTCGCCTTGCAGCGCATCATCTTCAACTTTTTTATTTCCTGAAAATTTT
>JACCDX010464098.1_pt1 | contig 11936 bp, 19 predicted proteins | sample 7449681 | NCBI WGS metagenome assembly JACCDX01 (sample SAMN15323450, study PRJNA562643) | freshwater metagenome | isolation source: river surface water | place: USA:Blue River Watershed | collected 2017-08-18 | reverse complement strand
TAAGCCACAAGTTGCATCTTATAATCATCAATCCACTCGTCTTTCTTTGGCTTATTGGTCTGCTTATAGTCCATGACTGCCGGTTCACCGTCATAGACTCCTACTAGGTCTGTTGTGCCTGAATATAGACCTGGGAAGTATAAGCTCTGTTCCATAGCCCAAACTTCATTTACTTTGCTAAGTCCATTTTCGATAATGATATCGGCCATTTTATTAGCCTGCACATGAACAGGGTTATTACCGGGCTGTCGTTGTAGACCTGCGATGAATCTTTCTAGATTACTGTGCATAGCTGTTCCTATGCCTGCGGCTTCTCTAGTAATCTGATTGGCTTTTTCTTCGCCAATACGTTTTTTCCATTCGTTAAGATGTGTCATGTCCTTGGTAGCTCCAAGGATTGTTGTTACACTGGGAAGTTGTTCTCCGTCTGGAGTTTGATAAACTCGCTTACGAGTTACGGGATCGTTTACCTGAACACAATTTTTATATTGGAATCGTTCTACGAATGGTGGTGGATTATAAGTTTGCATCATGTAATTATAATGATGCAAATGGACTATGTCAAATTTTTGGTGAAAGTGTTTTGGCGTTACTAGCTGCCATTGCGTCCACAGCAGGACCTGTCCCTTGTTTAACCTGGGCGTCTTTATTTGGATTTTCTGCTCTAGTATTCAATACCACAGATCCGTCATCTAAGATATCTTTGATCACATCACCAGCTGGATCTACTGTATTTTTAAGTGCTATAAGCCCGTCTGGACTGCTGATGCCTAAATCATAGGGTTGAAGGAGTTTCATCACAGTAGGAAAAGGCAACGTTGATGGTTGCCCTTCTTTGTTTGCTTGACCTTGCAAAACTGCCAGAACATCTCTGGCGCTTCCAAGGTCTACTTCAAATAATCTCATTTAGCTAACTTTGCCATGATATTATGAGACTCGGCTAGTTTGCGAGCAAACTTGCTTTCTCTCATTTCACGACCAGTAGTGCCAGCGCCTGCGGCTGCATCACTAGCACCAAACTCATCAGCTGGTTCTGGATTCATTGCATCTGGGCCTGCTGGTTCCATTCCTGGCTCTGGAGGCATTTCAGGCTCCATTCCCATAGGTGCTTCAGGAGTAGCTTCGCCTGCTAATACTGCAACAGCATTGCTGATAGCTTCTCTCTGTTGTGTCAATACTTCAAGAGTCTGACTTAGTGCTGGAGCAACTGCTTGTTTAAATGCTTCAGCTTCTGCGGCTCCGAAATCCGCACGGATTGCATCAGCTAGTTCAATCATACTCTTGGTTTGATATTGACCAACACGTTGCATCCAGGAAGTGTAATCGTTGACTATGTCTCCAGCAGCGGTAATAGCTTTAGCTTTGCCTTCTTCATCTTCTTGTATTAAAAATGCTAGACTCTCATTGACAAAACGAACATTATGTTTAAATGCCGCATTAGCTTCTTCTAACTTGCCTGCCTTCTTCATCTTTTGACGTTGTGCGCCGGCAATCTTCATAGCTGTTTCCTTACCATACTTAGGTGTTGCTTTCTTAACAATCTTTTCGAATCCCTTACCTGGTTTGCCTTCATCTTTGCCTTCACTCATATCTTTATCCATTGCTTTACGTTCTTTGTTTGCTTCTTTATCAGCGGCAACACTCTTAGAACCTTGAACGCGAGTAGCAGGATGCTTCTTACCGCTCTTGTCAGTCCATGTAGTGGCTGTCTTCTTAGAATCTGGACGATCAGCAGCTTCGCTCATGTCCTTGTCCATTGCTTTACGTTCTTTGTTTGCTTCCTTGTCGGCAGCAACAGATTTAGAACCTTGAACACGAGTAGCTGGGTGTTTCTTACCACTCTTGTCGGTCCATGTTGTTTCTTTTTTCTTGGCTGCTGGACGGTCTTCTGCTTCTTTAACTTTCTTTTCTTTGGCAGCTTTCTTCATTGGCTCTTTCTTATCGCCATCCTTGTCCATGTCTAGGAAGTCTGGCTTGGCAGCTTCACTAAATGGCTTGCCTGCTTTAGCAGCGGCTTTAGCGCGGCTACCCCAGACTTCGTCCTTAGGACTTTCTTTCTTGCCATCGCCGTCCCAATCTTTAGCGGCTGTGCCTTGAGCATGAATCTTGTGCTTGGGAGCGCGAACTCCTTTTTTAGCTTCGCTCAACTCGACCATCTTGTCTTTAAGTTTTTTAATATCTTCACCTAACATTTCTTTGATCCTTGTGTTTAGCAAGGCAAGCATGGCCTTGTCTTTTTGATATGTCTCATTAGTTAGCAGATCGTTAATACCTGCTCTTCCTTCTTGTTGGAACATACGTGTGCGAAGCTTATTTCGCATGTCTTCAAGCTGTTCTCTAGAATATTTTTCTAAAGATACATTTACATTGAACATTTTGTTCAAATTCTCTTTGAGTTTAGAACTAGATAGTTTAGTTGTAAAATCGCGTGTATTCATAGTTGTTCCAAAGGATTGATTAAATTTATTTATCTAAAGAGCATGAGTTTCTCAAAACCTTTTAAAACCTGCGTCTTGTAGTATTCTTTTTTAAGTTTAGCTATATTTGATTTAGTTAGGTATATGTCCAACCTGTCAAAAGCATTCTTTTTCGCTGTTTTATGAGCTAGAAACTTACCATACTCTTCTTCAAATAAAGCATGTCCGTATTTTCTATCAGCACTAAGAATATTATTATCTATAAATTTCCCAAGAGCTAGTCCGTTGGCCAACAATGCAGCGGATTGTGGAAGATTTATTTTATCGATAATAGGCTCATTAGTGTAGTCGTTAATAGAGAAAAATCCGCTGGAATCTTTTTTGATAAAATAATTCCCCACGCGAACAGTGCCGTCGTTGGTTCTCACAGGAACAACAATACCCTTTCGTCTTAGTTTAGACTTAACCTGGGCATCGATTTCGTGTATTTTTTGATAGATATCCTTAGGCAGATTTTTCATCGAGTAGTTTAATTAATGTTTTATGATCTTCAGAAATTTTGTAAATTCCTTTTCTTACTAAATTTCTTGCAAGCCATGTGTCATGCTGATCAAGACTATGGAGGCTTACTTGATCTTTATGCTTTTTAACAAAATCGTTTTCTTCGTTTGTCAAAGAAATCTTAATCCCGGAAAGTAAAGTGCTGATTTTCATTTTACATTCCTTGCTTAACCGGAGCAGATTGTTGAGTTTGTTGGGCTTGTTGTTGATTTTGCATCCCTGGCTTTTGTGTTGCTAACAATTTAATTTTCGATGCCAGGGAAGGATTATTCATTAATGGTCCAGCAAGTTTGCCTAAAATTTCTTGCTGGTCTGGATTTAAAGTTTTCTTTTCATTGCTGGCTGTGTATGCACCAATGAATGTATTCATTTGAGCGTCATTGTCGATGACTTTGTTTTGTTTGAGCAATGCCGCTAGTTGTTGAACTTGCGGGTCAGACTTTGTTTGACCTTGAGAAGATGTTTGATTCTGGGAAGATGTTTGACTCACAGGCTGAACCTGTGTTGGTTCTGAACTAGTCGAACCTGTAGTTCCTATGGTCTGTTCAATGATTAGTTCAGATATTTTCATTATTTAAAGAGTTTAGTTATAATATCCATATGTCCGGAGACCCATCCTAAAACTGCAATGCCTCCTAAAAACATATACATCCATTTGTTTTTAAATTTTTCCATCTCTTCAATCTTTGACGCTAGGGTGTCATGTTGAGATGAAGATTCTTGACGCATTAATTGCAGAGTGCTGGATAGATCGTCTCTAGTTCTATCTAGACAATCGTGCATATCTTTAATATCGACTTTGATGTCGTCAACTTTTTCGTTTAAATTCGCTACTTTGGTTTCGACTATTCCAAGTCGTTCTGCTGTCGATGCAGGCATGTTAAGTCTCCTTTTATTTTTTTTTTCGGTGCCTAAAATGAGCCTTAAATTGTGCCTTGAATTGCCTTGATGATTGTATTTTTGGTCAAGGGATCTTTGAGTTCAAAGATTGCCTTATCCATATTTATTGTTTCTGTCAATTTTTGGATAACAGGAACATTTTGAATATCTTCAATCAAGGCGCCTAGTTCATTATAACCTTCTGCATAAGGTCCTGTTCTTTCTGGTGTAAATCTAAAAGTCCATACTTGATGCTTACCTTTATATTTTGAACCAAAACCAAGATCCTTTACGTCTACAGTTTCTACTGTAGGTGAAGTATCAAAGATAATGTTAGATCTAATTTCTACACATTGTCTTAGTGTAGTAAAGTTTCTAAACTGATCGTGCTGTGTTTGCAGACCAGGCTTAGGACGATTTACTTTTGTGTCAGTGACATCAACGAGAGTTTGAATTTCAATTACTTGCATAATATACCTACATAATTTAAAGATATTTATGCCAAAGAAAAAGGACGTTAAAAAACGTCCTTTTCTTTTTTCTAATTGTTTAAATTAGAATGTATAGTCAGCAACTGCGGCACTTGCTAAGTTAACACCTTGAACTGTTCCTAGACCAACAATTTCTGATGTTAGGAATGTTGCTAAAGATTCGCTGTTTGTGCCGTCGTATGTTTGAGCTGGGTATGCACCACCTGGGGCTGCAACAGCAATACGTAGCAATTGACCAGCGTTTGCGCTGCTGTCTGCTTGAACTGTTCCAATAACTTCGATAGTTACTGTCTTAGCGATTGCTTCTAGAACAACTGCTACTGGGCTACGAGCGGCTGCGCCACTGTAGTTAACATAGTCAGTGTCTAGCTTTGCGCTTACGTTTGCACCGAAGTCGATTTCAAGGAACTGTAGAGTAACACCGTTCTTGTAAAATGGTGCTACGACTGTCTCATTCTTTTTGTTTAAAGTTGCCATTTTAAATTTCTCCTAATCTTGGCTAAGTTTCACCCGAAACTTATTATGCAATTATTTATGTCTTTTGGAAAAAAATTGTTATAATGGCCAATTAATCATCGTCTTTGAGGTCGCCCTCTATGATTTTCAAGTGACGGGCAGTATCCTTAGCATCACGAAGTTTACGGATACCTCGAGTAAATTTAGCAGGATCACCGCCTTTTATGCTGTTTAAAAAGCGTCTTTCTAGCTCGTAGGCCTGATCGGGCGGAAAGTTTTCTTTAATAGTGGTTAGAAGATTTATTGCACTATTAATAACATGGGCAGCACGACTTTCTATAACTGCTTCACTGTCCTTTTTTAATGCAACTGCATTTAATTCTTCCAATAAACTTTTTGTGGCTCGTTTCAAGATAATTAATCCTTTCCAATATTTAGTAAGAAATTGTAATTGAAATATAAAAAAATAATCTATATATTGTGCAGTGCAATAAACTATACTAAATACTCAGTAGAAACCATGAGTCTCTACACACATACAGAGGAAATCACACAATGAACACTATATCAAATTATATGCTAGGATTGATGGAACGCCTAGCAGAAATGTTTCCAAATAGTTCCTATCAAAGTCGTCTAGACTCATATCTAAAAACCAAAGGCATTACAGATGCTGGTCAACTAGAACACTATATCAGAGAATTCAACACTCGAAAGGAGAATTATCTATGAAAAAAGTTTTAACAGCCGTTTGGGATTTTTTAATAGAACTAGGCGAAGCTCGCAGAGCTAACTTAGAAAAAACAGGCTACAGAGGGTGGTATTAATATGTCATACTTCGATATTCTATGGACGCTCTACCGTTGGAAACGCGACGGATGGGAAGTTCATCCTTAATGGCTAAATTAAGCCCTAATATGCCTTGCTATTCTTAAACAAGGCATATATAATATATACAAACATACACACATAGGAGAATAATATGTTCGGACCAGATTTTTTTATCGACACATTCCAAGATACAAAACGTATCGTTACCAATCAGATCTTTAAAGATCCAACATTAAACAAAGCAGCCAACGATTATATCAATGCTCAGACAGCATTTGCTAAGATGTTAGCACACAACACTATTGATATTACCAAATATAGTGTTGAATCTATTTCTAAAGTTTTATTTCCGCAACCAGTGGAAATAACTAAAGCAGCCAGGGCTAAGGCCGCAAAAGCAGAATCATCTGCTGCCCACGCAGACACAAACACACAAGGAGAATAACATGTCTGAATTTCAAACACCAAAGCTACCAGAAGTTAAATTTAATAAGAACGGATATGAAATCCGCACCGATATCCTAGGCATGGCCAAGGATCTTGTTCAAAGCGAATATAGCATGAAGTTTCACGGTTGGGAAATGAGTGCAGAGCGTGATGAAAAGACTGGACAAATCATCACTAAAGTAGGCATGCCAGAGTTTCCAGGCCTAGACAAAGTTCTAGAAACTGCTGAAAAAATGTATGCTTTCGTAAATAGTGGCGCAACTAGAAAATAATATTTAGAATAATTATATCGGGCGTAGCCAAAAATTATATTGTAAAATAAAAAAGGACCTTCGGGTCCTTTTTTTATAATGGTCTGCTACTTAAATACTGCGGATACTTTTTATTAAAGTGTCGCATGATGACACCCGCAAGCTCGTGTGCTTGATTTTCTTCCGGACTTCCAGTTTCACCACTCTGATCATTAAGTTCACCCCTAATGTCCTGGCGATAATGAACTAGTTCGTGTGCTACAGTTCTCAGTATGTCTACAGGATGACGATTCTTTAGAGCAACATATAGGATGTTGTCCCCGTTAACATACATACCAAAACTAGGTTGATGTCCTGTGTTGATCTCAGCTTCAAAACGCATATCTGGCAGACTATCGATTTCTAAAATAGACTGTGCAAGAGGCAAGAAGTCCTTGAACATTTGTATCACATTCTCTTTGCTTTCTCTGCCTTCGACTAACAACTCAGTTATTTTCATTATCTAATATTTAGTTTAGCAAGACCTAATAATCTAAACAGGCTGAGCCAAGCCCACCCTAGATCAAACTCAAACCAACGATTGCTTAGTTTAGGGTTTGCAGGTGCTAGGTGATGATTGTTATGTAGTTCCTCACCGCCTATGATGATACCGAAAGGACTGATATTGCGACTATGATCCTTTGAATCACCGTTACGATAACCCCACCAGTGACCTATGCCATTAACAACTCCTGCGGCCCAGAAAGGAATCCAAAGCATTTGAACTCCCCAGACTAAGAACCCCCACACACCGAAAAGAACAAGATCTATGATCAACATGGCTAGGACTCCTAACCACGGGTGTGGGGTGTAAACTCTGCGCTCTAGCCAGTCATCGGGCGTGCCTACACCATAGTTTGCAACCATGTCGCGATCTTTGCTGGCCGTGTTGTATAGAAAAGCTCCGCCAAAAACTACTCGCCATATTCCAAACACATGCGGGCTATGTGGATCGCCTTCTACATCGGTCGATCTATGATGCTTGCGATGTATGGCAACCCATGCCTTAGTATTCATACCTGTAGTGAGCCATAGCCATAAGCGCATAAAATGACTTAGGGCAGGATGGAACACAATACCTCTATGTGCTTGTCCTCTATGTAAGAATAAGGTAACGCATACAATGGTAATGTGTGTAAACAGGAGTGTGATTAAAAATATAGCCATAATAAAGTGAGGGTTACTTTATCCCTCGGCTCACTGTCGCGGAGCAGTTCAATTGCGCGGACGCCTTTTACCGTAGCGACAAACGGCCCTAAGGTGGGTTAGTTACACCAACTACCTTTTGCTTCGCCGTAATACTCACGAGCAAAACCGTTGGCGATCAAAGCGGCACGTAGGCTCTGACCATTTAAAATGATATCTCCCAGAACACGACCACCGAACTTATCCCAGTCATAAAGAACGACCTGTCTCTGTTGGCTGTTTGCAACTGCATTCTTAGTGAAGGCCGATGCGGCTTGTCCTCGCTGATCTTCCGCAGGGCACTTTGCACGGAATCCTTTTTCGGGTGTGTCAACACCGTAGATTCGAACTGCAAGTTCTGGCTTGAGCGGTTTAGGTAGAAAGGGCGCGGCTATGACCACAGTATCGCCGTCGTTGACACGAAGGATCTGTGCATCATAGGTCATGCCCTGTGGTTGTTTTTGTGCTAGGGCAGGTAAACTCACTGCCATTAATACTGCTAATAATAATTTTTTCATTTTAATCCTTTTAATAAATTTCACGCCACTGCAATCCAACACCTACATTAGTGCTTTGTGCTCCAAGATTGGTTGCTACTACCATGTAAATTTCGCTATTAGTGCTGTCATAGTTTTGAACTATATAATTCTTTTTTGCTGTGCTAGGCATATTTGATGCCGGTGATCCACCTGCTTTTTGACTACCTTGTGTGCTAGCCCCTACCCAACCGTTGTCTAATTCATCACCATCTGTCCAGGTAGTCATATCTGTGCAATACTGAACACCACTGTCTTCATCTACATCTGTCCAAGTTGTGTCATTAAGATAGGTATTGTCTGGAAGTTTAAGTAAACGCCATTTGATATTTTCACCGTCACTAAACATATTTAGATTTCCCATACGAACAATTATACGGTTAGCATAGGTTTTATATGCGTTCTTTAATCTAATAGCCAAGATAGGTAATGTAGCACCTGCTGTAACTGCTTTTAATGTAGGACTAGTCACAGCCCAATCAATACCTGCTTCAACATAGCCGCCTTCGCTAACTACCGTGGAACAGATTTGATCGAAGTATCCGCCTGTAGTTGTGCCGGTGTTTAGTATCTCGCAGCGAACAGGCAGGTTAGGATTACTCATGTAAACTGTTGTTAGATCATTTGAGTGATGAAAAATATGGCATGGTATATAGGCTCCATTATATACAAATCCCACTGTGACCGAACCGACACCCAACCACTGAAACTCCATAAACACTAGTTGAGTCTTAGTAATGTCTATGGTAAACAAACTGCCACCTGTGCCGTCGCACTTATCGATGTTCCATTCTGCTTGTGTCTTTCGAACTTCTTGCGGTGCTCCGCTGGTATAACTGCGTATAACCCACGATAATGTTCCATCACCTGTCTGTTCAAAATAGATACCGTTATTATCATCGTAATAGCCTGTGCGTTTAGTTACATTAGACACGGCTGCATAGAAGTTAATACTGGAAAGAATCTGCTGGCTCTTGCCCGGCATATAATGATGATAGAATTTGGTTTGGTGAACTGCACGACTAGTAGTATTACTCGTAGTTGCTAGTCTAGCACAGGCTTTATTTGCTTGAAATGTTACAGTAGCACCGTTAACCGTATAGTCAACGAAGTTAGGATCTAGGCCGTAGAGATGTTTGTAGTCACCTAAGGTAAAAGGACTGGACATGCGAATACGACCGAAGGCATCTGTTTGGCCTACCTTAAGTGTAGTGCGAAGAACAGGTTGCCCTAGAGCATTATACTCCATGGCCTTATGAACGTTTAGAAGATTGCTCTCCTGTGGGTGCTCATAATTAGTGCTATTTTGATAGCGATCAACCGCCATAATTAATCAGCGTCAATAACTGTGACGTAGGCAGAACCGCTGGCAGCAAGGAATGCCACGTGTGTTCCGGTTGTAAAGTTAAAATCTAAAGTTGCGTTTGCAGGGATAACACAACTACCGGTAGTTGCTGCCACAGTGCTTGTTCCAAAGGCCATGAAGTGGCTTGTTCCATTAGTAATCACTGTTATTCTTCGGCCATTGACTGCTGTATTGACGCTGGCTGCACCTGTTTGAAGTGTTGCGAATTTTGCGGCGCCCGCATTGTAAAGTGTATGATATCTACTCATTTGTTATTGTCCTTTGTTCTCTGCTTGAAATCCTGGATACATGCTAACACTATTTGCTCTAAGATCTGCAGGATTTTTAGGACCGTTTAGTCCACCTAGTCCCGCGGCAGTCGTTACACTGTCAATTCCTTGAACATGTGGATCTGGGCTGTTGTCGTATCCTATAGGTTCTTCTGCACTCATTTGAGCAAACAGTTGAGCAAAAGCGCCCTGTGGTGGCAGCTCTTGCTGTTGTTGGGCGCACTCTACCTGATCGATAAGATCAAGGACCCCGCGGATGATTTCAGTTGCTCTCATAATTTATTAACTTAGATTGACCCAGGTAGTGCCATTGAATCCCTTGAATGTAGATCCTACTATAGCTATTGAACCCGTTGCTGTATTTACGCCTCTTGCAGCCAGTGCAGCATCATCTGTAAAATACGGAACTGCTGGCAGTGCATTAAAGGCTACAGAAGATGTATTCATCGAAACAATAGTTGTTCCCGATGTATCATAAAAATTATGATTATTACTAAAATGATCGTGTTCTTTGTTGCTTAGTAGTAATCTATTAGATTCAGAAATTGTTCCAGAATTAACTGTGCTAATCTGAACTCTAGTTCCTCTAGCTATTGGTGTAAAGTTTTCTAAAGAATTATAGGCAATTCTTCCGCCCAGTCCACCTATGGCATTTCCATTGTTTGATGATTGTCCGTAGAAGAATAGTTTTCCAAGAGAGTCATTTACTCTTAAAGCATTTCTTCTAGTTGCTACTCCGCTTCGGCGGCCGCTGCTGAAAACTAAAATATTACTGCCTAACAATGTAGGATTATCCGGGCCTGCTGTGATAGAAATAGATGTTACTGTGTTAACTAGACTTAATGTATAGGTTCCGGTACCGCCAGTTCCACTACCTAATGCTGTAATAGCTGTTCCTGTGGTAATGCCTGTGCCAACTAATTGTTGACCTATGCTTAATGTTCCTGTGCTAATTGATTCTACAGTTAATGTTGTGCCAGAAACTGATCCCACAATCGTTGCGGCATCTTCTTGAGGAACTCCATATACTAACAATTTACTGTTTATATGATGTTCTGTAGTAGCACCGTAACCAATGTAAGAATCTATACCATTTTCGTGATACAGGGTAGGATTCTCTGCGTTTGCTCCTGAACCGTGATATATTTGTAGCTGAGGTGGGCTTGTTCTAGAGGCTGCAATATAGTTTTGAGTCAACCAAATTTGTCTACTGGTTGCATTTAACTTTACACCCTCCGGCTGAACTCTAAAAAACATTCTAGTTCCAGCATTAGTAGAAGTTGTTCCATCGCTTCTAAAATCGCCAGCGGCTGTTACACCAAACGTAGCTGGAGCTGTTCCTTCTTCTGTTGCAAAATGAGTTCCGTTGTAACCACCAAAGTTTATTTGTCCTAACAGGTCATCGTCTATGGTTCTCCATAGTGCGCCAGGATGTCCTCTAGAGCTTTCTAAAAATATTGCAGTTCCTGCCTGAGTAGAACTGTTTGCGGCGCCACCAGCTGGTGCGTGTTCTCCGTAACCTCTTATAATAATTTCAGGAATTAAAGGCTGATAGGTATTGTAGTTTGACACCATCATTCCTGATGATGTTGCACCGTAATTCTTAACTTTAATAGTTCCAGAAGGATCTAATGGATAACCGCCTACTGCTAGAGCAACATTAACATCTGTTCCTGTTGTGACTACAAGACTCTGAAAAGATACTGAGTTATAGGTGTTTAAATCTTGGTTAGCCCCCGGACCTTGTGGACCAACTGGACCAGTTGGGCCTGGATCACCTTGTGGACCTTGTGGACCTGTATCACCTTGTGGACCTGTATCGCCAGGAATTCCCTGTGGACCAGTAGGACCTGCTACTCCCTGAGGACCTTCAGGTCCGGGTGGGCCCACATCTCCAGGATTTCCTTGGGGACCAGTTGGACCAGTAGGACCTGCAACACCAGTCGGACCTTCAGGTCCAGGTGGTCCTACGGGACCTGTATCACCTAATGGACCAGTGGGACCAACATCTCCTTGAGGTCCTTGTGGACCAGGATCACCAGGTGGACCAGACGGTCCTTGCGGGCCGGCTGGGCCAGCAGAACCGGGTTCTCCAACACCAGTAGGTCCAGCAGGTCCCTGTGGACCAGCTACTCCTTGAGGTCCTTCAGGTCCAGGTGGTCCTACGGGACCTGTATCTCCTACTGGACCTTGAGGACCGGCAATACC
>JACCDX011678090.1_pt1 | contig 11937 bp, 6 predicted proteins | sample 7449681 | NCBI WGS metagenome assembly JACCDX01 (sample SAMN15323450, study PRJNA562643) | freshwater metagenome | isolation source: river surface water | place: USA:Blue River Watershed | collected 2017-08-18 | reverse complement strand
TGTGACGCGGCACTATTTGAAATCATTGAAAGTGGGTGAATTGTATCATTTATTGAATATGTCCGAAGACGATGAACAAGCACAAGAGCAAGAGCAAGCGCAAGAGCAAGAGCAAGCGCAAGAGCAAGAGCAAGAGCAAGCGCAAGATGAAATTAGTAGTGTCGTCGATGCATTATCATCATCTGAGATGGATGTGGATATGGATGGAAACGAAGATCAACAAAGACTTGAAGAAGAAGAACCTTATTTTGAATCCCATATGGCCGTTGATGTGGCCGAATCTGTGTTATAATTGAAAATATAATATTTTTTGTTTACGGAGCGCAGTGTACTGCGTGTGTCGAATACAATATATTAATCAATAATTAATTTGTTTGTTTGTATGATTGATATTTTTATAATTATAATTTTTCAAAAGCAAGTATTTTTTTTGTAAAAGAAAAAAGTGATGATAATTATAAAAAAAAAAACAAAAAAAAAACAAAATACAAATCACTAATCCAAATGTTTCCATGCTTCTGACAAACGACTGATGGATAAAATATAGCGTCCAGCTTGGTATTTGCTGTGGGAAGACATGGAAATTAGACACGATCGTACTTTTTCAATTTTATCGAAAATAGGATCGTTTTTCTCCCACGTGTACAAATCATCACCGTAGTCTTTTTTGACAAAGAAATCTATATTGGAATCCAAAATCTCCGAACGATACCTACAATATACGTGATCATACCATACACGAATAATACTCGTTGGATTCATCATACGAATGGTTTCGAAGGCATTGCGTGTGGCTCGTATTTCTGTGCATTCGGGGTACACGGAAATGACATCATCCAGGAATTCGAAAAATAATTTGTTGAATGCGCGCAGAATAGCCGATTTGTCCATGCCGTAGGGTTTTATGTGAGTGTGTCTGTCACCAATAAATGATGTGTATGTGTGTATTGATTCTTTTATTTTACACATGATTTATTTATATTGTTTTGTTTGTGTTTTGTTTGTGTTTTGTTTGTGTTTGTGTTTGTATTATGGACAAACTTACATACCAATCTTTTTAATGACCAAATTGGCAAAATCGCCCAACATGGATCCACCCCCACCCCCACTTTTTTCTGATTTGTTGTTGTTGCTGGTTGTGTTTTCGGATAACGAAGAAGATGTATCTTTTTTGGAATACGAACGGAGAGGTGGACCTCATCCATCAAATTCGGAGAAAGATTGGGGACCCTGTGAAAACGAGGCATTGTGTTTGCTGTCGGACATGACTTCGGTGGCACCGGCATCGCCTTCCATTTTGTTGTTGTCGCCACTCATGATTTTAATGACGGGGGCCACATTGATTTGTTGTCCCGCGGGAGACGCCGCCGCAGACGACGGATCATAGGCCGCCGCATTCGCGGCGGCTTGCAACAAATGTCGTCGTTGTTCCAAATCGGTTTGTTTGGCCATTTCTTCCACCATTTTGCGAAGATGGGCTCCCGCGATGCTATTCATGGCAATCAATTCGTTGGGCAAGGCGATTTGGATGTAGCGTCCATCCGAGGAATCACCACTCTCCGGAGGACATTGAATGGTAATCAAACGATTTCCCAAACGAATGATACGCCAGATTTGGTCGGCCATCAAATCGAATTCGGGCGAGCGACGGAAATACACCATTTGATTCAATTGGAAATCTTTGACTTGTAAGTCGGTGTCTTTTTTCTTTTCATTTTCATTTTCATTTTCATTTTCATTTTCATTTGTGTTGTGGATTCCTCTTTTTCCTCCTCCACTTTTTCCAAAGGCTGCTGCTGCTGCATCTTCTGTCTCTTCCAAGATACTGGCTTCCCGATCCGACATTTTAAATTGATAGGCCAATTCTTCTTCATCTGGGGCAATCGGTGCATATCTACTTTTGGTTGTTATTTGTGATGATGAGGAAGACGATGACGACGACGACGACGCATCGAAAAAATTCGTTCGCTCATCTATTGCCGGATGGAGTGCCTCTCCACTTCGTTCCAAGGACAACTCCTCCATTTCTAATTCATCATTGGTATGATTCGGTGGATGTTGTTGTTGTTGCTGCTGCTGCTTGGCCTCCGAAATACGTTGACGTCTCTCTTTGAATTCTTTGCGATTGCGTTCTTCCTCTTGAATATAAAATTTGGAATCGGGAGGATCGCGCAAATGCAAACGCCAACGTATGTCGGCGAGAACTTCTTCGGGTGTCATGATATTTTTGTTGTTGTTGTTGTTGTTGCCGTTGCCCAATAAAATCGACGCATTTTGGGAATCCATCAAACTCTCCAATTGACGAATATTATCTTCGGTGATGACACGCATATGAATATTCATGGCTTGCAATTCTTGGATCAAGGTTTTCAATGCATAGGGTACGGCAACCAAACTGCTCTTTGAATAACCACGATTAGAAGAAGAAGACGAAGAAGAAGAAGAAGAAGAAGAAGACAGGGGATTCTGTTGTATGAATCCCGACGTATTTGAAACCATCATGCGATACGAATCACTTCTCTCCATCAACGATTCCTGTGTGAAATGCGTCAAGCCGTGGGCCAATGCCGTTTGCACGTCGCTTTCGTCGAAAAAAGACGCGGCTCCACTAGACGACGTGGTAGTGGTGGTGGGTTGGCGAGTAACGATATCACGCGGACCCCGACTACGAACAGCGAACGTGTCTTCGATGCAATCCGTGCGCATGTAATACCGAGGTCCCATGAAAATTTCCGCTTCGATTTGTTTGCCGGTGGCGCCGTCATACAAAATCTCATTTCCACTGGAATGCAAGCCTGTTTTCTCGAGAATTTTCCCATAGGCGGCACCCCCATGCGACACGGAGAAAGCTGACCCATCGATGGCCGCCCCATATTGCAAAGCGACTTTCCCCGTCAAACTTTCCATGAGGGCCCCCACAATGTGCATGGCGGTGGGAGCCACAATCAAATCGGGACGAACGCCGGTCCCCGTAAAAGGCATATTGATTTCGGGAACCAAGGAACCCAACGCATTTTTTTCGCCGAAACGAGAGGCAAAATGATCGCCATACATGGGCACACACAGTCGTCGATATTGTGTTTTTCTAAGTCCTTGACCTTGTCCTTGACCTTGTCCTTGACCTTGTCCTTGACCTTGTCCTCGTTCACTTACTGTCACAGACACCGTCACGGACTGCCTCTCCCCTATGGGTCGAGGACTTGTAACTGTATCATTATTTTTGGCATTGTTTTGAAACCCACCATTGTCATTACTAGAATCATGATCTTGTTGTAAAAAGGTTTCAAAGATGGTCGCATGAAACAATCCACGTTCGACGGATCCTTGATTGAAAACAAGCGAATCATTTCCTGGCCACGACATGACCGCCACCATGACGTTTTCTCCGGTGAGTGTGGGGAAATAGGTCGAAACCCGGCTGCGAATCAAGGGACGTTGGGCCTGATGCAATAGGGTTTGTTTTGATTGTTGTTGTTGTTGTTGTTGTTGTTGCTGCAAACGAGGTGTCCATGTGAGAGGACCTTCGATGGCGTCCGACAAGGCGAGATACCCCTGGCGATTGGCCTCAAAGGGATTGTGTTCGGGAAACACCAAATGACTTCCGGCAAATCCAAAGAGCACCGATGGATGGATTTCCATGTGGGTGAACAGGGCTTGACGTCGGGGTTGGGCCTCCCAATCCACCAAATTCATGCAAAAGAGAGATTGTTCCGAGGTTTGTGCATCCACGTATTCGATGATGCCTTTGTGTTTGTTGAATTCGTGATACAAGTGGGGTTCCAATGTCTTTGTGGTGTCCTGTACATCATCATCATCTTTGCCTTCCCGAATGAAATGATCCTTCCATGGACGCGTCCAATCAACCAAAAAAGGACTAAACACGTCGCGAATCGGAACATCCGGGTGTCTTTCGTGAAATCCCGTCACCATTTGTGTCCAAGAACTCAACGATAACCCCTTTTGGCTGCCTCTCCTATTCGAGTCGAGGACTCGCCATCGACTCGTTCTCTCAAAGGACAATACCCCTTGGATTTTCACTCTCGTCTCTTCAATGTCTTCTTCTTTGTCCACATAAAAAACGGGACGACACAGACGCCCCCCGTCCGTCGACAAATAAATCGATCGTTCGTGAATCGAGAAGGCGATTCCCGTACAAATGGGCAACAATCCGTTGCGGCGGTGTACCAACAACAAATGCATGATTTTCAAGGGTTGTGCTGTGAGGAACGCCCAGTATCCATTCAGGAAAATACGAATTTGAGAGGCGGCCTCAAAGGGCACCACTATATGGGATACGGGCGTCAACCAAGCAAAACAATGGGTGTGTAACCAATCGTGGAGGCAGTGGCGGGGATATCCGCGGGAAACGACGGCATGCAACGCCAGGCTATTGTCGATAGGATCCAAATATCCATAATGAGAGGCATGACACATTTCGTTCGTGCCTCTAAGCCGCGAAGCGGCGACAACCCGCTTCGATGAGCGAAGCGGATCGTGCACTTGCCACGGGCTGCCACAAAGCCGCTTCGATGAGCGAAGCGGATCGTGCACTTGCCGAAGTTGTTGGATGGTGGCGACGTGGGACGAACGATCCAACAAAACAGAACAAGAAGGCGAGGTGTTCGATTTTTTGTTGTCGAAATATTTAGCAATCTTTTGATCGACCAAATAATGATTGAAAACGGAGAGGTATTTATCCAAAATCAAATTATCCAATCGAACCATGTATTCGGAGCCTTCGACGTTCATGTATTGTTCGAAGGTCTTTCGCACATATTGGAATTGTTGAACCAAGGCATCGGCGACCACGTTTTTAAAGAGTGATCCAAAGGATTGCAACCGTTTGTTTGCCAAATGCATTTGACCATTGGGTTGTCGTTGGTTACCTTTGTCGTCGTCGTCGTCGTGGACTTTCTCTTTGTCCTGGTGACCTTTGTGCATGGACGCATCAAACAACAATTTGTGAACCATGTGTCCCAAGAAAAATGCCTTTTCCCGATAATTGTTGGAACCGACATGAGGCAATACCCAGTCATTTAGGAAATTGGTTATGTCGTTGTCTTCCACACCTGCACCGACCAGTTGTTCTTGAATGTAGTAGAGCGCCGTAGATTGATCCAAGATGGGTCCGGCATCCTCGACCGAGGCAATGAATTCATTTAGGGAAAAGGCTGGGTTTTGCATATCATACACACACATTTCTATAATTTCATAGTCGGAGAGGATTCCCAATGCGCGGAATAGGACGAAGAGGGGAATAGATAGTGGTTGTTGTGGTTGTTCTTGTGATTCATACGGATGGTGTCCATAAGAAATACGAACCATGATCTGAGGACAATGTTCGGGATGCCATTGGAGTGATAGCGTACTTGGATGACGGAAGACATTTTCTGACACCGAATCGATTTCAGCAATAAAGATTTGATTTTGTTTCCCTTTTGTTTCTTCTCCTCCTTCATTTTCTCCTTCATTTTCTCCTTCTCCTTCTCCTTCTTCTTCGTTTTCATTATTGGCAATGTCATTTTCATTTTGATCCTCACGTGCTAGAAAAATGGTATTGGGAGCACGTTGCCATTGGGAGAGACATACCCTCTCTTTGCCATCAATAATGAAATATCCACCGGGATCATGGCGATTTTCCCCCACTTCGGCGCGCATTCCTTGGGACATGCCATAGAGAATACAATGTTGGGATTGCACCATGACGGGGAAATATCCCAAAAACAAATGGCGCAACCAAATTGTGCGACGTTGGCGTTTCATTTTGACCGGATCGGTGACATCCTCGAGTGATTGTGCCAAGGCTTCTTTCAAAAGTTCACTAAAATCTGCGGTGGATTTTTCCGAGATGGGAGGCAACAATTGACTCGCATGAATGGGATCTTCCTTTTTGGTTCGTTGTTTTTTGTTGTTACGTCGTGATGGGTTTTTGTCGTTGTCTTCCTCGTCATCGTCTTCCAGATCGGTGTCTTCTTCTTCTTCTTCTCCCTTTTCCTTTTCTTTTCCTTTCTCTTCCTCTGTATCGCTTTTCTTTTTTCCTCCGCTCAGTGTCAATTCTTTGTGAAATTGATAATATTCCAACAATCGTTGTTGCTGCAAATCTTCTTCGGAAATTATTATATTTTGTCCATCTAAAGACGATGTTAATGACTTGGACATCATCTCATAAAAGAGGGGGGAAATATTCAGAGGGATTTCCTCGCCATCTTTCCAATAGTCCATGAATTCGACTTCGATGTCATAATGTACTGGCATAGCATAGGTCATATCGCGCAATCGTGCTTCATTGGGGAACATATGATGCACACGATCGGCATCATAAATGACCGGATTGCCATATTCCAAGTGTTGACCGTTTTTGCCGCCCACATACAAACGACATTGATATTTGAAGTCTTGGATGTCGTGGTCGAATTGGGTTTGCAAAGCCAATGGATTTTCATTTTGATGGCGCAACATGGTTGGCAAGTCATGAGCGAAAAAATCATTATACGAATCCAAATGATGTGCTGCCAATCGGAAGGTTTTCTCTTTGAAGGGGGCTTCCACAATATTCCATAATGTGGATTCGTCCATCGATTCAGTTGGGTTTTTGGATTCGGTTTTGGATTTGGATTTGGTTTTGGTTTGGATTTGGATTTGGTTTTTTTTACCCCGACTTTTTTTTTTTCAAATTTTTGTTTATTTGAAATTTGCTTGTTTGCTTACTTGCTATTGAGCAGATTTTTAGTTTTTGGTATTTATGTGTGTTTTTTTTTTATTTTCTGTTTCCTTCTTTTCTTCTTTTCTTCTATTCTTCCATCGAAGTTTCGATGCGAGGACTCATCTCCTCATTTTATTTTTTTGGGAGGGGAAAAAAAATAAAAACGGATGTTTCATTCCTTTAAGTTCTTTTCATCAAATCATAATTTAATTCAAATCCAAATTAAATCAATTTCATTTCATTCTACAAAAAAAACTATTTAAAGAACCCAATCATTCAGAAAAAATGAATATGGACACCACGACGAGAAGGGGAAGAAAAAGAAAGCAGACGGTTGCCATGGTAAGTGCGGAGATGCGTGAGAAAATCAATCGCATATTGGAAAGACATCCCATGTATGGAGCATCGCGCCCCCGTTTGATTCATTTGTGTGGTCACCCGCATTTTAGTTTGCATATGGACTACCAACGTCACACTCGTCTCGAGTATTTGGGACCTGGGGAGTATATACCGTATTACAAGAAAACCGAGCAAGTGTATCTGTGGAATCGCGATGCGTGGCTCGAAATCAGTGAGTATATGCGTGCGAATGAAGACCGGAAATATGCAGAAACAGTGGCGAAGCGCGAAGTGGGTTTATACGCCATCCGCCGCCTCATTTGCCATTATATGCGCAAACATGGCATCCCTGGCACGAGAAGATACATTCAGTTTTGGAAAGACCTGGATAAGGACATTGTGGCAAGGGGATCCGTCGCCCAAAATCGTGTCTTTGGTAATGAGACTTTACTTCGTGCCATTAAAAGTTATATTTTTCATATGTAATTCTTTTTTTTTGTTTTATATTCTATTCTATTCCATTTTATCATATTAATCTCTATTCACCTGGACTGATGCCCCGGGGCATCAGTGCAAGGTAAATAAAGTTTTATCTATAAAGCAATTTTTCGTAAGAAAAATTGCTGGTGAACCTGCGAGGGAAACGAGCAGGTGAATAAAGATTAAAATTTTTTTATTCATTATAATATAATTACTTTTCTCTTTTTCATTTTCTCTTTTTCATTTTCATTTTCACGTTTCATTCACAATAAAACAAAAAAAAATGCTTGACACCAACGATTTATTTGGTCCCCTTGGATCGGAATTCTGTTTGTATTTTGAAATTTTAGCGGGCGTTAAACTCTTTATATTCGTTCTCATTATTTTGGGCATTTTGTATACGGGCATTAAGCAGAAACATAGCATGGAATTCTACTTTGTGTCTATTCTCCTCAGTTTTTCATACTTGTTGGCGTATTTGGAGAACCGCATGTTGTTTACGATGTGCGGACGTACTTTGTAAAACAAAGTTATAATTTTATCATTTTATAAAATATTGTAGTTCTTGGCGACATAATCATAATTAAATTCAATGAAAATTTATATATGATTAAAAACTTTTATTTATAAGATGAAAAGAAAATTGAGAGAAATTCCATATGAAAAGTCATTTGCATCTCATCCACGAGCGATTCATTGGGATTATACAAAAAATAATGATTTAACACCGAAAGATATTAGAAGAAGTTCACAAGAAAAATATTTTTTTAATTGTGAAAAATGCAATCATTTATTTTATATTTCAGTATCAAAAATCGTATATAGAAATCAATGGTGTCAATATTGCGCAGGTGTAAAACTTTGTCAAAATTCTTGTGATTTTTGTTTTAATAAATCATTTGCTACACATGAAAAATCCAAATTTTGGAATTACCACAAAAATAACAATTTAATTCCTTCAAATGTTTTAAAATGTTCAAATGCTAAATTTTGGTTCGATTGTAACATATGTAATCATTCGTTTGATATTGCTCTTAATAGTGTAACAACAAATGGCAATTGGTGTATTTATTGTGCAGGTCAAAAACTTTGTAAAAATTCTTGTAATTTATGTTTTAATAAGTCATTTGCTTCACATGAAAAGTCTAAATTTTGGAATTTTCAGATGAATAATGATTTATTACCAAGATTTGTATTTAAATCATCAAGTACATTAGTTTGGTTTGATTGCGACTTATGCAAACATTCCTTTAATATTTCTCTTGGTAATGTAACAAATAACGATCAATGGTGTGGATTTTGTAATGGGGATTTATTGTGTAAAAATAATGAATGTAAATTTTGTTTAGAAAAGTCGTTTGCATCAAATGAAAAATCATCTCATTGGGTTGTTACCAAAAATAATAATTTATTACCAAGAGATGTGTGTAAAAATTCAAATAAGTATTTTTGGTTTTATTGTGATATATGTAAACATGAATTTAACATAATGCTCGCACAAATAACTCAAAATAATAATTGGTGTGGATATTGTGCAAGTAAAATATTGTGTGATAAAAGTATTTTATGTGAGTTTTGTTTTAATAAATCCTTTGCATCACATGAATATGCAACATTTTGGAATACTACAAAAAATAATAATTTGAGTCCAAGAGAAATTTTTAAATTCTCTAATTTATCATATTGGTTTGATTGTAAAGTATGTCAACATTCGTTTATAAAACGTCCAAATGATATATCAAAAAGAAATTCATTTTGTGGATATTGTAACTCATATGAATTATGCGATAACATGAATTGCCAATTTTGTTTAAATAAATCTTTTGCATCGCATGAAAAATCAATATTTTGGAATTTAGAAAAAAATAATGGTTTGTTACCAAGACATTTTGTGAAAGGATCCGATTTTAAATTTTGGTTTAATTGTTTGAAATGTAAAAAAACATTTAATATGTCATTATATAATATAAAAATTGGATGTTGGTGTCCAAGATGTATGAACAAAACGGAGCAAAAAATGTTTGAAATATTATCGCCTTTGTATCCCAATTTGATTCAACAATTCAAACAAGAATGGTGTCGAAATATTTTACCTCTTTCGTTTGATTTTTGTATTCCCGACAAAAAAATTATCATTGAATTAGACGGACAACAACATTTTGAGCAAGTGCGAAATTGGCCATCTCCCGAGGAAGCGATTTGTCGAGATAAACACAAACAAAAATGTGCCAACGACAACGGGTACCATGTAATTCGTCTGTTACAACTTGATGTATATCGTGACACTTTTGATTGGTTGACGGAATTGAAAGAAACCATTGAATTTTTGCATGAAAATTATTCAAATGATCCCCATAATGTGTATATTTTTCGTGCAAAAACTACACAAAATAATGAAGAAGATATTTATTTTAATCATTATTCTGATCGCGTCGAAGAATTGAATGAAGAAGAAGAAGAAAGAGAGAACGCAAAAGAAGAAGAAGAAGAAAATATTTTTATTACCTTTGAAAATTGTGCATAAAAAAAATAAATATAAACAAGAAAACACATTTCGAAAATATTCCGACAGCGATTTTGCAAAATCACAACACGAAAAAGAGAAGAGAATGATGTCACACAATAACAACAACAACACTATCGTGACTTGCCAACCGTCGGAACTCTACCAAGTGTCATTGTCGGCATCCATCAAAAACAAAATTGATTCGTATGTCATGCGGCACCGCATTGTGTTGCATTTAAAAAATGGACATTCGTATGATGGTATTTTGTGGGATGCCACCAGTTCTACCGTGCGTTTAAAAAATGTATATTTGTTGCCCATGTGTAACACTTTTTATAATTCTACCGATTTCATAGTTGCATGGGAAAAAGTAAAGACGGGGAAAATTTATGAGAGAGATTCCTCCGGAGTAATGAATCCGCATATTTTGTATTCCTTTTCTTTTTCATAGGAATCATAATTTTATTTAATTTTTTTCAGGAATGGATCATACAAGAAAGAAATATGCTGGTTTTGAATTCGAATCCTCAAAAAAAAAGGTTCATCCGGATCAACGTTTGTATGTGGTTTCCAATGAATTTGCCGATTTCTTCGGGTTAAAACGATTGCAGATTGTGTGTTTTTCAGACATGAAAAGATTATTGATGGATTACATTCAACGAAATAATTTGAGGAGTCCCGTCGATCCGAGATTTATTGTGTGTGATTATGATTTATTTTTCTTATTTAGACCCGATACACACGGAATGATGGCCAATAATATGACTTATTTGAATTTTTATGTCTTGCTCCGTGATCATTATGTTGGTATTCGAGAGAAATTTATCCAAGAATATCGCTTCAAAATCATGTGTTTCAAGTACAAGAATCATTTCAAACGATGGTTATACGAACGCGTGCGTCTTCCCAAAATTCAAGCGAAATATCATCCGGATCGTTTGTGTTCCATTTTGAAGGATATTGGCGACGGGGATCGTGACGATGATGACGAATTCTTCGATAAAATTGAAAAGGCGTGGTAGACAAAAAAAAGACCAATAGACAAGAAGACCAAAACAAAACAAACCCAAAAACAAAATGTATTTATGTGTGCGCGTGTTTCTTTTTTGATTTGTGAAAGAAATGGATTATGTAACTACTGTTGTATTTTTTTTTTGCTTGCCTCCTCTGTCTTTTTTTTTTCTTTTTCTTTTTCTTTTTTTTTTTCAAACAAAACTATAAATAAAACCACAAAACACAAAACAAAACATGGAGGATGTCTTGTATTACAGTACCAATTGCCCCCATTGCCAACGTTTGTTGGAATATTTAGCTAGGAATGGCATCACGAATAAGTTCAATTTTTTGTCGATTGATCGTCGAATGCGGGATCCCGCCACCGGTCAAATTCTATTGATATTGGACAGGGGCACCAAAGTGTCGTTGCCACCCAACATTCATAATGTGCCCAGTTTGATGTTGCCCAAACAAAGTTATCGTGTGTTGATTGGCAACGATATCTACACGTATTTGGAGTCGATGGTCAATAAAATCACCAACGAAGTTACGCGCAACAATGGCGAACCCAGTGGATTCCTGTTGGGATCGGGACAGAACATGTCGGAACAATTCACGTATTACAATATGACGCCCGAAGAATTGGGTGCCAAAGGCAAGGGACCCATGCGCCAACTTTTGAATTATGTGCCGGCGACCCACGAAACGGGGGGACAACACATCGAAGCCTTGCCCGACAATTACAAAACCGATCGGTTGAAAGAAGGCGACATCAATATGGAATCTTTAGAACAACGTCGCAACATGGAAATTGCTCCTCTCCAACAAAATGGTCCGTTGGCTGGCATCAATGCCAACCATATGTTGCCTCCCCCACATCCACAACAACAAGCACCACCGTCCATGATGCCTT
>JACCDX011199005.1_pt1 | contig 11937 bp, 7 predicted proteins | sample 7449681 | NCBI WGS metagenome assembly JACCDX01 (sample SAMN15323450, study PRJNA562643) | freshwater metagenome | isolation source: river surface water | place: USA:Blue River Watershed | collected 2017-08-18 | reverse complement strand
TCCGCATGCTGAAACTCACCCGGTACACGTCGGCGACAACGACGCTGATCAAGGTCATTGGCCGGGAATGGCAGATCATCCTCGCATCGGTGTTTGTGATGCTGCTGCTGGTGGTACAGACGGCCAGTCTAGGATATTTGTTCGAGCATGATGCGCAACCCGACAAATTCGAGAATATTCCCCAATCTATCTATTGGGCAGTGGTGACGCTGGCCTCAGTAGGTTACGGCGATATTTCCCCGGTGACGCCGATGGGCAGGGCATTGACCGTGGTACTTGCGCTGGTTGGCATTGGAATTTTTGCGATACCCGCAGGTTTGCTGGCTTCTGCGTTTACGGATCAGTTGCGCATTGACCGCGAAGCATTTCTACGCTTGCTGCAGCAAGCCTATGCTGACGGTGTCATCAATCCCAAAGAGAAAGAGGACATCGTTTCCGAAGCCGAGCGTCTGCATTTATCGGATCAGGAATTCAATCGCTTGCTGGACGAGGCTAAAGCAGAATTCGAGAAAACGCTTGTCGAGCAAGAGCTGAGCTTTGGCCAGCTGATGCTGGACGCTAATGCGCACCCGGAGTTCGCTGCGGAGCAATTCCGTATCCTGGTGGCTCAGCAAAGCCTGCTGCTCAGGGCAACTGGTGCCCGGCTGATGCAGGACAAATTGGCGCAGAGCGATTACCCGGACGAGCTGACTCGTCGGGTCATGCAGACCATCGCCGATTATCAGGCATCCCGGCCGACTAAAAGCTAAGCTTTCGCCCATCCCGCCGCAACGAGGGAGTAACAGCGCTGACAGGTTCTGATCTAGCGCAAAAAAGTATATTGATTCCTGAATCAGTAAGCTTTCACGCGACAGTCATTTCGATTTTTTGGCGTTCAATGAGTCTTCTATTTTTCCGGAGACTGTATTGAATCTGTTTCGCGACTGGTTACTCGACCGGCTTCCCAGTGCCACACGTCAGTGCGGTGAGCTGTTTGCCTGGCTGCTGGGGGCACTGGCAGCGTCAGCGCTGATCTGGTGGTCGACTGAGCATGAGATCGTGAGCAAAGAAGCCGAGGCGCGCAGCATGGCAATGCGGCAGGCAGAGTCACTGGCAAATTCCTACTCAGCACAATTGCGACATATCGCAGAGCAGTTGGACCAGCTGACGCTGAGGATTGTGCACGAATGGAGAGAAGCGCCCACACTGCTGAATCTGGAGCGTGATCAGCTGCGGGGTGTGCTGCCGCGCCGGCATGGATTTTTTGTCTATATCACCGATGAGCGAGGCAAGCCGCTGCACGCTTCTTTTTCTGCTCCTGCCAATGTGAATATTGCGGATCAAGGATTTTTTATCAGTCACCGCAAAAGTTGCTGTCTGGGCCTGCTGATTTCCCAGCCGGCATATGGCCCTCTGGTCGGGAGACAGGTCGTCCGCTTTTCACGCCGGCTCGATCATCAGGATGGAAGTTTTGGCGGAGTGGTTGTCGTATCGGTCGAACCTGATTTTCTCGCGACATTTCAGGACGAGGCGCTGCAGGGCTCGAATGATTTTGTCAGCGCCCGTTTGTCCGGCGGGCCTCTGCTGGCCACCCGGCTGGGCAGTGGCACGGCGGAGAAACGCATCTTTTATAAAAATGATCCGGTTTTCACCGAACCCCGCGGCATCTTGCTGGAGCCTCCGGAGAAATTTCGCGATCTCAGATCTCGCTACGTATCCTGGCGAAAGCTGGACGACTATCCGCTGGTAGCCATTGCGGGATTGTCAGAGGAAGATGCGCTGGCACCTTATCGCTCAATGGCTTATAGCTACCGTGTCACTGCGGGTGTTGCTACGGTATTGCTGGTATTGCTGAGCATAGCTGGCATGTTCTTGTCGCGCAAACTGATGGTGCGTCGACATGCAGAGGAAAATGTGCGTCTTACTTACCGGATGGCGACCGATGCGGCGAACGAGGGCTTCTACATGCTGCTGCCCCTTTATGACGGCCGAGGTCAGCTTTGTGATTTTCAAGTGGAAGACTGTAATGATCGAGCGGCAGCCTTGCTGGGAATGATGCGCGGCCATCTGGTCGGGACTCGTGCCAGCAGCTGCATGGCGCCTGCGTTGCATGCAGATATTCTTGGTATTTGTCAGCGTGCGATGGCGCATGGCGTGTATGAAGACGAATTGCGAGTGCCCAGCGGGGGCTGGCTGAGGGCTACCTGGGTGTACCGCCGCGCTGTGCATTCCGGCACCGGCATCGCGCTGACACTGCGTGATATCTCCGAGAGCAAGGCGCATGAGCAGGCACTGGCTGATCTGGCCAACAATGATGCACTGACCAAGCTACCAAATCGCCGTTGGCTGATGAGTTTTCTGCCGGCTGCCATACGACGCGCCGCGCGCGGGCGTGGTCATCTCGCCCTGTTCTTTATTGATCTGGACAATTTCAAGCTGGTCAATGACACGCTCGGGCATGAGGCGGGTGACGAGCTGCTGGTTCAGGCAGCCGCACGCATCCGTGGTGCAGTTCGCGCCAGCGATCATGTGGTCAGACTCGGAGGGGATGAATTTACCGTGGTGCTCGAGCAGATGGAGGATCAGGCGGATATCGCACGCGTGGCTGATGGCATCATTGAAGCGTTGTCTGAACCCTATTCACTCAGCTCCGGCACGGGTCAGCATGTGTCGGGCTCCATAGGTATCAGCCTTTATCCCGACCATGGCGACGATGCCGAGACCTTGCTCAAGCATGCTGATGTGGCGATGTATGCAGCGAAATCCGGTGGCCGGGGCAGGCATCATTTTTACGAGCCGCGATTATCGGATGCGCTGCTGCTGAAGATGAACCGGGAGCATGCACTGCGGACTGCACTTGACCATGAAGAATTCGTGGTGCATTACCAGCCCCGTGTCGATGCTCGCACAGGCAGATTGTGCAGCCTTGAGGCTTTGCTGCGCTGGCAGCAATCCGAGCGTGGGCTGGTGCTTCCTTCGGAGTTCATCAATCTGGCTGAGGATGCCGGCATGATTGTCCGGCTGGGCGAGATCGTGATACGCAAGGTGGTCGAGCAGATCGCTCAGTGGCGCGATCAGGGCGTACGTCTGGTCCCTGTGTCGGTGAACATCTCGCCCCGTCAGCTCCAGTTAGGCAAGACAGCGGCATTCCTGTCCGAGATGCTTGATAAGCATCGTGTCGAGGCAGCATTGATCGAGGTTGAAGTCACCGAAACAGCGGTGGTGGATCGCAGCGCGCATGTGTCGAGGGAGCTTGATGCGCTGCGCGCGATGGACATTCGCCTGATGATTGACGATTTCGGCACCGGATATTCCTCGCTCGCGCAGCTGCACCGGCTGGACGTCGACATGCTGAAGGTCGACCAGGCATTTACGCATGCACTGTCACAAGGCTCTGAAGGTGAGCTGATGTATCGCGCAATCGTTTCCATGGCCACTGCACTGGGTATGCGGGTAGTTGCCGAGGGCGTGGAGACGTTGGAGCAGCTGAAAATGCTGCAGACCATAGGCTGCAATGAAATACAGGGATTCATTATTTCAGCAGCGCTGCCCCCGACGGAGGTGGCGCAGCTGTTGGTAAGAAACATCCTGCCGCCGTTCGACAAGATCGGGCGTCTGGTGGCGGTTACCTGAGCACTAATGAATCACCGCAAACGAGAATACACCCTAGCACTGAACTGCCGGACGACACCGAACAGGGGCAGCATCATCACTCCGCACACCATGCTGGTCATCCATTGAACTGCAGAGAGGGTCTCGAAACGGAATGCAGACACCAGTGGCGGCCAGCAGGTCACCAGCAATAACGCTGCGCCGGTAGCGGAGAGTACCCACCAGGTAGTCGTCGTCATTGATGACAGCGCCAGCTTTCGGCTGTGCAGCCCGGCGCGCACCGGCAGTATCAGCGTGGCATTCGTCGTTACCAGCATCACAAAGGCGGCTGCGCTGGCGGCGCCACTGCTGGCCTGACCGAGCATCCATTGATACACCACGAATACCATCAGCGTAGTTAGCGCACCATAGCTAAGGCTTTGCATCACCTGAGCTGCAGAGAGCAGTGTCTCCCGGCTGCTGCGCGGCGGGCTGGACATCAGATCATCGCGACCTTCTTCAGCTTCAAACACCAGCGAGCACGCAGGGTCAATGACCAGTTCGAGAAAGGCGATATGCAGAGGCGCAAGCAGCAGCGGCAAGCCGAACAGCACCGGCAGCATTGCAAGACCGGCGATGGGTACATGGACCGCCAGCGTGTACACCATGGCTTGCCGCATGTTGGCAAACGTACGCCGGCCCATTCGTATCGCATCCACGATGGATGCAAAATCATCCTGCAGTAATACCAGCGATGCTGCTTCGCGCGCGACATCCGTACCGCGCTGACCCATAGCGATACCGATGTGTGCCGACTTTAGTGCCGGTGCATCATTTACGCCATCACCCGTCATCGCAACGATGTCGCCTTGTGCCTTGAGAAGTTCCACTAGCGCGAGCTTCTGCTGAGGTTTCACGCGCGCAAAAACATTCACGCGACCGACATGCGCTGCCAGCGTTGTGCTGTCCATCCGGGCGATATCGTCACCCGTCAGTATCTCCGTATGCGGCAGGCCAGCCTGTCGCGCGATGGCTGCCGCAGTGAGAGGATGGTCACCGGTAATCATCACCACGCGTATGCCAGCCAGTGTGCATTGTGCGATGGCTGCGGGTACCTCTGATCGCAGGGGATCGGCCAGCGCCACCAGCCCCAGCCATTCGAAGTTGAATTCATGTTGTCGCGCAGGCCATGGCTGATCTGCCGGGTGCAGCGCTCGTGCAACTGCCAGCACTCTGAGCCCCTGACTGGCCAGCGACTCAGCTTCCTGCATCGCCTGCGCATGCTGCTGCTCAGTCAGCTGACATAGCAGGGCGACGGCCTCTGGCGCCCCCTTTGCAGCAACGACATCATGGGGTTCGCCTGATCGCCATAGATGAGTCATTGCCAGTAGCTCTGGCGAGAGCTCGTACTCGCGCGCCAGCGTCCAGTCTTCACGGTCTGCAGGCGTGCTGTTGGTCTGAGCGCTGGCCAGTTCATGAAAAGCCCGCTCCATCGGATCATGAGGCGCTGTCTCGCTGGCCAGCACTGCGTAGTCGAGCAGATCGCGACAGCTTGCAGTCAGAATCTGTGTGGCGCCATCGGTCCGCATCCATCGCTGCCCGGGTACGGAGAGTGCCGCCACCTGCATGCGGTTTTCCGTCAGCGTGCCTGTTTTATCCACACACAGCACGGTAGTTTCGCCAAGCGATTCGATAGCATGCAGGCGACGCGTGAGCACATGATGCGTCGCCAGCCGGCGTGCAGCCAGTGCAAAGAAAACGATCATGATCACTGCGAATTCCTGGGGCAGCAGTGCCATCGCAAGCCCGACGCCTGCCAGCACACCCTCCAGCCAGCTGCCGCGCAGCCACCAGAACAGCGCAATCAGCAGCAGCGACAGCAGCACACCGATGACGGCCAGGCGATGGGTCAGTCGGTTCATTTCTTCGCGCAGCGGCGATGTTTGCAACTGGATGTCTTCGAGCGACTGACCAATGCTGCCCATCTCAGTGCGCTTGCCGGTGACGGTCACGACCGCAACACCCTGACCGGCAATGACGAGCGTGCCCGCATAAACGGTATCTCCCGAGACCTTGCTGACAGCCAGCGATTCACCAGTCAGCATCGATTCATCAGTGGCTAGTTCGTGTGCGCTCAGCAGCAGCGCATCGGCGGGCACACGATCTCCCTCGGCCAGCAGCAGACAGTCCTCGCGCACCAGCTCATGCCCGGCGATGCGCATCATCTGACCGTCGCGCCTCACCAGCGCACGCGGACTGGAGAGATCGCGCAATGCGGCCAGTGCATTGTCGGTACGTCGTTCCTGAAATACCGTGATACCCATGATGATCGCCACAAAGCCCAGCAATGCCAGTGCCTCGCTGCGATCGCCCATCATCAGATAAATGCTGCCAGCAACCAGCAGCAGCATGAACATGGGTTCTGTGAGTACGTCGCGCACGATACTGCCCAGAGCGCGGCGCTGGCTGGTGCCCAGTTCGTTCGCGCCCTCGTCTCTCAGGCGCTGAGCGGCGACTTCCGAGGGTAGACCCGAGGGCAGCAGGTCGGGCTTGGGTTGCTTGATATCATTCATCGTCCGCGTGTCCAGGATGCAATAAATTGGCTGGCTGCGGGGGAGCTAATGCAAACCATTCGGTTGATCATCGTTGCAGCGCATGACACGCGCTGCACAACACAGGAGATAGCATGTCTGAATCCGGATTTCACGTCCATGGCCCTCACGATCACGAGGTTGAACACGCCGCTCACAATGGATCGACCAGCATGGCCGTTGCCACGGCTATCCTCGCGACAGTAGGAGCATTGTTTTCCTACATGGGAGGATACACGCAGGCGAATGCGGCGCTGTTCAAAAATAATGCAGCGATCAAAAAGACCGAGGCTGCAAATCAGTGGAATTATTATCAGGCCAAGAGCAGCAAGCAGAATCTTGCAGAGTTGTCGCTGGATGTGGTTTCCCAGCCCGAGCGCCGTCAGCGTTACGCTGAGTCTATCGAGCGCTACAAGACCGAGAAAGAGGAGATCAAGGCCAAAGCTGAGGCGCTGGAGAAAGAATCTCGTGACTGGGATGAACAATCCGAGGTACAAATGCACCAGCATCATCGCTGGGCGCAGGCGACTACGGCGGTTCAGGTGTCTATCGCGCTGGCGGCGATTGCCTTACTGACGCGGCGTCGGGGCATGGAGCTGGCTATGTATGGACTGGCTGGATTCGGCATCATACTGGGTGGAATGGCTTACCTGCATCTGTAACTGCCACAGTTCATTGCCACACCACAATCAGCACCGGGGGACTTACGAATGAAACTCAGTTTTCTCGGTGCTGCCGGCACCGTGACCGGCTCCAAGACCCTGATCGAGCATCAAGGCAAGCGCATACTGATCGACTGCGGACTGTTTCAGGGCTACAAAAATCTGCGGCTGATGAACTGGGATGCATGGCCGTTCGACCCGCGCAGTCTGGATGCGGTGGTCCTCACCCATGCCCACCTGGACCACAGCGGTGCGCTGCCGCTTCTGGTCAGGAATGGCTTCCAGGGGCCGATCTATGCAACCGCCGCCACCACTGAACTATGCGGACTATTGCTGCCCGACAGTGGACATCTGCAGGAAGAGGATGCGAATTTCGCGAACCGCCATAAATCCTCCCGGCATAACCCCGCGCTGCCGTTGTACACCGAAGCAGATGCACGTCATGCGCTGAAATTTTTCAGGCCTGTCGAGCCGGGGCAGATCATCGCTGTAGGCATGATCAACATGAGGCTGCGACCCTCTGGCCATATTTTGGGCGCCTGTTCGGCAGAGATTCGTACCGCGCGCGGCAGTTTGCTGTTCTCAGGCGATCTCGGCAGGCCGGATGATCTGGTGATGCGGCCGCCTGAGCCCATCGAGCATGCGGATTATCTGGTCGTTGAATCGACCTATGGCGACCGCCTGCACGAACCGTCGGACGGTGGCGACGAACTGGTCGATGTAATCACCCGCACAGCGGCACGCGGTGGCACCGTGCTGGTACCTTCGTTTGCTGTGGGCCGTGCGCAGAATCTGCTGTACGAGATTTTTCTGCTCAAGCAAGCCGGGCGTATCCCCGATTTGCCGGTATTCCTCGATAGTCCGATGGCGATCGACTCCATGCATATCTATCAGCGGCATCGCCGCGAGCACCGACTGTCGGTGGACGATTGCAAAGGAATGTCACACGTCGCACAGATTTGCCGCACGGTTGACGAATCGCGCGCTCTGGATCAGCAGCGCTACCCGGCCATTATCATCTCCGCCAGTGGCATGGCGACGGGCGGTCGTGTACTGCATCATCTGCGTGCGCTCGGGCCTGATCATCGCAACAGCATCGTGTTTGCCGGTTATCAGGCGGGCGGCACGCGCGGCGCGAAGATGGTCGCAGGAGAGCGCTCCGTGCGTATCTTTGGCGAGGATGTGCGCATCAATGCAGAGGTTGTTTCGCTGGAGGGTATGTCAGCGCATGCAGATGCCAGTCAACTGATTGCGTGGATGAAGACGGCACCTCGGGCACCTCGCCATGTATTCATCAACCACGGCGAGGCAAATGCGGCGGATGCGCTGAGGGTTCGAGTCGGTCGCGAGCTGCACTGGGATGCCAGTATACCGCTACTGGGGCAGCGCGTCGAGATTGCCGGCCTGTGAGCAGGCTCAGCGAATTCGACTCAAGGTACTAACGCTTGACCGTCATCGGAAAGTCGCGCAGCAGCTTCTGACACAGCGCTTCTTTGCCCATCTCTTTTGACTTGCTGTCGAATGTCTGCTGGCCTTTCATGAACAGATCCTTCGAGGCGCCTTTGCCAACTTTTTCCATGCACACTTGCGAGTCCTGCTGGAAGCGCCACGCGTAATAAGCGAAGGGACAGTCCGTCCGGGCCTTGGTAAAAAGGCCGTCCATCTTGATCAGGTCTTCACATTGCTGAGCGCTGGCCGGCCGAGCTGTGAGCAATCCTGCCAGCATGGTCATTAGGATCAGTTGGGCAAGTGACGTGGTTGGTCGCATCGCGTATTTCCGGTTCAGGGCATTCAAAGCCTGAAGTTTACCGAAACGCCAGTCATCAAATGTTCAAACCCTGACCAGGCGCTAGACGACTGGTACTACAATAAGCGGCATGGACACCGATCACCCTATCCGACTGTCGATGCTGGATCTCGTGCCTGTGCGCGAGGGCGCCAGCATGGCCGATGCGCTTTGGCAAGCGCAGCGTACCGCGCAACACGCCGAAGCATTGGGCTTCACGCGCTACTGGGTCGCTGAGCATCACAACCTGCAGGGCGTCGCCAGCTCTGCCACGGCGGTGCTGGTCGGACATATCGCCAGCGGCACACATCGTATTCGCGTGGGCTCGGGCGGCATCATGCTGCCGAATCACGCGCCACTTACGGTGGCCGAGGCGTTTGGCACGCTCGCTGAGCTGTATCCTGGTCGTATTGATCTGGGTCTTGGCCGCGCACCGGGTACGGATCCAATGACCATGCGCGCGCTGCGCCGTGACCGGGTCGAGACTGAGGAAGATTTTCCGCGTGATGTCGCCGAGCTGCAGCGGCTACTGGCACCCGCGTCGCCGGGGCAGCGCGTGGTAGCGCTGCCGGGCGCAGGCACGCAGGTACCCATCTGGCTGTTGGGCTCTAGCTTGTTTTCCGCTTCGCTGGCGGCGGAGCGCGGGCTGCCCTTCGCCTTCGCTTCTCACTTCGCGCCGCGTTTTCTGATGCAGGCGGCCGATCTGTACCGCAGCCGCTTTCAACCCTCGGACGTGCTCGACGAGCCTTACCTGATGATCGGCGTGCCGCTGGTCGCTGCGCCCACCGACGAAGAAGCCGACTATCTGGCCAGCAGCGTCTTTCGACGTGTGCTGGGCATACTGACTGGCGATCGCAGGCCGCTGCAGCCGCCTGAGCACGGTCTCATGGAGCGCCTCTCGCCACAGGAGCAGCAGGGCATCGCCGGTTTTCTGGGCGCGGCAGTGATCGGGGGGGCGGACACCGTGAGACAGGGATTGACGCAATTACAGCAGGCCACCGGGGCTGACGAGATCATTCTGACCTGCGATATTTACGAACCCGAATTACGCCTTCGCTCAATGAGCATCGCCGCTGAGTGCATGGCCATGGCGACTGCCTGAGCATGTGGTGCGGCGACTACGCGTTACTGCTGCGTCACTCGCAATACGGCGTCTAATGAAAGCGAGCCTGAAACTGTTCTCGGCAAGCCTGCGACATCACCTGGAACTGGCGATCATTCTTCGCGTTCCTGGATGCTTGCAGTGTGCATGCATCGTAGGTCTTGGGCCCGTTGTGGCACGCAGTAAGCATGGCCATCAGCACAAGGCCGCTAGCGGGGATCCGGAATAAGCTGCTGAGTCTCATGGTGCATGAAAGGGCGGTTGTGCTGACGCCAAGTCATTGAATAGCTCAGAAATATTCTAGCCAGAATTTTTCATTCTTGCGCTGCACTCAGGTGCAAAGACCCGCAGACGATCAGGGGAATGACGGGGGTGCGTTGCGCGTGCGGCGTTCTTCCGCCGTGGGCGTGATTCCGTAAGGCGCGACCAGAGGCCAGACATGCGCCGGCACCATGGATTTCAGCCGCGCCGGCTGCTCGCGCCGCAGATGCACTACCGTTTCGATGGCTTTCATTTCCACGCGCGCCCGCGCAAATTCCAGCCCGCGCGGGCCGATACGCGGCATCAGCCAGCCCACCACCGGCCGCAGCCATTGCGGCATTTTTCTGAGCGGCAGACCGCCAGCGGCGCGCAGTGTGTTCTGCAGGAAGCCGCGCACGGCACCGGCCCGCTTGCCCGCGCTGCTGGGCTCGCGCAGCGTGACTTCATCACCCAGCAAGTTCAGCATCTGCTGGCCGCGTGCGTTGCGTACCAGCAGCCACTGCTGGCCTTCACCTCCCATGTAGCCGACCGTGATGTCGGACAGGGTATTGGTGTAATCGACGCAGGTTTTGCAAGTCAGCGGGAAAAAATCTGCCGGCAGATCAGACAGAGGTAATTGCAGGAAGGGTATGGTGCGCTGCCGTCCATCGTCATAGCGAAGTTCTACATGATAGTCAGCGCGGAATTCCAGATACGTGATGCGGTCCGGGTCGGCTTCCAGCAGCGACAGAAAGCGATGAAAATTTTCGGTGGTCGTGTTGTCCGAGCACGGCGTGCCAATCACGTACAACTGCTCAAGTCCCAGCTCGCGTTCCAGCGCGCGTAATGCGTACACCTGACAGGGAATACCGATTACGGCCAGCCGTTTCACACCGCTGCGAATGGCGGGCTCCAGCAACGCAAGCAAGGGCGCATAGCCCATGCGCATTCCCCGGCATTGCGCCATGTCGGCTGCCCGTGTGATCAGCACGGGTTCGGGTTTCCACTTGTCCGCCGGGTCTGGTTTGACGGCCAGCACGGCATCGACGGTATCAGTCTCCAGCAAACGTTCCGCCAGCCGGGTGGTGATGCCCGTCCATTGCGCACCTTCAGACGGCATCTTGAGCGCCGCCTTGTGCATTCCCTGCAAGACACCAAAGTGGGCTTCGTGCTCCCGTGCAGCCTCTCGGCTGCGGCCATGGGTCTGGGTTTCCAGCGCCGGATAGTCCGGACGAATGAACTGACAGGCGCGACCGCAGCGTTTTGGATCGTCCGTGCGGGACACGCCGCAGTCGGTGCACAGGCTGCGAAATGGCGAGGCTTGGGAGGACGAAAAAGAAGGTGGGGCGCTCACCGGCATAGGATCCGAAAATGTTTCCGCTTATTAAATAGTCAAGCTTGCGGGCTGTCCACAGTTTTCGTGGAAAAGTCTGTGGATACCTGTGCGGAAATTGAAGCAAGTAACTGATTTCAATAAATAAATTGAGTTTGGGGGAAATCAGCTCAGGCTGGAAAAACCCTTCGGGCTATCAGCTTTCTGCAAGAAAAGCTTGCCGAAAGATGCAAACATAAACGAGAATGATTCGCATTAAATGATTTATTTTTGAATCCCGGAAAAATTTTTTGAGCTCGGAGTCCCGTTTTCATGCGTAGCAGAACCATTCCTTCCAACCCCAGCCATCCGGCAGGGCTGGCGGTGCTGACACTGGCAGCCGCTGCACTGTGCACCGAAACTCTTGCGCAGACCGCTGCAGAAGAAACCGCAGAGCGCAGCCTGCCACGTGTGGACGTGATCGGCACCGCCACCGGCAACCGCAATAGCCCCGGATCGGCACAGGTGATCGAGGCAGCGACGCTGGAGGAAAGCCGGGTCTTCAATGTCAATGAAGCTCTACGTAAAGTGCCCGGCGTGCATGTGCGTGAAGAAGAGGGCGTGGGCTTGCGACCCAATATCGGTATTCGCGGGCAGAACCCGACACGCTCGAC
>JACCDX011781777.1_pt1 | contig 11938 bp, 14 predicted proteins | sample 7449681 | NCBI WGS metagenome assembly JACCDX01 (sample SAMN15323450, study PRJNA562643) | freshwater metagenome | isolation source: river surface water | place: USA:Blue River Watershed | collected 2017-08-18 | reverse complement strand
TAATAACAATTGAAGCTAAAGAAAATACAGCAGTGCTGTTCCAGCATAGTGAGCAGATCAGACATTTTGTTCGCCCAGTTGATGGTGTTAGGTATGCTGTAAGATTCTTTTATTACACATCGAATCTTGAGGCCCCACCTGGGTATCATAGAAGTTTATATGGATTTGAAGATGGAAAACCAACAGACGTTCCAGGCTGAGAAAGTAAATCTGGACTTATGGTTTGATCATAACATTTCTCTAGCTAAAGATAATGTATCATACAATTTCCACGGAGAGCCATGGGAATATGATTACTATCACACTATATTAATATTTTTAATTGATCACATCAAATCATATTCAAATATACAGTTTAAAAATATTGGGGATAATGTAGACAGAGATAGAATAAATGTATTTCCAATTGTATGCCCAGATTTACCTAATTTAAACCACGCCCTCATTAATTTGGATTCACATGTATATGACTTTTGCAAAACAGAAAACATATATCTGCTGTTTATATTGAGTAGGGAGACCATTCAAGAGCATCACGCCCGCGAAACTGCAGATATCATAAAAACGCATATTATTAACAAGGGGTATAGTAGCTCAATTGTAAAAATTGCGCATGTGGCTTTTGATACTGCTCCTGAACTTAATTGTGTTAAGGATTATATTATTAATCTTGATTGGGTTAATAATTTTCTAGCCGACTACAATACTAGACTTAATACAACTACCTTTGAATTACCAGAAACTAGATCTTACAATTTCTCATTACTCACCGGTCAAATAAAAGATAGACCATATCGTAGCATATTTTTAGCTAGGTGTTTTGAACGTCAACTGCTAGATGATAAATTCTTCTACACAATGTTTTTCTTAAATGAGGAAAGTGATATACCATTTATCAAAAACGAGTTTAAAAATACTGTATACGAATCTATTATTAACCAAGCTTGCGACAACATATTTAAAAACTATACGGTTGATACTAATGGATCAACCCTACAAGATAAAAACATATATGATAACATGATAGAGTATACAATACCTCAACAGGTGTTGGATAGTTATATTAATATTGTTCTTGAGACACAAATCTTTAGTCCGTGTCTAACTGAGAAAATATATAAACCTCTAATGTCTGGGATGTTATTTTTATGGCACGGACCACCCAATACATTAGAATATCTTGAATCAAGAGGATTTAAAAGATACAAATACATTGACTACTCGTTTGATAGTCATCCAGTTGCTGATACTAGATTAAATCTACTAGTAAATGAAATACAACGACTGAGTAAGAAAGACTTAAAGGCGTTGACGGAATTAAACCAGCCCATTATTGACCACAACAAAAAAAGATTTTGGGAACTAGCTAGTAATATGAATGTGTTATGGGACCAATTAAAATGAGTGACTTTCAGCCTTTATTTGATTTTGAAAAAGCTGTTGCAGACTTCTGGCAATCGAGATATGCTGTTGCAGTAGATTGTTGCACTCATGCCCTAGAGCTAGCTCTTCACGTGAAGCCACAACACGCGGTGTGTCCTACTAGAACATACGTCTCTGTCCCAATGATGATGGATAAGAGCAGATCGTCATATGAGTTTCTTGACAAACCGTGGACGGATTACTATTATCTGACAAACGATGTTATTGATGCCGCTCCTTATTGGAAGCGGAATGGATATGTCAACAACACTCTAATGTGCATATCATTTGGACACAAAAAGCATATCAATATTGGCAGAGGTGGAATGATTCTTCTTAATGACAAGAATCTCTATGAGCGTTTACAAAAGATCAGATATGATGGAAGATCTATTCACTCAGGCGTAATGTATAAAGATGATGATGTCACAGAGCTTGGATATCACTACTATATGACCCCAGAAACTGCAGCCATTGGTCTTGAGATTTTCAACCAGAAAAAAGACATTCCTGCCAAAACTGTCCGTCACACAGACTATGATGATTTGAGAAAGATGACATACTTTGCAAATAGGATTTCTTGAATTATCTCACGTATTTGCTAATCAAGCTAAGCTGCCATACTCTACAGGGTGTGTATGGAGCTACTGTCGCCAAAACCCCATTATAAAAGAAAACTATACATTCTCTCCAAAAGATTGGTATTATGTATTAGATGATAATTTTTCCATTGATGATACAGTCGAGGCTCTCAAACACATAGACATTCTTGGTGTTTCATATTTTGTATGGAACGTGAGAGCGTCTGACGAGATATGTCGCAAGCTAAAACAAATCAATCCAAACATTATTATCATATATGGTGGCTTGGGAATGCCCAAGCACGGTAGGTGCGAACAGTTTCTACAAGATCGGCTGTTTGTTGACATTATTGTTCATAACGAGGGTGAGCTTGTATTTGAAAACATACTTGTGTCGATAGCAGAAGATCGTGGCATTAGAAATGTCAATGGAATCACGACACAGCACTTTGTCAATCCGTTAGAGAAACGTGTTCGCAACATTGCAGCCATGCCTAGTCCATATTTGGATGGGCTGTTTGATGAACTAATGGCTGTAAAGTATCATCCTTATAATGTAGAAGCTATTATAGAACCCGATCGGGGTTGTCCATATACATGTACATTTTGTGAAGTTGGAGATAGGTTCTTTGCAAAGGTTGAACGCCAACCTCTCGATAAACTATTCGCAGAGATAGATTGGATATCAAATTACAAAATAGATTATATGCACATCGTCGATAATAACTTCGGTATGTTTCCTAACCATATGGATATTACTGAGTATATTATTAACAAGAGAGACACTACAGGATATCCAAATGCATTGAATATTAGTTGGGCTAAGAATAAGAAGCCATTCTTATTTGATATTGCTAAAAGAATGCACGAAGCAAAGCTGAATAAGGGTGTGACGATGGCTTTGCAGTCAATGCATCCTCCTACACTAAAAGCTATTGAACGCCCTGGTCCAGAACAAGCCTCACTAAAAGAAACCATTAATCACCTTAGAGAATTAAAGGTCCCAGCATATATTGAAATGATATTGGGGTTACCAGAAGAGACCGTTCAAAGTTTTAAAGATGGAATATACACACTAATTGACGACATTGGATATAACGAATTTATTAACATCTATAATCTAGTTGTGTTGCCCAATACTCCATTTGGAGATCCAGAGTATTTAAAAAAGTATGATATCAAAATTGCTCAAACAGCTCCTGTGTTTGTTCATCATCAACAACCTACCGAAAAAATTATGGAGGAGACAAATGATATTGTTATATCCACAAGCACAATGTCGGTCGATGATTATGTCGATATGACAGTATGGAAATGGTTTCTGTTGGCAACTCACTTTCTAGGTTGGACTAGATTAGTGTCAATAGAGCTTAAAAAGCAAGGCATTACTGCTCGACAATTCTATGATAATCTATTTGAATATACAATTAATAATCAAACACTTTTAGCAACAGAATTAGACACAACAAAAAAGCTGTTTGAAATGGTGTTGAGAAGAGAGACCCCATGGGGTCGAAGGGTAGAAGAAGTATCGCCAATATACTGGGAGTATGAAGAAGCTACTGCAATTGTTATAGCTCAGAATAAAGATTTGTTCTATAAGCAGTTGACAGACTACATTAATCAGTATTATAATGTGCCTAACCTTCAAGAGATCATTGACAAACAATACCACAAAATGAAGGACCCCTATGTTGTCTACAATGGAGACTTAGAGCTCTGGTGTAAAGAATGCATGTGGTGGGGTCGTAGAATTGAGAGGTTCTTTGTTGGAGAATACTTGGAGGCATAACAGATATTCCAAAAGGTAATATCTGCAACACTATAAATACACCTCGGATGCAGCAAGTGCTGGTCCATAATTATCTTGCTTGTAAAAGGAGAACAACATGACAGGCGTACAGCAACTATTTCCCCGTGGCTCATTTATTGGCTTCGACCATCTTTTGAATGAGCTTGATCATGTAGCAAAACATGCTAACGATCATTATCCCCCACACAATATTATCAAAACCGGCGAGACAGATTATCTGATCGAACTTGCTGTAGCGGGATTCTCAAGGGAGGAACTTTCAATTGAGGTCAAAGACCGCACATTGACAGTTACGGGCGATCATGTAAGCAGAGGTAGAGAGTTTATTCATCGTGGAATTTCTACGAAGAAGTTTAAACGCACCTTTAGGCTGTCTGAACACGTACACGTAATCGGAGCAGATCTTAAGGATGGCATTTTGTCAGTTGAGCTGAAATATGTAATCCCCGAAGAATTGCGTCCTCGTAGAATCGAAATCGGTCATCACGAGGAAACAAATGACACACATAGCACTAGTAATAAGCAACTACTTACAGAGTCCGATCAGTGAAGTGCTGACTGCGATCTCTAATTTTTATTCAACCGCTCGCAGCAACTATGCTAAGCATCTAATGTATAAGAGCACCCTCAAAGAGCTGAGCAGACTTACTGACTATCAGCTTTCTGATATGGGCCTTAGCCGTTACGATCTGCATGAATTAGCACGTCAGACTGCATACGGTATTAAAAAATAACACACAGCGGGGAGCATAGTGCTCCCCGCAACATCACACAGGAGAACTACTATGAATAAGAACCCATTCGAAATCCGTGCCGACATTCTTGAACTTGCAAAAGACTACATGGATAAGCAAACTGCTTTGAACGTGCAGTACTGGGAAAAAGCGATGGCAATTGGCAAAGCTACTATTGAAGATGCAAAAGCTGCTAATGCCTATACCCCTTATACTATGGAAGAACTTATGAAGAAGGCTCAGGAAATGTATTCTTTCGTTTCAAAAAAGGATTAAGCATATGCTAGATCCTGATCACACATATCTTCGATCCTTAATGGATAAGAAGAAAGGCGGCAAATAATGTGGCCTTATACTGACGAAGAGTTAGACTTCATAAACGGTAAAAAGAAATAAGATGGGCGCTTCGGCGCCCTTTCCCGTTGTGCTGCAACGTTTCTGGTTGTATAATTACTTGATAATGTACGGAGAATTTTATGGATTTCTACACTTCTGTTAACCGTTATGGGAACGATATCCTCCTTCGAGGATTCCATCACGGTAAGCGAATCGCACAGAAGGTTCGCTTCATGCCCACACTTTATACTCTGACTGATAAAGACACTGGGTGGAAGACTCTTAATGGTCAGAGCGTCTTGCCTCGAGCTTTCGATACTATGCGAGATGCTGGTGAGTTTATCAAGCAATATGAAGGCGTTGAGAACGTTGCCATCTATGGTACAACCAACTATGTCACTCAATTTATTACTGAGAATTATCCTCGTGATATTAAGTTTGATCGTGATAAAGTAAACGTTACTACCATCGACATTGAGGTTGCATCTGACCAAGGTTTTCCTAAGCCTGAGGAAGCTGCGCACGAAGTTGTTTCCATCACGATGAAGAACAACATCGATGGGATCTATCATGTATGGGGCATGCAGTTTTATGACCGCACCAAGTGTCCTGTAGTTGAAAGTAAGAAGATTCGATATCACCAATTCGATGATGAAGTTAGCATGTTGCTTGACTTTGTTCATTACTGGCATCATCCTGACACCTGCCCAGACATTGTCACTGGTTGGCACATGCGTGGGTTCGATATTCCGTATCTCGTCAACCGTATCAAGAACATTATCGGTGGCGATGTCTATAAGAAGATGAGCCCTTGGCTTGCTGTCAATGCTAAGTCAATTCCTATTGGTGCTGGCCGTGAGATGCATGTCTATGAGCTTGAAGGTATCCAGCAGCTTGACTATCTTGATCTGTTCAAGAAGTTTGGTTACTCGTATGGCCAACAGGAATCGTATAAGCTGGGTCACATTGCTCACGTTGTGCTCGGCGATGAGAAGCTGTCTTACGAAGAGTATGGCAGCTTGAACAATCTCTACAAAGAAGACTTCCAGAAGTTTATTGACTATAACATCAAGGACGTTCAGCTTGTTGATCGCCTTGAAGAGAAGATGGGTCTGATTACCCTAGCTATGGTTATGGCTTATCGTGGTGGTGTAAACTACTCTGAGACGTTTGGCACGACTTCTATTTGGGATTCCATTATTTACCGCATTCTACATGCCCAAAAAGTGGTGGTTCCACCGAAGGTTATGCAGCATAAGCAGCAGTATCCTGGTGCATATGTTAAGGATCCTAAGGCTGGGGGATACAAATGGGTTGTGTCTTTTGACCTTAACTCGCTCTATCCTCTGACGATTGTGCAATACAACATGTCGATTGAGACCCTTGTGCAGGGTAAGATTCCTGGTGTTGATCCTGACAAGTTTCTTGCTAACGAGATTGATGCTAGTGTAGCTGGTGGAGATTATACTCTAACTGCAACAGGCACTCGTTTCCGTAAGGATAAGCAAGGTGTCATTCCTATGATCATTAACCAATATTATGCTGAGCGTGTTCAGGTTAAGAAGCAGATGCTTGCCGCTAAGCAAGAATACGAGACCAAGAAGACTAAAGCTCTTGAGAATGAGATCAACACTCTTGAGAACCAGCAGATGGCTATCAAGATTCTTATGAATAGCTTGTATGGTGCTCTGGGTAACAACTTCTTCCGATACTTCGACGTTCGCATTGCAGAAGCTATCACAACTTGTGGTCAGCTTGCTATTCGTTGGGCTGAGCGCTCAATCAACCGGACTGTCAACGATATTCTTGGAACGACTGGCGTTGACTATGTGATCGCTATCGATACTGACTCGCTCTACATCAACATGGAAGAGATCGTTAAGAAGTTTAATCCTAAGGATCCTGTCAAGTTTCTCGATAAGATCTGTGAAGAACACTTCGAGAAGATCCTTGAGAAGGCTTATGCTGATCTCGCTAAGACCGTCAACGCTTATGACAATCGCATGGTGATGAAGCGGGAAGTAATTGCTGATCGTGGGATCTGGGTTGCTAAGAAGCACTATCTGCTCAACGTTCATAACAGTGAAGGTGTGCAGTATGCAGAGCCTAAGCTCAAGATGATGGGTATCGAAGCTGTTAAGTCTTCAACTCCTCAGGTGTGTCGTGATAAGTTTAAAGAAGTGTTTAAGATTATCATGACTAAAGATGAAGAGGCTGTGCAGCAGTTTATTGCTGACTTCCGTAAGCAGTTTGCTAAGCTGACTCCTGAGGAAGTATCATTCCCTAGAGGAGTGTCTGACATTGACAAGCACATGGATCATAAGAATATCTACGGTAAGGCTTGTCCTATTCACGTTCGTGGCTCGTTGCTTTACAACCACTACGTCAAAGCGCAAGGTTTGGATAACCGCTATGAGATGATTCAGAATGGTGAGAAGATTAAGTTTGTGTATCTCAAGACTCCAAACCCAATTAAAGAAAATGTGATTGCATATCCGCAAGCGCTTCCACGAGAGCTTGACCTGCATCGATTTATTGACTACAATAAGATGTTCGAGTCAACCTTCGTTGAACCTCTATCGTCTATCCTGGATGCTATTGGTTGGGAAGTTGAACCTAAAGCTTCGCTAGAGGACTTTTTCGTGTGATGTATTCATTGACTGTATTCAAACCACCCCGTTGGTGGGAAGAACAACAGAGATATGTGTATGATAACAAGACTCATCGTCGTATGGACTTTGAGTCTTGGGATCGTTTTGTTAAATTCCTGTATAAACTATCTGAACGTCCATTGGAGGGCAAACAAAATGCAGAACTTATTTCTCCGGCTGTTTATGAAGCTGGGGCTACACGAGGGAATAAAAATGTACTGGCTTGGGCAGGCTGGTGTGCTGTTGACATTGATGATTGGGACTTTGAGGGAGATCTAAAAGATGAGCTTGCTCGTAGGTATGGCCGTTGGAGCTATGTTGTGTATTCAACTGCTAGTTCGACACTTGCTAAGCCGAAGTTCCGCCTTGTCTTCCAGCTTGACAGGCATATACAAACACCAGATATTAAACATTTCTGGTTCGCCCTCCAATCGTATCTTGACGACCGAGGAGACAAACAATGTAAAGACCTCTGCAGAATGTATTACATCCCTGCGGACTATGCTAATGCTAACAACTTCATTTTCCACAATGTTGGTAGTCCTCTTGCTGTGGACTACCTTTTGGCAGCATACCCCTACAGCGAAAAGCAATCCTCTGCCAGCTTCCTCGATCGACTCCCAGATGCTTGGCGAGAACAAATCGTCGAGCACAGAAAGTCAGCCTTAGAAAATACTTCTTATTATTGGACCAGCTATCAGGACTGTCCGTTTGTTAGTAAGAGAATGATTAATGACTGGACTTCTATTGCTGGAGTGGATGGCACTGGTCGTTATAGAATGATCTATAAGATCATGATCGCAATTGCTGGGAATGCTGTTAAGAAAGGTTATCCTCTAACAGTTAACCAGCTTGTCGACTTAATAAAACAGCTCGATGCAGATACTTCTAGAAAATATCAGAATCGTGCTTTGGATGTTGAAGCTAATAACGCACTTGAGTATGCTTACAGGAATGCATTATGACTTACATATTTGATGTTGACGGAACACTTACCCCAAGTCGTGGTAAGATTGATCCACAATTCGCCGATTGGTTTGCAGGTTTTTGCGACACGCATGATGTCTATCTTGTGACAGGAAGTGACCGACCAAAGACTCTTGAGCAAGTTGGATCTGATATCTACAATAGGTGTAAGCGAGTTTACCAGAATTGTGGAAACGATGTTTGGGAGAAGTCTGTTAACATTCGTACTAATAATGTTAACTGGGATCCACACATTATGGGATTCTGTAGTAATGAGCTAGCAGAGTCTAAGTTTCCAGTTCGCACTGGAATCCATTGTGAGTATCGTATTGGCTTGATGAATTTCTCGATTGTAGGTCGACGAGCTACGCGAGAGCAACGTGCTCAATACGTTGAATACGACATCAAACATAATGAGCGTAGGCAGATTGCTGAGAGGTTTAACACTAAGTTTCCTTTGTATGAGGCTAATCTCGGTGGTGAAACTGGTATAGATATTGCTCCTAAGGGTAAAGACAAAAGCCAAATCATCCAAGATCTAGATGGTTTCTTACAATTTTTTGGTGATGCTATATTTGAAGGTGGAAATGATTACTCACTTGCTCAAGCTGTTAGATTGGCTAGCGGGGCTGCATATAAGGTTGAAGGATGGACGCACACATGGAAATTACTAAAACAATTGGCTTGACTGCATCAACATTTGATCTACTTCACGCTGGTCATATTGCAATGCTTAGAGAAGCTAAACAGCAGTGTGATTATTTGATCTGTGCATTGCAAATTGATCCATCAGTTGATAGAGATCACAAGAACAAACCCATTCAAACAATTGTTGAAAGATATACTCAACTAGCTGCTGTGAAGTATGTCGATGAGATTATCGTATATGCTACAGAGCAAGATCTTGAGGATATCCTTTTGATGTATCCTATTAACGTTAGAATCTTGGGTGAAGAGTATAAGAATAAAGATTTTACTGGCCGAGAGATCTGTAAGAAACGAGGCATTCAGCTATATTTTAATCACCGAGATCATAGGTTCTCAACTTCTGATTTGAGAAAAAGAGTGCATGAAAATGAATCAAATAAGTGAAGAAAAAGCTGACAAAATACTTGAAAAGCTGTATTATATTGAAATGCGACTGAATCTTATGGAAGATAAGCTACGAGAGATTAACTTTGAAGGATGTTGGTTAAGACATCAGAAAGATGAAACCTGTGACAAAGAAGATTAAGATTGGTATTGTAGGATATGGCTTTGTTGGTAAAGCTGTATCTTATGGTTTTACACATAGAGATGTTGAGCAACACCTTATTGATCCAAAGCTTGGGTCTACTATTGACAACCTGCCAAGGGACACAGACATTGTGTTCGTGTGTGTTCCAACTCCAATGAATGACAATGCAGCTACTCTAAAGGCTGTTGTTAGCGAATTGCATAACCATTTTGTGTATGGAAGATGTTTGATTGTAATTAAGTCAACAATTACTCCTGATGTTATTGGTAACTTTGCTTATACTGGGGTCGTATACAATCCAGAGTTTCTTGCAGAGAAGAGTGCTATGCACGACTTTGTCAATCCGCAATTCCACGTGTTTGGCGGTGATATTGACGACACTCGTTATCTTGAAAAGGTCTACAACACGTATAGTTTATGCAATCCCTGCCACACATTCCATGTGAGCCACATTGATGCTAGCTTTATCAAGTATGGGATCAACACATTCCTTGCCACCAAGGTGACGTTCTTTAACCAACTATTTGATGTTGTCAATGATGTAGAACGTGCAAACTTTGCTAGCATTATTGCAGCTATCGGGTCTGATGAGCGTATTGGATCGTCTCATACAAAGGTTCCTGGCTTTGATGGCAAGCAGGGCTTTGGTGGAGCTTGCTTTCCTAAGGATTGTGCCGCACTATTCAACTATGATAACCGCTTGACTTTAATCGGAGAATCTATTAGAATCAATAATGATTACAGATCCCGTTACGAATTAGATGAAAGAGAGAAAGAACAAAATGTCAATTATGGACAAACTAAAGAAGAACTCTAAGATCAAACAGACTGAGGTCTTGTCTGATTCCAAGTTCTTCAATGATAAAGAAATGACTCCTACAGATGTTCCTATGGTGAACGTAGCTCTGTCTGGCTCGATTGATGGTGGCTTGGCACCAGGACTGACTGTACTTGCTGGTCCGTCTAAACACTTCAAGACATCTTTTGCCTTGCTGATGGCTGGTGCATATCTCAAAGCTCATCCCAAAGCTGTGATGCTGTTCTACGATTCGGAGTTTGGTTCTCCTCAATCATACTTCGAGCAGTTTGGTATTGACACTTCGCGTGTGCTTCATACTCCTATTACTAACGTGGAAGAGTTGAAGTTTGACATGATTGGTCAGCTTGAAGAGCTCAGCCGCGATGATGATGTCATCATTGTGATCGACTCAATCGGTAACATGGCATCGAAGAAAGAGATGGAAGACACTCTGAACGAGAAGTCTGTTGCAGACATGTCACGTGCAAAGGCTCTCAAGGGTCTGTTCCGTATGTGTACGCCTTATCTTGCAATGAAGAACATCCCTCTTATTGCTATTAACCACACGTATAAAGAGATTGGCCTGTTCCCTAAGGACATCGTTGGTGGTGGTACTGGGATCTACTACTCTGCAGACAATATCTGGATCCTTGGTCGTCAACAAGATAAAGTTGGCACTGAGATCAAAGGCTATCACTTCATTATCAATGTGGAAAAATCTCGTTATGTTAAAGAAAAGTCAAAGATTCCTATCTCTGTTAGCTGGGAGGGTGGTGTTCAACGCTGGTCTGGTTTGCTTGAAGTTGCTCTTGCTGGTAAGTATGTGGCTAAACCATCTAATGGTTGGTATCAACACGTTGACCAAGCATCTGGTGAGCTTACTGGACAGAAGTATCGCGAGAAGGACACGTTGACAGAAGAGTTCTGGCAGCCAATCCTTAAGGGAACAGACTTTAAAGATTTTGTTAAGAAGCAGTACACCATTGGTCATGCTTCGTTAGTTGATATGGATTCTATCGTGGAGGAAGCAAATGATTGATCTTGAAAAGCCGTTAGAAGGCGTTGACTACAGCGTAATTCCTATTTCTAGTATTAGAGATGAGAACGCTTGGCAGGTTCAAGTTCTAAGAGGCAAGTATGCAGATAACTACTTTGTGTTTACTGGAATTGAGTACAATGGAAAGACCCAACAGCTAAAATTTAAACTAGATGTCGTAAAAGACAATGAGTGGGTCGTAGCTGATGAATCAATTCAGGATTATGCTTTTGATATCCTCACAGATATTATCCACAGAGGTATTGCAGACGGGAGCTTGGTAATTAATGACAAAGACTCCAATAACTAAAGCTTGGAAAGAAAATGAGCAGTATCAGCTCATTCCTGGGGATGATAACTACT
>JACCDX011020782.1_pt1 | contig 11938 bp, 12 predicted proteins | sample 7449681 | NCBI WGS metagenome assembly JACCDX01 (sample SAMN15323450, study PRJNA562643) | freshwater metagenome | isolation source: river surface water | place: USA:Blue River Watershed | collected 2017-08-18 | reverse complement strand
TGAATTTGAAACACATCCTTTAGTTCAGTTTCAAGATTGTAAAGATGTTACTATACATTATGTTCTTAAATTTTTTAATAGAATAAATGATGTAATAAATCTATATAATAATATTTATCATAAACAATTTAATTCTGAAAAGTTATACACTGTATTTTCAAAATACTTACAAACTCTAGATGAAAAATTAGAAGATACTTATTACTTACGTATATTAGAAATAAATCCAAAATTATTAGAAATATGTATACAACAAAATAAAATCCAGGGTGATTTAAATACTAATGAATCACTAGTGTCAGAAATTGTTAAATGGATTTTAGAACCAGAATTTACAAATACTAGAGCTCTTGAATTTTTATCAATACATGGTTTTAATTTAAACTATACTTTAACTCTTGAAATCATCGCACGTGCTAATTATACTGTCAGTAAATTTTTTATAGAACGTTTACACATAAAACCTCCTACAGTTCTTCTTAAGAAAGCTATCTTATATAAAAATACAGGAGTTGTTAAAGTTTTATTATTAAAAGGATTAAGTCCTTCTTATTCTGATATTAAAAATTGTATACTAATCGATAATCCAGAAATATTAAATATTTTATTAAATTTTACAGAAAATGCTGGTAGTCTTAATTCTAATATTATTCAAAAGATATTGATAACAAGTATAAAATATCATTCATTAAAATGTATACAACTTGTTATAAAACATTATAATGCAGAAGTTACAGACAAAATACGTAGATTAGCTATTAAGAATGCAAAAAGTATTAAAGAAAAAGATTTTTTTAATAAAATATTTACATTGTAAAAATGCCAGCTCCTGAAGAACAAGAAAAACTTATTATTGTACAACAGGAAACTGTTCACACTTAACCCCTAACTTCCTCAAAAAGTGTATTCCATCTGCAATTCTATATTCTGTTGCATAGTAAACCTCAGAGATTCCAGCTTGTAGTATCAACTTTGCGCAATTAAAACAAGGAGAATGAGTTATAAACATTATACTACCCTGAGATCCAACTCCTCCCTGTTTTGCAAGTTTTGTTAATAAGTTAGATTCCGCGTGAATAACCTCGGGAAGTGTGACTCCAGCGTGATCTTCGCAAGTGTTTGTGGGATAGCCACTAGGCGTTCCATTATAAGAAAAGCTTATAATATTTTGATCTTTAACAAGCACTGCACCAACTTTTAATCTTGTAGCGCTAGAACAGCGCGCGAACACGTGAGCAATTTCCATATATGCGAGTTTAAGTTTTTCTTGCATTTTATATAAACATCTCTAGAGGTTTAACTTTATAAAAAGTGTCGGGCAAAAAACTGATAATTAAAATTTCCAACACGTATAATAAAAATGTATACAATAAGGAATGTTACTCCTACATTTGTAAAATCTTGCATAAAGAATCTTATGGAAGCTCAAGATATACACACTTTTGGATACTATTTTAAACATTTATGTAAATGTGCTGAACTGTTGAACCCTGGAATGTTATCTAGAGATACAAAATATTGGAAAATATTAGAGACAATTTCTGGAGTTCTATACAACATGGAATACTTATACATATGGGCTTGTGATAGGAAAAAACAATTAGCACAAGAACGTTTAGAAGAAAAACAAGATTTCAACCAATTATGTGATACTTTAAGTCAAAATTTTAATATTACAGACAGTGCTAAGCATGATCAAGAATGTGATTTTTGCATTTAAAACAATGTATATATAAAATATAAACATTACACAGTCCAAGTAGAACTAATGTCAACAGTTCGCGATCGCAGCTTTGCGGCTCAAGCTGGCTTCGAGTGTATACAGACTTCTAACAATGAGAATGATTCTCATCATACTACACTGTTAAACTCTAGAATGCAAATCATAAAAAATGATGCAAATATAATATTACAACAGTATTTAGAATTGCGTCAAAAAGATCAAGAAAGTATAATTCAATTAGAAGTAGAAAATGAAGTTCTTAAAGAAGAACTTCGTAGTGCTAATGATCAATTAACTTTCTCAAGAAATAATTATAATAAGTCTATCGAGTCTTTACAAAGAGAATGTAAATCTTTGTTAGAAAAGTTAGCGCAAAGTAAAGAAAAAGAAATACACCTTCAAGAACACTTAGAACAGAAGATTGAAATAATCAATAAATTGTTTAAAGAAAATTGTTTATTAGAAGAAAAGATACACTCGAAGCTCGGTCAAACGGGCCTTGGAGGCGCGTAGACTACTGTACACTCCAGATCACTGTAAAAAACTTTTTATAATAATAAAAAGTACACGTCAGACGCGCCGAAACCTCGGTCCCGAAGTTGTGATCTGCATCTGTGATTGACTATATGTCAAATTCTACAAGTTCGCCTATATTTGGGATGTAAGATTGTATTCTAAGTGTTTCAAAGTCAAAAACTAATTCTTCAGCAATTCTTCTTGTATTTAAGTTTTCTATCATTCCAAGAGCAGTGTAAGTCTCATAACAATATGGCCATGCTGCGATACTTCTTGAAAGTGGTTTACGTGGTATAAGAATTCCTTGTAGAATATCCTCTTGAGTTCTTTGAGGAGAATAAAATCTTCTAATTCTTATCAAAAGTTCTGTATCTGTTAGTTTTTTTTGAATATATGGATTAATTCTTGCAATTGTATCAATAATTGCATTTGCTTGTTGTATTAGTTCAGGATTTGTCAAAGATGTATAAAGATCGTAAAGTGGTTTATAAACATGAAGTTTATCGATAAAATCTTGACTATACTGACTTCTTATAGATCCAGATTGCGAGTACAGTGGTTGATAATTTTCAGTATCTATGACACTTTCTGGATGAATATTCATAAATCTTGGAAAAACGATAAGTCTTTCTGAAGTGATATCTTCTACAATATGTCTAATCTGGTGGATCGTATCCATTTTGATTTAACAATTCTAGTTTTTATATAAAATATAATATTTTTTAAAAAATCACTTTCTCTGGTATAGTCCAGACGGCCCTATGGTCTCCCAGAGAATCTATGTGTCAATTCACGGATCTGAAGTGTATTAACTAGGTTAAATATATATGAATATATATTATAAGTTCTATACTACCGTGGTTTATAAAAATGGGTAACTTTGTATCAAGTTCAACTATATCAAATGTTGATTATTCAAAAGGAACAAAAAATGAAACTATTATAAAAAATGGCATAGTAACTAACCGTTATTATAAACATGATCAATTTGGAAATTGGATATTAATAAATGAAGAAACAACTAAAAACTCTGATATGTTTCAAGGTATTACTGCAAGTGTTAATGGAAACGTGGTAATGGACAATAATGGAATGCGAGTTGGAAACATTGTAATGGATCATAATGGAATGCGTATTGGAAACTTAAAAATGGACCACACCGGAATTTCTTTTACAAATCAAGACAGTGAACCAAAAGTAGTAGATTCTAAAAATTTTAATGAGTTATACGAAAGTGCTAAAACGCTTAATAATGACAATGAAAAAATAGACTTAGTAAATGGATATCAAAAAAATGTATCATGTATTCCATTAAATAATGTATTTAAGTTATCAACTTTATTTCAATCGGATGCATCAAAAGTTAAATTATATGAAAGTGTAATTAAATGTATTGTACGCAGAAAGTGAGTTTCATAAGAGGAGGGAGTATGAGGGAACCTTACTTGTCAAAAACATACGTTTTTGTCCCTCAAAATGTCAATAAGTAATTTAGATGCATACGATGAGACTTATGTTTTAAGTTTACGACTAGGACTAAGTCATTTTATACAAAAGGCGGTGTTACATAAAATAATGGATGTGTTGATAACTATAGCAATGGCTATAGGATCTATATTAGCTGTAGTAAGACTTTGTTTAGTTGTTTGTTTATGGATAGTTTTTGGATCGTTTTTACGTCTTGGTGAAACTTTAAATATAATTGCAATTACTTGGTATTTATCAAAAGATACATACTGGATTTTATGTATGTATTGCGTGTTTTGGATGTTCCATACAAATATAGTTAACTCTATTTTAGAACTTGAGACAAAAAAAGTATGTTCAAAGTTGTGGTTTTGGAAACTTTGTATAATTGGTTTGCATTGGTGTTTATCTTCAAGACTAGATTCAAAACAGATACCGCTTTATATTTGCACTGGAGTGTTTGACTTTGTATGGAATATTTGCATAAGATACTATTTAGTACATTATTGCAACAGTTTACAATTACTATATTATTATAATTATGCATCAAAATTAGCAGCATGTATTCTTCCATTGGCGCATCCGCATGAATGTTTGGCAAATTGCGAAGTATGTCCATGTAGCATTTGTCAAGAAAAGATTTTACACATTATAAAACTTAATTGTAATCATTGTTTTTGCGAAAAATGTATAAAATCATGGGTACAGACATGCGTGTCAAAGGATGTAGTTGCTTCATGTCCTGCATGTAGAACAGCGATTTAGCCTTGAAATCAAATGTAAAAATAATATTAAATATTATTTTGTCTTAAGGTTTAAGAGTACATTTTTTCACTAGCATCTGTGTCAATAGTAGATCTGATAAGTTGTTGATCATCGATAAACGTCTTTATATTATTTTTGACGTCTTCTATAGTTTCTCCAAATAAAAATAAGTAGTCGACAATACCAGCCATAGTAATTTTATAATTCTTTACTGAATTGTAAAACATGTCAAAGTCTGTCTCTGTTGAGTTTTGCACAAGATCAAAGAATGCCGCACGTATTTCTTTTTTACGAGGATAATCAAACTTTGCTATATAGTCAATTCTACCCGGTCTTAAGATAGCCTTATCTAATGTCTCTGGATAATTAGCTGTTACGATAGTTATTAATCCATTAAGCTTTCCTGAAACACCATCTAAGATGTTAATAAAAGTTGAAAAACTAAGACCAGTGTCTTCGGTTTTGCGGCCTTTAAAATAAGAATCTATATCTTCAATTAATAAGATAGAATCAGAGCCAATACGCTTGATAGATTTCATAATTTCATTTGCACTGGTTCCAGAATTTAACTGTAAAACATATAAATTTTTATTATAATAATGCGCAAGTGCTTTAACAAGACTTGTCTTACCACTTCCAGGAACACCGCTAAACATAAAATTAAGTTTCCACGGTTTTCCAAATTTAGCATAACGTTCTTTTTGATCAGTGAAGCGTTTGATACGATCCTTAACATCGCTAATAATGTTTTGAGGAATGTATAAATTTTCGAGAGTTTGAACTTTAATATTTCCAGAGTGTGACCAGTGGCCAGAATCTGGTTCGTATAATGTTATGGTATTGTTAGCATTTGGGGCTTTAAAAGACAAGATTTGTTTGAATAAATCTAAAACTTCTGTATGATTAGAATCATTAAAGCTTATTTCGCAAATAGCTCTAAGACCAGCGGATCTAGTATCTTCTGTATAATATTTTATATTAATATGTTTGTCTAAATGAATATATACAAACTCGCAATTATTCTTAGGAGAAAATTCAAGATAGTCAGGTTCATTAATTTCAAGTGTATCATAATTATTATTTCTATAAACATGCATTCCTGATAATTTTAAAAACTTTTCAGGAGTTTTTATGTACACGTACGCAAAATATTCATTTGCGCAATATGGACTAATAGTATAAGTTTTATCAGTCATCTTAGTATTTATTGTATTATTATATATTGTATAAGAAAAGTATTGATTTGCAGAAAATGGACTAATAGTATAACTCTTATCAGTCATAATAACTTTTGATCTATTATAGGACATATAAGAAAAGTCACTTTTCAAAAAAGGCTTAAAGACTTAGCATTTAAGCTGTAACCGTATATGAGATAATGAACTTCTTAAAGAGTCAGAATCAGTGTTTTTGTCTTAATTATCGTAACACAACTCCATACGATTTTCTAAAACTTGTGTTTTCATGCGACTTTAAGCAAAATGATGCTTTGTTAATAATCATCGAATCAGAAGGAGGACAAGTTCATGAGTTCTCTGAACTTATTAGTAGTTTACAAAGTTTGAAAATGGATAAAAAAATACAAATTACATTCAGTCTATGTTGTTGTATTGGACAGGTATATTCACTCACACTTGTTGGTGACAGGGTGTATACAACGGGGTTAACAAAGATAGGAAAATTTGATACGTCGCAACCGTATGTAGATCTGTTTCAAACTATAGGAGAAAATTTAATGAATCATACTAAATTAGGGCCAAAATCATTTATACAACCAACAAGTCAAGAGAGTTTTATAGACATAATTCATAGATATAGACCCAATGTGATACACGGAGAATATACGTATAATTGTATTTCAGGTCAAAAGGCCCTTGAATGTTGTTTAGTAGATGAGATAAAAGATATGTATACAATAAGAAAAGAACTTAGCATGCACTATACACTGGTTTATATTGAACCAGAATCAAAGATAGATTTAATAGGATTAGCTACTAAATATATTACACGTCAAATTAAGTGTTAAATTTATATTTTATTTTGAAATAATAAATATGATCAATCAAGAAGAATGGTTTTATCTTGTTAAATTAATACAAACAGGTACAGATAGTGAGTGTAAATCTATAGCTAATCATATACTAAGTTTATACTCTAGACACTCTGAAAAATCACAATTTCCATGGATTTCTATACTTCAATTTTTTAATACTTTAGTTATCAAGAGTGCCTCAAGAGGAAGATATTTTCCTCCTGAGTTTATCAAATATCTTACAACTGAAGATAAAATATATGGAGGTTTTGATATAAATTATAAACGTTCAAAAACAATGAAGTTGTTATATTGTATTTATACGGGATGTATATATAAATCAAGTATAAATTATTCATTGCTAAAGTGTTATGAAAAGTTTAATACTTTGCATATATTTTTAAAGAGATACACAAAGAGATATGGATTATCTGAGTTATATTCAATTTGGATTGATGTATTAACAATAGACTTTAAATTAGCACAAGTATTATTTAATCATATGAAAAGTTATTCAACATTTTTTCCAGAAGTTTTATTCTTTAGAAGTGGTTCTGTATTATGGACTATGATAAATAAATTAACTCAATACCAATTTTATTCTACTGAATATAATAGACAGGAATATATAAACTGCAAAAAGTGTGATGTTTCAATTGTAATGCTTCCTAAAATTATATTCTTTATGTTAAAAAATTTATATAATATAGAATTTTCTGTAAATCTAATAGAAGATATTTGTATTAATTTTGGATACAAAAAAGCTTGTGAATTTATTACAAATAAAAATTATAAATTATTCTGGGAATATCTGCATAACTATGGTCTAAATAAACCGCAAAGTATATACCTATGTAAAAGTTTAAGTAGATATCCAGATTTCTTTAATCATTTTTTAACTAAAGACTCAAATGTTTATACGATAAGAGATAACGAATCTTTGTTTTATATTGAAAACGAATTAATAAATATAACAACGACAATAAAAATTACATCTCTAATTAAAACTCATAATCTTGTAGAAAAACACTATAATAAATTAAAACATAATTTTATTAAGAAAATTGAATCTAAAACTGATATATCTTATGATGTTATCAACTATGTCATATGGAACATGTTATATTTATCTACAGAGACCATGAATATATAATACAGACCACGAGGCGGGTATATGCATGCCAAGAGATCAATCTTAAGTATATATTTAAATATATACTTCATGATCCAGACTTCGTCGCTTGTAGAATATAAATTCGTGTTTTTCTCAAATGAAAAAATGTATATATAAAGGCTAAATGTATATTAAAAATACACTTTTAGTTTTCTAAAATACTTACACACAATTTTTTTTTGTGTGTAAGACCCTCTATTTTTATATATTAGTAAAAACTACTAATTTTTAAGAGATCTTTTTAATAATTCTAGAGTTTGTCGAAAAGACTAAAAAAGTCTATATTTTTTGATGTTTAATAATGATTATAGTATTAAAAAGTATATTTTTCTGAAAGCTATAGCTCAAGTCTAAAATAACGATTATTAGAAGGAATATAAACTATAAAGTAAACTTTATATTCCTTGATAGAAAAATTCCCATTTTCCATTTTGGAAAACAATTTTCCATTTTGTAAGACAATTTTCCAAAATGGAAAATGGAATTTAAAGTCTATTGTTAATATTAATAAAATGTCTATTATTTCATGTAAAAAGTGTAATAAAGTGTTTGCTAACAAATATTCTCTTAAAGTTCATCTTGAAAATGTATGTGAAAGAATAGACGCTTTAGTATTAATTTGTAAATATTGTAATAGCACATTTTCATCAAATTCTGGTCTTTATAAGCATGATAAAACATGTCCAAAACGCGAAGAGTATAATCTTAAAGAAATGGTTAAAAAGCTATCAGATACTAATCAAGAATTAACTAAGTCATATGAAATAAAACTTGCCGAATTAACCAATGATTTTAATAAGGCAAAACTAGATTTTGCAAACATAAGAGAAAATAATGCAAAAGCTATAGAGAGTTTGAAAGAACGTGTATCTCAAGAAGAAAAGAAAAACGAATATTTAAGAGGAAAGTTAAAAGTCTTTCAAGATCAATCTAGTAAACAGCAAAAACAAATTGACGATCTATACAAAAAACCTACATTTGTTAATAATGGAGCTGTAACTATTAATAATTTATTTATACAAAATCTTGAACCTATTACAGATGAACTTATTCGTGAAACTGGTTCAAAGTTAGGGATAATGGATCTTAAAGATGGTGCTCCTGGTATTATGCGCAAGTTTCAACCTATTCTTAAAGATCGTGTTATATGTACAGATGCAACAAGAAACTCATTAATGTATAATTATAATGGTCAGTTAAAACGTGATACTCGAGGACAAATGCTTACAGATAAAATCATATCAAGCACTGAACCTCAGTTTAATAAATTAAAAGATGAAATAGATAATTACTATAAAGAATTAAGTTCTCAAAATATGTCAGAAGATCAAAGATTGCAAAATGATACACATTTTGATAATTATAAAGAGTTATGTCGAGCTATGAAAAGAAAAACAGAATTTTCAAAGAAAAAAATAAGTAAATATTTTTCTAAAATGATATCTGTATTTTCAAAATCTAAATCTCAATTTGAATTGCAAATTCAAGAAAAAAATCAATACGAAGACCAAATAAGATCAGGTGATACTACAGATGTAGAAATTCCTGTATTTTCACCGCATAATATTGTACAGTCTGCTAGAAGTGTACATGAACATGTAAAAACAGATGGTAAACTTAATCCTATAGTATCAAAAAAACAATTATTAGAAAATGGAAGAATTTTTGAATTTTATTATAATGCCAGTGGAGAAATCATACGCAAAATTCGCCTTAGAAGTTCTGGATTACCATATTTAACAGATGAAGAAACAGATCCTAGTTCAAGAGAACAAAGTGACAATGAAATTGAAAGCGACTTAAAAGAAAATATATAGACCACGACTCGGTCTGCACTCCAGACCGGCCATGAGCCGGAAGTTGTTGCGGTTTGTGTAAAAAGTGAGTTTATTTTAACCTAACATTTTATATATAAACGTTAGTCATAATGAGTCATTATTTGCCATATATTACACAAGAAGAACCAAATGGACAAAATCTAAATTTTTTACCAAGTCCAAATAACTATCAACAAGGTTCATATAATTTTCAAAGACCCAATAGTCCAAGTAATTTTCATAGATCGCAAAGTCCAAGTAACTTTCAGAGATCCAATAGCCCAAACAACTTTCATAGACCACAAAGTCCAAGTAATTTTCAGAGATCCAATAGTCCAACTGAAGGTTCTAAGATTATATTAAAAAGACAAAATGTTCAAAAAGGTGCTGAAAACATTTATATATGGATGGGAATTAACATAGAAACAGAAGAAGACTTAAAAAATCTAATTCAAACTATAGTTTCAGGAAAACCTTATGTATATATGTTTTGTATAAGCTATTATTGTACGAATCAAGAATATATTACTATTTTACAAAATATACTTTCAGGTACAAAATTTATATTAACAAAAAACAAGACTATATTATCTTTAGATCAGCATATGAATAAACTATGGGAATGCTTTAGTTTTCATTCTGGGATTAGAACTATTAAAAAATGGGATATTGTAGTTTTTTGTGAACCAAAAGATATAATACTTCCATATATAAATGAATATAAAAATAATAAGATATTCATAGCGCAAATAGGTATGTGTTTAATTAGAAAAGAATATGAATCATTTAATCCTGATACAATTATTAATATGATAGCAAAAACAGAAACAGATCCTAATACAGAGATAGAATTTTATGCAAGTAAATGTTTTAGTGGAACTAGTTTAAGAATTCATTTCTTAGATAATTATTTTAAGATATTTAAAGAATTTAAGACAGGTTTATTTTTAAAACATATTCAATTAACAAATTGTGATGGTATAGACCCATTTATTTTTCACTACACATCATAAACAGTTTAAAAAATTATTTTATAGTAAATTATAAAATATGAATCAGTCTCCTTTCACAAAAGCAATCGCGTCTGGCACTATTGATAATTTTTGCCTAGGTTCTGGTGTACAAAGTATATCAAATTTAGAAAAAAAGAAAGAAACTGTTGAAAAATATTTGTATAATAGGTATAATATAAATATAAGAAATGAACTTAATAACAATACTAGTATTGATGGTATATTAAATATAATTAATTCAGTAGAAATGAAAAAATTAAGAAATGCTCATTGTTAAAAATTTTTATAGTAATAAAAATGTGGAGTCTGAGAATTATAACGTCTTTACACAATTCTCAGACTCGTGGATCGATGCAAAGCATCTAGATCCTAAGTGTAATATTTTTTATAGTTAAACAGAACACTACAAACATCAGATAATTAACTATAAAAAATATTACAATTTAATATACAGGCCCAATCAGGGGATAATATAGTATACTTTATTCATGTATAACATATATTTAGACGTCACAATTTACATTTGGGGTGCCAAATGTGCTTAAAATTATTAAGTAATATAGTCATGGACCGAGTAATACTACTCAATCTCCTATATATTTCTATAATTATGTCGAGTCTACACTCCAGACCGGCCACAGGCCGGAAGTTGTCGTGGTCTGTATACTCCGGAAAAGATCTAGAGTATAGACCTGGAGAGTATAATATAGAAATTCTGTCTAATAATTAAGCTAGTTATACTTTAAAGACCATTTAGGAGCGACCTATGATCACGGTGTAGAAATATAAAGTATGACTCAAAGACTGGTACAGACCGCGACGATCTGGAGTGTAGGAGGTGTATCTAGAGTACAATACAAACTATTTCCCATAGTATAACTAAAAATAAAATATATACAAAAGCGCTTATGATGTTTAATCCGTGTTCTTATATATAGAAAAATATATTTTTAAATTTTATTTAATAATATTAAAAAAAATAAATGAGTACACTGACAGAATTATTAAAAGATTTTCAATATTATGATCCTGTTCGTGGACATCATTCAGGAAACTTAAAACAACATTCTTTATGGGTATCTTATTATATTCAAGATGCTATTGATTTTCCAACAATATCTCCTTTAGGAAAACTCTGGTTATCCGTTATACATATAAATTCTAAATTACACTCCAGATCGGCGCGGTCTGTATCGTTAGAAAGTATTAAAAAAATTATAACATGTGCTGCTATTCTACATGATATTGGAAAAGGAGGGGATCATGAGTTTAAATTTTACGCAAAACCAGGCCACGAACAGACTGGATATGATATATTAAATAATGACTCTAAATATATTTTTAAAAATAATACTATATTTAGTACTAAAAAACTTATTAATAATTTAAATTTAACAAAAATAGAATATGATATTATAAAAATTTTAACAT
>JACCDX010646454.1_pt1 | contig 11938 bp, 8 predicted proteins | sample 7449681 | NCBI WGS metagenome assembly JACCDX01 (sample SAMN15323450, study PRJNA562643) | freshwater metagenome | isolation source: river surface water | place: USA:Blue River Watershed | collected 2017-08-18 | reverse complement strand
CTCGCTGCTGGGTTCACTGGCCCTGATCGGTACGCCGTTCTTCTCCGGTTTCTATTCCAAGGACTCGATCATCGAGGCCGTGCACGCCAGCCATTTGCCGGGCGCGGGCTTCGCGTACTTCGCCGTCATCGCCGGCGTGTTCGTGACGGCGTTCTATTCGTTCCGGATGTACTTCCTCGTCTTCCATGGCAAGGAGAACTTCCATCACAAGCCGTTCCCCGGTGAGCACGATCACCATGACGACCACGGCGACGATGGCCACGGCCATGCGCACACGCCGCACGAGTCGCCTGCCGTCGTCTGGGTGCCGCTGGTGCTGTTGGCCATTCCGTCGGTCGTCATCGGTTTGCTGACGATCAGCTCCATGCTGTACGGCGACTTCTTCAAGGACGCCATCTTCGTCAACGAGCATGTGCATCACGCCATGACCGAGCTGCGCGAGGAATTCCTGCACGGCGCCGAGGTGGCTCAGGGCAACGAGGCCTTGTTGATGGCGCTGCATGCCTTCACCACGCTGCCGTTCTGGCTGGCGCTGGGTGGTGTGGCAACGGCCTATGTCTTCTACATGGTGGCGCCTGGCATTCCTGCCACGCTGGCCAAGGTGCTGCGTCCGCTGGTTGTCATCCTGGAGAACAAGTATTTCCTCGACTGGATCAACGAGAACATCCTCGCCCGCGCTGCGCGCCTCATTGGCACCGGCCTGTGGAAGGGCGGTGACGGCGCGCTCATCGATGGCTTGATCATCAACGGCTCGGCGCGCACCGTCGGTGGCATTGCGGGTCTGGTGCGACGCTTCCAGACGGGCTATCTGTACTGGTACGCCCTCGTCATGATCCTTGGCGTCATGGGGTTGATGACCTGGCAGCTGTGGCCGTTTATCGAGCCGCAGTTCAGGTCCCTCATCGGCGGCTGAGCGAGAGGCGGAGAACAAGAATGACGTACCTGAGTCTTGCGATTTTTCTGCCCATCGTCTGCGGCGCGCTGCTGCTGGCGATCGGGCGCGATGAACAGGCCAACGCCGTCCGCTGGATGGCGCTGGTGGGCGCCGTGGCGAGTTTCCTCGTCACGATCCCGCTGATCACCGGCTTCGACACCTCGACCGCTGCCATGCAGTTCGTCGAGAACCATGCCTGGATCGAGCGCTTCAACATCCGCTACCACCTGGGCGTGGATGGCATCTCGATGTGGTTCGTGCCGCTGACGGCGTTCATCACCATCATCGTCGTCATCTCGGCCTGGGAGGTCATCGAGACGCGCGTGAACCAGTACATGGGCGCGTTCCTGATCCTGTCCGGCCTGATGGTGGGCGTGTTCGCCGCGCTGGACGGCATGCTGTTCTACGTGTTCTTCGAGGCCACGCTGATTCCGATGTACATCATCATCGGCGTCTGGGGCGGCCCGAACCGCGTCTATGCGGCGTTCAAGTTCTTCCTCTACACGCTGGCCGGCTCGCTGCTGATGCTGGTGGCGCTGCTGTACCTGTACGCCAAGTCGGGTGGCAGCTTCGACATCCAGACATGGCACAAGCTGCCGCTCGGCGCCTCGGTGCAGACCTATCTGTTCTTCGCCTTCCTGGCGGCGTTCTCGGTCAAGGTGCCGATGTGGCCGGTGCACACGTGGCTGCCCGACGCCCACGTCGAGGCACCTACCGGCGGCTCGGTCGTGCTGGCGGCCATCATGCTGAAGCTGGGTTGCTACGGCTTCCTGCGCTTCTCGCTGCCGATCGCGCCGGACGCGGTGCGTGAATGGTCGTGGCTCATCATCACGCTGTCGCTCATCGCCGTCGTCTACATCGGCCTGGTGGCGCTGGTGCAGAAGGACATGAAGAAGCTGGTGGCGTACTCGTCCATCGCGCACATGGGCTTCGTGACGCTGGGCTTCTTCGTCTTCAACGAGCTCGGCGTGTCGGGCGGCCTGGTGCAGATGATCTCGCACGGCTTCGTGTCGGGTGCCATGTTCCTGTGCATCGGCGTGCTGTACGACCGCGTGCATTCGCGTGAGATCTCGTCGTACGGCGGCGTCGTCAACACCATGCCCAAGTTCGCGGCCTTCGCGGTGTTCTTCGGCATGGCCAACTGCGGCCTGCCCGCCACGGCCGGCTTCGTCGGCGAGTGGATGGTCATCCTTGGCACCGTCGGCTACAACTTCTGGCTGGGTGGCATTGCCGCGACGGCGCTGGTGTTCGGCGCGGCCTACACGCTATGGATGATCAAGCGCGTCTATTTCGGTGACATCGCCAACGACGATGTCCGCGCGCTGACCGACATCAACAAGCGCGAATTCGTCATGCTCGCCGTGCTGGCGGTGGCGACGCTCTACATGGGCCTCTATCCGAAGCCCTTCACCGACGTGATGCACAACTCGGTCGTCGAGCTGCTCAAGCACGTTGCGCAGAGCAAGATCCCGGTCTGACGGCGAGCTGAGGCACAACAATGAACGACATGAACTGGCTCGCGATCTACCCTGAAATCCTGCTGCTGGCGATGGGCTGCATCGTGGCGCTCGTGGACCTGTGGGTCACGGACGAGCAGCGCCGCCCGACGTACTGGCTGACTCAGCTGACGCTGGTCGTCGTCGGCGGCATGCATTTCTGCTACTTCAACGCCGGCCTGACGACCTATGCCATGCAAGACATGGTGGTCGCCGACCCGATGGGCCACTTGCTGGCCGGCTTCGCCTGCGTGGCCACGCTGGTCACGCTGGTCTACGCCCGCCCGTATGCGGCGTCGCGTGAAATGCTCAAGGGCGAGCTCTTCATCCTGAGCCTGTTCGCGCTGCTGGGCATCAGCGTCATGCTGTCGGCCAACAACTTCCTGGTCGTCTATCTCGGCCTGGAGCTGATGAGCCTGTCGCTGTATGCGCTCGTCGCGCTGCGCCGCGACCATGCCGTGTCGACCGAGGCCGCGATGAAGTACTTTGTCCTCGGCGCGCTGGCCAGCGGTTTCCTGCTGTACGGCCTGTCGATGATGTACGGCGCCACCGGCTCGCTGACCATCCCCGACGTCTTCAACGTCATCGCCAAGGGCATCCCGAACACCAGCGTGCTGGTCTTCGGCGTCGTGTTCGTCGTCGCCGGCCTGGCCTTCAAGCTGGGTGCAGCACCCTTCCACATGTGGGTGCCTGACGTTTATCAAGGCGCGCCCACGGCGGTCACGCTGCTCATCGGTGCAGCGCCCAAGCTGGCAGCGTTCGCCATCACCGTGCGGCTGCTGGTGGAGGGCATGATCGGCCTGGCCGCAGACTGGCAGCAGATGCTGCTCGTGCTGTCCATCATGTCGCTGCTGGTCGGCAACCTGGCGGCCATCGCGCAGACCAACCTCAAGCGCATGCTGGCCTACTCGACCATCGCCAACATGGGCTTCATGCTGCTGGGCATGACGTCTGGCGTCGTGAACGCGAGCACCACCTGGGGCACCAATGCCTACAGCGCCGCGATGTTCTATGCCGTCACCTATGTACTGACGACGTTGGGCACCTTCGGCATGGTCATCCTGCTGTCGCGCCAGGGCCATGAGGCCGAGGAGATCAAGGACTTGGCCGGCCTGGCCAAGCGTAGCCCCTGGTTCGCGCTGGTCATGACGATGTTCATGATCTCCTTGGCCGGCGTGCCGCCGACCGTCGGCTTCTACGCCAAGCTGGCCGTGCTGCAGGCGCTGGTGGTCACCGGTCTGCCGTTCTATATCGGCCTGGCGGTGTTTGCCGTCGTGGTGTCGCTGATCGGCGCGTTCTACTACCTGCGCGTCATCAAGGTGATGTGGTTCGACACGCCGACAGACACGGCGCCGCTGCAGGCGCCCGGTGACGTGCGCTTCGTCATGACGCTCAATGGCATTGCCGTGCTGGCGTTCGGCCTGCTGCCGGGCGGCCTGCTGGAGCTGTGCAAGATCGCCATCCGCCAGGCGCTGGCGACCTGATCTGATGGACCAGTCCGTCGCCGTCTGGCTGGTCCTGGCTGTGGCCATCGCCGCAGCCAACCTGCCTTACTTCAGCGAGCGACTGCTCTTCGTCGGCCCGCGCCGCGCGCCGAAGACGGCGGGGTGGCGGCTGCTGGAGCTGGCGCTGATGGCCGGCCTGGTCTACGGCCTAGGCTCGTTGCTGGAGGCTCGCATCGGCCAGCGCTCTCCACAAGGTTGGGAGTTCTACGCGGCCGGCACCTGCCTCTTCATCACGCTGGGCTTCCCTGGCTTCGTCTGGAGGTATCTGCGCCGTGGCCGAGGCTGACGATCACCTGGTCGAGCGACTGCTCGACAGCACGCAGGTCTACCAGGGCCATTTCCTGGATGTGCGTCGTGACCGCGTAACGCTGCCCGACGGCAAGACCTCGCACCGCGAGTACATCCGCCATCCGGGCGCCGTCATGGTGGTGCCGCTGCTCGACGACGGGCGGCTGCTGATGGAGCGGCAATACCGCTACCCGATGGCGCGGGTCATGCTCGAGTTCCCCGCCGGCAAGCTGGACGCTGGCGAACATCCTCTCGATTGTGGACGTCGCGAGCTGCTCGAGGAAACCGGCTACAGCGCCCGCGAGTGGGCCTACGCCGGCGTGCTGCACAACGCCATCGCCTATTCCGACGAAGGCATCCACATCTACTTCGCCCGGGGGCTCATGCGCGGTGCGCAGCAGCTCGACGAAGGCGAGTTCCTCGAGCTCGTCACGCACAGCGTCGAGGAGCTCGACGCGCTGGCGCAGCGCGGCGAGTTGACCGATGCCAAGACGCTGATCGGCCTGCTGTGGCTGCAGCGCTGGCAGCAGGGCGGCTGGCCGCTGGACTGGGTGTCCACGCCGCGCTGAGCAGCGCCTCAGCGCGCTGGCGGCCGGGGCCACAGCGCGCCCCTTGTGCGGGGCACCCGCCACCCACCACCTGCCACCCGCCGGCCCTTGCGCACTGCCGTTCAGGCAGCTTTTTGCGCAATTCATCTGTGCTGTCGGCGGGCTGTCCTGTCAAAGTCGCGGCCTGGCCGCGCAATCCGCAGTCTGTCGCACGACTTCCGCCACCCTTGGGCGGGGTCGTTATGCTTCCCCCCGCTTGTGTCGTACTGTGTACGAACATGAAGACGATGGTGCTGCCGCAAGGCTGCGCATCCGGTCGACGGGCCAACGCGACCGGTCACGAATCCCGGCCACAACAACGAAGATCGATTCCAGGATGACTCACCGTCCCCACCCTGTGCCTGCGTCTGCGCGCGGCCTGCTGACTCTCACAGCTCTGGCGGCCTTGCTCGCGTTGACGGCGTGCAAGAAGCCCGGCGACGAGGCCAATGCCACCAAGCCGCCTGTCGCGTTGCAGCTGCGCGTCGAGGATCGCCTCGTCATGGGCCAGCAGGAGCACAGCAACGGCCCGCTGATCACCGGCGCGGTGCAGCCCGAGCGTCGGGCCGATCTGCGCGCCGAGGTTTCGGCCATCGTGCAGCAGGTCTACAAGGAGAACGGCGAGCTGGTGCGCAAGGGTGATCTGCTCGTCAGCTTGGATGCCACGTCCATCCGCGACAGCCTCACCTCAGCCCAGGAAGCGGCGCGCGCGGCAGCCGAAGCTTTCGAGCAGTCTGACCGCCAGTACCAGCGGCAGAAGCAGCTGCAGGCGCAGGGCATGGTGTCGCTGCAGGCGCTGGAGGACGCACAGAACCGCCGCACGGCCGCGATGAGCGAGCGCGTGGCGGCCGACGCGCGGCTTGTCGCCGCCCGGCAGCAGGTCGGCCGCACCGAGGTGCGCGCGCCGTTCGACGGCGTCGTCAGCGAGCGTCAGGTGTCGGCCGGCGACACGGCCCAGGTCGGCAAGGCGCTGCTCAAGGTCATCGACCCCAGCAGCATGCGCTTCGAGGGCTATGTCTCTGCCGATCGCCGCGCTGAGCTGAAGCTCGGGCAGCCGGTCGACCTGCGCATCAACGGCGCGGCCAATCCCAACGTGGAGGGGCGCATCCGCCGCATCGACGTCGCCGCCGATCCGGTCACGCGCCAGGTCGCGCTGCTGGTGGATTTCGTCGATCCCAAGCAGGCTTCCGTGGCCGGCCTCTACGGTGAAGGTCATGTGCGCACGACGAGTGTCGCGGCGCTGATGCTCGGCGAGGCCGATTTCCAGCGCGACGGCGATCGTGTGTTCGCGTGGGTCGTGAAGGACGCCAAGCTGCGCCGCCAACCCATTGTGCTGGCTGAGCGCGACCAGCGCACCGGCGAGTTCGTTGTCAAGACGGGGCTGGCGGTGGGGGACATGCTGATCCGCAACCCGAGCCGCACGCTCGTGGAGGGCACGCCGGTGCAGCAGGTCGCTGCAGCGGCCGGTGTCGCGACCAGCGCGCCGGCGTCGGCCGCCAGCACGGGAGGCTGATGTGCTGATTTCAGATTTCGCCATCAAGAAGCCGATCGCGACGATCGTCTTCATCATCAGCATCATGGCGCTTGGGCTGCTGGCGCTGTCCAAGCTCAAGGTCAACCAGAACCCCGACGTCGACATCCCGGTGCTCGTCGTGAGCATCCCTTACCCCGGTGCGTCGCCCGAGACCAGCGAGCGGGAGATCGTCAACCGTGTCGAGCGGCCGCTGCTGGCGGTGCCGGGCGTCACGGAAGTGCGCTCCACGGCGGCCGAGGGCCAGGCCACCTTCGTGCTGCAGTTCGACTTCAAGAAGAACCTCATCGAGGCGGCCGACGACGTGCGCAACGCGATTGCCTCGGTGCGCTACAACCTGCCGCAGGAGATGCGCGAGCCCATCCTGCAGCGTGTCGATCCGTCGGCGCAGCCGGTCATGCAGGTGTCGCTGGAGTCGCCAACGCTGACGCACGCCGAGCTGTCGCGCATCGCCGAGGACCAGCTCGCCGACCGCTTCCGCGCCATTCCGGGCGTCGGCAAGGTCGACGTGTTCGGTTCGCTCAACCGTGAGCTGTCGGTGCTGCTGTCCGGGCAGAAGTTGCGCGAGTTCAACGTCTCGGTGACGGATGTCGTCAACGCGCTGCGCAACCAGAACATGTCGGCGCCGGTCGGCAAGGTGCGTGGCGAATACGAGGACCAGAGCATCCGCCTCATCGGCCGCATCGCGTCGCCGGCCGATTTCGACCGCATCGTCGTCAAGCGCACGGCCGGCGAACTGGTGCGCCTGGGGCAGGTGGCGAGCATCGAGGACGGCTTTGCCGAACGCACCACGCTGTCGGTGCGCAATGGCAAGAACAACGTCGGCCTGTCCATCACCCGGTCGCGTGAGGCGTCGACCGTCTCGGTCGCTACCGAGGTGCGCAAGATCGTCGAAGAGAGCAACAAGACGCTGCCCGATGGCACCAAGCTCGAGATCACGCAGGACGGCGGCAAGGACGCCCAGGACAGCCTGGACAACGTCATCCATGCGCTGGTGTTCGGCGCCGGCCTGACGATCTTCGTCGTCTACGCCTTCCTGAACTCGTGGCGTTCGACGCTGATCACCGCCACGTCGCTGCCGACGTCGGTCGTGGCGGCCTTCATCGCGGTCTGGCTGTTCGGCTTCACGCTGAACTTCATGAGCCTGCTGGGCCTGTCGCTGGCCATCGGCGTGCTGATCGACGACGCCATCGTCGTGCGAGAAAACATCGTGCGGCACATGGAGCAGGGCGCGGACCGACGCACGGCGGCGTTCCGAGGCACGGCTGAGATCGGCCTGGCCGTGGCGGCGACCACCTTCTCCATCGTCGCCGTCTTCGTGCCCGTGGCCTTCATCTCCGGCGTGGCCGGCGAGTGGTTCCGCCCGTTCGCGCTGACCGTCGTGGCCTCGGTGCTGGTCAGCCTGCTGATCTCGTTCACGCTGGACCCGATGCTGTCGGCTTTCTGGGGTGACCCCCCGGGCCACCACGAGGCGCCCAAGCGTGGCATCTCCAAGCTGCTGCAGCGCTTCAACGTGTGGTTCGACCACCAGGCCGACCGTTATGGCCGGGTGATCTCCTGGGCGCTGCACCACCGCCGCTGGATGGCTGCTTTCGCCTTCCTGAGTTTCGTGGCGGCCATCGCGCTGCAGGTCACGCTGGGCGGCACCAGTTTCCTGCCGAGTTCCGATTTCGGCACCATCGCAGTCGACATCCGCACGCCGCCGAGCTCCAGCCTCGAGTACTCGCGCCGCAAGCTCGCCGCCGCCGACGAGGTCGCCCGGCAGCTGCCGGAGCGCAAGGCCACCGATGGCTTCGTGCAGCCGACAGGCAGCAAGCTCTACGTCGACATCGGCAAGAGCACCGAACGCTCCCGCACGGCGCAGCAGATCGCGGCCGACTTGCGCGAACGCCTGAAGGCGCTGACCGGCGCCGAGTACGTCGTCATGGACGACCTGAACAACGGCGGGCAGAAACCGGTGCAGATCCGCTTCTACGGCACCGACACACGCCAGCTGATGTCCATGACCGAAGACTTCATGGCCAAGCTGCGCAAGGTGCCGGGTGCGGTGGACGTGGCGCTGTCGCAGCAGGACACGCAGGACGAGTTGCAGATCGAGATGCACCGCGGCCTGGCCAACGCCATGGGCATTTCGGTGGGTGACGCCGCCAATGCGCTGCGCGTGGCCTTCGCCGGCATCCAGGTGGGCGACTGGGTGGACCCCACCGGCCAGACGCGCGACGTGTCGGTGCGCCTGCAGCGGGCCGATCGCGTCGATGCGACCAACATCGAGCGTCTGCCGATCGCCGTGTCGGGCAGCGGCACCGGGGCCATGGTGCCGCTGGAGCAGATCGCGACCGTCAGCACCGGCAAGGGTCCGGCCACCATCCAGCACGTGGACGGCAAGCGTGTCGTCACGGTGTCGGCCAATGCGCAGGGCCGCGCGTCGGGCGAGGTGTCGGCCGATGCGTTGAAGCTGGCCAAGGGCATGAACTTCCCGCCGGGCTACGGCATCAAGCTGGCGGGCGCCTCCAAGGACCAGCAGGAAGTGTTCAGCTCGCTGGGCATCGCGCTGGTGTCCGGCATCGGGCTGATGTACCTGATCCTCGTCATCCAGTTCAACTCGTTCACGGCCCCGCTGGGCGTCATGCTGTCGCAGCCGCTGTCGCTGATCGGCGTGGTCGTTGCGCTGCTGCTGACCAAGGGGACGCTGAACCTGATGAGCATCATCGGCATCATCATGCTGGCCGGCCTGGTGGCGAAGAACGCCATCCTGCTGCTCGACTCGGCGCGCCAGGAGGAGGCGGCTGGCGTGTCCCGCGAGGAAGCGCTGATGCACGCGGGCCGCCAGCGCTTCCGGCCCATCCTGATGACCACCTTCGCGCTGATCGCCGGCATGCTGCCGGTAGCCATCGGGGTGGGCGAGGGCGGCGAGTTCTACCGTCCGATGGCCGTGGCCATCATCGGCGGCACGATCACGTCGACCTTCCTGACGCTGCTGATGGTGCCCAGCTTCTACGACAGCATCGAGATCATGCGCGACCACCTGGGCCAGAAGTTCGACCGCCGTGCCGAGCGGTGGGGGGCGCTGGTGTCGGGCGTGCTGTGCTTCCTGGAGGTGCTGGCGTTCCTGACGTTCAGCCGGTTCGTCTACCGCGTGCTGCGGGCGATCTTCCGGCGCCTCACGCGCCGCCGTGGCAGCCGCGCCGTGGTGGCGCAGCCGGTCACGGAGTGAGCGAGCGGGCCGTCAGAGCAGGCGGCCCGGATTCATCAGGCCCTGGGGATCCAGGGCCTTTTTTATTTGCCGCATCAGCTGCAGCGCCACCGGGTCCTTGCGGGCGGCCAGCTCGTCACGCTTGAGCCGGCCGATGCCGTGCTCGGCCGAGATGGAGCCGCCGCGGCGCACGACGGCGTCGTAGACCAGCTCGTTGATCGCCGCTTCGTGGGCCGCCAGGAACTCGCCCGGCGCCACGTCGCGCGGCGCCTGCACGTTGTAGTGCAGGTTGCCGTCGCCCAGGTGGCCGAAGTCGATGACTTCGATGCCGGGCACATAGGCTGCCAGCCGGGCATCCATCTCGGCGACGAAGGCCGGGATGGCCGAGACCGGCAGCGAGATGTCGTGCTTGATGTTCAGCCCCGCCTGCGCCTGTGCCAGCGGGATGGATTCGCGCAGATGCCAGAACGCCTTGGCCTGCTGTAGGTTCTGCGCGATGGCTGCGTCGTCCACAAAGCCGTGCTCGACGGCTGCCTCCAGCAGCGCCTCGAACACGCCGCGTGCATGCTCGGCGCTCTCGGTGTCGGACAGCTCCAGCAGTACCGTCCATGCCGCCGGGCCCAGCGGCTGGGCCAGCTGCGGCAGCTCGCGCGCCACCAGCGCGAGTGACGCGTGGTTCATGACCTCGAAGCCGGTCAGCGCATCGCCCGCGCGCCGGCGCGCCAGGGCCAGCAGCGCCACCGCCGCGTCCAGCGACGCACAGGCGGCCAGCGCCGTGAGCCGCTCGCGTGGCTGCGGGTAGAGCTTCATCGTCGCGGCGGTGATGATGCCCAGCGTGCCTTCGCTGCCGATGAACAGGTCGCGCAAGTCGTAGCCGGTGTTGTCCTTGCGCAGGCCACTCAGGCCATGCCAGACCTCGCCGGTCGCCGTGACGACCTCCAGCCCCAGGCACAGCTCGCGCGCATTGCCATAACGCAGCACCTGCGTGCCGCCGGCATTGCTGGCCAGGTTGCCGCCCAGCGTGCAGGAGCCCTCGGCCGCCAGGCTCAGCGGGAACAGCAGGCCCGCGCCCGCCGCCGCCGCCTGCACCTCCGCCAGCACGCAGCCGGCCTCGGCGGTCAGGCTGGCGTTGGCCACGTCGATGTCGCGCATGCGCTTCATGCGCGAGAGGCTGAGCACGAGCTGCTGGCCGCTGTCGTCGGGCGTGGAGCCGCCCACCAGACCGGTGTTGCCACCCTGCGGCACGATGGGCGCGCCGTGTGCGTGGCACAGCCGCACGACGTGGGCGACCTCCTCGGTGCAAGCCGGCCGCGCCACGGCCAGCGCGCGGCCGCGGTAGCGTTTGCGCCAGTCGTTCTCGTAGGCGCCCAGGTCGTCGCCGACCAGCAGACCGGCATCGCCCAGGCTCGCCCGCAGGGCCTGCAGCAGCGCGCTCATGCCGCCTTGGCCGCGGCGAGCCGCTGGCGGATCTGGGCCGTGCAGGCCGTGAACACGACAACACCCAGCACCACCTCCAGCAGCGCCAGCCAGCGGCCCGGCGCGGCCTCGCTGGTGCTGCGCACCAGGCCTTCCAGCACATACAGCCAGATGGCCAGCGCCAGCCAGCGGTAGGTGTACATGCGGTAGCGCCACAGCCCGGCCAGCGCCACCAGCAGCGGCAGCGCCTTCACGGCCAGCGTGCCGCGGCCGATGGGCGCGAGCCACAGCTCCCAGGCCAGGCACAGCAGGATCAGCGCCCCGCAGGCCGCCAGCGCGAGGTTGCGCGACAGGCGTTCGGGGGGCGAGGGCTCAGTTCGTTCAGGGGCGGCAGGCATAGCTGCGGCATCATAGAAGCCATGTCCTCCACGCCTGCGTCCCACGATCCCGATGCGCCGTTGCCCCGCAATCCGGTGGCCTTCTTCAATGACTTTTTCACCGAGCTGCTGGCCTGGCCGTGGCTGCAGACGCTGCACACCTTCCGCCAGCGTTTCCGCGAGGAGAAGCTGGGCCTGACCGCCGGCAGCCTGACCTTCACGACGCTGATCTCGCTGGTGCCGCTACTCACGGTGATGCTGGCCGTGTTCACGGCGTTCCCGATGTTCTCCAACTTCCAGGCGGCGCTGGAACAGTATTTCCTCAAGAGCCTGATCCCGCCCAACATCGCCAAGCCGGTGCTGGCCTCGCTGACGCAGTTCGCGGCCAAGGCCAACCGGCTGGGCACGGTCGGCCTGGTGTTCCTGGGCTTCACGGCGCTGGCGCTGATGCTCACCATCGACCGCACGCTGAATGCGATCTGGCGCGTGCGCCGCCCGCGACCGATGGCGCAGCGGGTGCTCGTCTACTGGGCCGCGCTGACGCTGGGCCCGCTGCTGCTGGGCGGCAGCCTCACGCTGACGAGTTACGCCGTCAGCGTCGGCCAGGGCCT
>JACCDX011115650.1_pt1 | contig 11940 bp, 9 predicted proteins | sample 7449681 | NCBI WGS metagenome assembly JACCDX01 (sample SAMN15323450, study PRJNA562643) | freshwater metagenome | isolation source: river surface water | place: USA:Blue River Watershed | collected 2017-08-18 | reverse complement strand
TATGGGACGTAACCCATTCACTGGCGAGACAATCAAGATCAAGGCTTCAAAGAAGGCTCGCTTCCTCCCTGCAAAGGCACTCAAGGAAGTTATCGCTGGCGATCGTAAGCTCGGTCCAGCACCAAAGCCAGAAGTAAAGGCTGCACCAAAGCCAGCTGCAAAGAAGGCAGCTAAGAAGGCTCCTGCAAAGAAGAAGACAGCTGCAAAGAAGGTTGCTAAGAAGGCTCCTGCAAAGAAGAAGCCAGCAGCTAAGAAGGTTGTAAAGAAGGCAGCAAAGAAGCGTTAATTCTTCTTTCTAAAACTTCTATAAAACTGAGGTCCGCGCAATGCGGGCCTCAGTTTTTTTATCGCTAGGATTTCAACTATGTCGCAGTTCAAAGTCCGCTACGAGCCACCTCGCGGCTATCCACTCGGCACAAACCTCACCTTTAAAATCTGCGCAAATCTCATCATTCCAATTTTCAATCTCTTTATGAGTCGTGATTGGAAGGGCGCTGAAAATATCCCGTCCAAGGGACGCGTCATCGTGGCTAGTAATCACATGTCATATCTCGATGTCCTTGTCTTTACCCACTTTCTCTTTCGCAATGGTCGCGCACCTCGCTACTTAGGTAAGTCGGGAGTTTTCAAGGTTCCTGTTATTGGCAAGATTCTTCTCGCTGCTGGACAAGTTCCAGTCGAACGTGAGTCAGCGGATGCAAAGAAAGCTGTAGATCACGCAAAAATCATTCTTGAACAAGGTCATATGTTGGGTGTTTATCCCGAAGGAACGCTCACTCGAGATCCAGATATGTGGCCCATGATTGCAAAGACCGGTTGCGCCCGCCTTGCTCTTCAAACAGATACTCCGGTTATCCCAATTGCACAGTGGGGTTCTCAACTCGTTGTTCCAAACTACACAACCAAACTCAATCTTTTCCCTCGCAAGACCATCATCATCCGCGCGGGCAAGCCCGTAGATCTCTCTCAATGGCGCGGCAAAGGCGATGATCCTCAGGCGCTCATCGAAGCAACTGCGGCGATTATGCGCGCAATTACCGACTTACTCGAAGAGATTCGAGGCGAGAAACGCCCTGAAGTAATCTTTGACCCGCATACATCGGGTCTACCACGCACGGGAAACTTCAAGAAGAAGCGAGCATGAGCAAAGTAACGGTTTTCGGAGCAGGCGCTTGGGGTTCAACCATGGCGCAGGTCTTATGCGATGCCGGAAATGAAGTTCTCTTGTGGGGAAGAAGCGAAGATGTCATCGCTGAAATCAACTCCGCACATACCAACGCCAAATACCTCGGTGTTCATATTCTTCCGCAAGCTCTTGCTGCAACGACCAATCTTCAGCAAGCATTCGATTTTTCAGATCTTTATGTCTTAGCGATTCCGGCACAGCAACTCCGGACAACGTTGCAAGAGTGGAAGCCTTTCTTTAAGCCAAGTTCAACGATAGTGAGCACGCTCAAAGGCATTGAAATCAGTACCCAGATGCGAATGACTGAAGTAATAGAAGATGTATTAGGCGCTCACAAAATAGCAATCATTACAGGACCTAATTTGGCTGACGAACTTGTTCTCCGCCAACCAGCAGGCGCGGTAGCTGCTGCCTCCACCAACGAACTTGCAGAGACGATTCGTGATTTATTCCGCACCCCGTATTACCGCGTTTATACATCCGTTGATGTCATGGGATGCGAGTTATCAGGTGCGATCAAGAGCGTTATCGCACTCGCTGTAGGCATATCAATCGGAATGGGATACGGCGAAAACACTCAAGCGATGCTCATTACTCGAGGGCTAAATGAAGTAGCGCGCCTCTGCGCAGCTCATGGTTCTGACCCACTTTCAGCAGCCGGACTTGCAGGCATGGGAGATCTCGTTGCAAGTTGTGGATCTCCGCTATCTCGTAACCGTACCTTCGGTGAAGTTGTAGGGCGCACCGGTTCAATGGCGAAGGCCCGCGAAGAAGTGGCAAAGACTGTTGAAGGAGTTGCATCAGCTGGAGCAGTTGTTGAAATTGCACACCGAGTAGGTGTTGAAGTACCTGTTATTGAGGCTGTTGGTGAAATTGTCAGTGAGCAATTAACTCCGGAAGCTGCACTGCAGAAATTGATGGAGATCACCACTAAAGCAGAGAACTTCATTCGATGAAGCGTGTAGCAATTTTATGCGGCGGACCAGGTAGTGAACACGAAATTTCTTGTCTATCTGCAGCCGGTGTTCTATCAGCAATCAATCGCACTGACTATGAACCAATCCTGATTGGCGTCACGCGCGAAGGAATGTGGATGGCTTTACCTTTGGATTACTCCTTAGCTATGGAAGGCGAAAAACTTCCTGAAGTTGCCGGCAATTTCCCTGAAGTATCTCGAGGAGAAAGTGGCCTATCCGTAAACGGGGTTGTAATTGAAGTTGATGCGATCTTCCCGGTTCTGCACGGAACTTACGGAGAAGATGGCCAACTCCAAAGCGATCTCGACCACCTCAAAATTCCGTATGTGGGAAGCGGAGCTGTCGCTTCTGAGCTTGCGATGGATAAGGCCGAAGCAAAAACCTTCTTTGCTAAAGCTGGTATTGCGATTGCGCCAGGAATTACTGTTACCGAGGCACAGTGGAAGCGTGACTCTGAAGCAGTTACAGAATCTATTGCGAACTTGGGGATGCCGCTCTTCGTAAAGGCTTCTCGAGGAGGCTCTAGCCGCGGGACGGTTAAAGTTAAAGAATTAAGTTCATTTGCAGCTGCCATGGAGGAAGCGCTCTCATTCGATTCTAAAGTACTGGTTGAAAGTGCTATCAATGGAGCTGAAGTCGAATGCGCAGTTCTAGAAATTGATGGCAATCCACAGGCATCCATTCCCGGAAAAGTTTGGATTGATTCACGGTACGAGTTCTACGATTTTCAAGCCAAGTATCTCGACGGCGCAACGCGCATAGATATTCCTGCTCCATTTAGTGATGAAATTATTGAACAGATCCGAAGTTACGCACTCATCGCATTTAAGGCGATTGGAGCAAAGGGATTAGCGCGAGTTGATTTCTTTGTGACCAACAGCGGTGAAATCATTATTAACGAAATTAATACCATGCCAGGTTTTACTAGAACTTCGGCCTATCCAAAGATGTGGCAGGCAACAGGAATTGGGTACTCAGAGGTAATTACAAACCTGTTGAAAAGCGCGCTGCCGAATTAATTAGTACTAGCTTAATTAGTCACGGGGCAAGTAAGCGTGCGAGTGATGCCAGGCACGGCTTGAACCTTAGTCAAAATTGCGCGGCCAAACTCTTCCATAGATGGAGCTTCGGCGCGCATGATCACATCGTAAGGACCGGTTACACCTTCAGCGAGTGAGACTCCAGCGATCGACTTAATTGCAGCCGCAACTGATGAGGCCTTGCCGACTTCTGTCTGAATCAAGATGTAAGCCTGTACTGACATGTGAGTTCCTTCTTTCAACCGATGACTTCGCCCTAACGCTATCTCATGTCCTAGTCTTGTGGCTATGGCATTTACTGAGCGCGAGGTTATCTCTGTCTTGCAGGAGATATTCGCGACCACAGACTCTCGGCTTACAGTCGGAATCGGCGATGATGCCGCGGTCGTTGCCACCAATGCACAATCCATTATCACTTCGGATATGGCAGTTGAAGATGTGCACTTTAAGCTTGAGTGGTCTTCACCGTTCGACATCGGGCGCAAGATAACGGCTGCCAATGTGGCCGACATTCTTTCTATGGGCGGAAAGTGTGATTTCCTCACCGCATCGGTTGCGCTTACCGGCGGGGAAACATTGCAGTGGATTGAAAGCCTTGCTCGAGGGATGAAACATGAGGCAGATCTTGCAGGTGCTCTGATTGTTGGTGGCGATATTGCTCGTGGCCCCAAAGTTGTCATCTCTATGACCGCTGTTGGAAATTCGCCTTCGCCCATCTTGCGATCAGGTGCAAAGATCGGAGACGGTATTTATCTCTCATCTCTCACGGGTTGGTCTGCAGCTGGGCTTGAGCTGCTTACTCGGGAGATTTCAATTAATAGCGCAACTGCTGAGAAAGCTCTCTCAGAATTTTCCGCTCCAACCTTGGATTACTCAATTGATTTCTTGGGCGCTACAGCGATGGCTGATGTCAGTGACTCGGTGCTTGTTCAAGCCGAACAGATTGCAGATGCATCCGGTGTTCAGCTAGCCCTGAATCAAGATTTGATTGCGGCGGCTCCAGAATTTAAAGAGCTTTCAGAGCTCGCAACTGAACTCAGTGCTGATGTCATGCAGTGGATTCTTGCAGGGGGAGAAGACCACGTTCTTCTTGCAACCGGTGCCAATTTGCCTGGCGTGCGTATTGGCTCAGTAGTTGCAGGTTCTGGAATAACTGGCGCGGACATGAAAAAAGCTCCAGTTTCCTGGAGCCATTTCACACACTAAAAAGATTAACGAGTTACTTTGCCAGCCTTAAGGCATGAAGTACAGACGTTCTGACGCTTTGATGCGCCTGCAACGATTGTCTTAACGCGCTGGATATTTGGATTCCAACGACGACGTGTCTTCACCTGTGAGTGTGAAACGTTATTGCCAAAGCTTGGGCCCTTGCCACAGATGTCGCATGAAGATGCCATGTCGGTACTCCTTTTAGATTACAAATTCCTTAGATCTAAAGAATTCTCGTTCCCATCAGGAACAGGGCGTAAGGGTAGCAAGAGGGGGGCGGATTGAGCCAATCCGCAGGATAGGAGTGCCAGCCCTCTCATTTTCACGCGTAAAAAATGCGCTGTGAGGTGCCAGACAGCAGAACTCGGTGAGTATAAAAAGAGTTCGGCGCAGACTATCCAGTGAGTTAGTAGAGCAACTCAGAAACGGAAGAGTCACATCAATGAATGCGCTAGATCTCGCACGATGGCAATTCGCCATCACAACTGTTTACCACTTCCTCTTTGTCCCTATCACAATCGGGATGGGATTCCTTGTCGCTGGACTCCAGACAGCTTGGTATCGAACCAATAAGTTGAAGTACCTTCGCGCAACCAAATTTTTTGGAAAACTCTTCCTGATCAACTTTGCAATTGGAGTTGTCACCGGCATTGTGCAGGAATTCCAATTCGGAATGAACTGGTCTTCTTATAGCCGCTTTGTTGGAGATATCTTCGGAGCACCGCTTGCTATGGAAGGTTTGCTCGCATTCTTCCTCGAGAGCACATTCTTGGGTCTATGGATCTTCGGTTGGGATCGGCTCCCAAAGAAAATCCACTTGGCAACCATCTGGATGGCATCTCTCGGCACCCTTCTCTCGGCATATTTCATCCTCGCAGCCAATGCATGGATGCAGCACCCTGTTGCATACAGGATTAATCCTGAAAAGAATCGTGCTGAACTTACAAGCATTATGGAAGTTCTCACTCAGAAGACGGCTGTTGTCACATTTCTCCATACGATTCCATCAGCTGCATTCACGGCAGGTGCTTTCGTTGCAGGCATTTCGGCCTATCTTCTTCTCAAGAAGAAGGATGTGGAGATGGCAAGACCAACTATGAAGATGGGTCTCATCACGATTTTGGTGAGCTTCCTTGCAATTGCAGCCACTGGAGACGTCATCGGCAAAGTAATGACCGAGCAACAGCCTATGAAGATGGCAGCAGCAGAGGCGCTCTATGAAACTACCGACTCCGCACCTTTCTCACTTCTCACTATCGGAACTCTCGATGGATCTCGCTCCGTCTTCCAGATTGACGTTCCATCAGTTCTCTCATTCTTGGCTACGGGTGATTTCAAATCAACGGTTCAAGGTGTCAACGACCTACAAGCTCAGTATGAAGAGAAGTTCGGTGCGGGAAATTACACGCCGAATATTCCGCTCGCGTACTGGTCATTCCGATTGATGATTGGTTTTGGTGCACTTGCTTTTCTACTTGCTCTCTTCACTTTGTGGCGTACACGCAAGGGAGGCGAAATGCCTCGTGGACGCTGGTTCTTGCCAGCGATGATTTCGCTTCCATTTATGCCGCTGCTCGCAAACTCATTCGGTTGGATCTTTACCGAAACTGCTCGTCAACCTTGGGCAGTCTTTGGATTAATTAAGACTGAAGATGGCGTAAGCGCAGTTGTATCTGCGGGAAGCGTGCTTTTCACAATGATTGTCTTCACACTTCTATACGGCGTACTCGCCTTTATTGAAGTGGGACTCACACTCAAAGTTATTCAAAACGGACCTACGACTGAGTTGGATTATGAGAATCCTCAACTAGGCGGCAGTTCCGATAAACCACTAGTGATGTCTTACTAAGAAGGGATGAGAAAATGACATTTCAAACAACTTGGTTCTTGCTGATTGCAGTTCTCTGGATCGGCTATTTCATCCTCGAAGGTTTCGATTTCGGTGTGGGCGCTCTACTCCCATTCGTATCTCGCAATGAGGCTGATCGACGCGCAGTTCTTACAACACTTGGCCCTGTTTGGGACGGAAACGAGGTCTGGTTACTCGTTGCAGGGGGTGCGACTTTTGCGGCGTTCCCAGAATGGTATGCAACGCTCTTTAGTGGTTTCTATCTTCCGCTCTTCCTCATTCTTGTAGCTCTGATTGTTCGAGGCGTCGCCTTCGAGTATCGAAGTAAGTATGGAAAAGCACAATGGCGTCAACGTTGGGATATCGCAATTGTTATCAGCAGCGTTCTTCCAGCACTTCTCTGGGGCGTGGCCTTTGCAAATATCGTCCGTGGCGTTCCAATTGAGAAATCAGCTGAAGGCAACCTTGAATATGTAGGGGGATTCTTTAACTTACTTAACCCTTATGCACTTCTTGGCGGAGTTGTCACACTCACCGTATTTCTTACTCATGGAGCGATATTCCTTTCTCTCAAGACCGTGGGCGGAATCCGTGAACAGGCTCGTGCCTATGCACTGAAGATTGGACTTGTTGCTGCTGTAGCTGCAGTCTCTTTCTTGGTCTGGACAAACCTGATGCTTCCTGAGCTCAACCCAACTGTGCTCGCACTTTCAACCGTTGTTGCACTTTCTTGGGTAATGGGTCTGGTTGCAACGCTCAAGGGTCGTGAAGGTTGGGCATTCATCTTCTCAGCCGTTGCGATTGGCACATTCGTGTCAGATCTTTTCTATGCACTTTACCCTCGAGTGATGCCTAGCTCTCTCGGTGCTCAGTTCGATCTGACCATCACAAACGCATCTAGTACCGAATACACACTGAAAGTGATGACTGTTGTTGCGGTAATCATGACACCGCTTGTTCTGGTGTATCAGGGTTGGACATACTGGGTATTTAGAAAGCGAGTTGGCGCAAACCAGATTCTCAACCCAGAGCGTGGCGTATTGGATACAGCCACACATATTCTGCATCAGTGAAATCTAAAGATATGCGGCTGTTGCTCTCCCGGGGCAGCAGCCGCAAATTTTTTCTCGCCGTAGCCTTCGCAGCTCCTGTCTCTGCTGCAATCGTCATCACCAATGCAGTTTTGCTCGGTGCGGTCATTGTTGGAGTTATTTATCGTCATCCGGATACATTTCAATGGATTGTTGTACTGGCGGGTCTATGGATTTTCAGAGCGATCTTCACTGCGTTCTTTGAAAATTGGTGCAGCGTAAAGTCACTCGAGATTAAGCAGGAGTTGCGAGGTACAACAACATCGGGTCTGGGTGAAATTGATCCTCTCTCGCCATCTGAATTTTCTGCCTTACTCATTAAAGGCGCAAACTCACTAGACATTTACTTGGGTCGCTTTCTTCCCCAGCTTTTGAGCGCATCGGTAACTCCGGTAGCAGTAATCACCACAATCTTCTTTCTAGATCCATTATCAGCAGTAATTGCACTCCTTACGCTGCCGCTCATCCCATTCTTTGGTGCGCTTATTGGTCGATACACCAGTGACTCAGTTTCGAAGAAGTGGAGATCTCTCGGGTCACTATCGCGGTATTTCGAAGATTCCCTGCAGGGCTTTATCACCTTAAGAATCTTTGGTCGCCAGCGTTCGCAAGGAGACCGAATTCAGAAAATGGGCGATCAGTACACCGATGAAACGATGAGTGTTCTGAAAGTGTCCTTCTTATCCGCTTTAGTCCTCGAGCTTGCTGCGACGATTTCAGTCGCACTGATAGCTGTCTCCATTGGCCTGCGATTAGTAGATGGAAAAATCTCATTTATACATGGCCTCACAGTTTTAATTCTGGCGCCTGAGGTGTACTTCCCGCTTCGCAACGCCGCATCTTTATTCCATGCATCTGCAGATGGCACTGAGATCCTCGAGAAATTACGAAATATCGAATTAACGAAACGCCCGGATACTCAGCAAGTGCAGAGAGAATTTTCCAGTGCACAGTCAATCGAGTGGGATGACTGGGAGCTAGATATTCCAGGAGTGGCAAAGTCTACGATTGCAGCAGCCGGCGTCAGGAGGGGAGAAGCGCTCTTTATATTTGGTGAATCCGGAATCGGAAAGAGTTCTTTTGCACAAAATCTTCTCGGTATTCATTTTGATTGTGAGCTCACAATCGACAGAATGGTTCTTGAACCTCAACATACTCGGAGCTACCAGAGCCAATTGGGTTGGATACCTCAACTTCCTCAATTAGCGCCAGGAACAATTCGTGATCAATTCCAATTAGTTGCTCCAGGTATTTCGGATGTTGAAATACTTCAAGCGCTTGCCGATCTTTCACTTCCAATCACTGAACTTCCATTAGGCCTAGATAGCTCACTTGGTGGAAGCGATGAAAAGAGCGCACAGCTTTCAGGAGGACAGATTCGAAAGGTTGCAGTTGCTCGTGCATTGATTCGTTCGCCATTTCTCATCGTTGCTGATGAGCCAACAGCAGATCTAGATTCTCAGAGCTCAGCAGCAATCATGCATGCGCTACGCCGCGCCGTTTCACAAGGCTCTGCACTTATTTGCATTACTCATGACTTAGATATTGCTCACTCAGGTGACCGCGTTATCTCGGTCGAGCGGGTGATTGCATGAATACCCACAAGAGTCGTATGGCAATTGCAACATCTCTAGGGGCTGCTGCACTCATCGGGGGGCTAGGTCTCACTATCTCTAGTGCGTGGCTGATTACTATGGCAGCACAGCACCCGCCCATTTTGGTTCTCAGCGTTTCTATTGTGATGGTGCGTTTCTTCGGAATTTCTCGTTCGGTAGCACGATATGCCGAGCGAATCGTGAGCCACGAAAGCGTCTTTAGAAGTCTTACTGCCCTGCGTGTAAAGCTATTCGAAAGTCTGGCCGATAGAACTTCACTGATTGTGCGAGATCTCAACTCGGGGAGTTATGTAAAGGCAATTGTCGATGACGTTGAGCGTGCTCAGGAGTATCAACTTCGAGTTACTTTGCCTCGCTATGCAGCGCTCATCTCTTTAGCTTTCGGACTCCTTCTGGCGTTCTGGATTTATCCCGCTCTTTTGGTCGTTCTTGTTCCGGTAACGCTCGCTCTTCTTTTGGCTATTCCGTCTATCGTAAGCAAAAAGTGCAGAGTTCAATCTTCAGAGATTGAAGAGATTGAAAATCGTTATGCGTACGAGATATCAGATGCGAACTACGGAGTGACCGAAGCGCAGATTTACGGTTATAAAGATCTCTTGTTAGCAAAGATTCACCTAATCGAGGATGAGATTGCATCCGCTGAGAAAAAGTTGTTGGCAACAGTCAGATCTCTTCAGCTGGTCACCTTGCTTCTGATCGGAATATCTATAGTTGGAACTTCGCTACTGATGTATAACTCGCGGATAGGTGGCGATTTACCTGCAGTCAAAATATCAATGGCAATCTTCCTACCCCTTGTCGCCTTCGAGGGGATAACCAATTGGTATCCCAACCTCTTTATCTCTGGGAAATTACTGCGAGCACAGCGCTCTGTTGAAGCGCTAGCAAACGAGTCGGCAGGCGATGATGCAATGAGCTCTGCTATGCCTGCAACGTTCAATCTCGTAATCGACTCTGCTTCGGCTTCTTGGGATAAACCATTTATGTCTCCCGTTACGGCGGTAGTTAACCCGGGAGAGGTTCTTGTTATCCGAGGAAAGAGCGGTTCAGGTAAGTCAACGCTGGCGCTGGCATTGGTTGGTTTACTCCCGTACGAGGGAAGCATTTCTCTTGGTGGGCAACAAGTTTGCAACATCTCTAATCTTCATCAATTTATATCGGCGTCACTTCAGCGTGGACATATCTTCAACACATCACTTCGAGAGAATATAAAGATTGCAAACCCAGAGGCAAGCGATGTAGAGATACAAAGGATTCTCTCGCTACTTGAATTAGACGCCATTTCCCTCGATGAAGTTATCGGTGAATTTGGTCGCCCGCTTTCTGGTGGAGAAGCGAAACGAGTTGGCGTTGCAAGGGCGCTCTTGTCGCAAGCACCGATATGTCTACTCGACGAACCCACCGAACACTTGGATCACAATCTTGCTCAGCGGCTTGAAACTCGAATTACAGAAGAGTGTCGAAGTAGGTCCTTAATCGTCATCACACACTCAGGATGGTCTAAATCCACTCGAACGGTGACAATCGAGAGAGAATAAGCGCATGGCCACTCTCGACTCGAAGCTAGTTGGAGTTTTGGGCGACCGCACCACCAAGGTGCTCCGTGATTTATTCGGTTATGTCACTGTGGGGGATTTACTCCATCACTACCCGCGCCGATATTTAGTGCGTGGCGAACTCTCAAATATCTCTGAACTCAACGAAGGCGATGAAGTCACCATTCTCGCTGAAGTCTTTAGTGCGACCAGTAGACGCTTACATGCTCGTAAGGGAAATATTCTCGAAGTTATTGTCACTGATGGTTCTGCAAAACTCTCTCTCACCTTCTTCAATCAAGCGTGGCGCGAGAAAGATCTCAAGGTAGGAAAGCAAGGACTCTTTGCGGGCAAAGTTGGCGTCTTTAACGGAAAGCGACAGTTAGCCCATCCTGATTATGAGCTAATTCCAGATGGCAATGATGTTGATGCAGCTGTCGAAGGATTTGCGGGTAAGTATCTTCCGATGTATCCGGCTAGTTCAAAGATGCCGTCGTGGAAGATTGCGCAATGTATTGAACTCGCAATTGGTGCCCTCGATGAAGTTCCCGATCATCTACCTGAATCCGTGCGTGAGAAGTATGGATACCCCACGCTGCATCAAGCCCTTGTTCAGCTCCATAACCCCATAGATCTAGATAGCGCAGAGAAAGCTCGTCAGCGCCTGACATTCGATGAGGCGTTTATGTTGCAGCTGCTTCTGCTCACTCGAAGGAGAGAGTTAAAGAATCTCGATGCAGTTGCTCGTCCAGCTGTAACTGGCGGACTTCTGGATGCTTTTGATGCAACTCTGCCCTTTCAGCTCACAGCGGGCCAGCGTTCTGTAGCTGAAGAAATTGCAGAAGATGTAGCGCAACCTCATCCCATGCACCGATTACTTCAAGGTGAAGTTGGTTCTGGAAAAACAGTAGTTGCACTTCGAGCGATGCTTTCAGTGATTGATAACGGGGGACAGGCAGCGTTGCTCGCTCCTACTGAAGTTTTGGCGGCGCAACATCTTCGTACCATCCAGAAATTACTTGGACCGCTTGCTCAAGGCGGAATGTTGGGTGGTTCAGACCTTGCTACACAAGTAACGCTGATTACTGGTTCTCAGAATGCAGCTTCACGTAAGGAAGCCCTGGCGCTTGCAGCCTCTGGCTCTGCTGGCATCGTTATCGGAACTCATGCTCTGCTTGGCGAAAGCGTTGCATTTAAAGATTTAGGACTCATCGTTGTCGATGAACAACACCGCTTCGGCGTTGAACAACGTGATGCTCTTAAAAGCAAAGCAACAAACCCACCACATCTTCTTGTCATGACTGCAACACCTATCCCGCGAACTGTTGCAATGACAGTCTTTGGCGATCTCGATGTCTCAACTTTGCGCGAGCTGCCGCTGGGTCGCCAGCCGATTACTACGCATGTTGTGCCGGTTCTTGAAAAGCCAGGCTTTCT
>JACCDX010941571.1_pt1 | contig 11941 bp, 9 predicted proteins | sample 7449681 | NCBI WGS metagenome assembly JACCDX01 (sample SAMN15323450, study PRJNA562643) | freshwater metagenome | isolation source: river surface water | place: USA:Blue River Watershed | collected 2017-08-18 | reverse complement strand
CGGCCAAGCCCACATATTTGCGCCAGAAATCCGGATGGCCCGCTTCGATCGCAATTCGCTTGACGCCCTCTGGCAATACTTGCTGCTGATAGTCTGCTGTCTGCGCATCAAACAATGCCGTGCAAGGCATGGACACCACGCGTACGTGGCGATTTTGTTGTAACAGTTGTTGTTGCGCCTCGATGGCCAGTGATACTTCAGAACCGGTCGCAATCAGTACGGCCTCGGGCTTGCCTGTGCAATCCGACAGCACATAGCCACCTTTGGCAATCAGGGCTGATGCTACGCCTGCCGACAGTTGCGGCAAATTCTGGCGCGACAATAAGAGTGCCGAAGGACCATGTTGTCTTTCAACCGCCGTACTCCAGGCAACGGCTGTCTCCATACCATCACAAGGGCGCCATACATGCAGGTCCGGTATCAGCCGCAGCGTTGCAGCATGTTCTATCGGTTGATGGGTGGGGCCGTCTTCGCCCAGACCAATGGAATCATGCGTGAGCACATGTATGACGCGCTGTTTCATCAGTGCGCTCATGCGTATCGCATTGCGTGCATAGTCAGAAAACACGGCGAACGTGCCACCGTACGGAATTAGTCCGCCATGCAAGGCTGCGCCATTCATGATGGCGGCCATGCCGAATTCACGCACGCCATAAGACAGATAATTCACGTCGCCGCCCTGCTTTGCGCTATGCCATGCACGACTGGTCTTGCCGGCCGTGAGGTTAGAGCCAGTCAGATCGGCCGAGCCGCCTAATAATTCAGGAATGCCGGCCACCAGCAGGTCAAGCATTTGCTGGCTTGATTTGCGCGTCGCGGTTGCTGCAGCAATACTTGTTGCGAGCTCGAACATGGATGCTTTGATGTCGGCCCAGTTTGCCGGCAGGCTGCCGTGCGTAGCGCGCTTGAATTCTGCGGCGAGATCAGGATAGGCATGCGCATACGCATCAAAGTGCGCTTGCCATTCGGCTTCCCTGGCGATACCTGCGGGTGTGCCATTCCATGCGTGACTGATGTCCTTCGGTATCTCAAACGGCGGATGTGACCAGCCTAGCGCCGCTCGTGTTGCTGCAGTTTCCTTATCGCCCAGCGGTGCGCCATGTACATCATGTGTGCCGGCCATGTTGGGTGCGCCCCAGCCTATGGTAGTGCGGCAGATGATCATCGTCGGTTTGCCGCTAGGCTCTATGGCCTGTTCGGTCGCCTTTGCAATGGCTGCTGCATCATGACCATCAATCGGGCCGATCACATTCCAGCCATAGGCCTTGAAGCGCGCAGCCGTATCATCACGGAACCAGCCTTCGACATGACCATCAATCGAAATACCATTGTCATCATAAAAGCAGACCAGTTTATCGAGGCCCCATACGCCGGCCAGCGAACAGGCTTCATGACTGACACCTTCCATCAGGCAGCCATCACCTAAAAATACCCAGGTACGATGGTCTATGACCTGATGGCCTTGCCGATTGAAACGCTGTGCCAGAATTTTTTCTGCGAGTGCCATGCCCACGGCATTGGCCAGTCCCTGACCCAGCGGCCCGGTGGTGGTCTCCACACCAGGCGTGATATCTACTTCAGGATGGCCGGGTGTCTTGCTGTGCAACTGACGGAAATTTTTAAGATCATCAATCGTCAGCGGATAACCAGACAGGTGCAGCAGTGCATACAACAGCATCGAACCATGGCCGTTGGAGAGCACGAAGCGATCGCGATTCGGCCATGTTGGATTGGCCGGATTATGTTTCAGATAGCGCCGCCATAAGACTTCAGCAATATCGGCCATGCCCATAGGCGCACCGGGATGGCCGGACTTCGCCTGATTGACTGCATCAATGGCGAGAAAGCGAATAGCATTGGCAAGTTCGCGGCTGGTGGCTTTTACAGTTTCCATTTCGGGCCCTCTTTATTCTGGATGAGATGCATGACGATGGTTTGCGTCATTGTCCTGCGCAACCATGCGCCGCCTCGAAATCCACCGACGCAGCGCGTGATGGGCTTCGCTTATGCGCGCCGTTTTTTGTCTATCAGGCGCAAGATCATCGGTGTGAAAATTAATTGCATGGCCAGGCCCATCTTCCCGCCTGGCACAACAATCGTATTCGGGCGCGTCATCATCGAGTCATGCAACATCGATGTCAGATAACCAAAGTCGATCCCTTTGGGATTGGCAAAACGGATCACGACCATGCTTTCATCCGCGCTCGGAATATCATTGGCAATGAAAGGATTGGAGGTATCGACTGTCGGCACGCGCTGGAAATTGACGTGCGTGCGTGAAAACTGCGGGCAGATATGTCGCGTGTAATCTGGCATGCGACGCAAGATCGTATCAAGTACCGCTTCCTGCGAATAGCCACGCATTTTCTGGTCGCGATGTAACTTCTGTATCCATTCCAGATTAATGATGGGTACGACGCCGACTAGCAGATCGACATACTGTGCGACATTCGCATTCGCGCCGACAAAGCCGCCGTGCAGGCCTTCATAGAACAAGAGCTCAGCACCCTTTTCCATCTCGCCCCATGGCGTGAACGTGCCCGGCTCCTGGCCGAACTCTTTGCCTTCATCGGCGTCATGGATATATTTGCGTACCTTGCCAGTACCGGTCTCACCAAATTGCTTGAAGATCTGCTCTAGCTCGGGCAAGAGATTGGCCTCGGGCCCAAAATGGCTGAAAGAAGGATTGCCTTCTTCCTGCGCTTTTTTCATTGCAGCGCGCATTTCCATGCGATTGAAACGATGCATGGAATCACCTTCCAGAATCTGCGCCTTGATTTTCTCGCGACGGAAAATATGCTGGAAGCTCTTCATGACCGTTGTCGTGCCGGCACCGGATGAACCGGTGATGGCGACGATAGGATGCTTGACTGACACGGGCGTCTCCGGAAAAGTAAAAATTACACTGCGAAGAGTGAACGTTCCTGAAATAGCGGCGAATTGTATTGTTCGTCTGAACCGCTGTCGTAATCATGGTGATAGCGCTCTATGCGCTCGACCTCGTTACGTGAACCGATAATGACCGGCACCCGCTGGTGTATTTGTTCAGGCTTTATATCGAGTATGCGCTGGCGTCCGGTCGAGCCCAGGCCACCGGCCTGCTCAATCACAAAGCTCATCGGATTGGCTTCATACATCAATCGCAGGCGACCGGGCTTGCTCGGATCTTTTGTATCTTTCGGATACATGAATATGCCGCCGCGCATCAGGATGCGATGAATGTCGGCCACCATGCTGGCAATCCAGCGCATATTGAAATCACGTGCGCGCACATCGGTGCGGCCATTCTTGCATTCGATCACATAGCGCTGCACGGGTGGTTCCCAGAATCGCTCGTTGCTGGCATTGATCGCAAATTCACTGGTATCGGCCGGCACCTCCATATTCGGATGTGTCAGTATGAAGTTGCCGACTTCGCGGTCCAGCGTAAAACCATGCGTGCCTTTACCGACGGTCAGCACCAGCATGGTGGACGGTCCGTAAATTGCATATCCGGCTGCGACTTGCTGGCGTCCCTCCAGCAGATAATCATGCGCAGTCGGCGCACGACCTTCGGGTGCACGCAGTACCGAAAAAATCGAGCCGACAGAAACATTGATATCAATATTGGATGAGCCGTCGAGCGGATCAAACACGGCCAGAAAGCGCCCGCTGCCTTCCTCCGGCTCGATCGGAAGCGGATCATCCATTTCTTCCGATGCCAGTCCTGCAACCAGGCCACCCAATGCGAAGGTATTGACGAATGCCGTGTTGGACATCACATCCAGTTTCTTCTGCGTCTCGCCCTGAATATTTTGCGTCTCAAGACTGCCGAGCACATCACCCAGTTCGCCCTTGGCCGTCATCGCAGAGATCGCCTTGACTGCGGCAGCAATATCAACCAGCAATGCAGCCAGATCACTGTGCTCAGGCGTATCTTTTAACTGCTTGATCAGGAACTTTGATAGCGTGGTTCGGCCTTTGTGCATGATCTCTCCTGTTATTTCTTTTCTGTTTGGTTTGCGGCCGCTTTCATCAGTCCGCCATCGAATACGCGCGAGGCACGTATATCTTCTGCGGTCAGTGTCGAGAGGTCATCAGCTGTGACGAGGGAATCCCTGCCGGTTGCGCGCTTGAAAATACGGTTTGCCTGTCGCAGCCTGGCGCGGTCCAGTGCATTGCGTATCGATCTGGCGTTGGCAAAATGCGGCTGCTGCCGGCGCAAGTGAACATATTCATCCATTGCCATGCGCGCACCTTCATCCAGCCGGTAATTCATTGTACCATCCATTTTTTCCGCGATCTGAGCCAGTTCACCTTCGCTGTAATCAGGGAAATCAATATGGTGCGCAATGCGCGAGGACATACCGGGATTGGACTGGAAGAAGGTATCCATCCTGTCCTTGTAACCGGCGAGTATGACGACTAGGTCATCACGATGGTTTTCCATTACCTGCAACAGGATCTCGATGGCTTCCTGTCCGTAATCGCGCTCATTTTCCGGACGGTATAAATAATAGGCTTCGTCGATAAACAGTACGCCACCCATCGCTTTTTTCAAGATCTCTTTGGTCTTCGGCGCCGTATGTCCAATGTACTGGCCGACCAGATCATCGCGCGTGACCGATACCACATGGCCTTTGCGCACATAACCCAGACGATGCAGAATTTCAGCCATGCGCATGGCCACCGTGGTCTTGCCCGTGCCCGGATTACCTGTAAAGCACATGTGCAGGCTGGGCGTGGCTGCTTCCAGTCCTAGACCGGCACGCGCACGCGACACCACCAGAAAGGCGGCGATCTCGCGTATGCGTTGCTTGACCGGCGACAGGCCGATCAATTCACTCTCAAGCTGCGCAATTACCGGCTCCACTTCTGCATCACGCAGAATTTGTTGCAGGTCTATTGTTGCGGCTTCGGTGGGCGCGTTCATGGCGTATTCCTCTTTACCTTACTTAGTAGCGTGAACCAGCAGGCTTGGTCGTTGCATAACTGTGCGTGGTGTAGCGAATGCTGCGGCCGTGATCTTCGGTACGCTGCAGGCCAAAGCCTGGCTCATGCGACGGACGCTGTACGATGAAGCTCATCACCATGGATTCCACACCGCGGGTGTTATCAAACGCATTGACCTTGATATACACCTCGGAATTGGCCTTGCGGCAGGCATTGACTTCATACAGTACTGCCGCACCATCCTTGATCTGGAACATAGGATTGCCCCACATGTTCCAGTAGCAGTTGCGCGGATGCGGATCATCGGTCCATTCGACAGACAGCGCCCAGCCTTTGCTGAGTGCGTAGTCGACTTGTGCGCGAATCTCATCGTCTGTCAGCGGTGGCAAAAATGAAAATTGACCTTGCGTGATATGCATGTTGTTTCTCCTCGTATTTAGGCTCAGGACGCTGTCGGTGTATTGACGAAGTCAGGCGTATCAGTCGATGTGTAGTTAAAGGACACATCCTTCCAGGTCTCGAGTGCTTTCTCGAGCGGCTTGCAGTTCTTGGCGGCCTGCTTGAGAATTTCTGGACCTTCATTGATGATGTCACGGCCTTCGTTACGTGCCTTGATCATGATTTCCAGACCCACACGATTGGCAATTGCGCCTGCCTGAATGCCATCCGGATGGCCGATGGTGCCGCCGCCGAATTGCAATACGACGTCATCACCAAACAAGTTGATCAGCTGATGCATCTGTCCGACGTGAATACCACCTGATGCAACCGGCATGACTTTTTTCAGGTCTGCCCAAGGCTGTTCAAAGAAAATGCCGCGCGCCAGATCTTGCTTGTTATGCGATTCACGGCATACGTTGTAATAGCCCTGCACGGTCATCGGGTCACCTTCCAGCTTGCCGACAGCAGTGCCGGTATGCAGATGATCGACGCCTGCCATGCGCAGCCATTTGGCCATCACGCGGAATGACACGCCATGATTTTTCTGGCGCGTGTACGGACCATGGCCGGCGCGGTGCATGGGCAGGATCATGTCGTGCTTGCGGCACCAATTTGACATGGACTGGATTGCCGTCCAGCCGATGATCAAATCAACCATGATGATGTTGGAACCCAGCGATTTCGCAAACTCGGCGCGCGCATACATTTCTTCCATATCCGCTGCCGTTACGTTCAGATAATGGCCCTTGATCTCACCGGTATTGGCCTGCGCCTTGTTGACAGCTTCCATGCAGAACAGGAAGCGATCGCGCCAGTGCATGAATGGCTGGCTGTTGATGTTTTCATCGTCCTTGGTGAAATCCAGACCGCCGGTCAGACCTTCATACACGACGCGGCCATAGTTTTTGCCAGACAGGCCCAGCTTGGGTTTCATCGTGGCGCCCAAGAGCGGACGGCCGAATTTATCCAGACGCTCGCGCTCGACGATGATGCCTGTTGGTGGACCCTTGAATGTTTTCAGGTAAGCGACAGGTACGCGTATATCTTCCAGTCGCGCAGCCTTCAACGGCTTGAATGAAAATACGTTGCCGATCAGCGAAGCGGTGACATTCGCAATCGAGCCTTCTTCAAACAGAATAATGTCGTAAGCGATGTAGGCAAAATATTGTGCTTCCTTGCCGGTACCTTCGCCGGTGCCGGGAACTGGATCAACGCGGAATGCCTTGGCCTGATAATCCTCGTGCGCCGTGAGCAAGTCCGTCCACACCACGGTCCAGGTCGCCGTGGAGGATTCGCCAGCAACAGCCGCTGCTGCTTCCACTTCATCAACGCCTTCCTGTGGCGTGATACGAAATACGCAAATGAAATCCGTTTCTTTTGGCTCATAGTCAGGGCGCCAGTAACCCATCTGCTTGTACTTCAATACGCCACCTTTGTAGCGCTCCTTCATATCTGTAATCCGACCATCAACGATTTTATTCATCTGTTTCTCCCATATTCGTTAAGCGCCCCTCTGGACGGCTAGCGTTTGTAGATACGCAGTTACGAACTGTACTGATGAGTTTAATTAAGGTAAATTCATCAATAATTTCTGTATTGGTCAATTTTTCTTATCTGTTTCCTATATGAAATCGCTCAAACTTCTCAAAAACCTTAGTATGCGTCAGTTGCGAGTGTTCACTTCGGCTGCACGCCACCACAGCTTTAGCAAGGCAGCAGCCGAGCTCAACCTGACTGCACCGGCAATTTCCATGCAAATCAAGGAACTGGAAAGTGATATGGGTGTTTCTCTTTTTGCAAGAGTGGGGAGACGGGTCGAATTAACGACGGCGGGCGAATATTTTCTGGTCTACGCAAAAAAAATCATCGAAACCCTGCGCGATGCGGAGGCGACCCTGACGCGCTTTCATGGCAAACGTACGGGCATACTGACGATCGGTCTGGTCAGCACGGCCAAATATTTTTTGCCACAGTTACTGTCACGCTTCAAGGAAGAGCATCCTGATGTGCAGATCAAGCTGGAAGTGCGCAATCGCGACCAGATGGTGGCGCTTTTGCGCGATGGCGATATTGACCTTGCCATCATGGGCAGAACACCTGGCGATCTGGATACCCGCATCGAAGCATTTGCGGCGCATCCGCATGCATTCATTGCCAATCCGGCGCATCCGCTGGCGTCCCGGCAAAGTATATCGCCCATGGTCTTAAACCATATGGAAATCATCACCCGTGAAAACGGCTCCGGCACGCGTGCCATCATGGAGCGCTTTTTTAATGATCGTGCCTTGACTCCACAAATTTCTATGGAGATGTCTTCCAATGAAAGTATCAAACAGGCTGTTATTGCCAACCTGGGCATTTCATTCGTCTCCCTGCATACGGTGGGGCTGGAAGTCAAGTACGGTGAAATCGCCGTGCTCGATATTGATGAAACACCTATCTCGCGCGCCTGGCATGTGGTTGCACTGAATCGCCGCAATCATTCCATTTCTGCTGAAACATTCCGTTATTTCGTGCTTGAACATGGTGCGGCAATTCTTGATGCACTGCATCCGAACATGCGCAACATAAGCAACAGCTAATCTCATCATGCATCTGACCGCTGTGTTTGGCTGATATCAATTTACTGTAACGCTGTAGCGGCAATCATCAATGACGATTGATGAACGCCGGAGAACGCATCATGGCTGGCCTGTCGCTTCGCATGCACCGCTTTTATTTTGCAGCAATCACGCTACTATTCACTTGTTATCTTCCAACCGTTTTTGCGCAAGTGCTGATGCTGTCGCAACTGCCATATCGCGATCCGGCTGCGCTTGATGCGTTGCTTGCACTAACTGAAGTACGCTTTGCTGCTGCAATCCAGACCTCATGGCCACAAACTGAACAAGTACTGGCACGCTATATCAGGCCCGGCGTAAAAATTGATCCGCCGTCTGTTTTTTATAGCAGCATCTCGGAGGCCTGCATGACTGCGCATCAGGTAGCCAGCTGCAGGTTATATATAGATTTTCTTTCCTGGCTGATGAAGAGCAAGCGTCCGCCATTACGTTCGCCAACCGCAGCGCTGCCAGTCTTGCTGCGTCCCGCTCAACTACCCTGGAAAAATACGGCATTGCTGCATGCTGTATTACTGCTGGATGCGCCCACACTGGATTCAGCACTGCATGCACACTGGGGCTGGGTCAGGCACATTATTACCAATTACTTGCCTGACCACTTTAGCTTGTATCCTATCTCAAAAGTCTTTAATGACATACGCACTACCTGCAATAGCACGCATACTGAAGTTGCCTGCAGATTACACTTGTCTGATATTTCGGGCGTAATTGATAACAATACCGGAGTACCGCAAACTGTTTTCCGCACCCTTGCACAAATTCCGTATCGTGATCCGGCACCACTCGATGCGCTGTTAGACTTGCCTGAGTCTGAACTGCGCGCACAGCTCAGTCATAACTGGTCGCAAATTGATCTGCTATTGAATGCGTACATACACTGGAATATTGCATTAGTTGGCAATCTCCCTTTTGCCAGCTCCCGACTGGATTGCCAGTCCTGGATGCCTGCCGATTATTTTATGTGCAAAAATTATTTGCAGCGTTTATCTTCCTTCATGCATAACAAATAAACGCTTCCTACTTGTTTGTTATTTCTTCGTGCTTCGTTCTTGCTCCTGTCATGTTCTGACCACATTCGTAAAGACCGTTACAATCAGGACTTCTGCCTAGTCTTGTGAACCTGCGATGCGCTTACCCGGAAAATTATTCACACTTTTAGTCGCTGTTTTCTTCTCGGTGACTTTGGCCCATGCCCAGAGTTTCAGCTTTGCTGCAATCGGCGATGTCCCATATGGTCCGGTAGAGGATCTTGCCAGGCTGGCCGACAAGCTGAACCAGGCACCGATCGTCTTAACTATCCATGTTGGTGACATTAAATCTGGGGCCACACTTTGTACTGATCAGACTTTTCTGGATGTGAAGGCACAGTTCGATCGCTTTCAGCGCCCGTTGATTTACACGCCCGGCGACAATGAATGGACGGATTGCCATCGTTTCTCTAATGGGAGTTATGACCCGCTTGAGCGGCTGGAGAAATTACGTAGCATCTTTTTTTCCACTAATACCAGCATGGGGCAACAAACAATTTCCTTGCAATTACAATCTGCCGCACCTTCATATCGACGCTTTGTTGAAAACCGGCGCTGGCATGTCGGTCCGATCAGTTTCGCCACCTTGCATCAGGTCGGCTCCAATAATAATTTGCAGCCTGAGCTGGCTTCCTCTGTTGAATTCAAAGAGCGCAATGCTGCCAATATTGCCTGGATGCGCGACACTTTTTCCTCAGCCAAGGCGCGCAATGATGTGGCCGTCGTGCTGGCCATGCAGGCTGATACTTTCTTTGGTAGCGCTGGCAAACCAGATTCTGGATATGCAGGCTGGCTGACTGCGCTGAATGAAGAAGTACGCGCATGGAACAAGCCCGTGCTCTTAATTCAGGGCGATACGCACAACTTCACGATTGATCACCCGCTAAAAGGTGCTGATGGCAAGCCCTTAGACTCTGTGACACGGGTAATCGTGCATGGTGCACTGGACGTCAACGCCACGCTGATAGACTTTCATCCTGACAAGCCGCACTCTCCGTTCACGATCCGTCCGCTGTTCAAATAGAATTAAATTCCGTAACCGTAAGAGACGATAATTTTTTTTGCTGCCTCGGTTTTCAGATATTGCATCCATGCGTGTGCTGCCGGATTGTTCTTGCTATTTTGTAGCAGCACCGCATCTTGCCTCAGTTGTTCATGTAAATTTTCCGGCACGATCCAGGCTGATCCATTTTTAAGTTTGCCGTTTTCCTGTACCTGCGATAACGCGACAAATCCCAGTTCTGCATTGCCTGTTGCGATGAACTGATGTGTCTGCGCGATATTTTCACCTTGTACTACTTTGGGCTCCAGCTTTATTAACACCCCCAGCTTTTGCATGGTCTGCACGGCAGCGCGGCCATATGGTGCGACTTTAGCATTGGCTATGGCAACATGATTGAAGTTGCCGTTCTTGAGTATATTGCCGCCTTCGTCAACGACATTGGCCTTGGGCGACCACAATACTAACCTGCCAATTGCATAGGTAAAGCGGCTGCCGGATATCGCCTTGCCTTCTTGTTCCAGTTTTTGTGGCGTTTCATCATCGGCTGACAGTAATAAATCAAATGGCGCTCCATGGATGATTTGTGCATAAAACCGCCCTGTTGCACCCGGCGTCCAGCTCACTGTGTGGCCTGTTTGTCTGGTGAAGTCGGCGACTAATTCTTTCATCGGCCCGGCAAAATTTGATGCAACCGCAATGCTGACCTCTGCGGCTTGTGCGAATGTCGCCGTCATCACTATTGCACAAGTGATTTTAATGAGAGTGATTATGCTGCGTTTCATTTTTTCAGAATTTGTATTGTGCGCCGATTGACAGGCCAGACTGATTCTTTTTACTTTCAGCGTATCCTGTTGTTGTACTGCTTCCGGTATCTGGCTTCCATTTATCGTAGAGCGTGAAGGCCCCGCTTGCGTCTTGCTCCCTAAGTGCCCTTGCATAATCTACAAATAAGTCCCAGTCTTTGTAAGGCGTCCAGGTCAAGCCGGTCGCCAGCATCTTCACGTCATTATTTTTATTGGTTGCTGTCTGCGGCGATTTATCTTGTACATAGTAATACGCGCCGTTCCAGCTCAGCGCCGGCGTAATTTTATAGACGACGCCCGCAAACAGTGTATCGGCATCGACTGCGCCGGCTGTTTTACTTGTATCAAAATTTTGCGTTTGTGTTGGATTACGCGTGATGACATATCCGGCATTCATCGTCATCGCGTTCATCATATATTTCGCCGCAATAAAATCTACACGATTATTCACCTCTGTTTGCGATGTCGGCTGGCTTGCGCTACCCAGCCTGACTTCGGCATGGTTGTAACCCATCTCGAAATTCTCCTGCTTGTAGCGTCCGCCCAAATAATAATTAGTTCCTTTCTCTACATTATCGGCTACACCCCCAAATGACACGCCTGTATCCAGAATGAATCCATTGATCTCAGGCGAGCTGTATCGGATCAGTTTGTCAGCACGATTTACGCCTGATGCACTATGAAATCCTGTATATCGCCCGATTGCCTTGAGTGCACCAAAATTCCAGTTTTGCCGGGCATCGAAGGCACTGCTCAGATCATTTTGCAGCGTTGGCCCGCGACCGATGACCACTGTTCCATATTGTTTTGAAATCAGGCGGAAATTCGCCTCACGGTCGAACACACTTGCACCGACATTTGATGTACCGCCATTATTGGCCTGACCATAACCTCCCGAATCTCTGCCAAGTGCACCGGTTCGCGTGGAAAAATTCGATTCCAATGTCACCATTGCCGTAACATCCGGCTCCAGCTCTTTTGCGATTTTTAGTCCGACCCGGTTGTTGCCACGTGGCTGGTCACTCATGCCTGATGCATCAAGGTTATTGCTGGTCATGTTATTGGCAGAATAATAACCAGCGGATACCTGCCCATAAAACATTGTCTTGAATT
>JACCDX011310058.1_pt1 | contig 11943 bp, 11 predicted proteins | sample 7449681 | NCBI WGS metagenome assembly JACCDX01 (sample SAMN15323450, study PRJNA562643) | freshwater metagenome | isolation source: river surface water | place: USA:Blue River Watershed | collected 2017-08-18 | reverse complement strand
CGCCATCGGCGACCGCGTCCAGCTCGTCGGCGACGACCTCTTCGTCACCAACACCGCCTTCCTCAAGAAGGGCATCGAGACCGGCACCGCCAACTCGATCCTCGTGAAGGTGAACCAAATCGGCTCCCTCACCGAGACCTTCGACGCCGTCGAGATGGCCAAGGAAGCCAACTACACCGCCGTCATCTCCCACCGCTCCGGTGAGACCGAGGACGTCACGATCGCCGACATCGCCGTCGCGACCAACGCCGGCCAGATCAAGACCGGTTCGCTCTGCCGCACCGACCGCGTCGCGAAATACAACCAGCTCCTCCGCATCGAGGAAGAGCTCGGTGCCTCCGCGATCTACGGCGGCAAGCTCTGAGGCCCTCCGTGACGCTGACTCACCGCACCGCCCTCTGCGCCGCCGTGTTCGCCACGGCGGCGTTCGCCTTCGCCACCGAGCCGAAGCAGGACGCCCCCGCCGCCAAACCGGCGGAGAATCAACCCGCCAAGCCCGTGGAGAAGGCCGCGCCCGCGCCGGCCGACGCCAAAGCGACCGACGCGAAAGCCACCGAGGGTGAGACGGTGAAGATGCCCGTCTTCGAAGTCAGCGCCACCCGCCTCCGCGAGATCGACGTCACCATCAAGCGCCTCGAGAAACAGATTTCCCGGGAGAAAAAATCCCTCGAGAAGTCGAACCTCGACGAGACGCTGAACAGCGAAAAGGTCTCGAAGGCCGCCGCCATCTTCGGGGGCAAGTCCACCGTCCAACGCGCGTCCGTCGCCGCCGTCCGCATCGAATCGATGGAGAAGGAACTCCAGCTCCTCGAAACCCTGCGCACGCCGCTGACCAAGTCCGACCGCGCGCTCATCGAGCAACTCGTCGAAGACCAGCGCGCCTACCGCCGCAGCCTCGACGAAGCTCTGCGCTGAACCCAATTCCGACCGGCGCTCCCTGGCGTCGGCCGGTGCACACACACCCAACACCAAGGGAAGGCCGGACTTCGCAAGAAGCCCGGCCTTTTCTTTTACTCCACGCGGAGCAAGTAGCCGCGGAGGTATTCGCTCTCCGGCATCGTCGCCAACACCGGATCATCTGACGGCTGGTGACACCGCTCGAGCACGTGCACGCGGCGCTTCGCGTCGTTCGCCGCCTGCGCCAGCACCTGCCGCAGCTCGGCGTCCTGCATGTGGTGCGAGCAAGTGTAGGTCGCGAGCACGCCGCCCGGCATCAGCGCCTTCATGGCGCGCAGATTGAGTTCCTTGTAGCCGCGCAGCGCGTTCTCGAGCGCGCTCTTCGACTTGGCGAACGGCGGCGGGTCCAACACGATCACGTCCCACGCCGGCGCCTCGTCGCGCTGCGCCGTGAACCAATCAAAGACGTTCGCCACCTCGAACTCCGCCGTGACGCCGTTGCGCTCCGCGTTCTTGCGCGCCTGCTCCACCGCGTCGGCGGCGCTGTCGAGGCCGAGCACGCGCGTCGCACCCGCGCGCGCCGCATGCAGCGCGAACGAGCCTTGATTGCAAAATGCATCTAGCACGCGCTTGCCCGCGAAGTGCTTCGCCACGACCGCGTGCTGCAGCCGCTGGTCGAGGTAGAATCCGGTCTTCTGCCCGTTCTGCAGATCGAGCCAGTAGTCGAAGCCCTCGATGCGCGCCCACCGCGGCGCCCACGGCGCACCGCTGCGCGTGCTGATGCCGGTCGGCAGGCCTTCGAGGCGGCGCAGGTTCGAGTCGTTGCGGAAAATCAGCTCCTTCGCGCCCGTCAGCTCGACCAACAGATCCGCGAGCAACGCCGTGCGGCGTTCCAGCGCGAGCGTCTGCACCTGCAGCACGAGCGTGTCGCCGAACTGGTCCACCACCACGCCGGGCAAGCCGTCCGACTCCGACCAGACCAGCCGCTTGAAATCCCCCAGCCCCGCGCGCCGCGCGATCGCCGCGCCGAGCGCGTTGCGCAGATAAGCCTCGTCGAGCGCCACGCGCTCGCGGCTCAGTCGCCGCCAGATGATCTGCGACTTCGAATTGTAGATGCCCGACCCGAGAAACCGGCCCGAGCGGTCGCGGCATTCCACGACTTCGCCGTCGTGTTCCGCGGGCAGCAGCGCCTCCACTTCGTTGGCGAACACCCACGGGTGACCGTCGAGCACGCGACCTTTGGCATTGGGCTTGAGTTTGAGGGAGGCAGACACGGCGCGGAGCATTGCCGCTTCCGCCGCGCGCAGAAGCCCAAAATAGGCTTCCCCGCCCCGCCTCCGCCGTTTTCCATGACCCCTTCATGTCCGACGCCGCTCAACAAATCGCCCGCCGCCGCACCTTCGCGATCATCTCGCATCCCGACGCGGGCAAGACGACGTTGACCGAAAAATTCCTGCTCTACGGCAACGCCATCCACCTCGCGGGCGCCGTTAAGGACCGCAAGAACCAGCGCGCGACCACGTCAGACTGGATGGAGCTCGAGAAACAGCGCGGTATCTCGATCAGCTCGACGGTCCTCCAATTCGATTTCGCCGGCTGCGCCGTCAACCTCCTCGACACTCCCGGCCACAAGGACTTCTCCGAGGACACCTACCGCGTCCTCACCGCCGTCGACGCCGCGCTGATGGTCATCGACGCCGCCAAGGGCGTGGAAACGCAGACGCGCAAACTCTTCGAAGTCTGCCGCCGCCGCGGCGTGCCGATCTTCACGTTCATGAACAAGTGCGACCGGCCGACGCGCAACCCGCTCGAGCTGCTCGACGAGCTGGAGAGCGTCCTCGGTCTGCAGTCGTCGCCCGTCATCTGGCCGCTCGGCAACGGACCGTCGTTCAAGGGCGTGTTCGACCGCCGCACGCGCCAAGTCCACCTGTTCGAACGCGTCCCCGGCGGCGCGTTTCAGGCTCCGGTCAACGTCACCTCGCTCGACGACCCGGCCGTGCGCGCGAAGCTCGACGACGACACCTACGCCGCCGTCACCGAGCAGCTCGAGATGCTCGACGGCGCCGGCCATCCGTTCGACCTCGCCGCCGTGCAGAAGGGCCAGCAGACGCCCGTCTACTTCGGCTCCGCGGTGAACAATTTCGGCATCGAGCTCCTCCTCCGCGGCTTCCTGAAGGACTCCGTCCCACCCGCGCCGCGCCGGGCGATGACCGTGACCGGCATCGGCCTCGAAGACGTCGCCCGCGCCGCCTCGCAGCCCGCCGACGAGACCAACTCGCGCGTCATCCCGATCGATTACCCGAAGTTCTCCGGTTTCATTTTCAAGATCCAGGCGAACATGGACCCGAAGCACCGCGACCGCATCGCGTTCCTCCGCGTGTGCTCCGGTAAATTTGAGCGCGACATGGTCGTCACGCACCAACGCACCGGCAAACAGGTCCGCCTCTCGTCGTCGCACAAGCTCTTCGGTCAGGAACGCGAGACCGTCGACGAGGCCTGGCCGGGCGACGTCATCGGCATCGTCGGCCACGACGCCTTCGGCATCGGCGACACGCTGACCGAAGATCGCACGATCCTCTACAACGAGATCCCGCGCTTCCCGCCGGAAGTTTTCAGCTACATCTCAAACCCGACCGCCGGCGACGCGAAGAAATACCGCGCCGGTCTCGAGCAGCTCCTGCAGGAAGGCGTCGTGCAATCCTTCACGGCCAAAAACGCCCCGCCCGGCGCGACGCTCCTCGCCGCCGTCGGCCCGCTGCAGTTCGAAGTCGTGCAATGGCGCCTCCAGAGCGAATACAACGCCGAGTCGCGCCTCGCGCCGACGCCGTGGACGCTCCTCAAGTGGGTCGACATCCCCGCCGACCAGAAGGGCCCGAAGGGCTTCGACACCTCGCGCGTCATCGTCGCCACGGGCGTGAGCTTCGGCGCCGACAAGTTCGAGAATCCCGTCGTCCTCTTCCCCAACGAGTGGACGATGCGCTACTTCGTCGAAAAGAACCCGGAGCTGAAACTCCGCGACCTCCCGCCCGAGCAGCAGACGGAGTGAGCGCGCAGCGCGCCGAACCGCGGTTTGACGCCTCGCGCGCAGCGGCGATGCTCACCGCGTGATCCGCGTCCTCGTCCGCTTCATCGTCCTCCTCGGAATCTCGGCCGCGCTGCACGCCGCCGACCTGGCGCCCGCGCCAGCAGCTCCGCCCGCCAGCAAAGGCACCCTCGTCATCGTCCACGGCGCATGGGGCGGCGCGTGGCAATTCGGCAAGATCGAGCCGCTGCTCCGCGCCCAAGGCTACGACGTCCGCCGCGTGACGCTCACCGGCCAAGGCGAGCGCGTCCACTTGGCCAACGCCAACATCGGCCTCGAGACGCACATCCTCGATGTGGTGAACACCATCCTCTTCGAGCGCCTCGAACACATCATTCTCCTCGGGCACAGCTACGGCGGCATGGTCGTCACCGGCGTCGCCGATCGCGTGCCCGACCGCATCGCGCGACTCGTTTACCTCGACGCGTTCCTGCCCAACGACGGCGAAAGCGTCGCGTCCATCCGCGCGGCCGGCATCGATTTCTCCGCGCACATCAAAGACGGCTTCATCCAGCCGTGGTGGGTGCAACCCGGTAAGCCCCACCCTTACGACGTCCCGCAGTCGCTCAAGACGTGGACCGACCCCATCTCGCTCAAGAATTCCGCCCGCGAGAAGATTCCCGCCACCTACATCCTCACCGTCGACCCCGGCAAAAGGCCTGAGGAGGATGGTTTCTGGCCCTTCGCCGAGCGCGCCCGCGCCCGTGGCTGGCCGACGCTGACGATGGAAGCCGACCACAACCCGCAATCGCGCAAGCCCGCCGAGACCGTGGAACTCCTCACCCGCGTCCTCTCGGCACAGTGAACTGGCGCGATCTCGCGCCGGAAAAGACGAAGGCCGCCCAACCCCTTGGACGGCCTTCAAACCCTAACACCAAGCAAAACTATGAACACTGGGACAGACGCCGTGCGTCCGGAATCGTTCAAGAATTTGCTGATATTCTTCCGCACGTTTCACCGGTCTGTAACGTGGCGCGCTCCGTTCCAGGGTTGCCGGGCTGGTGCGCCTAGGTGAATCTCCGAGCGTGACCAGCCGCCCGGAACGCGCCCGTCTCATCCATCGCCACGCGTGGCTGTGGGAACCGCTCGAAGACGACCCGACCTTCGTCCTGCGCACGATGTTCGGCGCCAAGGCGGTCTACCTCGACGGCCGCAATGTCCTTTGCTTCTGCGCCGGCGACGAGCCATGGCGCGGCCTGTTGGTGCCGACGGATCGCGCGCAGCACGCCGCGCTGCAGGCCGAGTTCCCCGTCCTCGCGCCGCACGCGGTCCTAGGCAAGTGGCTCTACCTCCCGGAAGACGCACCGAGCTTCGAACAAGACGCGACTGCACTCGTCCGCCTCGCTCGCGCCCGCGACCCACGCATCGGCGTCGTGTCGCAACCGAAGAAGCGTCGCCCCGCGCGCCCGGCGGCCCCCGCGCCGCGGGCCACGCGCTCCCGCCGCCGATGAAACCCGTCTTCTTCGCCCAAGCCGCCGATTTCCGCCGCTGGCTCGAAGCCAACCACGCGACCGCGCCGGAGTTCTACGTCGGTTTCTACAAGAAGACCTCCGGCCGCGGCGGCATGACCTATCAGGAAGCGGTGCTCGAAGCCCTGTGCTTCGGCTGGATCGACGGCGTGCTCGGCCGCGTCGATGAACACAGCTACCAACACCGCTTCACGCCGCGCAAGAAAGGCAGCACGTGGAGCAACGTGAACATCGCCCACGTCGAGCGGCTCACCCAAGCCGGCCGCATGGCCCCCGCTGGCCTTGCCGCGTTTGCAGCGCGCTCCGCGGCCAAGTCCGGCATCTATTCCTTCGAGGCGAAAGAGGACGCCAAACTCCCCCGCGCCTTCGAACGGCAGTTCCGGGCGCAGCCCGCGGCGTGGAAGTTCTTCCAGGCCCAGCCGCGTTGGTATCGGCATCAAGTGACGTTCGCGATCGTCAGCGCGAAACAGGAAGCCACGAAGCTCCGCCGCTTGGAACGCCTCATCGCCGCCAGCGCGCGGGGCGAACGCGTCCGCTGAAAAAACCTCCCGCCCGCCTCAGCGGCCCGGGGCGGCTCCGACCGGCCTGGCCGCGACCGGCGCGGTATCCTGCTTCAGCGCGGTGAAGTTGCCTTCTTCGGCGTGGCGCACGAAACCCTCGGTGGCGCTCTTCAAGTCCTCCCAACGGCGACGGATGGCCTTGGCCTCTTCCTTGGTGATGGAATTGTCGGAAGCCGCGACGGCGATGACGCCGAGCATGTCCGCAAACTCCTGCACGATGTGATTCGTCGAGGGGATGAGATTCGTGTCAGTCGGCTTGACCTTCGGGTTCGTGATGAAGAAGCCGCCGGCGCGCTCGCACACCCATTGGGCGATGCGGGTGTCGCCGGTGATCTTGATCAGCTGCTCGATGCGATCGAGGGGGTTGTTCGCCCCGCTACCCGTCGCATCCGCCGGCGGCTCCGCCCACTTGTAGATCAGGGACAGAGAAAGCCCCATGTCGCCGGCGATCTGCTTGGCGCTGGTCTTCTTGAGGACTTCCTTGAGGAGCTCGTGCGAATGCATGGGGGAAAATGCTGCAACCCCCGGAACCAAAGGCAATCACCGCTTATCCCGGCTTACGTCATGGCGGGCGGCGGCTAATGACCGGTTTCGGGCAACGGATGCAGCATCTTTTGAGTGTATTTCGCCGCGCCGTTGTGGCTTAAAAACCGCCTCTCTTTCCCATGAACATTCACGAGTATCAGGCCAAAGCCTTGTTCGAAAAATACGGCGTGGCGGTCCCGAAGGGCGTGCCCGCCCGTTCGCCCGCCGAGTTTGAATCGGCGCTCTCCTCGCTGGGCGAGGGTCCGTTCATCGTCAAATCGCAGATCCACGCCGGCGGCCGCGGCAAAGGCACCTTCACCGACGGCTTCAAGGGCGGCGTGAAGTTCGCCAAGACCAAGGCCGAGGCGCTCGAGTTCGCCAACAAGATGTATGGCAACACCCTCGTGACCGCGCAGACCGGCGCCGCTGGTCGCAAGGTCCAGACGATCTACTTCACGAAGGCAGCGGACATCTCCAAGGAGTATTACCTCGCCATCCTCCTCGACCGTAACACCTCCAAGCCCGTCATCGTCGCCTCGACCGAAGGCGGCGTGGAAATCGAAAATGTCGCACACGAGACACCCGAGAAGATCTTCAAGATCTTCGTCGATCCCGCCGTCGGCCTCCAAGGCTATCAGGCGCGCCAGCTCGCCTTCCAGCTCGGCTACGCCGGCGACCAGTTCAAGAACGCCGTGAAGCTCATCACGAATCTCTACCGCATGTGGTGGGAGACGGATGCCTCCATGGTCGAGGTCAACCCCCTCATCACCACCGCCGACGGCCAGGTCATGGCCCTCGACGCCAAGGTCTCCTTCGACGACAACGCGCTCTTCCGCCACCCGGACATCGTCGCCCTCCGCGACCTCAACGAGGAGGACCCCAAGGAGATCGAAGCCTCCAAGTTCAACCTCAGCTACATCGCGCTCGACGGTAACATCGCCTGCCTCGTCAACGGCGCCGGCCTCGCGATGAGCACGATGGACATCATCAAGCACTTCGGCGGCAACCCCGCCAACTTCCTCGACGTCGGCGGCGGCGCCTCGAAGGAGCAGGTCCAGGCGGCTTTCCGCATCATCCTCACCGACCCGAACGTGAAGGGCATCATGGTGAACATTTTTGGCGGCATCATGGACTGCAACACGATCGCCACCGGCGTCGTCGCCGCCGCCCGTGAGCTCGGCCTCACCATCCCGCTCGTCGTCCGCCTCGAAGGCAACAACGTCGCCGCCGGCAAGAAGACCCTCGCCGAGTCCGGCCTCAAGATCGAGTCCGCCGATACCATGGCCGACGCGGCCCAGAAGATCGTCAAACTCGTCGCCTAACCCCGACCACCCACTTCCATGGCTATCATCGTCACTGAAAAGACCAAGGTCCTCGTCCAAGGCATCACCGGCGAGTTCGGCGGTCGTCACACCAAGCTCTCCCTCGACTACGGCTCCGCCATCGTCGCCGGCGTCACGCCGGGCAAGGGCGGCCAGTTCTTCGAACACAACGGCCACAAGGTTCCGATCTTCAACACCGTTGCCGACGCTGTCGCCGCCACCGGCGCGACCGCTTCCGCCGTGTTCGTCCCGCCGCCGTTCGCCGCTGACGCCATCCTCGAAGGCGTCGACGCCAACCTCGACCTCTGCGTCGCGATCACGGAAGGCATTCCGATCCGCGACATGATCCAGGTGAAGCGCGCCATGGCCGGCAAGAAGACGCGCCTCATCGGTCCGAACTGCCCTGGCATCGTCACGCCCGGCACCGGCAAGGACTCCTCCGGCGGCTGCCGCATCGGCATCGCCCCCGGCTACATTCACAAGAAAGGCCACGTCGGCGTTGTCTCCCGCTCCGGCACGTTGACCTACGAGGCGGTTTTCCAACTCACCTCGAAGGGCATCGGCCAGTCGACCTCCGTCGGCATTGGTGGCGACCCGGTCAACGGCACCTCCCACCTCGACGTCATCAAGCTGTTCAATGAAGACCCCGACACCTGGGGCATCATCATGATCGGCGAAATCGGCGGCAGCGCCGAAGTCGAAGCCGCGCGCTGGATCAAGGCCAACTGCAAGAAGCCGGTCGCCGGCTTCATCGCCGGTGCGACCGCCCCCAAGGGCCGCCGCATGGGCCACGCCGGCGCCGTCGTCGGCGGAGCCGAGGACACCGCCGCCGCGAAGATCGCCGTCTTCCAGGAGTGCGGCATCGAAGTCGCCGTCACGCCCTCCGACATGGCCGACGCGCTCGTCCGCGCCGCGCAGCGCCTCAACGTCAAACTCGCCTAAGGCGAACGTCAGTCTCTCTTCCAGGCCGGGCGGCAACGCCCGGCCTTTTTCGTGCCCGCTGCCCGCGCAGTCACGCGCGCCACTCAGTGCGCACTGACAGCGTCGACTTCCAACTCGAACAGCAGCTCATCGCGACTAACGACGCTGTGCGTCGCCACGATCGGCAACTCCGTCCACCCGTGCTCCGCCTGCCAGGCCGCGAGATGCGCGGCATCCGCCGCGTGCCGGAAATACGCCGTCGCCCGGCTCACGTCACTCCATCCCATCCCGCGCGCGGCCAAGATCGCCGCGATCACCTCCATCGTCAGGTCCACTTGGAGACGACAATCCCCCACCCAAGCGGTCCGCCCATCCGGATGGATGCTGGCGGTGCCGGAAACCGTGAGCCAACGCCCGCCATTCACCGGCACTTCCATCGCGCGACTGAACGAACTGCCGTAAGCCGGTGCCGGGCACTGCAACGGCGACGCCACTTCCCGCGGCGCTAGTATTCCCTCGCCCGCCCGCTTCGGCCGCCATGCGCGCCACGCGACCTCGAGCGCCGCACCGGCGCGGTTCACCGCCCCGATGCCCGTGCTCGCCGGCAACGAGCCCGAACGCCAAGCCACCGTTCGGTAGAGCGCCGTGCGCACGGCGTTGAACTCCGGATACCACGCCAGAATCTCGTCGTTGTAGAACCACGTGCGCACCACATCGCGCAGTTCGAATCCCGCCAGATCCAACGCCAGCGCCGCTTCACCGAACATCTGTTCGACCTGCGAAGCACGCGGGAGCAACGGCGACTGCGGACGGACTCCACCCAACCAGCAGTGACGCGCATTCGCGTCCTCCGCCACCGTGCCGATCACGCGTCCACCGAGACGCAACCGCTGCACCGGCCCGCCGGCCCAGGTCAGTGCCTGCACGCCGGCGAGACCGGCCCCGCCGCATGCCGCGCTTTCCACCCAAGTCACCGGCCATTTGCAGGCGCGCTCGAATTTCTCGGCCACCGCCCCGTAGACGAACACCGATACGATCTCCACGCCGCGCACCCGCGCCTCCTCCGCCAAACGGATGAAAACCGATTCCAAATCTTCTCCGCATTGAGGCCGGAGCGTCACGCACGCCTCTGGGTTTCCACCGCGCCACGTCGCGGACACAAGGGAGGTCGACGAGGCCGCAGTCATCGGGGGCATCATGCCGCTCCAGACGCTAGCGGCGATGACTCGTTACGCCCGAGCTCGACGCGGTCGCACTCAACACTTTTTGAGACGACCTGTATTAGGCGGTGTGCTTTGCACAGTCTACGCGTAGCCCCGTTGGCGGCGTTGCGTCATGCTTCCCAAGCGCGTCCCACGCACCGCGCGGTTCCGGTTGCCCGTGAACTCGTCCTTCCTCTATTGCGTGCCGCTCTCCCGCCGACTCCTCGTCGGCCTCGCGCTCGTCGCCGCAGCTTTCGAGCCACTCGCCGCCTTCGCCGCGATTGTCGCGCCCTACGAGCAGGAGAACCACGCACAGCCGCCCACGCCGATTGACACGCTGGTGCAACAGGATCTCGCCGCGCTCGGTTTGCGCGCCGCCGCGCCGTGCAGCGACGCGGTGTTTGTGCGCCGGGTCTTCCTCGACACCCTCGGGACGCTGCCCACGGCGGACGAGGCGCGTGACTTTCTCGCCGACCGCGCGCCCGACAAACGCGCCGCCCTGATCGACCGTCTGTTGGCGCGTGACGAATTCGCCGACTATTGGGCGATGCTCTGGAGCGACACCTTGCGCGTGAAGGCGGAGTTCCCCGTCAATCTCTGGCCCAACGCCGCGCAGTGCTACCACCACTGGATCCGCGACGCCCTGCACGACGGCCTGCCGCTCGATCAGTTCGCGCGCGAACTGCTCACCGCCAACGGCAGCAACTTCCGCGTCGGCCCGGTCAACTTCTGGCGCGCCGCCGCCAACCGCCAGCCGGCCGGCCTCGCGCGAGTCGTCGCTCTCACCTTCCTCGGCACCCGGGTCGAGACGTGGCCGCCGGAGCGGCTCGCCGCATTCGCGCCGCTCTTCTCCCAGCTGTCCACCAAAGCCACGCGCGAGTGGAAGGAAGAGATTGTCTACTTCGATCCCGCCCTGCCGGCGCCGTCGGCGTCCACGCGGTTCCCGGATGGCACCCCGGTCTCACTCGCGCCCGGACAAGACCCGCGCGCCGCGTTCGCCGATTGGCTGCTGCGACCCGACGCGTCGGATTTCGCCCGCGCGCTGGCCAACCGCGTGTGGTGCTGGGTCTTCGGCCGCGGCATCGTGCATCCCGCCGACGACCTGCGCCCCGACAATCCCCCGGCGAACCCGGCACTGCTCGACCACCTCGCCGCCACGTTGACCGCCCAGCACTACGATCTCCGCGCCTTTCTCCGCACCGTCCTCAACTCGCAAACTTACCAGACCTCGTCGCTGGCCTCGAGCGACGATCCCCGGGCGGTCGCCCACTTCGCCTACTACGCACCACGGCGCCTCGACGCCGAGATCTTGGCCGACGCGATCAATCAGATCACCGGCACGCACGAGAGCTACACGAGCGCGATCCCCGAGCCGTTCACTTTCATCCCTGAGGAGCAACGCGCCATCGCCCTGCCCGATGGGAGCATCACGAGCGCGTTCTTGGAAAAATTCGGCCGCCCCACGCGCGACACCGGTGAACTCGCCGAGCGCACCGCCCCTGCCCTCACATCGGCGCAGCGTCTGCACTTGCTCAACTCCACGCACGTCCAGCGCAAGCTTGCCCAAGGCCCCGCGCTCACCGCGCTCCTCCGCCGCAAGCAGCCGATCGAAGAGCTCTACCTCACCGTGCTCTCGCGCCCGCCGACTCCGGCCGAACGTGACGTGGCCGCACGCTACCTGCGCGAGCAGGCGAAGTCGCGCCGCGCCAGCCTCGACCTCGCCTGGGCCTTGCTCAACAGCGACGAATTCATCCTCCGCCACTGACCACGCCTCCGCATGACTCCGCACCACAGCGAAGACCCGCACCACTGGGACCTAGCGACCGAATTGCGCACGCTCGGCCTGCTCGGCGCGCCGCTCACGCGTCGCGAGGCCCTGCGCCTCGGCCTGCTCGGAGCCGCCGGGCTCTTCGTCGGCTCCCGCCTCGCCGCCGCCTTGCCGGCGACCCCGCCGCCGCCACCGGT
>JACCDX010045914.1_pt1 | contig 11944 bp, 15 predicted proteins | sample 7449681 | NCBI WGS metagenome assembly JACCDX01 (sample SAMN15323450, study PRJNA562643) | freshwater metagenome | isolation source: river surface water | place: USA:Blue River Watershed | collected 2017-08-18 | reverse complement strand
GATTATCTCACACTTGGTTGATACCCAATCTTCTGAGAATCCAATGTGTGTCGAAATTTCGGACATTCTACCTATTTTTTCCCTCGCCTCGGTCAGGACTACAGGAGTTTGACCCTTCCATATTTTCATACAGTTTAACCCATTCTCCTTGTTGAATAAGGCGAAGTAAAACGCATCATTTCTCTCAATACGGTGAAGGTTATCTTCATGGATACGGTCCAACTGGAATGAGCCACCTTCCTTACAGGATAGGTATTCATAGTTCTCCAAACCGTCCAATGATGTTGCATCAGGACCGTGTTTTGTCTTGTGACAGGCATGCCCCAATATCTTTGAAACCATCCACTCTTTGATGAACCCTGGAGTTAATAAGTCTTGTTCAAACCCCTCCTTATTCTTCAATAGGTTTAATGTCTCAATTAAAAGTTGAACAGGATTTGATTCCTGTTCAACGATTATTAATAATTCTTCTTTGGTCATTACTGAGATACTTTTGAAACGTTATCAGTCTTTTTGATTGTAACGATGTTGTTTCCCCAATTTGATATTAATGGGTTGTGCGAAATTACAAATATTTTCTCAAAGTAATCCTTCATCTTGGTAAAAAATTCTCCTACCATCTCAAGGTTTTCATTTGAGATTTTTCCAAAGGTCTCATCCCATACAGAGATATTTGGTTTTGGTAATGAACAAACTTTACTTAAGACAGCTCTTAAAGCCATCGCAGCTATTGTTCTTTCATAACCTGATCCTGACGCCATCAACTTCTCAATACCGGTTGAGTTATCAATCATAATGAACTCAACTTCGTTCTTGTCATTCACTCTGATCTCCAAATTGAAGTAACAAGAGTCTTGTAAAAGACGTTGTAGTTCTTGGTTGATAAGTGGCATCATGGTTCTCATGATTAACTTGGTGATTCCGTTCTTTCCGAACACTTCAAGGTATAACTTATAGATCTTCTCTTTCTCGAACTCTTCTGCGATTTGCAAGATGAATCCTTGGTTCTTTTCTATCTTACCTTCAAGTTGTTCAATCTTAACTTGGTTCTGTGATTGTATTCTTTCATACCCCCTCTTCTCGTTAATAAGATCATCAATTCTCATGCTGGCTTTCAACAATTGTGCATCGATATCATTGTTCTTCTTGATCTTCTCCTGTACCGCCTCGTAGTCCTTCAACTTACCCTCAAGTTGTTCCAACTTCATGGTCTGAGATTCAAGTGCAAGTTCCTCCTTTTGTTTGATTAACTTGTTTCTTTCATACTCATCGAAGTCTTTCTTAAGTTGAGTATAGGATTTCTCTTGGGTATCAAGGTCATTCAACTTTTTGGTTAGGTCTTCCACCTTCTTCTTCCAATCTGATAGTTCGTCAATCTTCTTCTTTGTGAGTGCCGCTTCCATCAATTTGATTCCACAGTGTTCACATTGAACTCCATCCCCAAACTCTTTGATTAGTTGTTCGATTTCTTTAACCTTACTTTGAGCCAAGACCAATTCACCATTAACTGTTTTCATCTCGTCCTTAATCTCATCATGCTTATCTTCATGATAAAACTCTTTTGGTTCAACGACTTTAATCTCACTGATTGAGGTGTTGGTTGCCCTGATCTTCAACTTGTAAGTCTGTATCTCACTCTTGAGGTTATCAGGATTCAATACCACCAATTCTTGATTGATATCCGTGTGTTTGGACTTCAAAAGATTGTCCTTATACTCCTGACCCTTCTGTAGACGTTTGTTAACATCTTCAATTAAGTTACCTGAGTTTTGACTCTGAGTTTTAAGTTCCTCAATCTCACCTTTCGCATCCGTGATCTCCTGTTTAAGTGACTCTGTGTTATACACATTTGAAATCATACCTTTGGAGAAATTCGAATACATTTCCTTTCCAATCTCCTCCTTCTTTTTCAAGAACTCAAGGCCAAGGAATCGGCTTAGAACTTGTCCACGAGCAGTTGGTTTGGACTCAATCAAGTCCTCAAGATTTGATGCTGTGGTCACAATGGTCATTAGGAAGTCATCCATGTCCCCAATTGAGGTTTTGATGAAGTTCTCCGTTTCTCTTCTTTGCTCCCCTGTAAAGTTCTGTAATTGACCGTCAGTTAACTTCTTGAAGAAGTCCAACTCAGTTTTTACATTCCACTCACCAGACTTTGCCTTCTTTCTCTCGATGGTTCTAACGATAATATAATCGTCACCATCGATAAGAATCTCACCCTTAACCATAACCTTATTCTTGTCTGTAAATCTGTTAAAGATTTCTTCTGCCTTGGTTGTTTTGGTTGTGGTGTTGAAGAACAAGAACAATAGAAGATCCACAGTCAACACAGTCTTACCTCCGAAGTTCGGTGGATCTGATTCAACAACAGTGATACCGTTACACTTCTCGAAGTCTAACACCTGATCTTCACCAAAAGATAAGAAGTTGCTAAACTCTATCTTTTTGATGTACCATCTTTTAAATGGTGTTACTTCAGTATCATTAGCAATAAGTTGGTTTTCAACTGCATTGTCAATCGAAATAACTTTTTCATAAACATCCTCACTCTCTTTTTGTTCGAGGTAAGATTTGATTAATTCTCTTTGGTAGTTCTTATCCATGATGTTAACAGAGACATCGATTGTCTGCTGAGCATCATCGGTAACCTTAACCTTAGTTATTACGTTAACGTTTGTTGAATTGTACTTCTTGTAAAAGTATTGTTTAACAGATTTGATCCTCTCTTGGGTGAAGTTCTCGGGCGTGTCTTCCCAAATCACCTGAATATAAGGGTTCTCCAACTGCGAAACGTCTATCTTATGCTTCATGTGTGTATAATTAAAATCTGGTTTAGGATTGAATAGATCCCATTCCATTATAATGCATTTTCAGTATTACCTGATTGAGCTTCCTCTTCTCTCTTCTTTAATTCCTCAATTTGTTTCCTCATTGATTCTTCGAAAAGTTTCTGCATCATGTTTTTCTCTCCTGCGATTCTTTGGTTTCTTGCTTCAACTTTTTTTCTGTGAGCTTTAGCACCACCTCTAACTTTTGATTTTGCCATATTTTTAGTTTTTATTAGGTCTGTTTTCTTCAAACCATTCGATTATTGAATTAATTGCCCATACTGATCCTGATGCCAACATTCCATCAAAGAACCAAGATAACCAAGGTGTTACTCCGAGGATTTGATTAACAGGTGAATAGAAGAATACACCAAAGAAAAATCCAACCCATGTTGAACAACACATCATACATGAAAGCATATCGATTAAGAATTTCCATTGATTATGGATTAAGCTTCCCTCGTCTAATGACTTTTCACGAATGAAATTTCTTGGTCCGTTAAAGATTGATCCATAAACTAGGATGTTTGTAAATCCATAAGCCATGATCATAAATGTTAATAATTGTGTTATCATATTTTGTGTTTTAATTCATTACTTAATTGTATTTTTCTAATTCCAGGGTCTTTAGGTTCACAATTTCCACAATGATAAACAATTTCGAAGTGTTGTTTACCATTACAACACTCGCAATCGATGTCATATCTGAAATAGGTTCTACCTAACCCTTTTTCTTCACCACAGCAATCACATACACCCCATTCTGAATCCATATTGAAATATAATTAATTTTTTTATTTATACAAAGTGTCATTTAGATTAGATCCTCTCAGGTATACCGCACCTCTCTGAGCCTCTGCATTACTAAGATCACTAATCCTTTTTTCTAATTCCTTAATTTGTTTGTCTTTCTCAATGTTCTCACCCCTCAACTTCTGAATCGTTTCTTGTAACATCTGAGACTTTGAGTTATCAATAACAGGTTTCTCTACTTCTTTGATAACTTCTTTTTCAACCTCCACAATAACCTCTTTCTCAACAACAACTTCAACAGGTACCTCTTTGATGACTTCAAATGGTACTTCCTTAATTACCTCCACAATTTTCTCCTGTATTACAACCTTGTCCACAGGAACCTCTTTGATCACTTCAACGATCTTTGGAGGAGTGTTTTCCAACTGTTGTATTTTGGACAACAGTTCATTTATCTGAGTGTTGTCACTGATATATTCTGTTTTTGTGACAACTTTCTCCACAGGTACTTCCTTAACAATTTCCTTTATCACCACCTTCTCTACAGGTACCTCTTTCACCACCTCAATAATCTTTTCAACCACTCTATCCACAGGTACTTCCTTAGTAACTTCGACAATCCTTTCAACAGGTTTTTCTACCTCAACATACTCAACCTTAACAACTTCTTTTATTACTTCCTTGATAACCTCAACAGGTACTTCAACAGGTATCTCAATTCGTTTTTCAACAATTACTTCTTTCTCAACCACCTTCTCCTCAATACCAGAATTTAACAACCCGTACTTTTCAATACGATATCCAGTCGTAAAGGAATCCTTGACAACTGAACTGATCAACAAATCATTTAAGTTACAATAGTCGACCAAATCCTTATGTTCCGAGTTGCTTAATTTTAACTTAACTTCCATATTAATAATTAACTAGCTTCTCATTTCCTTCAACCAAACAATCGATTGAATTGATGTAGAATGATAGGAATGGTTTTGGATTTGGAAGGTCGACAAATGTATATTCATCTTTGTCAAGTTCATATACCCCATAACCATGTTTACGAACGGTCTCACCGAAGTTTTGTTGGATTGTTGATCCAATCATATAGGCTTTCTTTTTGCCAGGAATATCGAAGATTTGTCTCTTATGTATGTCACCACACAAAACAAGATCACACCCTTTGAATTTGTTTGTATCGAATCCTTCTTCGAACTTATAACCTATATCAGTATAAAGTCCTTGAACAGGTCCATGAAACAATCCAATATTCTTTTTGTCTGACTTATTAATATCAGGAGGAATGTTGTGATCCATTAAAGAGTAAACACACCAATTAATGTTTTCATCTTCGTATACTCCCCTCGTCTTGTAATAAACAATGTTATCGTTTTTAAGTGATTCGATAACAGGTGTTAACGCATCCAAACGACTAACGTTATTCTCAAGGAAGTCATGGTTTCCAATGATCAAAATTGTCTTTGTTATTTTTGCACATTCTGATAATATCCATGCAACAAAATCAACCAACTCAGGTGTCATTTGGTTCTTTGAGTGGACCAAGTCACCTGTGAATACAATTCTATCAGGCTTAAGGTCGTTAAACTCTTTCAACATCTGCTTAAGGATCTCACGATATTGATCGTGGTCCTTAAACAAACGTATGTGTAAATCAGAAAAGTGAACTATTCTATTAATCATCTATTGATACTTTTGCATCTTCTTCGAATGGATTATATCCTTTATTCACATGGTCACATTGCATACACATGTAAACAGGAAATGGAACTGGTTGGTCGTTAGCCGCTCCTTGGAGTTTTGATACCCATTTTAGGTATAGTGCTTCTTTAAAATAAATGCTACCGCATTTCTCGCACTTAACTGTAGGACATTCACGAATATTAATTCGTGGTTGTGGTACTTCTTGCATTAGTTACGTTATTTAAATTTTTATTTGAATAACAAAGATAGTAAAAATAATTGAAAACTCAAAATTATTTGGGTATCGTACAAAAAGAGACAATAATATATCTCTGACCCGATAAAACAGGAAGTCCTCCATGTCTATGAGTTACTTGACCAGGGTGTATTGAAACCTCACCCTTCTTACCCTGAAGTCTAACCTTCTGTCTTGAGAAGTAGGTTCCTCCTCCTGTGAAGTCTTCATTAAGAGTTACCACCGTTGTGATTTGAGACCAGTCGTGGTGTAAACTCAAATGGTATTGGGCATATGGATGATATCGTGCCAAAAAGTTCTCGGACTTAAGTTCTCTCCAATAAGGATCTTCCAATTTAAACTTGTCGATGGCAATATCCCAAAAATACTCTTTAAGAATTTCTACGTAGGTGTCTTGTAACCCTAATACATCCAATAACATATCAGTTGTCGGATAGTTTTCGTGTCTGTTGAAGGTCCAAGAGTTTGAAGCTTCAGCCTCCTCAACAATCTTATCACAGAACTCATCTGTAAATGCCGGTACAGTATACACATTAGGTATCTCTTCCTTTACGTATTGTTCCCATCTCTTACTCCTAAGTTCAGGAGTTAAGAATCGGTTTTTCCATTCCGTTGGATCTTCAAAATATTGATATAGTTCAGGATATATTTTTGGCATTAGTTAACAATATAAATGAAAAGAGAATTGTTAATTCCTTTTTTTATGAAGTTGATTCCATATCTATGTGTTAATCGACCAGGAAAGAAGTAAACGTGACCTTGTTTTGGCTTCAAAGTAAAATCATACTTCGGAAATATAAGTTCTCCACCTTCAGAGTCATCATCCAACTTAACGTAACAAGTTATCACTGACGAATCATGTCTTGGTCTAAGATCTTGGTTCTTTTTGAATCGAATGAAATGGTTGTCCATCCTCATTTTTTGGAAACTTGGTATATCGATTGTCCATTGATGGAAAAAAGCACTCGTCAAATGATCTGAAATTAATTTAGTAATAACTTCTGTAACCTCATCAGGTATTGTCATTTCTTCACATTCGTGACCCCATATACTAAGTGACTCCCCTTTCTCACCTTTTAAGTTATCAACCAACTTATCACAATACTCTGAGGTAAACATAGGTATCTCAAATATGTCAGTCGCAACTTCATTGCAAATCAAATCCCATTCGTTGGTTACGATTTCTTTTCTGAGGAATTTCTTTTTCCATTCGTCATAGTTTGATATGTCATATATCTCAGGGTATACCATTACTTTAAATAATCTTTCATATTCATTTCCATAATTGTGTTTACCACATCTTGAGGAACTTTATATTCAACGTATTCTCCACTTTCTTTTAATAATACAACAACACAACCCAAAAGTGGAATGTTTTCATATTTTGTTCCTTTTAACATTTCTCTCAATAACTTACCATAGAACGGTAATTGAAGGTAGTAGTGACCAAGAGCAGTATTTGGATACTTTTGGAATGGTTGATACATTGATTCAGTATAACTTGTACTTTCAAAGTTCTTTGGTTTGTTGGTTTTCCAATCGGTGATAACAAAACCAAATCCGGTCTTAGACTTGTTTTCCATAATCCAAATCTTATCGGGTTGACCTGTATAACCTAATGTAGGATCTCCAAGGACCATCTCTGTATCCAATAGTATTGCACCTCTCTTTTCCATTAAAGTCAAGAATTTGGAACCCGCAGATATCATTGCATCCCCTTTTATCATTTGTTCTATATCACAAACGAATTCAGGTTGTCTCAACTCCTTTATCGCACCGAATTTATCCATTGTCTTTTTCTCCAAAAGATAGTGAACTCTCGATCCAAGGTTTGTGGAATATTGTCCAGCGGCAGCCCATTCTTCGATCAATTCTTGTTGTCTTTGTGGATCTCCACCGGCTTTATTATACGCGGCTTCTTCAGTTGGAAACTCTTTGTAGAATTTCTTCAAAACTTTAGAAACGGAAGGATAATCTTTCCTACCGTTCATTGTGTATATGTGTTTGTTTTCTTCGAAGACCAATCCAAGTGATTCTTGTCTAACTTGAATTAGATCTCTGATTTCTTGTGCTACGTCATTTAATTTCATAATAGTACTCATCAATTTGTCCCCTCAAATCACATACGTCTTTGTCAGCAGGGAGTTTAACAATTTTTATTCTTCCATATAAAGCTCCACCATTCAACTCATGGTAAACCTTTAATCCATTTTCCCAAGCATCTCCATCGGTACAAACAATTATGTTCCCTTTCGCTTTGTTATAAATTGTTTCAAATAACAACTTACTGATAACCTTACCTAACATTGGAATTGAGTTATCCAAAAAGAACGAGTCAAATGCACCTTCCACCAAATATACGTCTTTTTCCCAATCTATAAGACTTTCATTGAAAATAATTTCATCTTTTGGTACCGCAGGGTTCTTATATTTCATCCTTTTGTTAGTCCAAGACCTTGCAACATAGTAATTTAGGACACCTTCCGAATTGTAGGATGGTACAATAATCCTGAAGGCAAAGTCACCCTTTACGGTATATCCAATATTGTATTTTTCGATTATTTCGTTTGTAATTCCCCTTGAGGTGAGGTAGTTGTAAGCCTCTCTATGTGGGATAAAAATAGGGTTTGAGTCTGAGAACTTCATATACCCTTCAGGAAGTCTTAGTTTGGGTTTCCAAACATCTTCCTCTTTCTTCAGTTCTTCTGGTTTGATTAACTCGTAAACTTTCTTTTGTTTCTTTGTTCCGTGTTTGTCGAAGAGTTTACCTAATGGTCCATGAGTTCCGTTTGTTTCAGAACATGCCCAACATTTGTATACGTGTCTTACATAGTTGATCTCCAAGTTTCCCTTTCCGTCTCCCTCGTCAAGTCCTTTCTCCATAGCACAGACAGGACAGTCAAAAGATATTTGACCTTTAGAAGCATAATGTTGTTTGTGATCACCCAACACATCTTCCAACAATTCTATGAGAACATCTACTTCATCTGTCATATTACAAATATAGTGAATTATTCCTAACAATCATCATTAGGTCTCTTCTGTTCTGGATCCCACGCAATAACGTTTCTTCTCCACCATTTTTTTACAGGGTGACACTCATCAAAGTTTTTTTCAACGATGCCCGCAACAACTATGAATAAGGTAGAAAAAATAAGAAAAGCGAACCAAATGTATGCTAGTATAATCATAACCATGTAATTTTTTTAATGTTATAGTAATCTCTAATATCAACCTCAAAATACTTTAGTCTAAGTGTGATATGATCGACCAAATATTTTCTCATGATTCTATTGAGTCTGTATTTGGAAACTCCCTGATAATCTTTAACTTCTGAAGTGTAGAATTGTTTAACTTTACCATACTTCAATAGCATAGTACCGTCGAACTCTATGTCAGCCTCCCAATGGAGATTATATTTTCTGACATTTTTGATTGTAATACATCCCTTAGCCAAATCATCATCAACGGTGATTTTTCCCCATTTTTTCAGAGCTTTCTTGATTCCCTTAACTTGATTGGTTTGTAAACAGTATCTTGCCATATGAGCACAAAGATAAGGAGATTATTTCAATCTACCAAATCTGAAGTTGTTTCATATAACCAAGAGCCGCACAATAGGCATCAGTTTGGTCGTAGTTTTCTTTTTTGAGGGTATTGTTCTTTGTATATTGCCACATGATTTGAGGTTCTCTCTTGGCAACTTGTTCCCATATTATAACTTTCTTATCTGTGTCTTTAGGGAATCCTCCGAATAAAACGAACTTACCTACGTTGTTTTCTTGAACTAAGTGAGGAAAGGCGAATTTTCTTGAGTTATATGTGGAGATGAATTTAGGTACTATACCTAATATTTCGTATATTTGATTACAAATCAACGTGTTGTATCTCATTAGAGTACCCACAGTCCAAATATTGTTGGAGTTCAATAATGGTTCTTCAATAACAACCATCTCAATACCCATACCCACATAATTCTGAAGTTTGTTTCTGAAAATGTGTGATTTAAGGATTAATTCCTCAATCTTGTCCTCGACCTTAGGTTTTGGAACTGGAGAAATATGAGTTAACTCTAAAAGGCTTTTACTCTTAATGTCGAATAATGCCCATCCAATTGTTTTTGTTGAGACATCCAACCCTAAAACTTTGGGTGAATCTGCTGATATTTTTTTTGTCATAAATTAGAAATCCAATTTAACCACATACTGCTGAATACCTTGTCTGATTTCAGGAGACTGTAGCTTAGATACAACAATAAGGTCTTTATCTCTGTCGTAAAGACCAATTTCAGAAACATATGCTGTTGAACCTGAAGTATATGTTGGATTGGACGTATTTGTGAACTGATTTCTACTCAAATTAATAAGATATCTCATTTCGTAGATTGTTGCTTCGATATCAGTTTCAATATTACCATAGAAGAAATATTCGTCACCGAAGTTCAGAATATCAGGCTGACCGTTATAAGGTATTGAAACGTAATTACTCAAATCATATGTTGTTGCAGATAGATCATATATTTCTTTAGTAATGATGAAAGTATTTCCCGTCAAACCATTTTCAGTAATATATCCATTTACCAACGTTGATTGTAAATCACTTGTATAATCAAATATTTTCCAAGCCGATGGATTTGGTTTTGTGTCTCCCGTTACTTTTTGGAATATCAATTGGAAGTCAGTTGCACTGAATCCATCAAGTCCTCCTTGAACTAAGTATGGAAACTCTGCCCCAAATCTAACTGCCACGTTTTGTGAATCCACAGAAGTACCTGTCGGTCCTTGAATTTTTTGGTAGTAGTTACAATGAAGTGAGTCTCCTCCTGATGCAAATCTTGTTGAATCTTGGAATCTGTACGTAACATACAAGTATTCTGTTGCTCCACTTAACAAACCTGTTGCTGTTGGATTGTCACTGAAACAAACATTTGGTGTAATTCTTGATAGTTTAGGTGCCGGTAAAGTCCAGTTTCTGTTTGATTTGTAAGATAGTGCTGCAACTATTTCCTCATCATCAAACACTATTGTTTGTTGATCAGGGAAAACTCTACCAACTCTGTTTAGATTATTGTTATCGTCAGGATGAACATCATATAAGTAATAGTATCTAATACCAGGATCATTCATATCCAAATTCTTGGTTGACTTCAAATAGAATTCTTGGAATAAAGTTTCGTAGTTTGGTGGCTCAACATAGAATGTTTCACCGAATGTTGTACCAGGATTCTTATGCCATAATAGTGTTGGTACAGAAACTTTGAAATGTCTTGCCAAACCTGTACTATCGTCAGGATTTAAAGGATCTTCAGGTAATAATGCAAACTTCTCACCATAAACGTTATCAATTGACTGATTTGTATAGTGAACAATCGCAATACACTTTTGGTCCCTTGGTGAAACATTAATTTTTTCATCAAATGAGTTATAGTAGTAAACTTCTCCTGTGTCAGTTCCACCACTTTCATTTTGATAGTTCCAATATTCTTTTGATCCAATATATGGAACCGATCCATAGTATGTATAATCTTCAAATACGTTACTCATCAATCCCGCAGGACTTTCAGACCAAGGAATATTCATATTCCATATTTTCGTATCTTCAAATGAAACATCACAAGGACTTTCGAAGTTAATGATATCAACATCCCAATTCGGCATTGGTGTAAGAGTATCGTATAATGCTGTCATTCCCGATGGGTAAATAACAACTTTGGCTAATGCAGACGGATTTGCACCTGTGTATATTGGTGAAAGTCTGTCTAATGTGAATTCAGGTGATCCTGAAAGAATTCCTGAAATCGCTTGAATCTTATAAGTTAAAATTGGTGATCCTGAAAAGGTAGTACAAGATCCATTACCATCTAAGTAAATAACTGCAATGTCTCCCACATTTGTTGTACCACTTCCTGGTATATCATCTAAAGAAGCACAAGAACCAGGAGTAAAATCAACAGTAATTACAGTACCTCCCGTTAAGTTTGTTAAAGCCATTTCATAAACAGAATTCACCGTGTACGCTGAACTATATTGTCTTAACCATGAAGAAGTACTTCCTGTAAAAAATCCTTTAACACCTGCTGAATTATAAACAGGTTCAACCTTTGAATCCATATATGGAATACCATAAGTGTTTCCACTATTACCTTGAACATAAAACGGATATTTCACGTTCTGTTTGTTTGATTCAGGTACTCCTGTATCGTTTTGGGCATTAAATGCCGGCATCAAAATTGAGTTATTTGTTGAATTGTAATTAGGAACTGCGGTATAACTAACTTCACTATCACCAACCTGAAAGTAAGCAATGTTAAAATTACCTTGCGATATTTTTCTTCTCCCAACGTCTGTTATTCTCGTGTTAATTAATGCCGCGGTATTTTTGATTATGTAACTCATCCTTTATAAATATATTGTCT